>OIXA01000215.1_pt1 | contig 83806 bp, 69 predicted proteins | sample 1587721 | NCBI WGS metagenome assembly OIXA01 (sample SAMEA3888900, study PRJEB22519) | human gut metagenome | biome: human gut; feature: human-associated habitat; material: faeces | place: Denmark | collected 2013 | reverse complement strand
ACACAAGTCGCTTGCAGACCTTCGTTGAAGGTTATTATAAACAATGTCTAAAACCGAACATGGCTCACTATGAGCGCACCGACGACAACCAATTCATCTATACCCAGATAAACCAAAAGGAGATAGACGCGCTGGATGTCTATGCATATGCAAGCTATTGGCTCTTGCCCGAAAAGCTCCAAATTGCAGCCAATGGAGGAATATATAGATGCTTCAATTTCGGCTACGACTATACGCATTGCTATACCTCATGGTTCTATGCAAGCAGCATCACGGCTTATCTCGGCAACTTCACGTTGCAAGGCTATGTTGACAACGGCAATCGGTTCTTGGAGGGTGAATCAAAAGGCTACAACGGAGCCTATTCGGTACTGAAAGCATCCTACACATGGCGCGACTTGCAGTTCTCATTGTCATGGGCAAATCCATTCAACAAAAACTACAAGTCGTACGAGAACGAATTGCTCAATCGCAATATCTATAAGCATACAGTAGGCTACTCAAAGGCCAACAGCAATCTGATCTCCTTGAATATCTCATGGCGACTGAGCCATGGCAGCAAGCATAAGTCGGCAGAAAAGAAAATAAACCTACGCGATACGGATAATGGCATTATAAAATGAAAAAATCTTTACCCCAGTTCGGGATAATTTTACACGAGTTGTGGCTAATGTATAAGTCGGGCTTGTATTAAAAACAAAAAGAGGTAACTATCTGAAATCAGATAATTACCTCTTTGTGGAGCTGGTGGGATTCGAACCCACGTCCAAACAGGGAAACCATATGCTTTCTACATGCTTATTCCAGCCTTCGGTTTTCGTGCTGCGACAAGACCTGGACCACCAATCGCAACCTTATCCTCTAAAACTTCATCCGTGCACCGAGGCATACACAGACTATTTCCGATTTACCTGCACCGCTTGACCCTCAGATTCGGAACAACATCCTTGGAGCGATGTCTCGTTCCATCACCTAGTGACGGAATAAAGCCAGTAATCTACTGTACTTCGATTAGGCAGCGAGAGCGTAATTGTTTTCGCCAATTAAATTTTATGTCCACTATGATTATGGAGATAGCCGACGAGTCTCCGCGTGCTTACGTACCATTTCATCTCGCCGTCAAATCCATGTCAACCCCAAGACTACGTAGATACTTGGATGCAAAGATATTCATTTCGCCATAAATCACCAAATAATTTAGCGTTTATTTGAAGTATCTGTGTTTTTTTCTTACTTTTGCAACCACTAACACACCTAATAACCACTTAGTTAACTATAAAAGAGATTAAACCATAAACAATATGAAACAATTTCAACTTATTATCACTACCATGCTCTTCATGGCAGGACTCACTAACTATAGTCATGCTAAGAGCGAGTGGATTGACATTACTGAAGAGCGATTGGTAAACCCAGGGTTCGATGGCAACAGCAACAAAGGATGGACGTATGTTTCGAATGCAGGCTCGCAAGCTGTAAGATGCGAGTCGATGGAATTTTGGAACGGAACTTTCGATATATATCAAACTATATCATCGCTGCCCGCAGGACATTATAGGTTGTCGGTACAATCGTATTATCGTTGTCAAGACAATAACAACGGTTATCCAAAATATACCGCTGGAACGGAAGATATTACCGCCTATATGTATGCAGGCAATACAAAGCAGGAACTGAAAAGCATCTATTCTTTCTATTTTACAGAAGTTCCTATGGATGGCACATGGAGTACATGGATTAACGGACAAATGGTATTTTTCCCTAACACCATGGAAACTGCCACAAAGGCTTTTAGCGATGGAGCTTATCAAAACGCTATGGAATTCGACCATAATGGCGGTGACTTAAGATTAGGCTTGATAAACGAAGTGTTCACACAAAACAACTGGTGCATATTCGATAATTTCAAACTTGAGATATATGGTGAAGTTGTCGACATAGAAAAGATTGAGCTGAATGCTTTAAACAAAGAAATGATAGTGGGCGAAACCACAAAGCTCAATGCTACAGTTTTGCCTACTAACGCCACTTACAATAAACTGATATGGGAGAGTAGTAACAATGATGTGGCTACTGTTGATGCCCACGGAAATGTATCTGCTCGTGGCGAAGGTACTGCTATTATCTATGCCAAGAGTAAAAAGAATACTAATATAAAAGCATCATGTACTATAAGCGTTAAAGACAACCAAGCTAAGGCTGGCGAACTCGTGATAAACGAGATTATGGCATCAAATGTTGACGAATTTGTGAGTCCAGCTTTCCAGTTTGATGGTTGGATAGAACTCTACAACCCTACCGCCAATGCGGTGGGACTAAACAATTTATGGTTTAGCGATGATGCTACTAACAAAAAGAAATGGAGAGCACCTATAGATATGGGCACCATTGCTGCCAAAGGCTATAAGGTGGTATGGATGGATAGCAACAAACTATGTCACACCAACGTAAACTTGAAACTAAAAGTTGATGGCGGACAATTATTCATCAGCGACAATAATGGCAATATAGTATGCGAAGCTTCATATCCCGAAAGTATGGAGCGTATATCATATGCCCGCACTACGGATGGTGGAGAAGATTGGGCAAATACTGACACTCCAACACCTGGCAAGGCTAATACCACGGCAACTTTTGGCACAGCACAGTTGGAAGCACCAATAGTGAAAGAGGGATCTACGATATTCAAATCAAGCATGACGGTAAATGTAGAGATTCCTTTAGGATGCACTCTGAGATATACTACTGATGGAACATTGCCAACAATGGAAAACGGACGTACCAACAACTTAGGACGATTCACAGTTAAAGAAACAACAAACTACAGATTCCGTCTATATAAAAAAGGTATGATGGCAAGCCGTGTAACTTCACGCTCGTATATCAAGTGGGACAAAGACTATAAATTGCCAGTATTGGCTGTTGTCACCGACCCTAAATTCCTTTATGACGACTCATTGGGAGTATATGTGCAGGGTGTAAATGGTATACCTGGCAATGGGAAAAAGGAGCCTTGCAACTGGAATATGGACTGGGAACGCCCTGTAAACATGTCGTATATCAACGAGCAAGGCGATATGGTTTTCAATCAGGATGTAAATCTTGAGATGTGTGGAGGATGGAGTCGTGCATGGTCTCCCCACTCTTTCAAACTCAAGGGCGAAAAGGAATTTGGCGGGAATAAGAACCTCAACTATCCATTCTTCTCTGCAAAACCTTATATCAGAAATCGCACTTTGCAGGTTCGTAATGGTGGTAACGACAACAATTGTCGTATCAAAGATGCTGCATTCGCTACAATAATGCAGACTGCAGGTTTCGATATCGACTTGCAGAGCTATCAGCCTGTTCATGAGTTTATCAACGGACAGTATATTGGTGTGCTCAACGTACGCGAACCAAACAATCAGCATTACGCCTATGCCAACTATGGCTATGACAATGAGATGATAGAGCAGTTTGAGATGGGACCTGATAGTGGATATGTGCAGAAGGAAGGAACTGGCGAATGCTATCAGAGATTGTATAATCTGTCGGCAGATGCTGCTAAAGCTAATACCTACGAGGAGATAAAACAGATGTTGGATATCGACGAATATACCAATTATATGGCGGCATTGATGTATACAGGCTGTACAGACTGGCCTCAGAATAATATAAAAGGATTCACACTAAAGGAGGGAGGAAAGTTCCGCTTCGTTTCGTTCGACCTCGACTTTGCCTTCAATACCAACGATCCATTCAACACCTTCGAATGGAAGCAAAATTATACTTTCGACGAACTGTATAATGGTTTGCCACGTGTACAGCAAGAGATTAAGTTTGTTACCATATTCCTCAATATGCTTAACAATCAGGATTTCCGCAAGAAATTCATTGACACATACTGTTTGATGGGTGGTAGCGTGTTTGAACCACAACGTTGCAACGAAATCATAGACAGTTTGGTAACAAAGGTGCAACCTGAAATGGCTTTCAAGGGCGAAAGTCCCAACAATTCTGCTAATAGCATGAAGGGAAGCCTCAATGACAGACTTGCTACAATGATAAATGCTCTAAAGAGCTATTGGCGAATGAAGCTTACCGAAGCAACACCGGTGGATGGCATATTAGCAAGCGACACCAAGGGTGCAAGAATAGAAATCAACGGAATTGATGTACCTACGGGCAAATTTAACGGCAAGCTATTTGCTCCTGTCACTATCAAGGCTGTGGCTCCGGCAGGATATAAGTTCGCAGGATGGAGAAGCGCTACTGAAACAGGCTCTACTATATTAGCACAATATAGCAACTGGAAATATTACGACAAGGGAAGTCTCGACAAAACCAATTGGACAACATCACAATACAACGACAACAATTGGCAACAAGGCAAAGCACCTTTGGGATATGGCAAAGACGGACTAAGCACCACCATATCATATGGAAACAACAGCCGGGACAAATATCCTACTTACTATTTCCGACAGACCATAAACCTAACCAAAGCACCTAAAGCAGATAGCAAGGTTTATATGAATATCGTAGTCGACGATGGCTGCATCATATATGTAAATGGAAAGGAAGCTTACAGATATAACATGCCACAGGGCAATGTCAATTTCAACACAGTAAGTTCTACATATGCACCAGGCAACCCAGACCATGCCACCATCAGCTTTGATGCGTCGCTACTTAAAAAAGGTAGCAACTTAATAGCTGTAGAAGTACACAACAACAGCATTACAAGTTCTGACATATATTGGGATGCCCAGATGGTTGCAACAATAGGCGAAGGCAATGACAATAGCAACTATAAATATGTTGAACCATCGATAGAAATGCCATCAAGTAGCTTTAACCTCGTGGCATGCTACGAGAAGACGGATAAACAGATTGAAGAAGGATATACTCCTGTAAGAGTCAACGAGATAAGTGCAGCTAATGATATCTATGTAAATGAATATGGCAAAAAAGCCGACTGGGTGGAACTATACAACACTACCGACGAGGATATCAACGTGGAGGGAATGTATCTGAGCAACGATGCTAACAACCTAAAGCTCTGCACGCTTGATAAGGGAGAAAGCAATGCCAACACCATTATTCCTGCAAAAGGATATATGGTGGTATGGTGCGACAAACAACCTTCAAGCATCGACCTTCACACCTCGTTCAAGCTCAGCGCTGGCGGAGGTGTAGTAGCTCTAACTTCTGCCGACGAATCATGGACAGATTCGATATGCTACCCAGCCCACGACGGCTACCAATCTATAGGTCGCTATGTAGATGGTGCACAATCGATATACTTGTTCCACACTCCAACTATCGGCAAAGCTAACCGCATGAGCGAATATACACAAAAGATTGCAGAACAAACATCAGGTGTAACAAACCTCGTTGCCCTTAATACAAACAACATAACTATACGCATGGCAGCAGGAGCACTTGTTGTAAGAACTAAAGCTCACGAGGCAAGAATTGAGATATACACCCTAAGCGGACAAAAGGTTACCGAGGCAAATATGAGCATAAACAATGGCTACGGTATGCTTTCTGCATCGCAACTATACCATGGATGCTTCATTGCAAAAGCTACAGATAGTAATGGCAAGGTGGCAACCTGCAAGTTTACAAAATAACGACATAAACATTTAACAATTACATTATAATTAAGCAACCTCTTCTTTTGTTTTACGAAGAGGTTGCTTTTTATTACTGAACTTGCGCAAGTTCAGAAGTTATAGAATTAAAAGAAGTTATCGCTCCCGTTGGTCGCTAGAAGTTAAAGCCAATAGCCCTTTTGCTTGAGTTCTCTGCTCGCTTTTTAGCTATAAAACATATGGCTTTAACTTCTTTAACTCCTTTTATTCTTTAACTTCTCACATATGCGAAACTTTAGTTATTTATACGCTGGCAAACACTTTTTTCAATAAAAAATGCGTAACTTTGCAACATTTTAAGGAAAAACGAGTTTATACTAATATAATATTAAGGTATATATCTAAAACAAAGATGAAAAAGTCGATAATAATATCAGCATTGTTTGCACTATTCTCGCTATCTGCATTCGCCCAGTCAACGATGACCGACGACCAGGTGATGCAGTTTGTTGTCAAAGAACATGAGGCAGGTTCGTCACAATCACAGATCGTAACCAAGCTCATGCAACGCGGTGTAGACATACAGCAGATACGCCGAGTGAGAAGCAAATACGAGCGCGAGATGAAACAAGATGGTCTTGGCGTTTCGAAGCAGAATGCAGAACAAAGCAATAGCCGATTGAGAAAAAACAACGGCAAGACTAAAGATGACCTCACAGACAACAAAACAAAAACTCCTATCACCGATAAGGCTACTGCCACTACTAAGCGCGTGCAGAACCTTCCAAAATGGCAAAAGGAATACGACGAAACAAGCGATGAGTTCACAGCTATGCAGGGTGAACTCAACGGAATATTGCCTGTAGATACAGCAGAATGGATAAACCAACTGTTGCAGGAGAAAGAAAAGGAGAGAAAGAAAGTGTTTGGTCGCGACATCTTCAACAACAAAGAATTGTCGTTTGAGCCAAATATGAATATCGCTACACCTCAGAACTATCGTCTCGGTCCTGGCGACGCAGTATTTGTAGATATATATGGTGCTTCACAAAAATCTGTTGAAGCAACAGTATCTCCTGATGGCGATATCAACATCGAAGGCTTCGGACCTGTACAGGTGAGTGGACTCACCGTGGCTCAAGCTAACGCAAAACTTCGCTCCACTCTGGGTGCGCGCTATAGCAGCAGCAAGATAAAGCTCAGCGTGGGTCAGACAAAGACTATCATGGTTAACGTGATGGGCGAGGTAACAGTACCTGGCACATACACCCTCTCAGCCTTTGCAACAGTATTCCATGCCCTATACATGGCTGGCGGAACCAACGACCTTGGTACTCTGCGTAATATTAAGGTATATAGACACAACAAGCTCGTTTCTGTAGTCGACATCTACGACTATATCCTCAATGGTAAGTTGACAGGCAACGTGCGTTTGGCTGACAACGATGTCATCGTGGTTGGACCTTACGACTGCTTGGTTAACATCACCGGTAAGGTTAAGAGACCTATGTTCTACGAAATGAAGCGCAACGAGAGCATGAGCTCGCTGCTGAGATATTCAGGAGGTTTTACAGGCGATGCCTATACAAAATCGGTTAGAGTGGTAAGAAAGACAGGTAAGGAATACTCTGTATTCAACGTCAACGAGTTTGACATGTCTTCATTCCATATTGCCGATGGCGACTCTGTAAGCGTAGACTCTATATTGCCACGATATGAGAACACTGTAGAAGTGAAAGGTGCAGTATTCCGCCCTGGTATGTATCAGCTTGGCGAAAATATCAATAGCGTGCGCACACTCATTGAGCAGGCTGATGGCATGACCGAGCAGGCTTTCACCAACCGTGGTGTCATGCATAGAATGAAGGCAGACCGCACACTCGAAGTATTGAGCGTAGACCTTGGTGGCATTATGAGTGGCAAGGTTGCCGACATTCCTTTGAGAGAAAACGACGTATTGTTTGTTCCTACACGTCAGGATGCTATGGTAGAACGTACCATCACCATCCATGGCGAGGTGCAATATCCTGGTATATATAAGTATGCTGACAATGAGACCATCGAAGACTTCATTCTTCAGGCTGGTGGACTCACAGAATCTGCTTCTACCACAAAGGTAGATGTGTCACGCCGTGTCAATGATCCAAAGGCAACAGTCAACGACTCTGTAATTGCCAAGACATACAGTTTTGCATTGAAAGATGGCTTCGTTGTTGATGGAGAGCCGGGCTTTGTGCTTATGCCTTACGACGAGGTATATGTAAGAAAGAGCCCAGGATATAGCACACAGCAGAATGTAAGTGCAGAGGGTGAAGTGATGTTTGCAGGTACATACACTCTTAGCCGTCGCAATGCTCGACTCAGCGACCTATTCAGAAGAGCAGGAGGAAGCACCGACCTCGCTTATATCAAGGGAGCCCGACTAATGCGTAAAGCAAACGAAACTGAGAAGGCTCGTATGGAGGCAGTATTGAAAATGCAGCAGGAACAGCAACAGAAGTACCTCTTGCAACTTGCAGCCAGCAGCAATAATGCATCAGCCATTACTCAGACAGCAAAAGATGCAACTAAGGAAGATTTAAAGAAATTCTCTGTACCAGATGAATATCCTGTAGGTATCGACCTCGCTGAAGCATTAAAGAACCCTGGTTCTGGTGCCGACATGATACTTCGTGATGGCGACCGCCTCATCGTGCCTCAATATAATGGTACTGTTAAGATTAATGGTGCTGTGATGTATGCCAATACCGTGGCTTACGAAAAGGGCAAGCGTATATCAAGCTATATCGACGAAGCAGGTGGCTTTGCAGCCGATGCCAACAAGAGCCGTGCTTATATCATATATATGAATGGTAAAGTGGCAAAGGTTGGTCATGGTGCCAAGGTACAGCCAGGTTGCGAGATTGTAGTACCAGCAAAGATGAAGCGTAAGATGAGTGTTGCCGAGACCATGAGCTTGGGCTCAAGTATGTCGTCAATAGCAGCGATGATAGCTACCATTGCCAACCTGAGTAAGTAGGTATTATAAATAATACACCCCACATAAAAAGCAAAGACACATGAAGTATCCTATAGGCATACAAAACTTCGAAGACTTAAGGCTCAACAACTATATATATATTGATAAAACAAAATATATTTATAAGTTGGCGAATGAAGGTAAATACTACTTTCTAAGTCGTCCAAGACGATTTGGCAAGAGCTTACTTATATCCACAATAGAGGCTTATTTCCAAGGCAAAAGAGAACTCTTCGACGGACTGGCTATACAGCAAGAGGAAAAAGAATGGAATAGTTATCCCATTTTACACATAGACCTCAATACAGCCAATTTCCGCGAAGAAGACAGCCTTTATACCCTACTCAATGACTATCTATGCCAATGGGAAAGCGTATATGGCACAAGAGAATCGGAAACGACTCTCGCTTTGCGCTTCAAAGGCATTGTAGCAAGAATAGCACAAAAAGAAGGTAAGGGTGTTGTAATTCTTATTGATGAATACGACAAGCCAATTCTTCAAACGCTACAACATCCTGAACTACAAGACAAGCATCGCAACATGCTGAAAGCTTTCTACTCTGTGCTAAAGACGCAAGACAAATATATCAAATTTGCCTTTATCACAGGTGTAACAAAGTTTGGAAAGGTTAGCGTGTTTAGCGACTTGAACAACTTGACAGATATATCAATGGACAACCGCTATGTTGCTATCTGCGGTTTGACAGAAGAAGAGCTTGCTTCAAATTTCAAGCAAGGTATCGAAGAGTTGGCTAAAACTTACGGAGATACTATAGAAGAAACTATCGCAAAGCTAAGAGAACGATACGATGGATATCATTTCGAGGAGCACACCATAGGTATATACAATCCATTCAGCGTGCTCAATGCCATGTCAAGAAAACAATACAAAGACTATTGGTTTGAGACTGGAACTCCTACATTCCTCGTAGACTTGCTAAAGATGCACAACTATCGATTACAAAATCTAACCACAGAACGTGTATCGGGCGATGTCATAAATAGCATAGACTCTATGTCGACAAATCCAATACCTGCGATTTATCAAAGTGGCTATCTCACGATAACTGGCTACGATGAGAGATTCAAGAAATATCTGCTTGGCTTCCCAAACAAAGAAGTAGAAGAAGGATTCATCAATTTCTTGCTACCTCTATATTCTTCAGCAGGAACCGACTCGCCATTCATAGTAGATGAGTTTGTTCATGATGTGGAGACAGGAAAACCAGAGCAATTCATGCAACGTATGAAAGCCTTTTTTGCCGACACAAGCTATCAAGTGGTAGGCAATGCTGAGCTATATTTTCAGAACGCGATGTACTTGGTTTTCAAAATGATGGGATTCTACACGCAGGTTGAACGACCAACAAGCGATGGACGTATAGATGCGATTATCCAAACAGCAGACTATATCTACATCATAGAATGCAAACTCGACGGTTCTGCCGACGAAGCATTGAAACAAATTGCCACCAACCACTACGATGCCCCATTCGCTATGGACAAACGTAAGTTGATTAAAATAGGTATCAACTTCAGTAGCGAGACACGTGGAGTGGAAAGTTGGAAAATAAAAGAATAAAAAAGCAATATATGTACATACTAAGTTATGCATAGCAATAGTTGCAACAATTGCCAACTTGAGCAAATAACAGAAATTGTAGTTCCAGCCAAGATGAAGCGTAAGATGAGTGTTGCCGAAACCATGAGTATGGGATCGAGCATGTCGGCAATCGCTGCGATGATTGCAACAATCAGTAACATCATTACGAAGTAAGGTCTTGCTTACATGTAGTATATGTTTAGTTGGTAAAAATACAGTAACAAGAATAACAATGAAGAAAAATCATATTTTGACGGCAATGGCAGTATTGTTCGGTTTGATAGTGTCAACCTCATTGAAGGCTCAGACACCAACCGAATGGCCAGACCTACCTTTGCTCACAATAGAGTCTATTGGTGGCGTGATGCCAACAGCCACTATAGTGTTTCCTCTTGACGAATGTGTTGGTGAGAGTATATTGAGTGAGCATGCGCCTGGGCGTCTTGTGATGCTTAAAGGTGATGATCGTATAGTGAATCGCACTAGCATATTAGGTATGGATTTTACTGGCGTTGATGTGAATAGGCTTCCTGTAGGAAAATATATAGAAAAATGTGCCGACGGCATGATTATAAAAGTGCTTAATAAATAAACGATATGAGAGAACAGATAGAAACGGTAGTTGTAACAAAACCTTCAGATACGAATGCTATGAAGGTTTTAGATATGATTTCTCTGCTTAGGTGTCGTATATTGACAATTGTTGTTGTGACGCTTAGTGTCTTGGTTGTAGTTGGTGTGTATGTATTCAGTTTGCCACGTACATATAAGTCAGAGACGATAATGCTCCCTGAGGCCACTTCGGATGGCTTTGGGGGCAACATAAGTACACTTGCTTCGTTGGCAGGAATGAAAATGGGTAACAAGTCGGAGGATGCTATCTATCCTGAGTTCTATCCAAAGGTGACAGGTTCTACAACCTTCCTCACCGAACTTTTGAAGACCGAAGTCTATTGTGAGCGATTGGGAACAAAGACAACCCTCTTCGACTATTTCGCAAAGCATCAGAAGCGTGCATGGTGGGGCAACTTGATAGGAAAGAAAATGAAACCTGTATCCAACAAAATCAATCCGGTGCGCATCACCAAGCAGCAACAGCTTATTGTGAACGATTTGATGGATGCTTTCTTCTGTAGTGTTGATAAAAAGACCGATATGGTGACAGTGGTTGTGAAGGTGCAGGATCCAGAGGTTGCTGCGCAGATTGCAGATATGATAAGAGAGCGTCTGCAGACTTACATCACCAACTATCGAACAAACAAGGCGCGTAAAGACCTTGCTTATACCAAGAGTATAACTGCTGAAGCACGTACCGAATACATCAAGGCACAACAGAAGTATGCGGCTTATTGTGATGCCAATGAGGACATAGGACTTGCCTCGTTTATACAGGTGCGCGATCGTTTGGAGAACGAGATGCAGATGGCTTACAACATGTATCAGCAGGCAACACAGCAGATGCAGCTTGCACAGGCCAAATTGCAGGAGAAAACACCTGTGTTTGTTACTATACAGCCTGCTACTGTAGAATCAAAGCCATGTGGTCCGAAGCGAATGCTGACAATGCTACTGATGCTAATGCTTTCGTTTTTTGGAAGCGTAGGTTGGATTGTATCACGTGATATGTACTTAAGCAAACTAAGATCTATGAATAATGCAGATTAAAGAAAGCATAAACAAGAACCGTAAAGAACTGGTTGATACGTTGTACTTGATAATGTTGCAGGGTATCAATCAGTTGTTACCGGTTATTGTGATGCCATATCTTATGGTGAAACTTGGAGCCGAAGGTTATGGATACGTAGGCTTTTCGCTTTCTGTAGTACAGTATCTTATTATTATTGTCGACTTCGGATTCAACCTCAGTGCCACGAAGCGTATTGCGGTGGTGGCTAACGATAGAATCGCTTTGAGTCATGTGTTTTGGAACGTTGTAGCAGCCAAGTTGCTACTGATGTTTCTCACAACGCTTGCGTTGTTAATTCTTGTCGTTTGTATACCCACGTTCCGTCTCTATGGCAATGCCATTATAGCCACCTATCCGATGTTGTTGGGTTCGGCTCTAACGTTCATCTGGTTCTTTCAGGGTATAGGTAGGATACGTCTATTCTCGATAATGAACACTGTGTCGAAGATTGCGTTGCTACCTTTGATATTTGTATTTATACAATCGCCCGACGACTATGTTGTAGCAGCGTTGCTGCAGGCTGTAGTGTTTGTGTCTACGGCAATAATCTCCAATATATACGTTGCGCGTCAACGTCTTGTGGAGTGGATACGTCCCACATGGAAGCTTGTTAAGGAAGAGCTTCATGTGAGTTTCCCGCTCTTTCTCTCTTCTGCCTCTACGAGTGTGTACACACAGTTCATTGTGATTGTTCTGGGTTTCTATTGCACGACAGAGGAGATAGGCAAGTATGCGTCGGCAGAGCGCATTATGCGAGCTGTGTGTTTTTTGCTTTATGTGCCGCTCAATCAGGTATTCTTTCCACGTATCAGCCAGCTTGCATCGCTAAAGAATGGTGAAGACCGCCGTCTGTTCCGCCATGTGCGTTTCCTCGTGTTGGGCATTATGTCTGCTGTGAGTATGGCGCTGTGGTGTTGTAGCTGGTGGTTGCCGTCGCTTCTCGGTCCCGACTATGTGGGCATGGATGTCTATATACGCATCTTTGCTGTTGCTCCTATCGCCATTGGTGTTGGTGGAGTCTATGGTCAGATGGGGCTCATTGGAATAGGCAACGAATATACGAGTCGGCGTTTCCGCGATGTTTACTTTGTAGCGGCAGTGTCTGCGTTCGTGTTGATGTTTGTGCTCATCCCGTTCTTCAATGCTACGGGAGCCAGTTTCGTAGTGACGCTTACCGAGATAATAGTGGCGTTGCTTATGTTTTATAACTTTAAAAAATATTTATCAGTATGCTGATAGCAGTATTGGTTTTTGCTTTGCTCTTGACTTGCATTGGCCTATACATCTCTCGCGACATATTTTCCCCATATGTAGCTGTGTCAGGTGTGTGGTCAATAGCCATACTTATATACTATTTTCTGCCCAATACGTTCTATCCTATCTGCAACGATTTCCCATTTGCATTGGCTATTTGGCTCACAGGTTTCTTCTTAGGGTCTGTTTTCTGCGAGTATTATACCGCACCAGCCTCTAAGGAGTCGGTAGAACGCGAACCAAACCGCAAGGTGTTGTATGCCTATGTAGTGCTGACCTGTCTGTCTGTACCTATAGTGTGTGGAGCCATTATCTTCCAGGCGCTGACGGAAGACCCGGAGAATATATTTCGCTATATGCGTATTCTGAATACGGGTATGGACGAGAATATTGAGATGCCTAAGCTTGGTATACTTATCTATTTTATGTCACTTGCCTTTGTAATGATGTTTTTCTCATTGCTTTATTTCAAGAGCAAGTGGATTAAGTTCATCGTTATATTCATGAATGTACTTTTGGCTGTTGTGACAATGGCCAAGACCACTTTCCTCTGCATCATGTTCTCGTCGATGTATCTGTGTTTTGTGCAGAAGGTCATTAAGATTCATCATCTTGTATATGGCATGTTTGCGTTCGTGGGTCTTAGTTTCATCATCCAGTCGCTGCGTGCTGTAGGCGAGGAGATTGAGACAACCAACTTCCTTGCGCTTTATCTCTCAAGTAGTATGGTGGCGTTCGACTACTTCGCCGAGCCTTTTGGTTCGCATCTGCCCGGTATGCACACGTTCCGCCTTGCCTACGCCATTGGCTATCCGCTTGGACTTACCGATCCGCCAAGCGAAACTATTTTGGAGTTTGTAAACGTCCCCGACGACACCAACACATACACCAATATGTATCCGTTCTATGAAGACTTCGGCTTGTGGGGGGTGTTGATATTCTCGGTGGTCTACGGATTCTTCTATGGATATCTATATAAAAAAAGTCGCACGGGCGGTAAGATGCAACTCATCCTCTACGCCATATTCCTGACATTCGTACTGATGGAGTTCATTGGTGAATTCATCTTCACCAATTTGTCTGCAACGATACAGTACATCTTCTTCGCTATGGTGCCGTTCTTGTTTAGCGAAAAGCGGAAGAAAGAGGCATAGTGTATAAATAGAATTTTAAAAAAGAGTAAATGAGCAAAATAGATATATTATTGGCTACATACAACGGTGCTGAATACATAGCAGCACAGGTACGTTCGTTGCAGAACCAGACCTTTGACGACTGGTGTCTACTTGTACACGACGACGGATCTACCGATGCTACGCTTGAGATATTGGATGGATTTGCCCAAACAGACAGCCGTATACGCATTATCAATGACGGCAAGCGCTTTCACAATTGTGCACTTAACTTCATGCATTTGCTTGGCTTCTCTGAGGCTCCGTTCTGCATCTTCTGCGATCAGGATGACATTTGGCTTGAGAACAAACTGCAAGTTATGTACGATGCCATTGCGAGCAAGGACAACACGAAGCCTCATGCTGTCTATTCCAACTCATTCGTCTACAACCCTGACGTGCCTACCATTAGCGGTTCGGCATCGCTCTGCCTGCCCACGCAGCTGAAGGATATTCTATTTATGAACGCCGGCATACAGGGATGTGCCTTGATGTTCAATGCTGCGTTGCGCAACATCTGCCGCAATGTGCCCAAAGTAGTGGCTATGCACGACCATGTACTGACGCTTGCTGCTGCTGTTTTCGGCTCGCTTACCTATGTCGATCGCCACCTCATGCTATATCGTCGTCACGAGAGGGCGGTAACCGGTCCCACAGCCAAACGCCTTACCGACCGCATCGCTCCTTTCTTCGACTCTACAAAGACGGTGCTCGAAAAGAAGCATTACGCAGCGATATACAGTTTTGTGGAAACCTACGACTCGCTTATTTCAGATAAGGATAAAGCAATATTTTCCGATTTTTTTCGTTTTGAAAGAGAAGGGCGCATCCGACGTGCCTTGCATGTCTTTGTAAAAGGCTACAAGTTGTATGGTCGCAGCTCAATATTGGCATTCAAAATGTTAGTAAGAAATTTCGTATAAGTATTATATAATGAATGTTCTGCATATAATAAACACACTCGCTGTAGGCGGTGCAGAGCGCTTGCTCATCGACACTTTGCCCATAATGAAGGCAAAAGGCATAGATGTGCGTGTCCTGCTTTTGGTTGCTTCGGGCAGCGATTTCGAGCATCAATTGCAAAAGGACGGCATAGAAGTTATGGTTGTAGGTATGCGTTACGGCATGTTCGACCCTCGTTTGGTGTTGCGTCTGCGCAAGTTGATGAAAGGTGCGAATGTTGTCCACTCGCATCTGTTCCCTGCGCAGTATTGGGCAGGCATGGCGCATTGTCTTTGCAGCAAGAGTGTGTTGGTCACTACAGAACATAGTACATCGAATACTCGTGCGCAGCATTGGCTGACTTCGCAAATCGATCGCTGCATATATGCTTGCTACGATGGTGTTGTCTGTATATCAGAGGCTGTTGCCGATTTCATGCGCAAACGTATACCGCGACATGTGGAGATACAGCGTATAGACAACGGTGTGGTGCTGCCGTCTGACGATGGTGTGGTGCGCCCGAAGCGTGCCGACGTGGTGGATGCACTAGCTGAAACCGACTTTGTAATGTTGCAAGTGGCGCGTTTCTCCAATCAGAAGAATCAGGACTGCGTTATACGCGCCCTGCCGTTACTGCCCGACAATGTGCATGCGGTGTTTGTCGGTTATGGCAATCGACTTGAAGAGTGTAAGCAGCAGGCTGAGAGGCTTGGCGTGTCTGCGCGTGCACACTTCCTCGGTATGCGTTCAGACATCGACCGTCTGTGGAGCATAGCCGACGTGGGTGTCATGTCGTCGCAGTGGGAGGGCTTCGGACTAGCTGCCGTTGAGGGCATGGCATACGCCAAACCGGTTATTGCATCCAATGTGCCAGGACTTGCCGATGTGGTGCAGTTTGGCGAGTTGCTTTTCACGCCTGATGATGAGCAGGCGCTTGCCAACAGGGTGATGCGGCTCTACTCCGACGCAACTGAACGTCAGCGTTTGGGCGAGTTATGCAAAGAACGAGCGCAGCAATATGATATAAACAATATGGTAGACAGCTACATTGACTTTTACAATAAGTTGTTGCGCAAAAAAACAAAACAAGAATAACAATGAAGATAATATTTTGTGATAATACTCTTTGGGGACTTGTGAACTTTCGTGGCGAGGTGATACGCCATTTCATGAGCAAAGGTCATCAAGTGGTGCTTGTTGCCCCAGAGAAGGAAGATAAGCAGATGCGTACCACCATCCCAAACGGAGTACGCTATATACCGGTGAAGATGAGCCGCACTTCACTTAATCCGGTTAAAGACTTCAGCTATTTCATGCAGATGCTGAAGATATTCAGAAAAGAGCGTCCCGACTATATTTTCAACTACACAATAAAACCCAATATATATGGTTCTATTGCTGCACGCATCTGTGGTTGTCATTCTACGGCGATGATGGCTGGCTTAGGCTATATTTTTATCAACGACAGCATGTTGTTGCGCTTTGCGCGCACCATCTATCGTTTCGGTCTCTTCTTCACCGACCATCTTATTGTTCTCAATTCGTTTATACGCGACATGGTGTTGCAGAAGCATTTCTGCAACCCTAAGAAGATTATTTTCCTTGAGGGCGGTGAGGGCATTGACATACAGAAGTACACCAAGTACGACAACGCTTCGGCTACAACCACGTTCCTATTTATCGGACGTATATTGTGGGACAAGGGCTACGATGAGTTTTCGAAGGCAGCCCGCAAAGTGAAGGCTCTGTATCCCGAGACGCAGTTCGAACTGTTGGGCTCGATGGACCCGTCCTATCCCAAGAGTGTTCCTGCGGAGCGTCTGAGTCAAGATGAGGCTGACGGCATATTGAAGTACATCGGTTTCACCCACGATATGAACTCCGTATACAAGCGCAAGGGCATTGTCATCACTCTGCCTTCTTACAGCGAGGGCATGAACCGTGCGCTTATGGAAGCCTGCGCCTCAGGCAAGCCTATCATCACTTCTGATATACCAGGATGTCAGGAGGCTGTAGACGATGGCGTCAATGGCTATCTGGTGCCAGTGAAGGATAGCGACGCTTTGGCTGAAGCTATGCTCAGATATATACGTCTCTCGGATGAGCTGAAACGCAAGTTCTCCAACATGAGCCGCATTAAAGCCGAAAATCTTTTCGACATAAACAATGTAATCGAGAAGTACAAGAGAATAGTTGGCGAATAGAAATATCGTTTTTTTAATATATATATGATATGATAGGCACTATAGTTTTTATAATAGCCACCTTTTTGGTGAGTTTCGTTTGCGGTATCTTCACGATACCGCAGATAACAATTTTTTGCAAGAAAAAGGAACTTTATGATATGCCGAACCTCCGTAAGGTTCATACCGTTAACATCCCGCGTATGGGTGGAACGTGCTTCATGCCTTGTATGATAGTGGCTGCGTTGTTGTCTATAGCTGTCTATCGCTTCAACAACAACGAGACTCTCACCATAAGCCTTTGGTCGTTCATGTTCCTTGTCAGCATAATATTGATTTACACCGTCGGTCTTATTGACGATATTGTAGGAGTAGTGCCGCGTGTGAAATTTCTTGTTCAGATATTGGCCGCAAGCCTTATGCCGTTCTCTGGTCTGTACATCAACAACCTCTATGGTTTCATGGGCATTGAGACGATACCATTCTATATAGGTGCGCCTTTTACGGTATTTGTCATAGTTTTTATCGACAACGCACTCAACCTGATTGACGGCATCGACGGACTCGCCGGCGGTCTCTCAGTATTGTCGCTCATCGGTTTCCTCTATTGCTTCCAGCGCGAGGGATTGTTTGTATATAGTGTGCTTATCGCAGGTCTGATTGGAGTGGTCGTTTCGTTCCTCTATTACAATATGTATGGCGGAAAGAACCATAAGTATAAGATTTTCATGGGCGATTCGGGTAGCCTCACATTGGGCTTCATGCTTGCGTTCCTGCTCGTGAAGTTCACTATGCACAACCCCAACGTGATGCCTTTCCGCAGCGACAGTCTGCTCATATCCTTCACGTTGCTCATAGTGCCTTGCTTTGATGTGGTGCGCGTGATTCTCTTGCGCCTGTACGACAGACAGCCGCTTTTCAAAGCAGACAAGCGTCATATACACCACAAGCTCTTGCGCTGCGGACTCTCGCAGCATTGTGCACTTCTTTCTATTCTCGGTCTGCAGATAGCTTTCGTCGTGGTGAACGTTGTGCTCTACAAATTCCTGTCGATAAACTACATTGTTCTGGTGGATGTGTTGGCATTCATCGCTTTCAATCTTGTTGTAGATATGTTCATCAAGCGTGTGGAAAGAGTGAACGTATAACAGCACTTATATGCTGTAAAGTTTCAACGATTGTTATCGTGCGGCGAATGCAATCTGATTGGCCGGTGTACGGAATCTGATTGGATAACGAACGCAATATGCCGCAAATCGATGATATAAAAAAAGAATAAAGCCATAGGTTTAGGAGTCCTAAATCTATGGCTTTATATTTGCCTTACTCGGAGCCTTCTCGTAGCGGAGCGTTTAGAAACGTTTGAACTTCAAGCGCAGCGTCTTCGAGCGCAGTATCATCTGTCCGCCGTTGAGCTTCTCCTTAACAAATTCCTCCTCAAGGTTGTTTATGCCGTAGGGAGCCAGCTGCGTCGGGTCGTCTACCGGTATGTCGCCGCCATCCTCGCCATTATCCTGATGCCAGTTGTTCTTGTATGGCGACTTTGTTACTATCTTGTCTCTTGTTTGTGTGAAGCGCAAATAGTAGCCGAAAGTGCCTTCCTTGTCGGTGTCGTACACACTGATAAGCTTGTATTGCACACCCCAGAATACACGTTTCTTCGATAGATCACAAGTTCCGCCTGTAGCGAGAGTATCTACGCGCTCTAAGTGCCAAAAGCCATCGAAGTCACCATTGTCGCTAGTTTCTATCTCACACGAGGCAAGAGAAACTATAGCGAGGGTGGCTATTATTGTATTTAATAATCCTTTTGTTGCCATTGTTTTAATGTATTATATTGCAAGGATGAGTGAAATTCTACCTCTGCCAACTATTTCTTTGATAGCAGTCCGCTCTTTGTTACTGTGAGTTGGAAGCCTGCGTTGTGACCATACATCTTCTCACTACCAAAATCCATGGCGTAGCCTCCTTTGACTGTCCAATTGTGACGAAACTTATACTTTGCCTCTACAAGGAAGCTAAAGTTGTCGTATGCTTTTAGATATGGATTACCATATGTTCCCCAGCCTTTCTGATATGTTGTGAGCACACGATAGTCGAGACATTTCGTTGGCGAGCCTTCCATACCGAAGTGGAACGCATAGAAGCGGTTATTATTCACGTTGATAATGCCATCGGTGTTGTATATCGGTGATCGGTAAAGAGGGTTACCCATCACCTGTCCCCAATGTTGCCATCCAGGGTATATGCTATGGTTGTAATAGTCATCGATACCAGCTATGTGGTCGCCAATATTCTGAGTGCGGTCGTGGTTGTATGGACCACTCTGATATTTGGTATATATATACTCAAAAACCAAGCTGCGAAGCCATGTGCCGTACTTCATATCAAACTGCGCACCAAACATCATATCTTTCAGACTATACATGAAATAGCGATGCTTCTGCTTTGTGTTCCATTGCTCACCTTCACCATAGCCGTTGTAGTCGAGAAGAAACATCTGACTGTGGTCTTCGAAATAGTGGTCGGCATATAGCGATAGGCGCCATAGGTCGGTATCGTAGTTAAGACGTGCCAACCAACTACCCAATTGGTTGCCTGCATCGTTGGTATATAGACCATCTGTGGCATCGCTACCACCCGGTATAAAGGCATTCCAGTAGCCCTTTATGCCGCTGTCTGTAGGTATACGCACCATATTTCCATTGTCGTCTGGACGATATGGCTTGCCACCAAACTCGCATGCCATCTCCAAGCCAAGTTCAAGGCTGAGGGGGAAGAACGAGTCCTCATTGCCTATCTTCAGATATCCTGCCTTTGAGTGGTAGAGGACATGATCGGCATATTTCTGTTGCTTGTTGGTAAACTCGTGTTGCCACCCATCGTCGGTCATCATGCCGTAGGCTACATGTCCTTTAAGGTGGAGCCAACGTTTTGTCCATGGTATGGTCCAATATTCAGGCAATGCGATGCGCACCTGTGGCACAGGTCGTGCGTTGACGCCTAATGTTTGCGAACCACTACTTAGCGTCTGGCTCTTCAGTTCCATAGGATATTCCTTAGCTCCTACCGAGAGTACACCGTGCAACCATCGTGCTTCGGCAAAAGCCTGCTGCACCACCAAGTTTGATGTATAGTTTACTGGCACTGCCACATCTATTCCATAGCCTACTGCCCAACGGCGTGCCGAATCGCTGGATAGTGGACGTATCACAGCTCCACGCATATAGCCATTAAATTCGTCAAGCGAGCTCAGACCATGCTTATTGGCATTTAGCCATAGTGGAGTCTTACCCTTAGATATAGAGGTTTGCATCTCTACCTCGTAGCCGACGTTATTGTCCAATCGTTGTTTAGATGGCACACGTTCATCGTACTCCTGCCATAGATACTGAGCGCTTGCTGGCTTCAAGATACCTATAAGCATTGTCATGGCCAAAGATAGTTTTCTTATTGTCATGTCTTTAATTATATTTCTTATTTTGTAGCTTATTTCTGCAAAGTTACAATAAAATTGCGCAAAATACTTCTCCTATAGAAAAAAAATCTTATTATCTGAGCCCACTTTAAAAAGGGGCATATTTTAAAGTGGGCTCTATTCTTTTATATTTTGACAAGTATCCTTTGCAATATTTATCGTAGAATAGCGTTATTGTATATAATAACAATGTGATAATATGGAGATTTTAATCTTTGGGGCGACAAAAGAAATGCAGAAAGACAAATATATATATGATGGTATGAGCGAACTTGAGAGTTATGCGAAGCGTGTGTTAGACTTTTTAATTGCTTTGGTATCAATAGTTTTGCTTTCACCATTATTCCTAATATGTTATATTGCCGTGCGCCACGAAGATGGTGGAGCAGCAATATTCAAGCAAGAACGCATAGGAAGATTCGGCAGACCTTTTTATATATATAAGTTTCGCAGCATGAGATTAGATGCCGAGGAAAATGGTCCAGCCCTTTATCAGCACGAAAGCGATGAGCGCATGACAAAGGTTGGCAAATTTCTTCGCGAGCATCATCTTGACGAGTTGCCACAGCTTTGGAATGTCCTTATTGGCGATATGGCTTTTATTGGTCCACGACCTGAGCGTAAGTATTATATCGACCAGATTATGGAGCACGACCCACGCTATCGCTATCTATATCAGATACGTCCAGGTGTTACATCTTATGCCACTCTCTATAATGGCTATACCGACACCATGGAGAAGATGCTTCGCCGTCTTGAGCTCGACCTCTACTATCTTGAACATCGCTCATGGTGGTTTGACTTCAAGATTCTTGCAAAGACATTTATAAACATTGTGTTTGGAAAGAAATTCTAACACATAAAAAAACAACCTTCATACCTTATAAAACAATAATGGTGTACCACTGGCGCTAAAAGCCTAATAGTACACCATTTTTCATTTCTCACAGATATTCTATTTCTGATTATATTAGCCTATCAGAACTTGCGGAATGTAAGATACAAGGTTTCTGATTTTAATTAGCCAACACAAAAAGCATGATGTAGGGAAATTCCCCTATGGTTTAGGGAAAAACCTTTTGGATGGTTTGAAATAATGCCTATCTTTGCAGAAGATAAGCTACACCTCAGCATAATATTCAAGCAAGCTTGATATTCTGCATTCGGTTTGCATTATCTTTGCAAAAGATAAAGAACATGTGAAACAAATAAAAACTCTACGCATATGAAAAAGATATTATTAGCCCTTGTGGCATTGCTAACGCTGACAACTTCAGCACAGGCTATGAGTTATGAGCAAGCTCGCGAGCGTGCTTTGTTCTTGACAGACAAGATGGCTTACGAGCTCAACCTCACCGACGACCAGTATGAGGCAGCCTATGAGGTTAACCTCGACTATCTGATGACAGTGAATACCTACGACGACCTATATGGTGATTATTGGCGTCAGCGCAATCTCGACCTTAGCTACATACTCCTCGATTGGCAGTATCGCTCGTTCTGCGCAGCTTCATATTTCTATCGTCCAATATATTGGAATGCAGGATGCTGGCACTTTGGTATCTATGCTCGATATCCACATCGCACATATTTCTACTTCGGTCGCCCTCACTTCTATGCAGTTTATCGTGGCGGACATAGTTGGCGCACAAATGGAGGCAGATCATGGTATCATGGCAGAACTTATGGTGGACCACGTCCTGGTTCTGACAGAAGATGGGGTATGAGAGATGGCTTCGATCGTGGCGACTATGGTCATGGATACCATGGTAACAAGCCTGCACGATTTGGCAATGGTAGTCAGAATCAAGGACAAGCCATTGGCAACAGACATTTTGGTAGTGGCGACCGCGGAAGTAGCACTCGCAATAATACAAACAATGGTTCTACATCGGTAAACGGTAGACCAAGCAGCAATGGTGGATTCAGATTTGGTGGAAGTTCATCGACAACCACTCCTAATCGCACCTTCACTCCTACCAATGGCAATTCTACAAACAATCGTGTAAATAGCTCTACATCAAGTAGCACTCCTACTCGCACCTTTGGTGGTAGCAGATCATCAGGCTCTTCATCATTCGGTGGCAACAGCTCATCATCAAGCAACCGTTCGTTTGGTGGCAGCAGCTCATCATCAAGCAACCGTTCGTTTGGTGGCAGCAGCTCTTCATCAAACAACCGTTCATTCGGTGGCAGCAGTTCTTCATCAAGCAACCGTTCATTCGGTGGCAGCAGTTCATCATCAAGCAACCGTTCGTTTGGTGGCAGCAGTTCATCATCAAGCAATCGTTCATTTGGTGGCTTTAGCCGTTCATCAAGCACACGTTCTTCTGTAGGTGGTGGTGCGAGCAATGGTGGTAGCCACTTTGGTGGAAGAAGATAACTCTATCAATAGCACTTTCTCTAAATTGATATAAATAAAAAAGGCAGGTGTCTGCTCCAAGAAATTGGAAACGATACCTGCCTTATTTCTTTTATAGCGATAATTCTATCACATCGGCGTTCTTCATTTTCTGAATCTCATTCATTGGCTTACCAGTATACACACTCTGTATAGCCTTATTGATGATGCCATGACCTACGGCAAGCACCACCTTGTTGGGATATTCAGCCTTTAGCCATTCCATAAACTTGCTGGCTCGAGTCTTCATATCTGCCAATGACTCTATGTCATCGGGCCATGTTTTATCCTTAAGGTCAGGAATAAACTTTCCAGTAAAACTTCCCCAGTCACGCTCACGAAGCAGAGGTGTGGTGCGAACTTGCATGCCATGTGGCTCTGCAATAATCTCGCAAGTCTCGATAGAGCGATTTAAGTCGCTCGAAACAAAGGCATCAATCTTTGCATCCTTCATACGCAAAGCTACCTCATGTGCCTGCTCCCTACCCTTATCATTGAGCATGCCAGGAGTTTGTCCTTGCAATATCTGCTTCACATTGTCCACGGTCTCGCCATGGCGCACTAAATATAATTTTGTCATACCAAAAGTGTGTTTTTATCTTTCGAGAGGCAAAAGTACTAAAAATAATTGCTACTTTGCAAATAAGTTGTTATTTTTGCATCTGTCATAGATTATTATATTATCACATACGTCATAATTAAGCTAAAATTACAAATAAAATACACACACAATCATGAAAGTACTACAAGGTTCAGCATTCAGAGCCATCTGCTCTATTATAGTAGGAGCATTGTTGGTGAAATATAGAGAACAGACTGTGACATGGATAACCATTGCGATGGGAGTATTGTTTTTCCTCTCTGGATTAATTTCATGCCTAATATACTTTTCGCAGAAGCGTCATGCCGACGATCCTCAGCTCTTTGATGCCAATGGCAACCAGATTCTTGGCACAAAGCCACAATTTCCAATAGCAGGCATAGGTAGCATCATACTTGGTATTGTTCTCGCCATGATGCCTGCAACATTCATCACCGGACTGATGTATGTATTGGCAGCAATATTGATTGTTGGTGCCCTAAACCAATTCTTCACTCTTGCTTCTGCCACACGCTTTGCTCGTATTGGCTTGGTATGGTGGTTGATGCCTTCGTTGGTATTGCTTGTTGGCATAATAGCTGTAGTGCGACCTTCCACAATAGCCAGTGCTCCATTGTTCGTCATTGGCTGGTGTATGATGATCTATGGTATGATAGAATGTATCAACGCCATAAAGATATATAGAGTAAAGAAGGCATTCGAAAAACTTGCCAAGGCAGCCGACGAAGCTATGACAGCTGAAGCAGAAGACACATCAGCAGGCGAAGCTATAGAAGAGAAATAAGAAATAGAAATAATATAAAAGACAAGCACCATGCTATGGAGAGCAAATCTCGCATGCATGGTGCTTATTTTATTTATATCATCAACGAGCTGTTATTCGTTAGGAATAATGCCTTCGATATACTTACACAATATAGCAATACCCTTAGCATTCTCACCACCTTGTGGTATTATTAGGTCGGCATATCGCTTTGTAGGCTCAATAAACTGCTCGTGCATAGGCTTGAGCACTTCCAAGTAGCGATCAACAACCATGCTGACTGTTCGTCCACGGTCGATAGTATCGCGCTGTATGTTGCGTATCAGTCGCTCATCAGGGTCGCAATCCACGAATATCTTTAAGTCCATAAGGTCGCGAAGCTTCTTGTTGAGCAATGTCATGATACCCTCGATAATGATAACAGGCTTTGGCTCTACATGTATTGTCTCTGGCAAGCGGTTGCACTTGAGATACGAATATGTAGGTTGCTCAATAGCTCTACCCTCTCGAAGTTCGTGCACCTGCTTGTGCAAGAGTTTCCAGTCGAAAGCATCAGGATGGTCGAAATTGATAGCATGGCGTTCTTCATCGGTCATGCCTGTGGTATCGTTGTAGTAAGAGTCGAGAGGCACAACGGCTACATAGTGAGGAGGTAAAGCCTCTACAATCTTTCTTACCACAGTTGTCTTGCCTGAGCCTGTACCTCCGGCAATACCTATTATTGTGATATCATCTTTGTTCATAGTGCATATATATAATAAGGTGTAAATTTAAAATAGATAATCGAACATTGTTTGGTAAATCTCAGCCTTGCTTTCTGTCTTCATCGGATAAGCACGCGAACTACTTGGCATACGATATAGGCGAATGGTTCTGCCTTCGAAACTGAACTCTGTATAGCTTCCAACCTTTGGCTCAGCGATACCATAGTGAGAAGCAAAGACTGAAGTTGCCAACCGTCCTGCCGTTACCACCGCTTTACATTCAGGCAATGTGCGAAGCATAGCGTCGAAGTCTGTCTGCTCCACTATCTGCAGATCTTTATCAGAAGCTGTATTCTTAGTTCGTATCACCTTTGTTGCAGTATCATACATGGCGATACCCTTATCGTAGAGAAACTCTATTATCCGCTCAAGGTCGAAGCGCTTCTCCTCAGGCTTTATAAAAAAATCTTTCTTGCCAAAGAAGCAGATTCCAAAGATGCGCCACATATCGTTGGTGAAGTTAGGATAATAGAACTTCATGCTCCAACGTTTTTCCGCAGGTGGAAATGTGCCAAGCATCAGCAGTCGTGCATTCTTGGGCAAGAAAGGTTCGAAAGGATGACTTTCTGTTTGCATCATCAATATTTAATATTAGCGATGAGCTTACTTCTGCTCCTTAACAAGATATACGCAAACTGGCAAGTGGTCTGAATAACCATCGAGCCATACACCGCCAGCAGTAGTACGCTTAGGTGTGCCCTTATATTTACCTTCTGTCTGGAACAGATATGGCATACGCTGAATGGCATGCTTCCAGAATGTGAGCTTAGAGAAGTCTTTCTTACCTGCTCGGTCAAGAAGGTTTGGTGTCATCACAATCTGGTCGAAGAGGTTCCATGCACCATTATAAGACAAGGTACCTACACCTTGCTTTGCCAACAGATTATACCATGGGTTATACAAGTCGCCATCCTTAACCTTAGAAATCTCTGGCTTTGCACCCAATATCTGATACATACTCTTGTCTACAGGGTCGTCGTTCATATCGCCCATAACGAAAATCTTTCTCTCAGGATTTTTCTTCAACAATTCGTCCTTGATGGCTTTCACCTGGCGAGCAGCAGACTCACGATAGAAAGAACCGCTGAAACGGCTTGGCCAGTGACACACGATAACTGTCACAGGTTCGTCAGCCAATTTGCCATGAATGGTCAGGAAGCCACGAGTCTTAAATGCGCTATCTTTCTCAAGCTCCTGCACATATTGATATAAGGTGTCACTTTCGAGTTTAAACAATGCAGGATTATAGAGCATAGCACAATCGATGCCTCGCTTGTCTGGACCTTCTATATGCACAAACTGCATGTTGCGAGCCTTGAGAGCAGGCTGATTAACAAGGTCGGTAAGCACCTTAGCATTCTCTACCTCAGACAAACCAATCATTGCACAACCCACATTCGGCAACACATCAGTACCCATATCGGCAAGAGCGCGAGCCATGTTGTGGAGCTTGTGTGAATACTTCAGTCCGTCCCAATGATAAGAACCATTAGGCAAGAAGTCATAGTCCTTCTTTCCCTCGTCATGACATGTGTCGAAGAGGTTTTCCTGGTTGTAGAATCCTACTGCATAAACAGAATACTTCTTCTGTGCAGATGCAAAAAAGGATACGAGCAGCACAGCTGCAAAGGTCAAAAGTAGCTTTTTCATATAATTATAAATTTATCTGCTGCAAATATCGTAATTTTTATCTAATAAAATGCATGTTTAATGAAAAAATAATAAAAAAGACTCGTTATTGTCGAATATATTTATTTACTTTGCAGAATAAATATTTATTAATCCAAATTATCTCTTATGAAAAAAAAGCTAACTTTAGCTGTGATTGCTCTCAGCTCTACTTCTTTGGCAATAGCCCAAAATGACTCTATAGGTCAGATGGGTGCCATTATGGGCGAACAGGCTTTCACTTTCACAGAGGCACAGTTGGGTGAGGAAGACAACTTTTCACAGAATGTCACCATCATCAACTCTAACTCAAATATCTATGCCTCTCAAGTGGGATATCTGTTCTCGCCAGTAAGGTTCAGGTATCGCGCCTTTAATCAGAAATACAATGATGTTTACATCAATGGCGCGCCAATGAACGATATGGAGACAGGTCAATTCCGCTATTCTCTTGTTGGTGGTTTGAATCAGCAGACAAGAAACATGGACTCTGCAATGCCTTTCGAAGAAAATGCATTCAACATGTCAAACATGGCGGGAAGTAACAACTACGACTTCCGTCCTGCCAACATGGCTGTAGGCCAGCGTATCTCTCTCGCTGGTGCTAACCGCAACTATACCGTACGCGGTATGTACACCTATAACAGCGGACTCAACTCTAAGGGTTGGGCTGTTAGTGCCAACGTCACTTATCGTTGGGCAGACAAGGGTTATGTAGAGGGAACATTCTATAATGCTCTTTCTTACTATCTCGGTGTGCAGAAACTCTTTGGTGAAAACAACAAACATTCTCTTACTTTCGCCACATGGGGCAACCCTACCGAACGTGCATCGCAGGGAGCTTCTACCGACGAAATGTATTGGATTGCTAACGACAACACTTACAACCCTTATTGGGGTTACCAAAACGGTAAGAAGAGAAACTCTCGTATCGTTAACGACTTCGCTCCTACAGCTTTGCTGACATGGGATTGGAAGATCAACGACGATATGAAGGTTACTACAACTCTTGCTGGTAAGTATGGTTGGTATAGCTCAACAAAGCTCAACTACAATAATTCTGATAACCCACATCCTGACTACTGGAAGATGTTGCCATCAAGCTATTATGATGTTTGGGGCGACAACACACAGTTCCAGACTGACCAGGCTTTGGAAGATTGGAAGTTGGCTTACGAATACTTGAGCTCAAGCAAGGCTAACCGCCAGATTAACTGGGATCGTCTATACCTTTCTAATAGAAATGCATCTGCTCAGGGTGCCGACGCTATGTACTATATCCAAAAGCGCCACAACGACCAGAGCATGATAACATTGTCGTCTACTCTCAATGCTCATCTCGACAAGAAGAGCAAATGGAATATTGGTTACTTGCTTTCTACAAGCAACACCAAGCACTATCAGACAATGGACGACCTATTGGGTGCAACAACATTCCACAATATCAATACATACGCCATCGGTACATACGCTCCTGGTTCTAACGAGGTGCAGTACGACCTCAACAACCCTAACCGTGTTGTTGGCGAAGGCGACAAGTTTGGCTACGACTACGATATCCGCGTAAACAAGGGTTCGGTATGGACAAGCTACACTCGCAACATGAGACGTTTCAACTTCCTCGTTGCAGGACGTATCGGCGCTACTTCTATGGAGCGTAATGGTAAGATGCGCAATGGTTTGTTCCCTAACAACTCATATGGTAAGAGTGGTATGGCAAACTTCTGTGAGGGTGGCGCAAAGGCTGCCATGACATTCTCAGCAGGTCATGGTCACACATTCTCTCTCGGCGTTGGCTATCAGTGGAATGCTCCTACAGCATCTACAGCTTTCCAAGCTGCAGAGATGAACAACGACTTCGTGAAGAACCTCAAGAATGAGCGCGTATTTAGCAGTGAGTTCGGCTATCAGTATCAGAACGCTTGGGTGCACGCCAACGTAAACGCATACTACAGCCGTCTTGACAATGTTACTGAGTGGACATGCTTCTACTTCGACGACATCAACTCGTTCTCTTATGTTTCATCTACAGGCAACACCAAGGAATACTATGGTGTTGAGGCAGGTTTGAAGTTCAAGCTCGCTTCTTACCTCGACTTGAAGTTTATCGGTACTATCAGCGAGGCTAAGTATATTGACGACGCTAATGTTCGCTACTTGAACTCTACACAGGGTACATACAACGACGATATTCTTCGTTGCACAGGTATGCGCGAGAGCGGTACTCCTCTTACAGCTGCTGGTGCAGGCTTTAGCTACCACCAGGGTGGATGGTTTATCGACCTCAATGGCAACTACTACGACAGAATCTATCTCAGCTACTCTACATACTCTCGTATGAATATACCTTTGAGAAAACTCAATCAGGAGCCAGCTGCACAGGAAAAGGGTAATGGCGGATTCATGCTCGATGGTAGCATTGGTAAGACATTGCGCTTGAAGACTGGACAGTTGAGCATCAACTTGATGGTTACCAATATCCTCAACAACACCCGCATCTGCACAGGTGGATACGAGCAGAGCCGTTCTGACGTTAATTCAGCTGGCAACGCACGTTCTTACAGATTCTCTAAGAATCCTAAGAAGTACTATGCATACGGTACAAACGGCATGATTAACTTGACTTACAGATTCTAAACGACTCACTGAAATGAAAAATATTAAATATCTATTAATGTTAGTGCTCGCATGCAGCCTGTTTACTGGTTGTATGGACGATGATTGGGACACTCCAAACACCGAAGCACTAAATAAAGCCTATGGCAATCAAGAGATTGCTGAGACTAACGTAATCACCATCGGCAGTTTGAAGGAAAAATACGAAAGCGTTATCAATGCGTCCACAAACTCTTACAAGCAGATTACAGAGGATGTACAGATTAAGGGTCGCGTGGTTGGCAACGACATCGGTGGCAACATCTACAACGAAGTGTCTATCGACGATGGCACAGGTGCTATCCTCATCTGCATCTCTCAGGGTGGTTTGTTCTCTTACCTTCCTGTAGGTCAGGAAATCGTTGTTGACCTCAAGGGTCTCTACATCGGTGGCTATGGCAAGCAGGCAGAAATCGGTACACCTTATACCAATGCAAAGGGCAACAGCTACGTAAGCCGTATGAGCCGCATATTGTGGAACAAGCACTTCAAGCTCACAGGTGTTGCTGATGCAAGCAAGGTTGTAGCTGAAGAGTTCGATATTAGCAAACTTGCAGATTCTGACTATCTCAATAACAACAATGCTAAGCTGATGACCATCAAGAACGTAGAGTTTACAAATGCTGACGGCAAGACAACCTTCGCACCAAGCGAAGAGAAGGATGGAGCAAACTGCGTTAGTCGCGGTCTAACACAAGATGGCAAGAAGCTAAGCACAGACAAAATTGTTGTCCGTACCAGTACATATGCTGACTTCGCAGCTAAGCCATTGCCTACAGGTAAGTTTAACATCACTGGCGTATTTACTCGCTATGAGACAAACAGTAAAAAAATTTGGCAGATTCTGATACGCGACGAAAGAGACATTCAGTCTGCAGAATAATAACCTATATATAATAAGGTGGAGGCTAATACCTACACCATAAACAAAAACAAAACAAAAAATATTCTATAATATGAAAAAGATAGCATTATCAATAATGGCACTTGCCATGGCGGCAGTGACATTCACAAGTTGCGAAGATGTTCCTGCTCCATACGACTATCCAGGAACTGGTGGTCCCGAAGGCGTATACCTTAATCAGAGCTTTGCTAAAGACCTTGGCGACTTCAAGTCATTTGGTACAAACGACAACATTGCTTGGACTATTGACTACAGTAGCGCATGCATCACAGGTTACAAAGACTTTAATGGCGATGGCACTAAGACCAACGAGGCTGGTGTAACATATCTCGTTAGCCCTGAGATTGACCTTACAAAGGCAAGCAAGGCTTATATCGAAATGAACCATGCTATGAAATATGAGCGCGCAGACGTAAATGCCAACAACACTCTGCTCATCAGCAAGGACTATACCGACGATCCTACAAAGGCTACTTGGACTCCAATCGCTTATCCTACAACAGGTCTTAACGATACTTCTACCAAGGAGTTTGTTTTCGTAACATCAGCAGCAAACATTCCTGCAGAGTTCATCGGTCAGAAGGTTAGAATCGCTTTCCGCCATACATGTACTGATAAGCAGTCTTCTACTTGGGAGATCAAGACTCTCAGCGTTAAGGAAGGTGAAGTTGAGAATGGTGGTGGCGAAGTTACTCCAACCCCAACTCCAGGTGAAGGCACAGGTGAAGGCACAGAGGCTTCTCCATACAATGTAACAAAGGCTTTGGCTATTATCACATCAGGAAACATTCCAGCAAGCGAAGTTTATGTAAGCGGTATCGTATCAAGCATATCAGAAATCGAAACAGCAAACTACGGTAATGCGACATACAACATCTCTGTTGATGGAACTACAACATCTGAGCAGCTCATCGTATATCATGGCTTCTATCTCGGTGGTGAGAAATTTACTTCTAATGACCAGTTGAAGGTTGGCGACAAGGTTGTTGTGTATGGTAAGCTCAAACAATTCTACGAGAAGAAGGAAATTGATTACAACAATAAGATTGTTTCTCTCAACGGTAAGAAGGCTGAAACAGGTGGTGGCACAACTCCTGGTGGCGAAGAAAAGCCAGGCGGTGACGAAACTGGTGGTGAAGAGAAACCAGGTGGTGGCGCAGTTGAAGGCAATACTTTGACAGTAGAAGCTTCTGCTATGGGTATTGAGAACGGAACTGCTATGCCTACTATCACTTTAACAGACGGAACAAAATTGACTTTCGATGCAGGTGGCAACCAAAATGCTCCTAAATACTATAATGCAGGAACGAATATCCGTATGTATCCTAAGAATAGTATGACAATAACTGCAACAAAGAATATCGAAAAGGTAGAATTTGTTGTTGATGTATACTCTGGTGTTACATACAATGCTTCTGGCGATGTTTCTGCAGAGCCAGGCAAGGTTGAGATACAGGATACTAACATCATAATTTCTGGTATCTCAGGCAAATCTACCAAGTTCACAAACACCAGCACCACAACAGGAGCTGCATCACAGGTAAGAATAAAGACTATCAAGATTACATACGCAAAGTAATCTTATAGACAATACATCCATCAAGAGGGGCTCTCAAGAGAGTCCCTCTTTTTTTATTCATCTACAAACAAAAAGTCATAATTGTTTGGTAGATAGGAAAATTCTTACTACCTTTGCAACCCAAAGCGCATAATAGCGAAAATTATTAATAACAATTCAATATTAAACAGAAATGAAAAAAGGTATTCATCCAGAAAACTATCGCCCCGTCGTATTTAAGGATATGTCCAACGGCGATATGTTCCTTACAAAGTCTACATGCAAGACTACAGAGACAGTAGAATTTGAAGGCGAAACTTACCCAGTAGTTAAAGTTGAAATCTCAAGCACATCTCACCCATTCTATACAGGTAAGAGCAAGCTTGTTGATACTGCCGGTCGTGTTGATCGCTTCATGAGCCGTTACGGTAAGTTGAACAAGTAAGACAGATATCTTTTCACAAGATACATACGATTTTATAAGGGTGCGGTCGAAGGTAGTTGCATATACGCTTCGGTCGCACTGTTTGTTTTCTCTGTATTTATATTTTTAATCCTTTAGAAGATTCATTCACCCCCACCCCATTTATTCACCCCGCCTTATTCTTCCTGACAAAAATATTAATCACCCTTAATCATGCTAAAGAAATCTCTATTATATATTTTTGCAGCTATGACATTAGTTGCATGCTCAAGCGATGATAATGAAGAAGGCTTTTCCACCAACGCTAATGCCAACTCTACAAAACAATGCGCTGAATATGGTGGATTGGAGTTTCCTCGCTTGAACAGCGATACAAAGAACAATGTGGTGCTTGTTCACAATAGCAATGGTATACTCAACTATTGCGTAGAGTGGGACATGCAGAAGAAGTCGCAGCGCTGGTCGTGCTACAAGATGTACAAGAGCATCATGGCTTCAAATGTTGACCGCTTCGATGTTTCATATAATAACCCTAACCCAAACAAATATCCATACCAATATCCTTTGGATCCTATCTTGGGCACAAAATATCCATGGTCTGTAGGCAATGGCGATGGCTACTATCGCTCAGGCTATGATCATGGCCATATCTGTCCTTCGGCAGATAGATTGATGAGCTTTGAGCAAAACTATCAGACTTTCTATCTCACCAACATGCAGCCACAAAAAAATGGTTTCAATGCTAAAGTATGGGCTAATATGGAGAAAAAGGTGCGCGATTGGGCAAAGAGCAACAACTACAAATTCTGCGACACCATGTATGTATGCAAGGGTGGAACCATCGATAATAAGAGCCAGATTGCTGGAACTATAAACGGTCATATCATCCCAAAATATTTCTTTATGGCAATTCTTATCAGCAAGAAGCAATCAAGTGGCAACGTGAAATATGATGCCATGGCTTTCTGGATAGAGCATAAGAATTGTACAGACAATAACAACGCATTGAAGAAATATGTCATCACTATCGACGAATTGGAAAAGAAGACTGGTATCGACTTCTTCTGCAACTTGCCTGACGGTATAGAGAAGGAAGTTGAATCAACTGTCGACATGAAGCTTTGGGGATTTAACTAATAGTCACAAAACATTTACCCAAAGAGAGAGAAATAATAAGTATAAAATATTAGCCGTAATGCTTAAACGACATAAGCATTACGGCTATTTTATTGTGTGCATTTTTGCAATTAGTTTCGTTGCCAGTACCACATAAGTAACACTCCAGTACCAACTATGTGAAACTCCAGTACCAGATAGGTGAAACTCCAGTACCAGCTAAGCGGTACTAAAAACGGTACTGAGAGGCTTTTTCAAAGTAGCCTATTTCTTGATTATTCTTACTGGCTTTACTTCATTTTTCTCTGTGCTGCGGGTAGCTTCGTCTACACTTCCCTTCTTTGCGTAGTCATAGCCAAAGCCGTATTCATAGTCATAATTAGGCGAAGAGGTGTGGCGCAAGCGGAAGTTTACTCTCTGGTCGCCATAATAGATTGTACCTACGAAGTAGTTGTCGCTAAGATGATAGTCGTAGATTTGGACTCTCGTTCCTTCTTCTACCAAATATACATCTATGACACCATTATTGACTTGCCAATCAATATGGTTAGCGATATAGCTTCCCCAAGGACCATTGTTGTAGTGGTCAACCCAATATCCTGTACCTGAGGAATAGCGGTAAGGATCGCGCAAGAAGCAGATTTCCGAATAGGTGGCATCATACACTCTGCCATCGTATTCCATACTCACATACATGTTTCCACTCCATGTTCCTTCCAAAGTATATGCTATTTCAGCATCCTCATCACACGAAGTGAAAGTCATAGCCATCAATGCCATGAAAGCCATTGTCAATATAGATGTAAACTTCTTCATAATCTTACTGTTTAAATTGGTTGTTGATTTATTTTCTACTGCAAAGATAGGTTTATATTTTCATTCTGCCAATAGTAAAACTCATATTCATCGGTATGTTTTCCCTATAGTGTAGGGAAAAATCCCTAAAATTAGTATAATAATCGCGTTGTGTTGCTTGGATTACAATTAATTTTGGTATTTTTGCATAGCAAATAAAATAAAACATAACATACAAACAAAGATGAGAACAGTTTACGAATTCTCTGTCAAGGACAGAAAAGGTAAAAACGTATCACTCAAAGAGTATTCAAACGAAGTACTCCTTATAGTCAACACAGCAACACAATGCGGATTCACACCTCAGTATGAAGATTTAGAAAAGCTCTACGAGAAATATCATCAGCAAGGTTTCGAAATCCTCGACTTCCCATGCAACCAGTTTGGTAGCCAAGCTCCTGGTACTGACGAGTCTATACACAACTTCTGTAAGCTCAACTATGGTACAGAGTTTTCGCGTTTCAAGAAGATCAAGGTTAATGGCGACGATGCTGACCCATTGTTCAAGTTCTTGAAAGAATGTAAGGGCTTCGCTGGTTGGGACGAGAGCCATCCTCTATATCCTGTATTGGACAAGATGCTCTCAGAGCAGGATCCTAACTACAAGGAGAGCGCTGATATAAAATGGAATTTCACCAAGTTCCTCACCAACAAGCGCGGACAGGTGGTAGCTCGCTTCGAGCCTACAGAGCCTATAGCCAACATAGCAGCTAAGATTGAAGAACTGCTACAGGCATAAAGGGCGCCCAAGAGAGCAAGATTAATCACTCATTAGATAGATATATATGGAAAAAACTAAATGCCTTATCATCGGTAGCGGTCCTGCAGGATATACCGCAGCTATTTATGCAGGACGAGCTAACCTCAGCCCTGTGCTCTATTGCGGACTACAGACTGGCGGACAGCTCACTCAAACTACTGAAGTTGAAAACTTCCCTGGCTATCCACAGGGTGTAGACGGAAACCAGATGATGATGGATATCCGCGAACAGGCAGAGCGCTTCGGTGCCGACCTCCGCGATGGTATTATCACAAAGGTTGATTTCGGACAGCGTCCTTTCATTGTAACTGTTGAGGATAGTACAGAGATTGCTGCCGATACCGTAATCATCGCTACTGGTGCGTCAGCAAAATATCTCGGTCTTGACGACGAGAAGAAATACAACGGACAGGGCGTTAGCGCATGTGCTACTTGCGACGGCTTCTTCTATCGCAAGAAGACTGTTGCTGTGGTTGGTGGTGGCGACACCGCATGCGAAGAAGCATCATACCTCGCTGGTCTTTGCAAGAAGGTTTACATGATAGTTCGCAAGCCTTATCTCCGTGCTTCTGACGTGATGAAGAAGCGTGTAGAGGAAAACGAGAAGATAGAGATTCTCTATGAGCACAACACTCTCGGCCTTTATGGCGAGAATGGTGTAGAGGGTGCTCATCTCGTAAAGCGCAAGGGCGAAGCTGACGAAGAGCGCTACGACTTGCCTATCGATGGTTTCTTCCTCGCTATCGGCCATAAGCCAAATACTGATGTATTCAAGCCTTGGCTCGACCTCGACGAGATTGGCTATATCAAGACTATCAATGGCACTCCACGCACCAATATTGAGGGTGTGTTTGCTGCTGGCGACTGCGCTGACCCGACATATCGTCAGGCTATCGTTGCTGCAGGCTCTGGATGCAAGGCTGCTCTTGAAGCAGAGAGATATCTTGCTGCATTGTAACAACTGAATATATTTTTTATACAGGAATACGGTTCATCCGGAATATGGACCAGAAATACTACTTAATTAGAAAAGTTAACTCCGTAAGCAAATGAAGTTAGCTTCATTGAAAAGTAAAGGTCTCTACTATAAAGTAAAGACCTTTACTTTGATTACTCGGATTGATTTATATCTTGCACGAGTTCATTCCAACGCTCATTTCTTTTTTCTATATCCAACAACAATTCTTCCTTGGTCATATTCATTAGTTTGCGTATTTCATCATTTGTAGACATAGCTTGTATTGAAGAGCGCATTCTACTATCAGAGCCTCTTTCATGAGACAAATGAAATAAAGGACCATCTACCCGAGACATCTTTAACCCAAGTTTTTTCCAACGCAGATAACGCTCATAATCTTCAGGTCCCCAACCGTAAAAATCTATATTTTCCATTCCCGAGTACAGATATGATTCTTTATTAAGAAATATCGCCCCACCAACAGCATCATCGCCATACCGAAGAAACATCTTGTTGATATTTCGCTTAAATATCCTAATATCACGTTTATTTATATATATTTCTCTTAATATTTCAGAAGTGTCATAAAAACGACCATCATATGGGAACACAACCTCAACACCTTCATTCAATAAATGTAAAGCCTGCACAATTTGTTCTTTAGATATTATTATATCTGCATCCCATATCGCTATATATTTAGTCGCTGACAATTGTGTTAAATAATTTATGTATTTCGTCCTATAAAAAATATTATCAAAATCTTCTATATGAATGTAAGTCGCTTTTGGTGAAACCAATCGGTTTGCTATCAAACTATCATAGTTTGACGCCTCTACTACTATTATATTACAACAGAAATGTTTATATAGATAATCTATTGATAATATTAAGTTTTCTAATCTTACAATACTATCCAAGCGAATTGGAATCAAAAAGGTAATATCCTTAATATCTATTCTCTTCATAAGCAAATAACTTTTGATAAGTATAAAAAACTCCTGTCATGCTATTTCCTAATATAAAATTTGTAGGATTTTTCCATGATGTTTTTTTATCAGCTACTTTTTCTCTAATCTTATTTGAGAAAAACAACATCAATTTTTCATCTACATCTGTTCTACGTAAATTATATAATAAGCCAGATAATCCGTCACGCAAGTATAAAGTTAAACCTTTACATTCAGAAAAAACACTTAAGTCACATATTGGTAAAGTAGGACTAAAAATTTTACTAAAACACTTTTTTAATTTGGGATTAGTTTTTACTAAAGAGGCGATATTACTTAATAATAGACTATGATTAAGCCCTTGGGAAGGCAAATATAATTTACATAATGTCGCCATTTCTCTACATAGCATATTTAATTTGTAAGTAAACATATTCAGTTTATACATATCCTCTATCAAAACAACCAGATTAGAAAGAATATTAGAAAATGGTAAGAATTGTTTCTGTTGTTCAATTATAAGATTAGGGTTTCTCAATTTCTCTTCAACTTTATTAATAGAGGCCATTATCAAGCGTTTCATTATAATTTCATTTTCAAGAGACAATTTTCCACTATTAATTCTAAAACAAAAATAACGGCAAGCCCATATCAAATCAGCAAGATCTTCTTTTCTATCCATACCAATTTCAAATAAACAGGAACTCATATATTGGAAAATTTTATCCTCTAAAGGTCTAAAAAATGACTTTTCATTAGTCAATATACAATTCTTTTCTACAAGATCATTTACAGTATTAAGAATACCGATTATACCATTTTCAAATCCAACAGTTGAATAGGAACCAATATTAGATACTACCTCCTCTAATAGTTTATTTGCAACAATCTTATATTTACAATTAGAGTACAATAAAAATTGCTGAAACCAGTATATACATAATCCCATTCTTCCATAAAAGACCCCATTACCCATGGCATTATAATCTTGTTCTATAAGCCATTGATTATAATCTTCTATTATATTTTTCATATTTTCAATACACTAATAAATACAACAAAGCCATTTTATAACTAAATTCAACCATTGATTTTGCTCTTTCGCTTCAACATCAGGTTCTTTTAACACAATAGTAGAAAAATTAGTTTTTCTCTTCTTATACATTATTTCTTCAAATTCTAACAAATTAAGAAATCCAGATATATCTAAATCGCAATTTGAAGTTATGTATAACAATGGACATTTTATTTTCTGTATACTTTTCTCCAAGTTATTATAAAATAAACTATTGCGACTTCTACGTTCCATATACGTTTCAAAGAAACTATGTAAGAGTACAAAACATGTATCATTTATGTTTTTATTTAATCGAGCAACATCTAACATCTCTTTATTCAACATTTTTCTGTTATAATAGTGTTTATCGTCTATTTCATGAAAAACATTCTGAACAACCCTAGAAAATTCGTACGGTTTCATTCCGTATGAATTAAATATTAATGGCAATACTACATTTTTTTGCATCAATATATTTTGATGAATTACAGATTCAGGCAACACATTCGTTTTATATAATATAGCAAAGGTATTTTCATTTAACTTGTTTGCAGCCTTGGCTACAGGTAGCCCCGCTTCATTTATACCCAAAAGTCCAAGTTTATAGTCACAATATCGTTTATCTCTTTTAAGCTTATTAAAAACTAATACAATATTTTTGGTTTGAGTAAACAAAGGATATTTATTTTTTACATTTTTACATTGTTCCTTCTTGTCAAAAAAACAACAAGATATACCATTCTTTAACAAACTATCTACTAAAGAAGATTTGTGCATATATTCTGATATATCAAACAACATATTTGTTGCAATTATCACCATTATTTTTCTATCATTTTCAGTTGGTTGAAAAACAGTCACATTTATACTGTCCTTTTTACATTTGATAGGAAAAACAGCAATAGTGTCTGCATAGACATCAAAAATAGAGAAAATATAATGGATTAAAATTAAACACAACAATTTTTTCATATCAATTAGGATTTATTTCACATACCTTTTCTACAATTTTAGATACTATCTTTCTTTTACCATAACTTTCCGGTAATGTATATCTTATTTTATTTTTATTGCCTATATACATAAGATTTGAAATATCTAAATCACAAATATATTCTTTTCGATATTCATAGATATAAAAAGGAAGAATTACTACATCTATTTTCCTTAAATTTTTCTCCAAAGAAAAATGCAATAATGACTTACCATATTCACTTTTCAATAAAATCATCATTTTTTGCATATCAGCACTATTATCCGTAAAAGTAATATTCTTTGTTTTTTTACTTTTTTGAATAATTTGCCAAACAGAGAACAAACACCGCTCTTTTTCCCTATTCTCTGAAAGTTTATTAAAATTGTCTGCATTCTTTGTTACAGAAAACTCAGAATAAATAAAATCATCACCATCATTGAAAGCTCCAGAAATTGTGATTAGCCCACGAACATCTTTCATAGAATTACACAATTTAAGACCAACAAAGGTAGACATTCTATCGGTCAAAACTACGAGTTCAAGTTTATCACTTCTATCATAACTTGAAATTATCTTCTTGACGTTGTTAGCATGTTCGTTTATACTTCTATTATTATCAACAATATATGTTATCATGGATATCCCATTTTCCGAAAGCCGTTTCCGCAACTCTACACTATCTACAGCATCTTCATTATACATGTAATGCAGATTCAAAAGCACCTCTTTTCCTAAAGAGTTGCATATTCCAAACTGTATAAACATAGAGCAAAGGAAAAAAGAAAGAAAATGGTTAATACTAGCAAAAAGATTCTTACTATTTTTTTGTCTTTTTGTTGTCGTCATAATATTTATTTCCTTTATCTGTAGCATCCTTTTCTGTAGGCATCTGTGCATGCCCGCTTCCACCTTCTAACATATTCGTAACACTTTTATAAGCAACATTCTGATAATAATACCAACGCCCCATTTCTTCTTGTTGAAGATGATGTCCATACTCGTGCAAAAAGTTATTAATATTAAATCCATCATTCACCCACCCTTCATCTGCTCGAATAGTCCCTTCAAAATAATAAGCTGTATTTTGCATTACTAAACCACCAACAGCAAAAGTAACACCTTCAAAATAACATGTGGTACCATCATCTCCTACATAATTAACTCCACCATTTACATTTTGTAAGCTTCCACCAGAAATTCTTATAGCCTCACTATCTTCATTTGCAGCCATAACACGATTACATTTTTCTTTACGTAATAGTTGAGAATCAAAAATCTGAGATTTTTTTAGCGACTTGATTTTTTTCATGTTTAATAAAATTTATTGTTAATAGTCAAACGGTTTTTGCAAATATATAATATAAAATGAAAGATAAAAAATCCTCACCACGCATTTAACACATTTTATTCCTTATTCTTTTTTATTCACCAACAATGATACACTGCAAATCCATAAGCCCAAGAAAGTGAGCATACCATTGAGCATCAGTAGCTCATATCCGAAACGATAGGCGGTATAGTTCTTGGTATACCAATCTATAATGAAGCATATCACAGGCGAAGCCACAGCGATATATGGTACTGCCTTGTCGCCAACACTACGTTTAGTGAGCAGAGCATAGGCAAAGAGACCGAGCAATGGACCATAGGTATATCCGCAAAGGGTATATATGGCATCGAGCACACCTTGGCTGTTCACCATCTTGAAAAGTACCACAAACAAAGCAAAGACAACAGCCATTACCACGTGCACTCGCTTGCGCATATTCTCATCATCCTTACGTTGGCAGATATCCACACAATAGCTTGTGGTGAGGGCTGTCAATGCGCTATCGGCACTTGAGAATGATGCTGCCACGATACCTAAAGAGAACAACACCACTACTCCATTGCCCAACATTCCCGATGCTGCAAACATAGGTAACAGGTCGTCGCCCGATGCAGGCATCTGCAGGTTGTATTTACCGAGCAGCATAAGTAGCAACACGCCGAGAGCTAAGAACAATAAGTTGGCAGGAACAAAGGCAAAGCCATAGCTACACATATCCTTCTTGGCATCAGAGAGCGATTTGCAGGTTAGGTTTTTCTGCATCATATCTTGGTCTAAGCCTGTCATCACTATCACAATAAAGATACCACTAAGGAATTGTTTCCAAAAGTTCTGCTTCGACATCCAATCGTCAAAAACAAATATCCTTGAATGACTGTCGTTGGCAATGGCTTTTATCGTTGATGCGGTATCTAAGCCAAGGTTGCCCATCACATTATATATTATTAAGCCCAAGGCTGCAAACATACAGAGTGTTTGAAAGGCATCTGTCCAAACCAAGGTTTTTATTCCGCCACGCCTTGTATATAGCCATATCAAAAATACCATTCCTGACGCAGTAACAGCAAAAGGCACATTCATATCGGCAAAGATAAAGCGATGGAGAATAAAGCATACCACATAGAATCTCGCTGCTGCTCCCGTCATCTTAGATAGCAAGAAGAAGCTTGCACCAACCTTATACGACCGAGCGCCAAGTCGCGTATCAAGGAAGGAATAGATGGTGGTGAGGTTGTGCTTATAGTAAACTGGCAGCAACACGAAAGCCACCACGAAATAGCCTAATATAAAGCCTAAGCAGGTCTGCATGTATGTCATGTCAGCTTTGGCTACCATTCCCGGCACAGAAACAAAGGTGATGCCAGAGATTGAAGCTCCTATCATTCCGAATGCCACCATATACCATGGTGAATGTCTGTTGCCACGATAGAAGGTGTCGTTGTCTGCTTTGCGCGATGTGAGCCTACTCACCAGCATTAGCAAAGCGAAATAAGCAAGTATTGTCAGTAATATCATACGTTGGTTGTTTTTCCGTGCAAAGGTAGCGCTTTTTTATCCTTTTGGCTTGCTATTATATAAAATAATGTCTATATTAGCAACATAAAAACAAAATCTAATGGAAACAAACGAAGCAAAATACATATCATCAATAGGATGGAGAACAGAAACGAAACATTCTATGCTAAGAAGAATGGAGGAACACAACTACCATTCCTCAGGCATATATATGATAACTCTCACCCTCCATAATCGCTCGTTCCCACTATTAGGCAAACTACAATGGAGCCATAATCCAGATGGAGGGCAACAAGCAATAATAATTCCTTCTGAATTAGGGAAGCTCGTAGAACGCGAATGGCGACTTATCACCAACGACTATCCGCAGATAGAGATTATACGCGTACAGCTCATGGAGGAACATCTGCATGCTATACTCTACATCAGGGCTGAGATTCCTTGCCATCTTGGAAATATTATCGGTAAAATCAAGAATAGATGCAACAAGCACTATTGGCAACAGCTAACTCAGCAAGGACTATTAGGGCCTAAAGGCGAGGATGCCCCACCACCATTATTCTCTAAGAACTTTCAAGATACCGTATTATATGGTAAAGGACAGCTGGAAGCTATGATACGCTATGTCAGCGATAACCCTCTGCGTGCTCTTACAAAGAGAGAGAATCCTGAAATGTTTAAGGTGGTGCATTCGCTAACCATAAATGGTACAACATTCGCAGCCATAGGCAACCGTTGGTTGCTAAATAAGCCTATTAGGATGCAGGTGAAATGCCATAACAACACATCCTCCGAAAACCAACTGCTAATATCGAAGCAAAAGGAATACTTCTTGATGCGAGGCACAAAGGGAGGAGTTATGGTGAGTCCTTGCATTTCGGCAGGAGAAAGGGAGATAGCACGCGCTGCCCTCGATGCCCACCAGCCGCTGATAGTGATACTCGAAAACGGCTTCGCTCCTTTATATAAGCCACCAGGTAAATACTTCACCGCTTGCGCTGAAGGTCTGCTCCTTATGCTCGCCCCTTGGCCCTACCACATGGAGAGGCGCACCATAACCCGCACCCAATGCCTACAGCTAAACGCCATGGCTGCCAATGTAAGCACCGAGCCATGGACAGAAGAAATGGAGGAAAGGATGAAAAGAGGAGAGGATATAGAGGAACCGGAGGCTGAAGCAGAAAACAAAGGCCAAAGAGAAAGCGAAAGCTGAAAGCAAAGAAAGCGGAAACTGAAAGCAAAGAAAGCGGAAACTGAAAGCAAAAGCAGGAAACAGAAAGCAAAAGAAAGCAAAGAAAGCAAAAGAAAGCAAAGAAAGCAAAGAAAGCAAAGAAAGCGACGCTGCCAAGCAGCGCCGAACCCAACCCCAAGGAGAAAGCAAAAAGAGAAAAGAAGTAAGAAAAGAGGGAAAGGAAAGGAAAAGGGAAAGAAAAAGAGAAAGAAGGGGAAAAAAGAAAGAGAGAAAAAAGAAACGAAGAGAATGGGAAAAAGAAACAGGGAAAGCTTGCGTCTTGGGGTTGGGTTCGGTGCAGCTCGGCTGCACCGCTTAACCTTAAGTTTGAGCCACCCAAGCCAACTCAAGCCACCCAAGCCTTCCCTTTTCCTTCTTTCCCCTACCCTTTATCTATAGCTCGCAATATATTCACCGCCTCGGCAACCTTAGCAACATTCTTTACATGCAGCAGGCGGCGACCGCGAACCTCCTTGAGTTCGCAGCGGCGAAGGTTTGCTGTGGCATAATTTATGAACTTATCGAAGAGCTGGCTTTGGAAGAACGGACTGTCGTTATTGGAAACGAACTGCATGTTCATCATACCTTGCTTGAGGATTATCTTTTCAACGCCAAGGCGCTTGCCAAGCCTACGTAGCAGTACCACTTGCATAAGCTCCTCACCCTCAGCAGGCACAGGACCAAAGCGGTCTATCAATCGCTGACGGTATACATCAAGGTCGCGGTCTTCTACTATGTTATCAAGCTCACGATATAGAAGCATACGCTCCGAGCTACCTGGAACATAGGTATCAGGGAAATACATCTCCAAGTCGCTCTCTATAGCGCAATCTTCTACGAAATCCTCGCCTGTGAACACCTTACCTTGAGCCATTTCCTCAGCATATAGATCTTGGAACTCATCATTCTTGAGCTCAGTAACGGCTTGGTTAAGTATCTTTTGGTATGTTTCATATCCAAAATCTTCCATAAAGCCACTCTGTTCAGCACCTAACAGGTTGCCAGCACCGCGAATATCGAGGTCTTGCATGGCAAGATTGAAACCGCTACCAAGGTCGGAGAATGTCTCCAAAGCCTCTAATCTTCTGCGTGCCTCAGGCGAGAGCACACTCTTAGGCGGAGCAAGCAGATAGCAGAAAGCCTTGCGGTTGCCACGTCCCACACGTCCACGCATCTGATGAAGGTCAGACAATCCGAAGCGATGAGCATCATTGATAATTATGGTGTTAGCATTTGGTATGTCGATACCATTCTCTACGATGGTAGTAGATAGCAACACATCGAAATCATGATTTACGAAACCAAGGATTATCTTCTCCAGTTCCTCTGGCGACATCTGACCATGTCCGATAGCAACACGGCAATCAGGTACATACTTCATTATCAGCTTCTCTATCTCTGTGAGCTGTGCTATGCGATCGTTGACGAAGAAAACCTGACCATTGCGACTCATCTCGAAGTTTATAGCGTCCGCTATCACCTCATGGTTGTAAGAAGCCAGCTGAGTAGAGATAGGATGACGGTTTGGAGGTGGAGTGCGCATGATACTCATATCTCGAGCACCCATCAACGAGAACTGCAGAGTACGAGGAATTGGTGTTGCCGACATGGTGAGAGTATCTACGTTAGTCTTTAGTTTGCGCAGTTTCTCCTTTGTAGAAACACCAAACTTCTGCTCCTCATCGATGATGAGAAGTCCCAGGTCGTGCCATTTCACATTCTTTCCTATCAACTTATGCGTACCCACAAGGATATCTATGCGTCCCTGCTCCAGGTCTTCAAGCACTTGCTTTGTCTGCTTTGCTGTGCGAGCTCGCGAGAGATAGTCTACACGCACTGGGAAATCACGCAGACGGTCGCGGAAGTTCTGATAGTGTTGTAATGCCAACACCGTTGTAGGTACCAATACCGCCACCTGCTTAGAATCGCAAGCAGCCTTAAAGGCTGCACGTATCGCCACCTCAGTCTTGCCAAAGCCTACATCACCACACACAAGTCTATCCATAGGTGCCGCCTTCTCCATGTCAGCCTTCACATCCTGTGTAGCCTTAAGTTGGTCGGGAGTATCTTCATAGAGGAAGCTTGCCTCAAGCTCATGTTGCATAAAGCTATCAGCACTATAAGCGAAGCCCTTTTCGTGTCGACGCTTAGCATATAGCTTTATCAAGTCGCGTGCAATATCCTTGATACGCTTCTTAGCCTTCTGCTTTAAGCGCTCCCAAGCACCAGTGCCGAGAGTGCTAAGACGAGGAGGTTCGCCAGTATCACTACGTCGATATTTCGATATCTTATAAAGAGAGTGGATAGAGACATCCACCTTATCATTATTCTGATATATGATACGTATCACCTCTTGGTATCCATCGCCCGATGGTACCCTTACCAATCCACCAAACTTACCCACGCCAAGGTCTACATGCACAATGAAGTCGCCAGGTTCCATTTCTTGTAGTTCCTTCATAGTCAGCGCCATCTTGCCTGCACGTGCCGAGTCGCTCTTTAGACTATACTTATGGAAACGGTCGAATATCTGATGGTCGGTAAAGAAACAGATACGCAGAGTATTATCAACAAAACCTTCGTGGAGAGTAGAGTCTACAGGCTCGAAATCGATAGACGAGCGTTGCTGATTATGCGAAGAGCGCTCTATATCGCCACCCATATCGTCGAAGATATCACGAAGTCGCTGTTGCTGTTTCTTGCTATCTGCGAGGATGAATATCTTGAAACCAACCTCAGTATACTGAGTGAAGGTTTGGCGAAGCATCTCAAAATTCTTATGAAACAAAGGTTGTGGTGAAGTATTGAAGACTATCTTTGCCTGCACATCCTTGGTGTCGTCAACCGATGTTGATAATGTAACCCTTTTCAGTCCTGCCACCGATTCCACAAAAGCCGAAGCACTAAGTAGCGACAATTGCTTATTCATCTCGCGCATTATCTCCTGCTGTTCCATCTCTGTGGCAGCAGCCAGTCGGTCGGTATATGCCTGTTGCGAGAATCCCTCGTTCCATATACGCTCTATGGTATCGCGAATATACAGCAAATCCTTTACCACCAACAGCGCATCCTTAGGCATATATTCCGTGAATGGTATCTTCTCGGTATCAACCTTTGATAGCTCTGGCACTATCTCTATCTTTTGCTTTTGTTCCTTAGATAGCTGATCTTGCACATCGAAGGTACGAATGGTATCAATCTCGTCGCCAAAGAAGTCGATACGGTAAGGATATTCGCAAGAATAGGAATAAACATCGATGATGCTACCACGCACAGCAAACTGACCAGGCTCGTATACATAATCTACCTCAGCAAAGCCAAAGTCGCGAAGTGAATGTACGATATTTGTTATTCCTACTTCCTGACCAACGCTAAGAGTTATCATTCTCTCGTCGACAACCTTTCTACGAGCAACAAGCTCCGACAAAGCTTCAGGACAAGTAACGATATAAGCATTATCGCCTGACGATAAGCGAGCAAGCACCTCGGTACGCAATATCTCGTTGGCAGCATCTCGTTGTCCGTATTTCACTGCCCTTTTATACGACGATGGGAAGAACAACACCTTTTGCTGTCCCAACATCTGCGCCATATCGTTGTAGAAATATCCAGCCTCGTCGGCATCATTTAATACAAAGAGTACTGTTCGATTCAAGCGTTCGAACAATGATGCAAAGAATACAGGGGCTGCCGAAGCCACCAGTCCCTGAGCTGATATGTTGCCTAACTTCTTGTCGGCAACAAGTTTAAGAAAAGCGGCACTCTGAGGCAATTTACCATAGAGTGCCGCCATATCGTTTATATTCATATTTTCATAAGAAGTTATGGAGTCAACTTCCTAAAAGCCTTTTATTATGCAGGCAATTTAGGATACTTGCGGAACCATCCATCCCAGCGAAGTCTCATCACTCCGAAGAATGCTTCACCAAAGATACCACCACTCATCTTGCTCACGCCTTCACGACGGTTGACGAATATCACAGGCACCTCCTTTATCTTAAAGCCTATCTTATAAGCAGTAAACTTCATCTCAATCTGGAAGCCATAGCCCTTGAAGCGAACTTGATCCAAAGGTATTGTCTCAAGCACACGACGCTTATAGCACTTAAATCCTGCTGTGGTATCGTGAACCTTGAAACCTGTGACAAGGCGTACATACTGCGAAGCAAAATAGCTCATCAGCACACGACCGATAGGCCAATTTACAACATTCACACCACTCACATATCGGCTACCGATAGCTACATCGTAGCCTTCGTCGTGGCATGCAGCATACAGACGTGGCAAGTCATTAGGGTCGTGGCTAAAGTCGGCATCCATCTCAAAGATATACTCATATCCATGTTCCAAAGCCCACTTAAAGCCAGTGATATATGCTGTGCCAAGTCCGAGTTTGCCCTTTCTGTGCAGACAGAACAAGCTACCCTTGAATTCTTTCTCAATAAGTTCCTCTACCTTGTCGCCAGTATGGTCAGGACTACCATCATCAATGACAAGGATATGAAAACTCTTCTCTAACCCGAAGACGGCACGAATAATCTTTTCGATATTCTCCATCTCGTTGTAGGTTGGTATAATAACTATAGAATCACTTTCTCGCATGATCGGTTTGTTAGTTTTTTGCAAATGTACATAAAATATATAATACCTCCAAGCATTTTTATGCTTTATTATATTACTGGTCTGGGTTTTCTACGAAGCCTTGATATTTTTCATCTATTGCCGACATCACAGCCTCGTAGCTCTTCTGCTCTACGTTGGCAACATTGTCTTTGCCCTGGCCAATAGGGTATATAGGTTCGTGGATAGTCAATGAAAGTGGCGACCAAGTGACCCAATGCATATCACGCATGCGTGGCATCACATCAAATGAGCCATTGATGGTTAGTGGCACCACAGGCAACTGCAACTCGTCGGCAAGCATAAAAGCGCCACGCTTGAATACTCCCATGTGGCCAGTAAAGCTACGTGCGCCTTCCGGGAATACCACCAACGACATACCGCCATGCAAGGTTTCTCGTGCCTTGTCGTAGGTTTCCTTAATCTTTCTTGGTCCGCGTTTGTCAACAAATATCTGATGTGAATATTCGCAAGCAATGCCTATGAAAGGAACTTTTCTAAGCTGATGCTTCATCATCCATTTGAAGTTACGGTTCAAGAAACCATAAATCAAGAATATATCGAAAGCACCCTGATGGTTGCTCACAAAGACGTACGATTGTCCTGGCTTAAGATTCTCGCGTCCCTTCACGGTTACTGGCAAAAGAAACAGACGCACGGTTAACCACGCCCATAGCTTGCCAGGATAATATCCCCAGAAATGTCCGTTGCCTATAATGCTTCCTACAACAGTAACCAGCGACACCAATATTGATGTCAACAAGAATAGCGGCAATGCCACTACAAGCTGATAAAGTCGATATAAGTATTTCATGTTTTAAGGTTTTTATTTCGTTTTATGTAATGTTATTACTGCAATCTCGGCAGTAGCACCGAATCGCATTGCCACCACACCTCCAAGTCCAGATGTTACATATAGTTGTTGTCGACCTTGGTTGTATAGTCCATAATCGTTGTGAGCTGTGAGCTGAGTGAAGCGTAGTCCGAAGACAGAAACCTGACCGGCATGAGTATGTCCGCTTAATGTCAACTGCACTCTACCATCAGGCACAATTTTCTCTTGCCACACATTAGGGTCGTGCTGTAGCATCACTATGAATGCACCTTTGCCTACACCATGCAAACTCTTCTCTAAGTCAGCAAGCTTTGGCGAAGGTTTACGTCCTCCATTCTCTTCGCCTGCTATCACCAGCGAGTCGGCATTGCGCCTTATCACACGATTGTCGTTTCTCAACACCGTCCATCCCATTTGCTGCTCTCTGTCGACAGTAGCCTTGATGTTGGCTTTCTTCACGTCTTCTGTAGCATCTATATATATGCTGTAGTCGTGATTTCCTAACACAGAGTATACTCCATCTTTGGCTTTCACCTTGCTGAGCAATGGCATCACAGGAAGCAATTCATCTGGTTGCATATTCTGAATATCGCCAGTAAACACCACCATATCTGCCTTTTGTGCATTTATGCTATCTATATCCCGATGCAATATAGACTTCTTGTCATACTGAAAGCTACCCACATGAGCATCGGAGAAATGCACTATGCGATAGCCTTCGAAGGCCTCGGGCAAATCATCGAAATACAAATCGAGATGCTTAACCTCTAATTTACCAAAGCCTACTATGAAACCATACATTATTATATATATGGCACCTGCGGCAAATGGCAACCAGATGAAATTACCATAATTGCGACGACGATGGGTATATTTGCACACCAGATAGCCAATACCAGAGCATAAAGCAAACAGCATCTTTGGCATCACCACCAAGCCCACAAGCATCATGTAGACATTGATGAACATCATCTCATCGGGCACAAAATTGCGTGTGGATGCTATTGCAATGCTGTATGCCACCATCAACACCGAGGGCAACCACCAAAGTAACCTACGCCACCATGTGTAGCCTTTGTAGTGTCGCCAATAGTGCATATCGATATAGATATCAGGCAATACTATAGCCAACAATATTGGTATTATGATACGTGCTATCATTATTGATTCTTTATTTTCAAGAATTTCTTCATCATTTCCATAGGTAGCCCACGTCGACGAGCATAGTCGTCCATTTGGTCCTTACCTATATCGCCTATGCTGAAATATTTAGCTTGCGGATGTGCAAACATCAATCCTGATACCGAAGCATGCGGAGTCATCATTCCGCTTTCTGTTAATCGGATGCCAATCTGCCTAATGTTGATGATATTGTCTATCATGAAGTTGATACTCGCATCAGGAATTGATGGATAACCAACGGCTGGTCGTATGCCAACATATCGGCAATTTAGCAGGTCGTCGATAGAAGCCTGTTCGTCGGGAGCATAGCCCCATATCTTGGTTCTCACCTCTTGGTGTAAGCGCTCGGCTGTAGCCTCAGCCAATCTGTCGGCAAGGGTTTGCGCAAGCATAGTCTGATAGCAGTCAGAGCTATTGCGACTCACAGCTGGCGCATCTACTGTTGCTGCAAAGATGCCAAGTTTGTCGGTAATACCCGACGACAATGGTCGGATAAAGTCGGCAAGACATAGGTTTGGCATTCCTTCTGCTGTTGGCTTCTGCTGTCTGAGGAATGGTATACGTGTACCTGCAGCTATGATATCGTCGCCATCAGAATTAGCATCCACTATCTCAACAACAGCATGCGTCTGGTATCTATCTTCCCATTCTTCAAGCATTCGCAATGCTTCGTGCTTCTGCTTTTCTTGTTCGCTTTCGGGCTTTCCTGATAATCCCCAAGCATGGAAGAAGTATATCCAGTTGATATATGGCACAATATCCGAGATTCGATAATCTATCACCATGCCCTATCTGAATTCCAATTGCTGTCCGATATATTCTGCATCTACCTTACCATCAGCATAAACGGTATGACCATTGCAGATAGTCTGCTTCACATGCCAATTATATTCATGTCCCTCCATAGGGCTCCATCCACACTTGCTCTGTATACACTCCTTGGTAACAGTCCATGGCTGTCCCTGAGCAACTATCGCTATATCAGCATGATAGCCAGGGCGCAGGTAGCCACGCTTATTGATAGCAAACAGTTTGGCAGGATTATGACACATCAATTCCACAAGTCGTTCGATAGAAATGATGCCTTGATCCATCAGTTCGAGCATTGTCACCAACGAGAACTGTACCATAGGCATTCCCGAAGTAGCCTTTGCAGCTCCACCCTGCTTGTCTGCCAAGAGATGAGGAGCATGGTCGGTACCAACAACAGATATTCTGCCATCGGCAATAGCTTTTCTCAGAGCATCTCTATCTTCAGGACGCTTTATAGCAGGATTGCACTTTATCAATGCACGCTTTGTGGCATAGTCGGCAGACGAGAAGAAGAGATGTGCTACGGTAGCCTCAAGGCTGATGTTGTCGGTAGCCAAATCCAATTCTTTCTCTGTACTCACATGGGCAATATGCAGACGTGTACCAAATTGGCGAGCCAAACCTGCAGCCAAGGCTGCTGACTCATAGCATGCTTCCTCTGAGCGAATCAACGGATGCAACATCACATCAGGGTCGTCGCCATAAGCTTTCTTCATCTGCTCCATGTTGCGATTTATGATATCAGTATCTTCGCAATGCGACATCAGAGGCACATTGAGTTCTGCTGCCTTTTGGAATATTTTCAATAGCGAGCCATACTTATCAACAAGCATATTGCCTGTGCTAGAACCCATAAAGAGTTTTATTCCTGGCACATGATGCCAGTCTACACTATCCATTATGCCAACATTATCGTTTGTAGCACCGATGAAGAAAGCATAGTTCACATGACTCTTCTGTCGTGCCAACTCTTCCTTTTGGCTCAGAGCCTCAAGGGTTGTTGTTTGCGGAATGGTGTTAGGCATCTCAAGGTATGATGTCACACCACCTGCTGCAGCCGCCTTCGACTCGCTGTTGATATCAGCCTTTTGTGTCAGTCCTGGCTCACGGAAGTGAACATGATCATCTATAATGCCAGGCAAAACGAAACACCCTGTGGCGTCTACTGTTTCCGAGTAGTTTCCACAGGGTGCTTCGCCTTGACCTATACTATCTATCAAGCCGTTATCAATCACGATATAGCCATCGAAGGTTTTTCCTTCGTTGACAATACGGCCATTCTGTATCAAAGTCTTGGTCATAATATCATTATCTTTTATTCTCTATAGATTTGGCTTCCAAAGAGTTTTCCTTATTTATTCTGATAAGGGTTATTCTGCAGGTTTAGCCAGTTCGTTAGGTGTTGGAGCGTTAGGCACTGGAGCCACAGGCTGCTGTACAGGAGCTTCCTTCATACCATTCATTATCTGCTGGTTTTCCTGTGCCTTCTCATAATATTCCTTCACCATAGGGTCGTTCTTGAATTTGTCGGTGGCCTTGGTCATGATATCATCTATCCACGCATCAAGCATAGGGAATTCATACTTGCTGGTGCATGTGTTTAGGAACACCCAAGGTCCGAGGATATTATCCATATTATCCTCAACAAACTTAGTAACGAGCTTATCCATCTTCTCGTTTAGCGCCTCGTCCTCAGCCTGTAGCTGTCTGATAACAGGCTCCATATCCTTGCCATCCATGATAGCTTGGTCGTGCTTGTGTACCAATTCGGCACTTGCATTAGCCAACTTCTGATATTCTTTGATAAATTCTGTAAGCTCATCGTTGAGCGGAGTGCCTGTAACGGTCTGCTGCAGATTATCTATCTTTATAGTGATGTCGCCATCCTCAAGCACAACGGGCAATGTTGGCACACCATTCATGAAGACGTTTGCCACACGTACAGAATCGATGGTACCACTAAACTTAAACTTACCATGAAGAACATCGCACGAGTCGAGGTCCTTAAAGGTAGTGTCGGTAAACACCTTAAGATAAAGTTTTTGTCCATCGAGGTTAGAAATGCTTGATGTGCCATCAATATTGAAACTATTGGCACACGACGATAGACCGAGAACGGCCATCACTACATAAATTATCTTATTCATATCGTTGATTATCTTCACATGCTTCACATCTCGCAAACGAGAAAATTGCATTTTGTGCATGCAAAGATAGTATGTTTGAAGGATGTGGGGAAATAAATTTGCGCTATTTATAACAACAAGCTATTCTTTTATATTTTTTTTGGATAGTTCGTGATCTATACGATGTGTGGTATAAACCTCTATAACCGCTGCTATCAACAGTAGTACCACCCATTTGTTGTACAGAATCTCGATATAGTCGGCATAGTTGCTAAACATTGGTTGAAAGAAATGATAATGACTATCTGCCATCAGCACTCCTGCCACAACAAAGAATATGCTTGCCAAGCCTTGAATGTTTTTTAGGCGTTTTAATGTTGTATCTGTTCCTGTGTATATCTGCATTGTCTGCATAAGGCTGAACATCACGGCTCCTATGAGGAACACCCAGCACACTATACCACGAAGCCACATTGCTACATAGCATCCTGCACCTATCACCATGAGTACACCACCCAACAGGAATATTACAGACTGTATCTTATTCAGTTGTTTCATCATCTTTTGTAAATTGCACGTCATCACTCAACACAAAGACGTCCTCATCGTCGGTCTTCATGAAGTATTTTTCTCTTGCTATCTTTTCTATTGTCTTTGGGTCACGCTTCAGTTCATGCAGAGCCTCCGCGTTCTTGGCATAGGTTTCGTCATAAGCCTTTATCTGGTCTTTAATATCGCTTATCTGCAAGTCGTATTTCACACGCTGCACAAAGCTATTGTCATCGACAAAACCTACTACCACAATACCTAACACTATCACTATAACATATTTATAGTGAGATATCATGTTCCAGATAATATTTAGTTTTTTGCCCATTCCTGTTATTAATTCTATTTTAGTTGGGCAAAGTTAATATAATTATCCGAATTCGATGCGTGTTTCACAAATTTTATTATTCGGGCTCAACATATTTGCCATCCACCTTTGTTGGCTCAAGATGCAGTCCGATATAGGTATCTTTACCGAAGCGTTCGCGTAGTCGGTGCTCTATGTTAGAAGCATGTTCATGGGCATGATAAAGGGATGTATTACCTGGCAACCGAAGGTGCATAGTAAGGGCTATATTGTTGCCAATACGACGGGTGCGCAGATGATGAATACTGCTCACACAAGGTTCTTCTTCAGCAATTCTGATTATCTCTTCTTCTATATCATCAGGCAGACTACGTTCCATAAGTTCGTCCACAGTTTGCTTGAGCAGTCGCAATGATGCACCTATAATAAAGATGCTCACTATGATGGCTGCTATAGGATCGAGCACTGTCCACTTTGCACCAAGCAATATTGATCCACCAATACCCAAGGCTGTACCTATTGACGACAAGGCGTCAGAACGATGATGCCATGCGTTGGCAACTACAGCTTGCGAGCCAACTTTCTTACCCACTGCGGCAGTAAACTGATAAGCCCACTCCTTGAGCACAATACTTGCCAAGGCTGCTATCAACGCTATCCATCCAGGCTTTGGCAATGCTATTCCTTGGATGGCATGATAGGTCTTCACCACTCCATCATAGCAAATCACCACTCCCACCATCAACAAAGCCATACCAATAATGGCAGATGCTAAGGTTTCGTATTTGCCATGTCCATAGTCGTGGTCTTTGTCTTCGGGTTTGTTGCCGATATGCACAAACACCATAACGATGATATCTGTAAGAAAGTCGGATAGCGAATGTACGGCATCTGCTATCATTGCGGCAGAATTACCAAGGATACCTGCTGCAAACTTAAGCACCAACAACAACACGTTGATAGCACTTCCCATTAATGTGACGCGATATATTTTACGCTCACGCATCTTTGCTTCATCATCAAAAACTTTATTTTCCATAATGATAAATGATAATAGTTATATCTATCTGATAAAAACGAATGAAATATAGAATTATTGTAAAAAACATGGCTTTCATTTCTTATATCAATTCTTTTATTTAACTTTGCAACATGGATTTAGCAGAAATTAAAGATAAGAAGATAGCTGTGCTGTTGTCAGGAGGTGTAGACAGCAGTGTGGTAGTTCACGAGTTTGCCTCGTTGGGCTTGCATCCCGATTGTTTCTATATAAAGATAGGTCCTGAAGAACAGGAGGAATGGGACTGCTCAAGTGAGGAGGATCTTGAGATGGCTACTGCCGTAGCTCACAAATATGGTTGCAAACTACAGGTTGTAGATTGCCATAAGGAATATTGGACTCAGGTTACTCGCTACACCATGGAAAAGGTGAAGGCAGGATTCACTCCTAACCCTGATGTAATGTGCAACCGCTTGGTTAAGTTTGGTGCCTTCAACGAAAAGATGGGACACAACTACGACCTCATTGCTACAGGTCACTATGCACAGACGGAATGTATAGATGGTAAGAAATGGCTTACCACTAGTCCTGACCCAGTGAAAGACCAGACAGACTTCCTTGCACAGATATACGATTGGCAACTCAAAAAAGCCATCTTCCCTATTGGTCACTACCAAAAGGGCGAAGTACGCGAGATTGCTGAGCGTGAACATTTGGTAAACGCAAAGCGTCGCGACAGCCAAGGCATCTGCTTTCTTGGACAAATCAACTACAACGAATATATCCGTCGATATCTTGGCGAAATGCCTGGAAAGGTAATAGAACTTGAAACAGGCAAGATGATAGGCGAACATCGAGGTCTATGGTTTCACACTATCGGTCAGCGCAAAGGTCTTGGCTTTGGTGGTGGCCCTTGGTTTGTTGTAAAGAAGGATGTAGAGGCAAATATATTGTATGTCAGCCACGGCTATGACCCAGAGACTGCTTACAAGCAAGACTTCAAGATTCATGATTTCCATTTCCTCACAACAGAAGTCAACGAACCTCGCGTCACATTTAAGATTCGCCACACTCCAGAATATCATCATGCAACAGTAGAGAAGACTGCCGAAGGCGCATACATCATCCATTCTGATGAGAAGATACATGGCGTTGCCCCTGGACAGTTCTGTGTGGTATACGATGAAGACCACCACAAATGCTATGGTAGCGGTGAAATTACACTATAAACTATAAAAGATGCGAATGCTATACAAGTGGCATTCGCATTTTTTATTATGAAGTAAGATTTTTGAAAACAAGTATAAGCATAAATAGCAGCCTAAAAGAAAACTACATATCAAGCTATTCTATCTTTATCCACATATAATTTCTATTGAGCACATAAAACTAAGCTTTTTACATCATTTTCAGCAAAAGGTCTATATATGTTGTAATAATTACAATTATGAATGCAAAATAATTATTATCCAACTTGCCACATATTACCATGTATATACTATTATATAATAATAAAAAAAATGCTATTCTCTAAGCTTTTATACCATATTATGCGCGAATCTTATAGTCATAAAGCAAATTTTTTATAAAAAACACCCGTAAAACATAAATATTAATAGAAAAAGCATTATCTTTGCACACGGAAAACAGTATTACCAAGACTATTACTACAAATAATCTTAATTATTGCATTTTTAACTAAATCTAAATATAATATGAAACTACGATCTTTTTCAGTAAAGATTTTTACCATAGCAATGGCTATGGGAAGCCTTTGGAGTTGCCAAACTAAAGAAGCAGCAAAGGATATTATTAAAGACAACGTCGACAATGCTGTAGCACAGTTAACCCTACAGACCGACATTATTGAAAAAAGTGGTAAGTTCCTGAACCCACGTACCTATGAAAATGGCAAAATGAACTATGTGCCCATTGATGACTGGTGCTCAGGATTCTTCCCTGGAACATTGTGGTATACTTATAAGCTTACTGGCGATAAGAAATGGGAAACACTTGCTGCTAAATATACTGAGCAGCTCGACTCTGTAAAACATCTAAAATGGCACCACGATGTAGGCTTCATGATTGGCAGTAGCTATCTTAATGGTCTGCTCTTGGATGGTAAGGAGGAGTATAAGCCTGTTATCATCGAGGCTGCTAAGTCGCTTTCTACTCGTTTCCGCAAGGGTGCTGGCATCATCCAGTCATGGAATGTTGACAAAGGCACATGGCAGGCAGAGCGCGGATGGACTTGCCCTGTTATCATCGACAACATGATGAACCTTGAGCTTCTTTTCGAAGCTACTCGCTTGTCGGGCGACTCTACCTATTATAATATAGCAGTTAGCCATGCCAACACAACCCTCAAGAATCACTTCCGCGAGGACAACAGCTGCTACCATGTTATTGACTACAACCCAGAGACAGGCGAAGTGCTTCACAAGCATACTGCTCAGGGCTATGCTCACGAAACAGCATGGGCACGCGGACAGGTTTGGGCTCTCTATGGCTACACAATGTGCTATCGTTATACTAAGGATGAGCGCTACTTAGAGCAAGCACAGAAGGTTTACGACTTTATCTTCAACCATCCAAACTTGCCAAAGGATCTTGTTCCTTACTGGGACTACAACGCTCCAAAAATTCCTAACGAACCACGTGATGCTTCAGCAGCAGCATGTACAGCTTCTGCACTCTATGAATTGGCAACATACGTTCCTAACAAGGGTTACAAGGAGACAGCAGACAAGATTATCGAAAGCCTAAGTTCTCCTGCTTATCGTGCAAAGGTAGGTACAAATGGTAACTTCATTCTCATGCATAGTGTAGGTAGCATTCCTCACGGACATGAAATTGACACTCCACTCAACTATGCAGACTATTACTTCATGGAAGCTCTCCTACGCAAGCAGCGTACAGAAAAAGGAGAACCTGTAAGATAAAAACAACTCATTCGATATTAATCAGTTCAAAAGTTAAGGAGCTCATTTTTAGCTCCTTAACTTCTGTGCATATATTCACTTCTACTCTTTTTTAGAGTAATTTTATAATCTAGTATCTATTCTCTATGGCAAACAACAATTGGCTATTCTTTAAGAAAACTTGTTGTCTGATAGCACTTTTTCTATCGGCAAACCTTGCTTACGGCCAGATTAATGTCAAGGGTACCATTGTGGATGAAACCAACCTTCCTATGATGGGAGCCAGTGTATTGCTTAAAGGTTCCAACGGCGTAGGCACCGTGTCCGACTTTGATGGTAACTTCTCATTAGACGTTAAGGACGAAAATTCTGTTTTGGTATTCTCGTATCTTGGCTTCGCTACTCAGGAAGTGAAAGTTGGCAAACAAAAGACTCTTCAAATTGTATTGAAGGAAGACGGTGCACTGCTTCAAGAAGTAGTGTCGATAGGTTATGCTACCGTTAAGAAGAGCGACCTCACTGGTTCGGTAGACAAAGTAGACATGGGCGAACTCAACAAAGCGTCTGTGGCTTCTTTCGACCAAGCTCTTGGTGGACGCATCGCTGGTGTACAGGTAGTTAGCGGTGATGGTCAACCTGGTGCTGAAGCCAACATAGTAATCAGAGGTAGCAACACTATTAGTGATGTTGCCGACGGTTCACCTCTTTATGTCATCGATGGCTTTGCAACAGAGGATGCAAATGCTGCAGCCATAAACCCTAACGACATCGAGTCGATAGACGTGTTGAAGGATGCTTCGGCAACAGCTATCTATGGTGCACGTGGTGCCAATGGTGTTATCATTATCACCACCAAGCGTGGTTCTGAGAGCGCTCCTCGCATAACATATAATGGTTATGTAGCTTATCAGACAAAACCAAAATTCCTTAATCTTCTTCAGGGACGCGACTTTGTTGAATTGCAACAAGAAATGCTCACCCCTGACGAAATGAACAAGACTTATTTTAGCTTCGACGAAAATCTGGGACGATACCAGACTATCGACGACTACAACAATCGAGCTTCTACCAATTGGCAGGATCTCGTATTCCGTGATGCTCCTATGACAAGCCACCACTTGGCTCTCAATGGAGGTACCAAGAACACACGCTACAGCAGTAGCGTTTCATACTACAATCAACAGGGAACTATCGTAGAATCTTCTTACGAGAGCTTAAAGGCTCGTATGACCATCGACCAGCAACTCTCTAAGAGCGTGAAGTGGGGAGGTGCTGCTAACTTTGCTAACAATATGTCTATTGGTTCTGCTCCTTCACAGGGCGATGGACAGAGCACTCAGTATTTTCTTTATCAAGTATTGGCATATCGTCCTGTGAAATATCGTAGCAGCGACGACCTTGCAGACATTACCGACACCAATGGCGGTACATATCCTTACAACCCTGTAAAGACTATCGAAAACAGCTATACCAAGCAGCGTAACCGTCAGTTCAATATCAACACATATCTTAATTGGACTATCATCAAAGACCTGCTCTTCAAGGTTACATTCTCATATACATGGCGCGAAGTTCGCGACGAGAAGTTCTACAACAAAAACACCTACTTTGGTGATCCTTCATACTCTTCGTCCCGTTCTAACGGTATGTTCAACTATAAGGAGTGGAACAGTTGGTCTAACGAATATACTCTCAGCTACAAAAAGCGCATCAAAGACCATAATCTAAATGGTATGCTCGGTACCTCACTTTCAAGCCAAGAGATTACAAACCTTGGTGCCAAGTCGGTTATGCTTCCATGGGATGAGATGGGCTTCTGGGGTATCAACGAGGGTACACCACAGTCGCTTACTGCTGATAAGGTAAAGAACAATATGTTGTCGTTCTTTGCCCGATTCAACTACGACTGGAAATCTCGCTATCTCATCACAGCAACTATGCGTGCCGATGGTACATCACGTTTCGTACATCATAAATGGGGCTACTTCCCTTCTGTTGCTGCAGCATGGCGTGTTAGCGACGAACCTTTCATGGCAACTTTCGGTTCATGGCTCAGCAACTTGAAGCTACGTTTGGGTTGGGGTGCTACAGGTAACAATGCTACACAAAACGCATTCCCAAGCAACCTCCTTTATACAGGCAACCAGAACTATCCTTTCGGAAATAGCTTGCAGCCTGCTATCTACCTTATGCAGATTGCTAACCGCAACTTGAAATGGGAGACAACATATCAGAGCAACCTCGGTATCGACTTTGGTATTTTGAACAACCGCATCAATGGTAGCATCGACTTGTATAATAAGGATACACGCGACTTGCTTTTGTATGCCGACGTGCCACCTTCAATAGGTTTCTCTCAGGTTCAGCAGAATGTTGGTAGTATCAACAACAAGGGTCTTGAGATTACTCTCAATGCCACTATCCTACCAGGCAAGAAGAACCGTTTGAAGTGGACAAGCAGCTTTAACATTGCATTCAACAAGAACGAGATCACAGCTCTTAGCGACGGACAGTTGAGTCGTAAGGCTGGCATTCGCTATCCTAACATTCCTGACCTTTACATCTGTAAGGTGGGTTCTCCTCTTAGCGAGATGTACGGATATGTATATGATGGTGTATATCAGTATGAAGACTTCAACGAGGTTGCTCCTGGTGTATTCCAGCTCAAGCCAGAGATTCCTAACAACACCAATGAGCGTGCTAACATCAAGCCTGGTGATCCTAAGCTGAAAGATATCAACGGCGATGGTAAGGTTACAGCAGAAGACCAGACCGTTATCGGTCATGGTTTGCCTATCCATACTGGTGGTTTCACCAACAATTTCGAATGGAAGGGCTTTGACCTCAGCATTTTCTTCCAATGGTCGTATGGCAACGATGTCATCAACTACAACCGTGCAAGACTTGAGAGCCTCGACGGCAGACATCTCAACCAACTTGCAACAGTAAAGAACCACTGGACTCCTCGCACTACTCTTGCAGACAACACAGTAGTAGAAGGCAACTATACCAACTACCTTTGGGCTGTAAACCGCGGTTTGAGCAATATCCACACAAGCAGAGAGGTTGAAGATGCTTCATTCCTCAGACTGAAGAACGTGCAGCTCGGCTACCGCTTCCCTAATAAGGTATTGAAGCGTCTACACCTGTCAAGTCTTCGCATGTATATTAGTGCACAAAACCTATACACATGGACAAGCTATACAGGCTACGACCCTGAAGTGTCTACACGTAACTCAGCAATGACTCGTGGTTTCGACTATTCAGCTTATCCTAAAGCCAAGACTTTCACCTTCGGTGTAGAATTGGCTCTGTAATAATTCACAATTCTTTTATATAAGAAAAGCTCAACATAATATATATAATAAGGTATGAAAGGAATAAAATATATTCTCTTAGCAGTTCTATCTCTACCGTTTGCAGCTTGCAACTTCCTTGAGACTGACCCTTACGACTATCTGGAGCAAGATGATATCTACCGCACAGAGAGCAGCTGTATGGCTGGTCTTGCTGGTGTCTACGATGCTCTTGGCTCGGTGGGATGCTACGGACAAAACCTATGGGCTGACCTCGATGCTGGTACCGACATATTGGTTTACAACCGCAGCTATGGTAAGAACTACATCCAGATAAGCAACTATAATTACAACAATACCGATAATGCGCTGAAGGTGTCTTGGACAGCTCTCTATGATGGTATCAACCGTGCCAACGACTATATATCTCTGATATCTCAGCGTAAGGATTCAGAATGTGGCGGTGCTGAGCGCAAAGCTCAGTTCATTGGCGAAGCTAAGGCTTTGAGAGCTGTATTCTACATGAATCTTGTTGCTTTCTGGGGCGAGGTGCCTCTACGCATCACTCCTACCTACGACCTTAAGACTCAAAACCTTAAAAAGGCTTCACAGCAGGAGATTTATGCTCAGATTATTAGCGACTTGGAATATGCTGGCGAAAACTGTCTGCCTGCCAACAAGTTTGAAACTCCAGGACGTATCTCTCAGACTGCTGCATGGGCGCTTCTCGCAAGAGCTTATATGTGGGAAGCTGGATACCCTGTATATGCCGACACTTGGGGTAAGGCTCTTGAGTATGCTAAGAAGGTAAAGCAGAGTGGTCTCCATCGTCTTATCCCTAAGGGACAGGGTGGCTATCGTCAGTATTTCATCAATCTTTGCACCAATGCTTACGACTTGACATACCGCGAAAGCCTTATGGAAGTAGAGTTCTATGGTAACGGACAAACTCAGACCAATGAAGCTGGTAGATTAGGTCTTTACCTCGGTGTCACCCAGCAGGCTGTGTCTAACGACTATGCTTATGCTTATGGTCTATACGACGGTACAAAGTATCTATTCCGTCTTTATGAGAATGGCGACGAGCGCCAGTGGTGGAATATTGCCGACTATAAATATGTCACAACAAATGGTGTTGTAAAGGAGGTTGAACGCACTACAGCAGAAAAGGCCTTAGAGGATGGCAATGCAGCTAAATGGCGTGCTAAGTATATCCCTGAGCGCCCATTGTCACGCAACAACTCTTCTATCAACTTCCCTGTTATGCGCTATTCTGACGTATTGCTGATGATAGCAGAATGCAACAATGAGGTTAACAACGGACCTAACGAAGAGGCTATCAGCGCTATAAACCAAGTTCGCATGCGTTCTGGTGCTTCTATCGTAAGTCTTGCCGACTATCCTGACCACGATAGCTTCAGCAAATTGGTGGAAGAAGAGCGCACACGTGAGCTGTGCTACGAAGTGCCACGCCGCATGGAGTTGCGCCGTCATGGTGTAGAATACTTCCAGAAGCAGTTGAATATTCTGAAAGATCAGTCGCTCAACGATGTAAACAAGAAGATAGGCTACGACCTCGACAATGTAAAGGCTACTCCAGCCCTCAACTTCTCTCTTAAGCACATCTACTTCCCTATTCCACAGGCAGAGCTTAATGTAAACACTCTGTGCAAACAGACTGAATTGTGGTAATAAGTAAGGTTAGAAAGCATACAACAATCACACAACATAACAAGCAATATGAGTAAACCCATTAAATATATAAACAGCATTTTGGCTTCATCGCTTATCTTGATGGCCAGTGCTTGCGACCCTGATGGCGTAGATAGTCTATCTTTCAACGTTAGGACAGAAGGTGGTGTTACTACCGTGAAGACAGATGAGGAGATTCATTTCCTTATTGATGGTAATGCCGACTATATCACATTCTATTCGGGCGAAGATGGAAACAACTACGACAACAAGTCAAGAACTGAAGCAGAAATAGCTTCGCTCACCTTGTCGTGCAATATCAAACAGCAGTATAATGACCTCAGCTATTGGAACAAGGAAATCATACATGCTTATATCAGCACAGACTTCAGTGGCGTATATACTCCTGAGGAACTGAGCAAAGCAACATGGACTCCTATCTCTGGCAATGAATATGGTCACTTGCCTATGCCTATGGCAACAGCAGCATCTGCTGCAGAAACCTCTGGCACAGTAGACCTTTCGTTGTTTACCAACATCAACAAGAACTTCTATGTTGCATTCCAATACAATGCAGAAGGTCGCGATGCTATTCCTGAGTCTAACGGCAACAATAAGTATACTAATCGTCCACGTGTAGACATCACTAATCTGAAAATGCAGAAGACTACTACCGACGGACAGGTTATTGACATTACAGACGCCATTAAGGAGTGGGCATTCAGACCTATCTACCAGCAGTCGTCAACAATGACCAACTACCAGGTTAGTGACAACAGCCTACTCTTCCAGCCTCAGAAGGCTACTCTCAATGCTGAAGGCAAAGAGCCTAACGAAGTAGTATGGATGGTGAGCCAGAATATCAACCCTCGTAGCGTTGAGCCTGATAGAGGTACTGCAATACAATCTATTGAGGCACGTCTCAACAAATATAGTTATTCATATCGCAAAGCTGGCACCTATACCGCCACTTTCGTAGCTAAGAATGCTAACATGTGGGAAAGCAAGGCTACAGTACGTAAACTCACCATCGTTGTGCAGGAACCATAATAATATGGACTTTACAATAATGGACATACTACTTGCCTACAAACAATAATCTGATAATAATCTGATAATACTCTGAAACTTATGAAATACTTACGCCAACTACCTCTGATGTTACTGCCCGTGTTGGGTTTGTTGTCTACTGCTTGTAGCGACGATGACAACACAACTCAGAAGCCTACAACACCAGAAGTTCCTAATATTCCAGAGCCTGAACCTGAACCAATAGCAGGTTGCTCTCTATGGCAAGACTATCTTGCAACACGCACCAATGGCGAAGAAACGACATTGCTCGATTTCTCTTATGCTGGTTACGAACATGGCGAAAGAGGAATACCAGATGTTGACTACCCTGTGTACCTTGTCGAAGACTATGGTGCAGTAGCCAACGACAACAAGAGCGACCGTGAAGCTCTCGAAGCTGCTATTGATGCAGCAACAAAGGCTGGTGGCAAAGCTATCATCCGCTTCTCTGCAGGTAGATACGATCTCCGTCCTGCCGATGCACCAAACAAGTCAATCATCATCAATGGCGACAATATCATATTGCAAGGTGCTGGTAGCGGCGAAGGTGGCACAGAGATATTTATGGAATATCCTAACACCATCGTTCAGCCTAATGTTCTTTGGAGCGGTCCTGATTTGATAAGATTTACCTACCTTGGAGCCAACTCCGACAATCAGCTCTTGCTTACTAATGTCACAGGCAATGCAGCTCGTGGCAGTCACAGCTTAGAGGTAGCTTCAACGAGTGGACTCTATATCGGTCAGCGTATACTCCTCAAAGGTGGCAGCAAATCGGCTGACGCCATAGCTCAAGAGGTTGCACCATATGATGTAGTGACTTCTGAATGGAAGACATTCATCAACGATGGCGTACAGGTAAACGAGTATCTTACCATTGAGCGAATCGAAGGCAACACTCTACGTTTCAAGGAGCCATTGATGCATAGCGTTGATGCTTCATGGGGATGGACTCTTCACAGATTCCAGCATCATGTTGGTTGCGGTATCGAAGACATTGCCTTCCGTGGCAACTTCCACGAACCATACATCCACCATGAGCCAAGTGGCATCCACGATAGCGGATACAAGATGATTGCTTTCCATCGTCAGGCTAACGGCTGGATTCGTCGTTGCCGCTTCATCGATGTCATCGAAGCAGCAAGCGTGATGCTTAGCGCTAATGTTTCTGTTATCGACTGTAGCATAGAGGGGCAAAAGGGTCATGCAGCCATACGTTCAGAAGCCTCATCACATGTATTGTTGGCTAACATCAATGATATGGCAGGTCAGGAACACTCTACAGGAGTTTCCAAGACTTCCATCGGTACCGTAATCATGAATTGCACAACTGCAGCTACAAGCACATTCGAATCTCACAGCACTCAGCCTCGTGCCACTCTTATAGATAAATGTTCGGGTGGTTTCTTGCCTAACCATGCAGGTGGCGATGTAACATTTGGTCCTAACCATTTGGCAGACCTCGTGCTATGGAACTATACCGAGACTGGAACTTCAGTAGGCGAATTCAACCTATGGACACGCAACAACCGTTTCTTAAAGCCTATCATCGCTGGCTTCCAGGGTGCAACAACCTTCAATCCTGATCAGGTAACGGTAGACTTGTCGCATGGCACCATGGTAGAACCTCTATCTCTATACCAGGCTCAGTTGCAGACACGCTTACGCAAAGTGCCTTCATGGCTTACCAATCTTAAATAACAACAAACAGAACGTATCATAAAAGTAACTATCGTCTTATGAAAAGTATCTATAAATATATTTTTTCGCTATCCCTTTGCTTAATGCTCTTTGGCATGCAGTCTTGCTCTGACGACAAGACAGAGGATGAAAGCGGTCCACGTCCTGTCATCTTGAAAGCAGAGGTCTTTACCGCAGGCAATGATGCAGGCGCCACTTGGAGCAGCGGACAGAGCCTCGGAGTCTACATGCTAAAGAATGGTAGCAACGAGATTATTGGCGACAATGCCAATATCAAGTTCCTTGCCGACAACCGTGGTACTACAGGCTATCTTGTTCCTGCTAACAACATTCCTATATACTACCCTAACGATGGTAGCAAAGTAGACTTCCGTGTTTACTATCCATACAATGAGAACATCGCTACCCGTAGCTTAGGAATCAACCAAACGGAAGTTGTTATTAAGAACAATACTAAGGCCGATGCCCTACTCTATTCCGACAACTGCCAAGGTGCTACTGGCGACAATAAGCCAACTATTCAGATAAAGTCTATGCTCTCTGTTGTCAAGTTGGATATGCGTTGCCAAATCGAAGATGCAGCTACCGTTACTGCCGCTATTCGCAATGCAGCTACTCGTGCTACATTCGACATTATCGAGGGCAAGTTTACAGAGCGTATTGTTGAAGATGCTCCTGTTCAGTTTACTGCCACAAAGAAAATCGACAATGGCGAAGATGTTTACACCCTGCAAGCCACTTTGCTATCGGGCATAATAGAAGAAGATGCAGTTATCGACATCATCGTGAAAGACAACACAGGAAAGGTGATAAAGGCATACAAGCCTGCATCGTTGCGTAAGGTTCTTGCTCTTAGCGAGGAACAGCCTGCCGAAGAGAATACTCAATATGATATTGATGTTCAACTCAACGCAGCAAGCAACAACATCACTACCCAGGTGGCTGCAAAATCACAGATTGTAATTCTTAAATGGAATGGTAACGACGATAATGCCATAGGCGGTGTTGCTCGACCAGAGAGAAAATAAACAATAATAATAACAATAATAATATATTACCCTTATGAAAAAAACATCAATTCTTTCAGCCAGTCTGTTATTGATTCTTGCTGCTGGATGTAGCGAAGATCAGATTCAGCAAACAGCTGTTCGCAAGAAGGCGACTTTCACCATAGGAAACGTAGGTACTATGGGTAGCCGTAGCGTAACTCACAACGACGGCACTACTGAGTTTGTAGTAGGCGATGGTATCGGAATCTTTGCTACCAAAGGCGCTGAGGGCTCTAACGTGAAGCATACTGTAGGTCCTGATGGCGTACTTACTTCTGACGAAGGCATCTATTACATCGGTACTGATGCAACAGCTAACTTCTTTGCATATTATCCTTATCAAACAACATTCGATGGCGAGAATGTCAACTTCAATGTTGCTACCAACCAGGATAGTGAAGATTTGTTCAACAATAGCGACTTTATGACCGCTACCACTTTGAACGTTCCTGTAACCACAGAAGAGAATGTATCTCTTAAGTTCCAGCATCAGCTCAGCCTCATACAGCTTGAGATGGTAGTAGGAGAAAATGGAAGAAAACCAGACTCTGTACTGATAAACAACTGCCAGACAGGTATCTCTTGGAACTATCTCCAGGGCACATGCACCACTACGGGCAATACTGCAAAGGTTAAGATGTGGCAGCAGAGCAACGAGGGCAACCCTATCTTCAAGGCGCTCATTCCTGCTCAGACCATTCCTGCAAAGTCTAAATTGCTTAGCATATTCATTGGCGACAAGACTTATTCATTTACTACTTCTGCCGACGTAACTCTCGGCACCAACAATATCAAGAAGTTCAAGGTTGGTATTGGTAGCGATGATAAGCTCGTAGTATTCTCTACAGATATCACAGCCGGTTCATGGCAGGAAGATTCAGAAGTTATTGAGGGTGAAGGAACATTGGTAGAGCCAGAAACTATTATGGCTGAAACAAACTTCGAAAACTTCAACTATAATACTGTAAATAAGACTAAAGAGGAAATCAACGCAGCTGGATGGTGGCGCTTTGTTGTTAAGCCAGACGAAGATGTTGTTGAGGTTACCGACGATGCTGCAGATGCAGAGCGTGGCAAGGTTATGCACTTCAATCGTACCAACCTTGCTTGGCACAACGGTACATTCTACTACTGTGCTGAGAATGTTATCAAGGGTCGCTACGTACTTAAGTTCAAGGCTAAGTCTTCAGTTTCTGAGAATATGAAGGCTAACCAGCTTCGCATTGGTGCTTACATGCAAGAGTTCTATACTGGCGAGGATGGCAAGCTAAAGAACAAGGACTATTTTGCTATCATCGAAAACAACAAGACAGAGGTTACGACTGTTTACAAACAAATTCTCACTTCTGATGCTTACGACGAGTATACTATCGTATTCGACCTTGGTCGCGTATCTACCATCCACAATGCTACAGCTGCCAACGTAACAGAAGAATCTAAGCAGGTTGCTTCAGAGGAATTGCTCAAGAAGGTTGTTCTCTACCTCAGCCCTAACAAGGCAGGAACTGACTTCTGGATTGATGATATCAGCTGGGAACCTTTGAAAGATTAAAAAGGTAAAAAAGTAAAAAGGTAAAAAAATAAAAGAGTAAAAAATAACATAATGATAATCAAAACACATAAAACTATGAAACATTTAACCTTATTCCTTGCATTAGGAGCAGTAGTTCTCTCCTCTTGCCAAAATGAAGATAATGAGATCGTTAACGAGTCTACAACTCCTGTAAGCTTCACTATCAATGGTCAGGAAGCTATCACACGTTCATTGACAACTCCTAAGGAAAATAGCTATGCTACAGCTTTCGTAGCAAACGACCAGATTGGTATCTATGCTACAGGTGCTGCAACAGCAACAAACGCTTGCTATACAGTAGCTGCTGATGGTGCAGGCCTCACAGGTTCTACCGTCACCATCAACAAAACTGGCAACGCTCAGTTCTTTGCTTATGCTCCTTACAAAGCAGAGGCTTCTGCCGAAGCTGTAACTCACAGCGTAGCTATCAACCAGCAGGATGCTGAGGCATACAATGCAAGCAACTTCCTCACAGCTAAGGTTGCTGATATCACAGCAGAAAATCCTAACGTAGCTTTTGCTTTCAATCCTCGTCTCTCACTCGTTCGCGTAGAACTTACAGGTGATAAGGGTGTTACCACTACCGACGTTAAGATTAATGCTAAGAGCGCTATCTCTTGGAATCCTACTACTGATGAGGTTACAGCAACAGGCAATGCAGCAGCTATCACATTCTACAAGCAGGAAACAACAGCTGAGCATGCAGTCTTCACAGCATTCGTACCAAGCCAGACTATCGTTGGTGGCACACAGGTGCTCATCATGACTGTTGGCGACAAGACTTACGCCTTCAAACCTGCTAATGACATCACACTTACTGCAGGTTCTGTAAACAAGATTAATGTTAAGATTGCTGGCACAAGCACTCCAGAAATCACTACCGAGAACATTAAGTTCTCTGGCATTTCAGTAAACGACTGGACAGTAAACGATATCGTTGTTAATGATGGCGAAATCGAAGAGGTTGTAGCTGCTCCTATCGAGCTCATCTCTGCTGCTGATGGTACATTCACCGCAGAAACAGCTTTGAAAGTAGTATCTGGCTACCAGGGTTGTGTTGTAGGTTGGAATGCTCTTGCTGTTAAGAATGGCGAAACCGCACACGCTACTATCGGTTACGATGAAACAGAAGGCGCTATGAAGGTAGACCTCTTGGCTACAGGCAACTGGTATCAGAAGGCTTTGGTATATCGCACTCCTGACAATGCAGGTTCTCTTGGCAAATATAAGCTCAGCTTCAAGGTTAAGTCTACCAATGGTAAGGATATTATCGTAAGAGTAATGCGCGGTCAGACCAAGGGTGTATTCACAGATAATGCTTACTTCTGCACTGGTACCAACGGCTTCTCTGGTCAGCCTCTTGCAACAAAGAACGCAACAGAGAACTATGAGTCAAAGGTTGTAAACATCGACTTGTCTAAGATTACTAATGCAACAACAGCAGCTACCGCAGCTGACCTTGCAACAGGTATCACCATCTCGTTCTCTACAAAGACTTTTACCGACGCTGAGACTTACTATATCAAGGATGTTAAACTCGTAGAAGTAAAGGAATAAATCTCTTAAAACGACAACAACTATGAACAAACTGTTCATTTTTGCGGCACTCACAACATCGCTTCTATTCACGGCTTGCAGTAGCGACGAAGAGTTCAACGACTCTGAACGAACATCTACTGTTAGCTTCAAAGTAGAAAAAGATGTAACAACCCGAACAACTACAGATATGGAAGGTTCTGTATACAAGACCAAGTTCGTAGTTGGTGAATCTATTGGTATTTATGGCAACAATGCCAACAATAAGAAATACTCATTCACAACAACTTCAGAACTATCGAGCGAATCTCCTATCAGCATCATCGGCTCACAGGCATACACTTTCTATGCCTATTCTCCATATGCAGAAGCCAACGACGCTACTGTTGCATTCAGCGTAAAGGAAGATCAGACTAAAGCCGAGGATTTCAATGCCAGCAACTTCCTTGTAGGTGTCGGTACTCATGCTGCAAATAACACTACTCCTGTAAGCCTAACCTTCTCTCCAAAGATGGCTATGGTTTATGTGAATATCACTGGTTCTCTTGGCTCCAGCATTACTGATGTTAAAATCACAAATGTTCACAAGAGCATCAAATGGAATGCAACAGCCGCCGAGCCTGAACTTGTTAGCACAGACGCTGCGACATCTATCAAGATGTACTGTCCAAACTCTGCAGAGCAAGTTTATTTGGCTTTCGTTCCTGTTCAGACCATCAATGCAGGCACACCATTCTTAAGCTTCACCATCGGTAGCAAGAAGTATGCATATACTCCTTCATCGGCAGCCATCAGCCTCAAGGCTGGTTCGCGCAATGCTTTCACTATCGATTCAAGTAAGCTTACACAGAACTGATATTCGGGACACTCCAAATATACTATAATGGTATAAATCACACAAGCCGATAGCACTCACCAACAAATGGTGCTATCGGCTTTCTTTTTTACTCTAAAAAGGTGGAAATATCACATATTTTCGCTATATTTGCAGTATATAAATCTCAATAACAGAATCTATGAAAAAAAATATCGTAAATGCCGTCGTAACCCTTGCTACTCTTGTAGCTATGCCTATGTATGCACAGGAGTTTACATGGAATGAAACTACCCACGACTTCGGCACCATCGACGAAGCTGATGGCACTGCAAGCTTCGACTTCACCTTTACTAATACTGGCAACAAACCGCTTATTATTAATAAGGTTATAACAGGTTGCGGATGTACATCTGCTAAATGGAGTAGCAAAGCCTATGCTCCTGGAGCTAAAGGAACAGTACGCATAAGCTATCATCCAGAAAACCGAAAGATGGCTGAATTCAGCATTCCTTCTGAGGTGTTCACAAACCTCAAGGAGCCTGCTACTCTCACCATCACAGGTAAAGTAAACCTTGTGAAACACTCTTATGTAAACTTCTTCGACCCTACCAAGGGTGAACGCAAGGTATATAAGGCACAAGAACCTAAAGACGACTACGAGCTGGTGTTGCAGCGTGTGCGCCAAAACCTCTACGAGAGCACAACTGTAGAGCGTATGGATAAGGGTGCAACAAGTCTTATGAAGATGCTCACACCTGAAGGTATATGGCCAGAGTTCGACTATAAGTGCTTCTTCCGTACCAATTGGGAGCCACAGCGCCACCTCACCAATATCCGTCAGATGGCTATTGCTTACACTTGTCCTGAGTCATCGCTATATGGCAATCAGGTGTTATTCCGTGCCATCGACAAAGCCCTACGCACATGGAATGACTATAAGCCAACATCTTTCAACTGGTGGTACAACGACATCTCGGCACCAAAGATTATGGCAGACATCCTCGCCTTGCTTGCTGCCGGCGAACAGAAGCCTGCTCCAAGCGTAACAGCAGGACTCATGGAGATGATGGCAAAAAGCGACCCTCGCAAATGGACTGGTGCCAACAAGCAGGATATTGCTATGCACCACATGATACGTGGCTGTATCCTCAAGAACGATAGCATCGTGAGCACTAATGTTAGCGAGTTCTTCGAGCCTATCTGCATAACAAGTGGCGAAGGTATACGCGAAGACCTCTCTTATCAGCAGCACAATGCTCAGATATATATCGGTGGTTATGGTACCGTATTTGTTAACAACATCTCGCAGATAGCTCCTCTCTTCCGTGGCACCAAGTATGCACTATCAGAAGACAAGCTCAAGCTCTTTAGCGAGTTCGTACGCTCTACATATCTCAACATCTTCCGTGGCAGATATATGGACTTCAGCGTATGCGGACGAAGCGTAACTCGCAAGAAGACTCTCGACCTTGGCGACTATGCTTCGCTCTTTAAAAATATGAAGGCTCTCGACCCTGAGCATGCCGACGAATATGATGCAGCAGCTCAGCGCTTTGCTACTCAGAATCCTACCATCGGACGTACAGACATCAACAAGATGTACTACACCAGCGACTACATGCTTCAAAACCGTAAGCGCTACGACCTATCTGTACGTGCTGTCAGCAAGCGCACTTGTCGCTCAGAGAGTGGTAATGGTGAAAACCTTTGGGGTACATACCTCAGCGAAGGTGCCACCAGCATCCGCGTAATGGGTAATGAATATATCGACATCTTCCCAGTATGGGAATGGGATAAGATTCCTGGCACCACACTTCCTGCAGGTGAAGTTGAAAACCACAATGATTGGGGTGTAGCAGGTGTTGCCGACTTTGTAGGCGGAGCCTCTGATGGTCGCTACGGCGCTATGGCTTACGGCATGAACGACTATGGCGTGAAAGCTCAGAAGGGTTGGTTTATGTTCGACAACGAGGTAGTTTGTCTTGGTGCAGGCATCGAAGCTCCAGGCACAGAGAAGGAGTTGAACACCACCGTTAACCAATGCAACCTCCTTGGCGATGTATATATGATAGGTGCTGATGGGGCAGCAGCAAAGGTTGCACCTGGTTCTACTGTTAGCCAGCCTATAAGTGGTTGGGTATGGCACAACAAGGTGGCATACTATTTTCCACAGTCTACTTCTGTAAACCTCAAGACAGCTAATCAGACTGGTCGATGGAGCAAAATCAACTTCAACCAAAGTGGCGAGGAAGTATCAAAGCCTGTATTCAACCTCTCTATTCCTCATGGCAGCAAGCCTCAGCAGGCATCTTATGCCTACTTCATCGTTCCTGGCATCGCATCGCCAGCAATGCTAAAGGCTTACGACACACAGACAGTAGAGATTCTCAGCAATACAGCAACTCTGCAAGCTGTACACCACAAGAAGCTCGACATCGTAGAGGCTATATTCTATCAGCCAGGCACTCTTACCGTAGGCACCACTACCCTACGTGCCGACAAGCCTTGCATAATGCTTGCCAAGAAAGTATCTACAGGCAATCCTGAGATCATCCAGAAGGAGCCTGGTAAATAACCCTTTGCTCACATAGAGCAATAAACAAAGATAAACCGTTGCTTAACTTTTGCTTGTGTAGAAGTTTGCAACGGTTTATTTCGTTTTTAATGTCAATATAAAGAATTAACTGATATTTTATTATTGCTAAAACAAGTATCCCAGTACCACTTTTAGTACCGCTTAGGTGGTACTGGAGTTTCACCTATGTGGTACTGGAGTTTCACCTATGTGGTACTGGAGTTTCACCTATGTGGTACTGGCAATGAAACTAAGAGTCTTTTTTAAGGAGGCTAAGAGCCTTGGGTTGTTGTCTTTAGGCTATAGAAAAAATTTTGAGCTATCTTTCTGAGTTGAATGTCGAGGTAAAGCCCTCCAGGCTATTGTCTGCTTGATCTTCCTTTCCGAGGGCGTTGACCCCGGTTACCTACATCGGCAAACCGATGTGTATAACCAAAGGGCAAGGTTTAGCAGTCCCCTAGATTTATCGAGTGAGCCCACAAACCTCCGCTTTGTCGTTAAAACAATAGGCAACAAAAAAAGTCTCTTCCTGTTTGACTAAGCAAACACGAAGAGACCAAGCTTTAAATCAAATTATCTATCAGTAGCCTTTGGATTATTCTTCCCAAAGATTACCACTTTTAGCACCCTCACCTCCAAATGGATCAGTTTCTTCTTTGAGATTAGAGAGATTTCCACCTAGTGTAGCAGAACCTGTTGAGCCTGCCATTATTGTATTGTTCTCCATCTTCAATTCTGTTATAGCTGGAGCAATATATGTCTTTTTCATTTCTATTGTTTTATTTATTTAGTTATTTCTTTACGATTGCACCATCTGCATTAAACTTATATTCTGCTGAACCCCAAGCGGTGTTAGCTTCTGTTACCCACTCGATAAATGGCTTATCTTTGCTCAAATAGCAATAATTTATAGTTGCCAGAGAGCCGTTGACAACCAATGTAGAAGCATTTGACCAACAATTATTCATAGTATATGTAAGAGTTGCAGGCGCACCAACAATACCACATTTGTTACCAACTTTAGGAAACGACAAATCAGATGTCCAACATGCTGTTATATTTATTATTTTAGCATTTGCTACATTTAGAAGATTTCCCAAAATACCACCTGTATAACAAGTTTTATTAGAAGTTTCGAATGAAACTTTTCTTGACGAACAGCCTTTTATATTAATATTCTGTACTCCAGTATTATTTCCATAAATATTTGCTACAATACCTCCAATTCTCATACCTAAAGTTTTAATATCCCCTTCATTTATACAAGCTTCTATTAAAATTTCTTTAGATTCAGTTTTATAAGAAACGATCTCACCTACAATACCTCCAGAATTTTGTGTCTCAGAATTTATCATTCCTTTATTGACACAATTTTTAATTTGTACATTATTTGTATTTATTCTACCAGCGATTCCGCCTACCGAAACATTATTTTGTGTTGCTTTTGCAACAATATTTGCTTTATTAGTAAGGTTTCTTACAACTGCATTATAGCCAAGGTTTCCAAACAAACCAATACCCGTATTATTGGCAGTTGTTGCAACTTCAATATTTCCTAAAATCGCATAACCATTACCATCAAAATTGCCATGGAAGTTGTCGATTGGAGTCCATGTACCATTGATGAGAATATCAGAAGTCAACTTAAAGTATTTACTTTTAGAAAATTGATCAGATTTTGCATTTTCTTGTTGTAAATATTTCAATTCTGCCAAATTACTAATCTCCCAAGGTGTTGCTTTACTACCATCACCACCAGCAAACTTAGTTGCAGCCTCTGTTTCAACCTTTGTACCCTTCTTAGCAATCTTATAAACCTTACCAGCTGCGAGGTTAGCATTACCAAGATTGAATTCATAGGTTTTGCCATCAGTCATTACAGCTTGGAGCTTAACGTTATGAACCTGACCAGGGTACATAGCGATGTAGATATCCTTTGCCTGACCTGCAGATACCTTTACAGAAGGAACGGTGATAGTAAAGCCATTCTGGTTGCCGAGCTTACCAGCGTTAGCACCTGTGGTATTCATGCGTGAGATAGAATACACTTTGTCGCCTGTAAGATACAAAGCTGCTTTGCCTGCAACAGATGCATCCTGGAAGTCCAAAGAAAGCTTAAGGAATGTTGTCTGATACTCAAAATTCATTGAGAGTTCACTTTCTGAATTGTAGGTTGTCTCACCAAACAATACGCAACGGCTTGTTGCATCTGCATAAGTACCATCTTGTTTAGAATAGTCTACCTCTATCTGATCACCAAGACCTTCTGTTTTAGCATTAACAGCAGTAACACTAGAGTTAGCAACATAAGCGGTAATCTTGTCTCCATTCTTAGGTGTTGTAGGCAATGTTACTGTAAGTTTTGCATTGTGCTTATCTGTCGCATTAGGAGCAATAGTACACTTACCTGCATTAGTTGTAGAACCAGCAAAAGCATAAACCATATCGGCAGAGGTCCATTCTACAGAATAATCGTTGTTATACTGAACTCGCGACATTGCTGCATCAGCACCAGCAGTAGCATTAATAGTTAAGGTAACGCCCTTGTCTTCTGTTGAATTTTTGTCACCTACGATATCATTGTCTGAGCTACATGCTGCAAAGAACGACAATGCTGCAGGAACAAAAAGCATTTTAATAAGTCTTGCTTGTTTCATTTCTTTATTAAATTATTGGGTATTTATTAAGTTATTTATCAATTATAGTTTGATTTATTAAATATTTATATTATGTATGCATCAGCGGCTGCAAAATTATATAATATTCTTTAACTATATAAAGTATTTACATAGTTTAACTACTTAATAAAATATTTTATTATCTTCAATTATCAACAAAAATCTACCAGACTTACATATACACCTTTTATAATATATTATTATGTCGCAATTATTAAGCATTTTGCTTTAATTAGAATGCTTCAAACTTACAGATTGTCTTTGATTTTCATCAATATTCACTCCTCACTTTTCATCCCATTCTTTTAGCACTTCCTTAGCTTTTTCCAAATGTCGCTTGTCGCGTGCGCTTCGTCGGTCGAATAGTGCAGCAGCATCAAAGGATGCACCTGTTTTAGAGCGTGGAATTGCAGAGATAGCCTGTTGCATGCCTTTGAGCATACACGATAGTCCCTCCACACGAAGATCCTTTCCCCACACTTGCACTTCGCGCAGAGTATTCATCGAGGGCAACAACATGATGGTATCAGTAAGATTCTCTTGTTTCACGGTATATGCCAAATAGCCATACCGCATAAAAGTAGCCTCTTCAAAGGCTACGGGCAGATGTAGAGTGCCTGTATAGTCGGTGGTGTCGCGATAGTTGGTTTTGGTAACTACATGCACATCTCGCAATGGCGTATGCGTTTCCAAATCGCATACCACTATCACTCTTTGGGCTTTCACCTCACTACACCATATTATAATAAAGAGGGGCAACAGAAAGCCCAAAATATTACTACTCATTGTCAAGTCATTAAACCGTGGTGTTCGTATAGCACACCTTAAACTTCGACAAAGTTAATATTTTTGCTCTGTTGCCCCTCTTTGGGTTAAAATACTTTTTGTATATTAAACTTTCATTTTGCTAAATAATAGTCCTTTTAGTTAACAATCGTAAAACCTATTACTAAATCATGTCTATCAACTTGTCAATAGCATCGCTTACGCCTTTGTCGCCATCAGGGTTCATATTCTTTTTGACATGCTTCTTCACCACGTCCTTAACATCGTTGACTATCTCCTCGTCTTCATTATTTGCGGAATCATCATTGGTATTATCAGTATTTGCTTCATCCGGATCGCTATCATTAGGCGAAGTAGAGAGCCAATCGTTGTTCGACTTAGTCTTCGATGGTTTGCCGAAGCCTTCGCTAATAGATTTAGCAAGATCAGCCTCGCCAACGGTAAAAACCTTGCCAAGTAAACCTACCGATGCAGTATGCTCCTCACCACGGAATTCTATTGTGGTGGTAGAGAAGAAGATATAGTTATGGTAAACAAGCACACTATTGAGCAGAGGCTCAACGAGGTTGGCTATCATCGAACCACCAAGAGCACCCGTCATCTGTCGTATTTGCTTAGGCAAAGGCAGTGCATCGTTGACAGTTTGTGTGAGAGCCGAAGTGATATTCTCTTGTATCACCTCCTGATGTTTATTACGGTCAGGACATGTGGTACCCAACAATATTGCAGCAAAGAGGATTATTGCCAATCCTATCCACAGCATAGTTGTTCCACAACCTTTTCCCTTCTTCTTTGGTTTCTCAGGTGTTGGTTCTGGTGCAGGCTCATATTCTGGCTGTACATATGCAGATTGTGGAGCTGGATTTGTAGGAGGTGGCGGAGGAGTCTGTTGTCCATAAAGATAGTTTTTGAGTTCTTCCACCTGCCATGCAGGAGTCCAGTCTGTCATTCCCTCAGCCCATACCAGGGTATCAGAGTTAAGACCTCTTTTCACAAGCTCGTCGATAGTGTATGGTCCTGCTTGCTGTCCGTTGTCTACGATAAAATAGTTCATTTTTCTATATATATAATAATGTGGGCGCAAAAGTACAAAAAATATATCTATTTGCCTATATCTGCTTAAAAAAAAATCATCGTAACATTATCGCAACATTAGTGCAATGCTGCAGCAACATCTTTTATAGACCTTTGCGTCGTGAAAAGTACAACAACAATAAAACGATGAAAAAGAATTTGATTGTTGCAGCCGTTATGGCTTGCGTCGCCATGAGCGCCATGGCACAAGATGTAGACTTAACTCCAAAGATTGGAGGAACCATTCGAAGCAAATACGAATACCAGACCGAAGAGGGCGAAGGTCGCTTCGAGGTTAGAAATGCGAGAATTAATATCACAGGCAAGGTTACTCCTATAGTATCATACAAGGCTGAGATAGACCTCTGCGATGAGGGCGCAATAAAGATGCTTGATGCATATACAAGATTGAAGCCATCGAAGGATTGGCAGTTTACAATTGGTCAGATGCGTGTGCCTTTCACCATCGATGCCCACCGCTCTCCACATCAGCAGTATTTCGCCAACCGTTCGTTCATTGCCAAACAAGTGGGCAATGTGAGAGACGTTGGTGCTGCCGTAGGATATAATGTTAATGTTGGTTTTCCTATCATCCTCGAAGCAGGACTCTTCAATGGTTCAGGCCTAACAAACCAGAAGGACTATTGGACCAAGGGAACAAACTATTCTGCAAAGGCTCAATTCTTGTTGCCATGCGGACTCAACGTAGTGGGTAGCATACAGAAAGTGAAACCATCGGATGTTACCGTTACTATGTATGATGGCGGACTCACCTTCCACCACAAGCAACTCTTGATAGAGGCAGAATATCTGTACAAGCACTATTCTAAGGATGCCTTCGAGGGAGTGCATGCCTTTGATGGTTTCATCAACTACGATTTCTTGATGAAGAAAGGTCCGCTGCAGAAAATCTCAGCCCTTGCCCGTTATGATTTCATGAGCAACCATAGCGATGGTAAGCGTTATGAGAATAGCAATGGCGAGAGTGTGCTCAAGGTCAACGACTACAAGCGCAGTCGTATCACCAGCGGTATCACGCTAAGCTTCGCCAAGCCTTTCATCAGCGACGTAAGAATAAACTTCGAAAAATACTTCTATGCCAAGAATAGCATAGCCAAACCATCCGAAAAAGATAAAATCGTCATTGAGTTTATGACAAAATTCTAAGGAGAAATTAAGTGAAGAGTGAAGAACGAAGAGTGAAGAATCCATTAGCTTTTATAGCATTTTGATTCTTCACTCTTCACTCTTCACTCTTCGTTCTTCACTCTTCACTCTTCACTTCCTACTGGCTCTCTCTATACTTTCCTTCTTCTTTATCTTCGAGCATAGAGAGGTAGCTTTGGTAGCGGCTGGCAGAGATATAGTGGTCTTCCACAGCCTTGAGCACAGCACAACCAGGCTCGTGAGTGTGAGTACAGTTGTTGAAGCGGCAATGCTGCGAGAAATGGAATATCTCTTTGAAATAGCTCGTTATCTCTTCAGGCTCCATATCGAAGGTGCCGAAACCTTTTATGCCCGGAGTGTCGATGACGTAGCCACCACATGGCAACTGGAGCATTTCACTGAATGTTGTGGTGTGCATACCCGTATCGTGAGCATAGCTAATCTCGGCAGTACGCTGCTGAGCGCCAGGCACAATGCGATTGATAAGAGTAGACTTTCCCACTCCACTATTTCCGCTTAGCAAAGTCACTTTGCCCTGCAAGTGCGGCATTATCGTCTCTACACCCTCGCCTGTTTCTGCCGATACCTCCAAACATTCGTAGCCGATGGTGGTATAGAGGTTCACCATCATCTTCTGATATCGAGCCTCATCTTCGGTTAGGATATCCGTTTTGTTGAATACCAACACCACAGGCACATTATAAGCCTCAGCCGAAGCCAAGAAGCGATCGATGAAGGTGGTGGAAGTCTGCGGATGAGCCACAGTAACGATGAGCATAGCCAAATCGACATTAGCAGCGAGGATATGGCTTTGCTTCGAAAGGTTCTGCGACTTTCTGATGATATAGTTCTTTCTATCTTCGATAGCCGAGATAAAGGCAGTACCCTCTTGGTTAGTAACCAAAGTAACCCTGTCGCCAACGGCCACAGGGTTAGTGCTTCGGATACCTTTCAGTCGAAAGTTACCCTTTATCTTGCTCTCTATGAGTTGTCCATCGTCGGTTTTGACGGTATACCAACTACCAGTATTCTTTATTACTAATCCTTTCATGCGCAGGATTACACAGTCATGATTTCCTTCTGCTTCTCCGCAAGCAGGTCGTCAATCTTCTTGATGTACTTATCGTGAAGCTTCTGCAAGTCGTTCTCGGCATCCTTCTCAAGGTCTTCAGAGAGTCCGTCCTTGATAGCCTTCTTCAGTTTATCCTTGATTTCGCCACGTACGTTGCGCACCTCCACCTTAGTCTTTTCACCAATCTTGTTGCACTGCTTCACCAAGTCGCGACGACGCTCCTCTGTAGGCTGAGGAATAGCAAGGCGGATAACTTCGCCATTATTCTCAGGAGTGATACCTACATCGCTATCCATGATACCCTTTTCGATATCCTTGATAGCCTTACGGTCCCAAGGCTTAATAGCTATGGTACGTGCGTCAGGCACAGATACTGATGCCACCTGGTTCAATGGCACCATTGATCCGTATGAGCTAACTCTAACTCCGTCGAGGATTGCAACATTTGCACGTCCTGCTCTAATGCGTGCCAACTGCTCTTCCAAGTACATGGCAGCCATATCCATACGCTCTTCGGCGTCGGTAAGTGTTTCTTTTACGTCTAACATAATAATTAAATTAATGATTTTCGATATTTTGCACAAAAATAGGCATTAATTTCGAAATAGCCAATAGTTTGATTATATTTTTGTATAAGAATAGGTGGAAATAATCGAAATAAGGGCTAAGAGTTTTCTGTTTTGTCTCTGCTTTTGTATGGCTTAACTTAGTTTTCTTACCTTTTGCCCAAACACACCTTGCTATTTAAGTTTTCTATCACTATTTAGCCCGCACAGGTTATAATCTGTAATCAAGAATGAGTGTATTTGCAACATTATGCAAGAAAAGTGGGAAAATATTAGATCTATTGAAATTAACTTGCTACTTTTGCGATGTTATTAGAGAAATAGAACAACTGACACCGCTTATTGAACATTTTAAAATTATATTAATAGTTGCGTATGAGACATTTCTACACTACGATGTTGGCAGCAATGGTTGCTACAACATCATTTGCACAATCAACAGTAAAAACTCAGTCGCTCCTTGAGGCAAATACCGTTGGTACAGTTACCACGTGCCCTATCAAGCAGCAATCAAAAGTGCTTCCTTTTGGAGCCAAGAAGACAAACTTCCGTCTTCCAAACTTTGCTAAAAAAACAACCAAGTCGTTAGCTAAGCGTGTTAAGAACAACGCAGTAGACACACCTCTTATTACTGAGCAACCAGCAGGTACACTTCAGGCCAACTATTATGGTGAATAAGCTGGTTATGAGATTTTCTGGAACCAGGTGTTCTCTACCGAGATTGATGGTCCTGCCGAAAACTTCGTAGTTGCAGACAATGGCGACGTATATCTTCAGGATGCTATGGCAACATTGCGCCAGGGTAACTGGATTAAGGGTCACAAGGCAGAAGGCGACACCATTGTATTCAACTTTCCACAGAAATACTTCACACAGGAAGCAACCGACGACAATGGCAACCCTATTGGCGGAATGGAATACTATTATCTATGGCGCACAGTGCTAAACTATGCTCGCGACTCATTCGTTCCAGACCCTTCATCACAGACTATTAAATATGTTTTGCGCGACGACTCATTGATTCGTGTCGACGACTACAAGCAAGGCATCTATCTTAGCCTCGCTACCGAAGATGGCGAATGGGTGGGCTACAACGACTTCCGTAGCACATGGACAAAGTGTAAAGACGTGGCAGCAGTACTTCCAGCTAACGTAAAGCTTGAAAAGTATCAAGCCGACTATTTCTACGATGCTAATAATCATGCAGACACACGTATCGTAAATGTAGCTTTCGATGGCAACGATATTTATCTTGGCAACCTCACCGATGGCAACCCTAACGGTTAGGTTAAGGGTGAAGTTAAAGATGGCAAGGCTACATTCAGAGGTATGAACTATCTTGGCGTAGAAGCAGGTATCGATGCAGGTACATCTTATCACACATATTTCACACCAGCAGGTTCTGCCAAGGTTTACTACGATGAGTTCGACTATACAGTAGATAGCGTTTATCTAAGAGACGAGATTACTTTCGACATCAACAAAGAGACAAAGTCTTTGAAGGCCGACAGCTTGTTCCTTATTAATATAGGTAAGAACGATATTTATTCTCTAACTAAGTTCTACAACTGCAGCATGACACCTTGGTCAGAGAAGCCAGGCACACCTAAAAAGCCTGTACTCTACGACTACATTCCATTCAAGGATAGCTTCGGTAAGGGCGGTATGCAATTCGATGTTGGCTGGTTATAGTTCTGATAGCTATGCCGACAATGGATTGATAACATATAGTGCAAATAATGGCACAAAAGAAGTGAAATACTTCGGAACAAACAAGAAGGAGTCTTTCGATGTCGCCATGTTGCTTGCCGACAAATATGCCAAGGGCAAAAAGATTGAAACCATCAAAGTGCCATTCCCTAAGGATGCAGAAATAGGCAATGTCAAGATTTGACTGACAAAGAAGCTTACTCTTGTGAACAAAAAGAATGTGCCTGACGTGATGAGTCTTGATGCCACGATGGACGACTCTACTGCTATTGTAAAGCTCACTACTCCATATACCATCGATAGCGACACGCTATACATTGGCTATTCGTTTGATGTTGTTGAGCTAACTGAAAAAACAGCGCTTCCTATTTCCTTGATTAATGAAAAAGGAGCACAGGGATTGTGGGCTCACTCAAACCGCACATATCGTTCATGGCTTGACAAGTCTACTTACGGATGCTCAGCTATGCAGGTAGAGCTATCTGGATTTAATGCCAACGATGCCTACTTCAAAGGTTTCAAGGATTATTATAATCAGGTGAACATAGCTACACCAATTAAGCTTACCCTCTTGAATCGTGGCTACAATGGCATAAAGTCGATAGACTATAGCTACAGCGTAGGCGATAAGAAAGGTAGCGACCGTTTAACTCTTGATGTTCCTATCCCAGCATACCTCAATGCTTCTACCGAGTTTACAATCACATTGCCTGCAATAGAGGCAAAGGGTAAATATCCTGTAACATTCTCTATCGACAAAGTGAACGGAGAGGCTAACAGCGAAACAGCTACTGCCAACAGCTCAATGGCAATATACAACAAGTTGCCTAAGCATCGCCCTGTGATGGAGGAGTTTACTGGTACATGGTATCAGAATTGTCCTCGTGGTTGGATTGCTTTGGAAGTTATGGCACGTTTGCATCCTGATTTCATCGGTTTGTCTTACCACTCTGGCGACGTGATGCAGGTTATTGACCAGAAGTTGTTCTTAGGCTTCGATACTGAGAATCCTTCATATCCTATGGCAAATATCGATCGTGTATACACAGATATAGACCCATACTACGGCGCAGATATGACACCATTCGGTATTGAGAAACTATGGAAAAAGCAAGCTGAAATATTGGCTCCTGCATCTTGGGAGACAGAGGCGGCATTTACTCCTGATGGCAAGAATATCAAGGCTAAAGCCATATTGGAATTCCCTGAGGCTGCCAACGATGCCGACAAGTATAGCGTAGAGTTTGTGCTCGTAACAGATGGTTTGCATGGCGAAGGTCAAGCATGGGAGCAAGAGAATACTCTTGACCAAGGAGCCAAGGACGAGTTTCCTTTCCCTGAGGCAGAACCATTCTTGCAGGGCAAATCTTCTGTAAGCAATATTCACTACAACGATGTGGTAGTAGCAACAACTCGTTTACTCAATGGTCTTATCAAGTTGCCTGCAAAGGTTGAAGAAGAGAAAGCTTTCAGCATCGAAGGCGAGATTGCTAATGTAGACAGCATCAAGAATTAGCTCTATCGATAACACGAATATTCGTTTTTTTACCTTAGGTTTTTGGCAAAAATCTATAGAAAGAACATTAATAATCATTAATGAGACGTTAATATCTACTTACACTTACACCTTATGGTTGTATTTGTTGTACCTGTTGTATTTGTTGTTTTCCCCACTACAATATTT
>OIXA01000207.1_pt1 | contig 84727 bp, 74 predicted proteins | sample 1587721 | NCBI WGS metagenome assembly OIXA01 (sample SAMEA3888900, study PRJEB22519) | human gut metagenome | biome: human gut; feature: human-associated habitat; material: faeces | place: Denmark | collected 2013 | reverse complement strand
TGATGGATTTTCGAGGATAGATTCCTTTTAGAAGAAGGAGTGTGCTGGACGCACAAATACTACCAAGTAAAAAAGCGGCCAGACAAAAAGTCTGACCGCCTGATGTTATATTATTCCGAAGTAAAATTACTTAGAAATTACACGAGCCATCTCGAGGACTTTGTTAGAGTAACCCCACTCGTTGTCATACCATGAGCAAACCTTAACGAAGGTGCCATCGAGCTGAATACCTGCCTTCTCATCGAAGATAGAGGTATGAGGATCGTTACGGAAGTCAGTAGAAACGACAGCCTCGTTGGTGTATCCGAGGATACCCTTGAGCTCGCCCTCTGAAGCCTCTTTCATAGCAGCGCAGATTTCCTCATATGTGCACTCTTTCTTGAGCTCTACAGTAAGGTCAACGAAAGATACGTCAGATGTAGGAACACGGAGAGACATACCTGTAAGTTTACCGTTGAGCTGAGGAAGAACCTTACCTACAGCCTTAGCAGCACCTGTTGAAGAAGGGATGATGTTCTCGAGGATACCACGACCACCTCTCCAGTCCTTCTTAGAAGGTCCGTCAACTGTCTTCTGAGTAGCGGTAGCAGCGTGAACAGTAGTCATAAGACCACGTACGATACCGAACTTCTCATCGAGAACCTTAGAAATAGGTGCAAGACAGTTAGTTGTGCAAGATGCGTTAGAGATGATATCCTGACCAGCGTATGTTGTGTGGTTAACACCGTATACGAACATTGGAGTTGCATCCTTTGAAGGAGCTGACATGATAACCTTCTTAGCACCAGCCTCGATGTGCTTACGAGCCTTCTCGTCTGTAAGGAAGAGACCTGTAGACTCTACAACTACATCAGCGCCAACCTCATTCCATTTAAGGTTTGCTGGATCCATCTCAGCGGTGAGACGAATTTTTTTGCCGTTTACAACAAGTGTGTTGCCCTCTACAGAAACCTCACCTTTGAATGCTCCGTGAACTGAGTCAAATTTGAGCATATAAGCAAGATACTCTGGATCGAGAAGATCGTTGATACCTACAACTTCGATGTCGTTTGCGAAGTTTTCTACGGCTGCACGGAATACCATACGACCGATACGGCCAAATCCGTTAATACCAAGTTTTACCATTGTTAACAAATAATTTATTAAGTTAAACCTTATTTTTTAAGTCAACCGAAGCTTCCGAGGAATCGCCCCCTTTACTTCATCCGCAAGTTTCCCTGCAAAAACGGTGCAAAATTAGCCAAATTTTTGAATATTTACCTATCTTTGTAGAGAAATTTGAACGGATTGCCCGACTTTATCGTTTAAAGAAAAGTACATGACAGGCAATAACTTGAAACATCCATAATAAATGAATATACTGATTACCAATGATGACGGGTACAATGCCAAAGGTATACACGTCCTCGCAGAAATAATGTGCCAATTTGGCAATGTCACTGTCATTGCACCGAAATATCACCAGTCTGGAATGAGCATGGCAGTTTCACTCGGACTCAGACAGGTAGCTTATAAAGACCTGCCTGAGGAAAAGCCGGGAAAATGGTCTTATTTGGACGCGACACCGGCGAGTTGTGTGAAGTTCGGGCTCAACGTTCCGTTCCTGGACAAATTCCCGGACGTCGTCGTTTCCGGAATAAACCATGGTTCCAACGCCGCGTCAGCTGCTTGTTACTCAGGCACATTGGGAGCTGCCGCTGAAGCAGCATTGAACGGTATACCTTCGATTGGAGTATCATTGGACACCCTCAATCCGAACGCGGATTTCTCGGCTGTCAGGAAATTCTTCCCCGCCATCTTCGAAAAAATAATGTCAAATCTCCCTGAGAAGCCAGGGGTTTATTTCAATGTCAATTTCCCGGAAATTCCCATCGATGAGATTAAAGGTGTAAGAGTAGCTCATCAGGGTGCCGGCAGATGGATACGTGAATTCCGCGACTGGGATCCGTCCATATTTAAGAAGTTCGGCATCACGCCTGAGTCCTTAGGTCAAAGTTCAAAGACCTCTGTAGAACCTGGCGAGAAGTTATATATGATGGTCGGAGAGTTCCTCGATGACGAGCGTAATGATTCCAGAGCCGACCACAGACTTATGCAGGAGAAATATATCAGTATAGTCGCGGACAATATCGATTCGACTGATTATCAGGAAGAAAAGCGCATATCGAATCTCGGATTCGACGTAGACTTCTAGGGGACGGCAGCATTGACATAAACGAAAAATCTGATGAAATATTACATTATTGCAGGCGAGGCTTCGGGCGACCTTCACGGCTCGAACTTGATGAGAGGATTGTATCAGGAGGATCCGGCAGCCGATATCCGGTTCTGGGGCGGCGACATGATGAACGAGGTTTACAAGGAGCATCAGGATGGTGTCGGGCTCGTGCAGGACTATAAGGATGGCGCGATTATCGGGTTCATCCAGGTAGTGTTGAAGGCCAGGTCGTATTTCGAGAAATTCAAGCGTTGTTTTGCAGATATTTCGTCATGGAATCCGGACGTTGTAATCCTTATCGACTACCCGGGGTTCAATTTTAGAGTGGCGGAATGGGCTCATAATAAAGGCTTTAAGGTGTATTACTACATCGCGCCTAAGGTCTGGGCTTCACGAGAAGGACGTATAAAGAAGCTGAAGGCGTTCGTGGACAAGCTTTTCATCGTTTTCCCGTTCGAGATTCCGTATTTCACAAAAAAAGGTATCGACTTTATATATAAAGGTAATCCGCTGATCGACGCCATCGACAATTCTGTCGCATTGAAGGAGAGCCGCGAAGAGTTTCTGAGAAGGAATAGCTTGCCGGACAGTCCGGTGATTGCATTGATGGCGGGTTCGCGCACTGGAGAGATTTCTTCCATGATGCCAGTTTTCATGGAGTTCGCCGACAAGATGCATGCGCTGCCTGAATATGCTGACTACCAGTTTATTGTAGCTGCAGCACCGTCCAGGTCAATGTCCGATTACAGCAAATATGTTTCCGGTCGTGAGGCTTACGTGAAAGTCGTTTTCGGACAGAGTTATGCAGTTCTTCGCCATGCAGCTGCGGCTGTAGTGAATTCCGGTACAGCATCGCTTGAGACTGCACTTATAGGAACGCCTCAGGTGGTGGCTTATAAAGGTGCCGCCATTAATTTCGTGATAGCCAAGCAGATAATCAAGATACGTTTCATTTCGCTCGGCAATCTGATTCTGAACAGGACTTGTTTCCGCGAGTTGCTGCAGTTTTATTTTACTCCCGACAATGTGCTTCAGGAGGTTCTCCGCATGATAGAGGACACTGAGTATCGGGAAAATATGCTCGCCGGTTACCAGGAGATCAGAAACGCACTTGGCGGCCGCGGAGCATCTGCCGCAGTCGCCAAGGCTATGATCGAAGAATTGCGTAAACGTTAATATTCTCTCGGTCCGAAAATATCTGAACCGATACGGACTATCGTCGCTCCGCATTCTATCGCTATCTTGTAATCCTGTGACATGCCAATGGAAAGTTCCTTGAAATCAGGAAGTTCCGGATGGGATGCTACGAGACGTTGTCTAAGAACTGCAATATGCTCGAAATCAGCACGTACTACAGATTCATCATCCGTATTGGTAGCCATTCCCATGATTCCGCAGAAACGGACATGAGGATACTTGGATACAGAATTCAGAATCTCGGTAATCTCGTCTTCAGTAAGGCCATGTTTGGTTTCCTCGGCTCCGAGATGGAGTTCGAGAAGCACTCGTATAACTTTATCGTTGATACTTCCCCACTTCTCAATATCTTCCAAGAGATGGAGTGAATCCACGGACTGGACCATATAGGCGTAAGGGAGCACAAGTTTCAGTTTATTGGTCTGCAAATGGCCGATGAAGTGCCACTGGATGTCCTGCGGCAGTTCTTTGCATTTCATGGCAAACTCCTGAGGACGATTCTCGCCAAACAGACGTTGTCCGGCATTGTACGCCTCCATCACACATTCTGACGGGTGGAATTTGGAAACTGCCACAAGCTTTACGTCCTGTGGCAGTTCATTATGCAATTCTGTTATTTTCGATGCTATCGACATAACTGTTAGATTATCTTCTTCCTTTCTTTTCCTGCTCTTTCATCATCTGACGCTGCATCTTCTGAGCTTCTTCAAGACGCTGCTGCCATTTGCTCTTAGGCTGTGGCTTTCCCTCTGAAGCTTTCAGTTTCGCAAGCACATCTTCCGGACGTACGAAGAACTTCTTTATTATCCAAGTCTCAATCATAGTAATGAGGTTTGAGAGCAAGTAGTAATATGTAAGTCCTGAAGAAAGGCTGTTACAGATGAAGAACATCATGATAGGCATCATCCAAACGCTCATGAAACGCATTGAAGCAGTATTCGGGTCATTGGATGACATCTGTCCCTGAGTGGTTATCTTCGAGTAGAGGAACATTGACACGGCCATAAGGAGCGCGAACAGCGAAATATGGTCTCCGAGGAGCGGGATTCTGGTACCGAAATCCAAGAGCGGAATGGTATCGTATGCACTAAGGTCATCGGCCCACAGGAAAGGCTGCTGACGCAACTCGATGGATGCAGGGAAGAAGCGGAACATCGCCCAGAGGATAGGCAACTGGAGCAACATAGGAAGGCATCCTCCCATAGGGTTCACTCCTGCACGTTTGTAAAGATCCATGGTCGCCTGCTGTTTCTTCAGAGCATCTTCCTGCTTAGGATACTTGGCATTGAGCTTATCCATTTCTGGCTTGAGAGCCTGCATCTTGGCAGAAGATGAGTATGACTTGTATGCGAACGGAAGCACTACTATCTTGATGAACAATGTCATGAGCAAAATAATGATACCGAAGTTCGAGATGAACTTATGCAAGAAGTCGAACAGCGGGATAATCACCCATTTGGTGAACCAGCCGACCATCCAACCGCCGAGCGGAATGATCTTCTCGTATTTCTGGCCATAGGATTTCAATGTTTTGTAGTGGTTAGGTCCGAAATAGAACTCGTTGTTAATCACCACGTTGTTAGAGACTTTGAAATCTCCGCGCATCTTGGCGGCGCAGTCCATAAGATTATGAGAAGGATTGTCTTCTTCTATGAAGTTAATCGCGAGTTCACCTGAAGCGAACTGGTTTACAGGTCTCATGATGGCTGAGAAGAACTGCTGCTGGAATGCGAACCACTCTACACGGTTCTCAATACGTTTGTCAGCATTTCTTCCTCGTCCGATCTCTTCAGGTTTCTTGTCTCCGCCGAAGTAGTAGTCCACTTTAGAGTACTGAACCTCGTTCTTGTAGCCTTTCTCCATTCTCGGAATGGTCACATCCCAGTCGAAATCGTAGTATGACACGTTTCTCGGGATGACACCCTCCATACCTATGAATGAAAGTTCATTGCTTACCACGAAAGTACCAGGCCTCAATGTATATTTCTGCTGGATATAACCTCCGTTTCTGAACGGCAGACGCATCACGATGGATGAATCGGTCTTCTCAGTGAGCTGGAAAACGAAGTCTTTAGTATTGATGTTTTCTCCGGTATAGATACCGATACCCATCTCACTGTTACCCGGTTTGAAGAGATAAAGGTCTGTAGAATCATAAGTCCTATAGTTCTGAACCTTAACCGAATATGGCTGTGCACCCTTCGTGGTGAAGGCCACCTCTATCTTATCATTGGCAATAGTATAAATAGACTCCTGTCCGCTGTGTGCAGCCTCCAGAAGAGAATCCTTATAAATCGCCACTGGTGCTTCGTAAACCGGACGGGCACCTCCCGCCAATGTATCTGCTACAGGAAGTCTTCCTGCGATACTGTCTGCAATGTACTGCGCTGCGCGCTCAGCTCTTACTATAGAATCCACCTGAGCCTGATACGCGACTTGTTTTTCATACTCTTTAGACTGGTACCATGTAAATCCGAAAAGTGTGATACCTATGAGTATGAATCCGATAATTGTATTCTTATTCATCAATATTTAAAGTTACTGCTTGTCTTCTGCTGTTTCGAGGGCGTGAATCTGAGCCTCCAAGTCCTTAAGCTGTTTCTTGGATTCTTCGATTCTGTCCTGCATCTGCTTGATAAGTGGCTGGGAGTTCTTGGACATGGCGAAGAAGCCTATGTTGTTCTCATAGGTATCAATGTCCTGCTGAAGTTTGTTATACTTCTGGATAAGACGATCTTTCTCAGACTTGCCTGCACCGCCTCTGCCTGAATTTCCTCTATTGGATTTCGAGTTGTGGAACTTGGAGTTCATAGCCTCACGATAAGCCTTTCCGATCTTGTCTTTCTCTTTAATCGGAACGAAGCCTATGCTCTGCCACTTCTCTTCGAACGCTTTGAATGCCTCAGCATCAGCAGCTGCATCTCCAGAGGAAACATAAGCATTGATCTCTTCTATGAGAGCTTTCTTTGCGCGGAGATTTCCGGCATAATTGTTAGGTGCGGCGTTCTTGTCGCGAGCCTCGAAGAACTCGTCGCAAGCTGCGCGGAAACGCTTCCAAAGCTGCTCTGATTTCTTGCGCGGAACGGCACCGATTTCTTTCCAACGAGCCTGAAGCTCAATGAGTTTGTCGGCTGTCGCCTTCCATTCTGTGCTGTTTTTCAATGCCTCTGCTTCAGTGATAATGGCGAGTTTCTTTTCCAGATTCTCGTTCATATTATCCTTGAACTGAACATAGAAATCCCTCTTCTTGGCGAAGAACTTGTCGCATGCAGCGCGGAATCTGTCGTAAACCTTCTGGTTGTCCTTCTTGGATGCGAAACCTATAGTCTTCCATTCTTTCTGAATATCCTCGATCTCTTTAGAAAGGGCATTCCACTCGTTGGATGACTTAATATCTTCCTTATTTGCGATGGCTTCCACTTTCTCACAAAGAGCAGTCTTCGCTACCAAGTTTTCAGCCTGCTTGGATTTCTGAGCTTCGAAATATGCCTGATATTTCTTGTTGATGACAGCTGTAGCAGCCTTGAATCTGTCCCAAATCTGGTCACGGAATTCCTTGGCCACAGGTCCGAACTCTTTCCACTGCTCATGAAGTTTCTGGAGCTCCTTGAATGCGTCCACAACATTCTCGTCCTCTGACAATTCTTCAGCTTTCTGGCAGAATTGCTCCTTAGCCTCAAGATTCTTCTTAAAGTCAAGATCACGCAAATCTCTGTTAATCTGAACCTTATCATAGAACTGCTCTACATAGAACTGATAAGTATCGTTCAAGTTTCTGAAATTCTGGACAGGAACCTGGCCGATAGCTCTCCAACGTGCCTGGAGTTCACGGAATGCTGGGAAGGCTGTTCCCAAATCATCCTGCTTCTCCACAAGAGCTTTCAATTCATCGATAACCGCCTGTTTCTTGGCAAGATTGTCCTCACGCTCCTGTTCCTGCTGCCTATTGAATTCAGCACGTTCCTTCTTATATTTGGCATATATTGTCTTGAATCCATTTTCCAAAACCGCGAAAGGATTCTGAAGCTCTGATTTTTCTTCAGTTGTCTCCTCTACCTCAGGTGCTTCGTTTTCAGAAGTTTCTTCTGAAGCTTCCATACCTGCTGCAGCCTTCTCCTTAGAAAGACGCTTGTAGAAAGCGGCCTTGATCGCCTCAGCCTCTTTAGATTTTTTCATTCTGTCCTCGCTTTCTGAAAGAGTCTCAAACTGTTGCGATAATTCCGCAAGAGACATTTCAGCGTAGTTCGGTGTTGTTTCTTCCTGGACCTCTGGTGTTGCCACCTCGGCTCCTTCAAGTACATCTGGTGTCGTTTCTGCACCAGGTTTCAATTCTTCACTCATAATTAGCAAGAGTTTCTGTTTGTAAAAAAGCTATAGAATCCGCACAATGGGATTCAATTCTACAAATATATGAATAAATCCCTATAAAATCAGCATTTTAACACAAAAATGAACCACCATATAAAATGAAAGACCAGCATCACTGCTGGTCCTACATATCTATAGTTTTTGTGTGTTACACCTCTAAGAAAATAAGGTTGACTTTTTTGTTGGTTAGCGACCCGTCACGGGCAAACGATTTAAAAAAATCTTTTAACGTTTTATCTTTTCGTTTGCAAATTTAGTCACTTTTTTCATAACTGCAAAAAAAAGTTTACTTATTGTCTTTTAAAAGATAAGGCCGCAACTTTTTGGTGCGCTCCACTGCCTGTTGCATCTGCCAGTCCTGAATCAGCTTGGGATTACCGCTCAGAAGAACATCCGGAACTTTCCAGCCGTTGAATTCCGCCGGACGCGTATAGACAGGAGGCGAAACAAGTCCATCCTGAAAACTGTCGCTTAGGGCAGATGTTTCATCAGTCAACGCTCCTGGAATAAGTCTGACGATAGAATCAGCCAACAAAGCAGCAGGAATTTCGCCGCCGCTTACCACGTAATCCCCTACTGAGATTTCCCTGGTTATGAGATGTTCTCTGATTCTCTCATCGATTCCCTTATAATGGCCGCAAAGAATTATGATGTTCTCTTTCAGCGAAAGCTGATTCGAGATACCCTGCGTAAGCTGCTCACCATCAGGAGACATATAAATAATCTCATCATAATGTCTCTCCGAAGTCAACTCGTTTATCATTTTGAAAACAGGCTCCACCATCATGACCATTCCTGCGTCTCCGCCATAGCAATAGTCATCTACAGTGCTTCTGGAACCTATGCCATATTTCCTGATATTGTGGACATTGATCTCCACCAACCCTTTCTTCCTGGCTCTTCCGACGATGGAATAACCGAGAGGACTTTCGAGAAGTTCAGGAACAACCGTCAATATATCAATACGCATTTAGTATTTCGGATTAAAGTGGACATACCGATTAACGTACTTCCACCAATTTAACTTCATAGAGTCGGCACCAATTCTTGCCTGTCAGATAAATCTTTCCGTCTACAGGATTATAAGCGATTCCGTTAAGTACGTCTGTGTCAGAATATTTCAGCTTATCCGGCAAAAGACCTGTACAGTCGACAACCCCCGTCACGGCACCATTGGCAGGATCGATGATGACTATCAGATCCGACATATAGACATTGGCCCAAACCTTTCCGTCTATAAATTCCAGCTCATTCAGGAAGTGGACAGGGCGACCATCCATACGCACCGGCAAGGTCTTCACTGTCTTGAAATTATCATCGAGAAAAAACAGATTGGAAGTACCGTCGCTAGCGATCAGAGACTTCCCGTCTGTCGTAAGCCCCCATCCCTCGCGCGGATATGAGAATGTCGACTTGTAGTTCAATGTCTTTGCATCATAGACGAAGGCCACCTGGTTCTGCCACGTGAGCATGTAGATGTTTCCGCCTTTTTCGACAGATCCTTCCAAGAAATATCTACGGTCAAAATTAAGCCTGAACAATGGCTTTCCGGTAGTGATATCCACCTTTCTGAACGTGGACTTGCCGTTCAAGCCCGTGCTCTCATACATCTGACCGCCAAAAAAGAAAAGTCCCTGCGTATACGAAGCCCGGTCGTGAGGATACTCCTTCACCACCTGCAGCCTGTACTGTCTGACTTTCGCATTCGCGCAAGATGACAAGGTCAGGGCCAATGCTAAAGTAACACATAATATAACACGCAGGAACTTCTTCATATACAATAGTTTACTTGATATCCACGTCCAGGCCGCGCTGTTCACGATACTTCATGGCAGCCTTTACGAATGCCACAAAAATCGGCTGCGGAACTTCTGGTGTACTCTTATATTCAGGGTGGAACTGGACACCGATAAAGAACGGATGTGTAGGGATTTCCACAATCTCCACGAGGCCTGTTTCAGGGTTACGTCCGGTAGCCTTAAGTCCGGCAGCTTCCATCTGATCGAGGAATTCGCCATTGAACTCATATCTGTGTCTATGCCTCTCAGATATAATTTCCTTACCATAAATCTTATATGCAAGAGAATCCTTGTCGAGTTTGCACTCATAGGCACCGAGACGCATGGTACCGCCCTTTATCGTAGTGCTCTTCTGATCCTCCATGAGAGAGATTACCGGATATGGTGTAGAAGGATTAACCTCTGCCGAAGCAGCTTCCTTCAATCCCAGCACGTCTCTTGCGAACTCGATTACGCACATCTGCATACCGAGACAGATTCCGAAGAACGGAACATTGTGCTCACGCGCATATTTGATGGCAGCGATTTTTCCTTCAAGTCCACGCTCACCGAATCCAGGAGCGACCAGAATAGCATCCATGTTTCCGATTTTCTCCTCGACATTGGAAGCATCGATGAATTCACTCTGAAACGTATGGACATTGACCTTACACTCATTGGCAGCGCCCGCATGGACGAACGACTCGAGGATGGACTTATACGCGTCCTGAAGCTCGACATACTTGCCGACAAGTGCGATATCTACCTGATGCTTAGGATGATACAATCTATCCAAGAAACCCTGGAGCTCTGTAAAATTAGGCTCAGGAAGATTTTCGATATGGAAATGATTCAGAATCATCTCATCGAGACCCTCCCTTTCCATGTTCATAGGAACCTGGTAAATGGACGGAGCGTCGATGGACTGGATCACGTGGCCCGGCTTTACGTTACAGAACAGAGCCACCTTTCTTCTGATATCGGGAGTAAGTTCCTTTTCAGTACGGCAAACGATAACGTCAGGATGTACACCGGCCTGCTGAAGCATCTGTACAGAGTGCTGTGTCGGCTTGGTTTTCAGCTCCTTGGCTGCTCTCAAGTAAGGCACCAATGTAAGGTGGATGCTTGCGAGGTCCTCCTCAGGAAGCTCCCACTGCAGCTGTCTGATAGCCTCAAGGAACGGCTGTGACTCCATATCGCCGACAGTACCGCCGACCTCTGTGATGATCACATCGAATTTGCCTGACTTTCCGAGAAGAAGCATACGCCTCTTGATCTCGTCAGTGATATGAGGAATAATCTGGACAGTCTTTCCGAGATATGCGCCCTCGCGCTCCTTATTGATTACAGTGAAATAAACCTTTCCGGTGGTAACATTATTCGCCTTCGTCATATGGACGCCAAGGAATCTCTCATAATGTCCCAAATCCAAGTCTGTCTCAGCACCATCGTCAGTCACATAGCACTCGCCATGCTCGTATGGATTAAGTGTGCCCGGGTCAATGTTGATGTACGGGTCGAATTTCTGGATTGTGACTCTGAGTCCTCTGGCCTGCAGGAGTTTGGCCAATGATGCGGCAATGATTCCTTTTCCGAGTGAGGATGCGACACCTCCTGTTACGAAGACGTATTTTGTATTCATATTTCTTAGTTTATCGTTAACAGGGGTACAAATTTAGCGTTTTTTTTCGTCTTCCGAAACTTTTTTGGAAAGATTACTACGCTTTTCCATACATCCCTTCGTAATACTTCTGATAATCACCGCTTGTCACATTGTCCAGCCAAGCCTGATTATCCAGATACCATCGTACGGTTTTCTCGATTCCCTCCTCGAACTGAAGGCTCGGCTCCCAACCCAGCTCCGCCTGAAGCTTGCGAGAGTCGATCGCGTACCGCATGTCGTGTCCCTTGCGGTCCGTAACATACGTAATTAGGTCCAGGTCAATGCTTTCACTACGTCCCAAGAGGCGATCTGTGGTCGCAATAAGGACTTTTACGATGTCTATGTTTTTCCATTCATTGAATCCTCCGATATTATAAGTAGAGGCAGGTATTCCCTTATGGAAAATCAAATCTATGGCACGGGCATGGTCTTCCACATAGAGCCAGTCCCTAACGTTCTCTCCTTTTCCGTATACAGGGAGAGGCTTGCGGTGACGTATATTGTTTATAAAGAGCGGAATAAGCTTCTCGGGAAACTGATACGGACCATAATTGTTGGAACAATTCGTGACAATCGTCGGCATGCCATAAGTATCATGGAACGCTCTCACGAAATGGTCTGAGCTCGCTTTCGCCGCGCTATATGGGCTATGGGGATTATACTTTGTTTCTTCGGTAAAGAATGTGTCTCCGTAAGCGTGATGATGGTCCGAAGAGGCCTTGGTCGTAAACGGGGACGCCACACCTTCCGGATTTGTAAGTTCCAGAGCACCATACACTTCGTCAGTAGAAATATGGTAGAAGCGACATGGCACAGACTCGCCGTCAGCCTTGGTTACCACCCATGGTACAGACTGGCTTTCCCAGTAGTCTTTGGCAGCCTGAAGCATCGACAAGGTTCCCATCACGTTAGTCTGGGCAAATGTGAACGGATCTTTTATAGAGCGGTCCACATGGCTCTCGGCAGCGAGATGGATAATGCCGTCCACTTCATACTGGCGAATAATCCTACGGACAGTTTCGAAGTCGCAGATATCGGCTTTAACGAAAGTATAGTTCGGTCTGTCCTTAATGTCATGGAGGTTTGCGAGGTTTCCGGCATAAGTCAGCTTATCCAGATTAACAATCTGATAATCAGGGTATTTATTCACAAACAACCGCACCACATGGCTTCCGATAAAGCCGGCACCACCTGTAATCAATATGGCTCTTTTCATCGTTGGTTATTCTTTAAATTGTCAATGCAGAGTTTCAGTGAGTCAGTCCAATATGGTATTCTAAGGTCGAAAGTTTTCTTAATCTTAGTCTTGTCGAGGACCGAGTATGACGGACGCTTTACCGGGCTCGGGAACTCATCCGAATGGCATGGCTGTATGTCACAACCGGTCTGTCCGCTATATTCGGCTATCATTTTCGCAAAGTCGTACCAAGAGCAGACACCTTCGTTGCTGTAGTGGTATATTCCTTCCGCAGGATTAGTTAAGGCCTTTACAATCGCTTTTGCCAGATCCAGTGCGTAGGTCGGAGTGCCTACCTGATCGAAGACCACCTTCAGGGCAGGTTTCGTGGCGGTCAGATTCATCATCGTCTTGCAGAAGTTCTTCCCGTATTCGCTATAGAGCCATGATGTTCTGATAATCATATATTTACAGCCAGAGGCGATAATCTTTTGCTCTCCGTGGAGTTTTGTCAGGCCATAGACGCCTGTCGGTGTCCCCTGCTGGTCTTCACGGCATGGAGTGTTGTATGGTTCTTTTCCGAAGACGTAGTCGGTGGATATTTGAACTAACCAGCCTCCTACTTCTTTCATGGCGATGGCCAAGTTCTCAGGAGCTTCTGCGTTCAGTTTTTCAGCCAATGCTCCATTTGTTTCTGCGGCGTCTACGTTTGTGTAGGCAGCGCAGTTTATTATTGCTTCTATTTTATGGTCTGAGACGGTTTTGCGGATGGCGGCGAGGTCGGTTATGTCCAGTTTGTCGGTCTGTACGCCTTCCTGGTCCACTACGTCTGTAAAGATGTAGTGATGGTCGGTATCCGCTGCTATTTTGCGCATCTCGTTGCCTAACTGGCCGTTTGCGCCTGTAATCAGTATATTCATATACAATTAATTAACTTGGTAGAGCCAGGGAAGCCTCATGCACTCAGGCACGCAATTCGCGCCTGAGGCACTTCCCTGGCTCTTCGAGGCATAATTATATTTTCAACTCTCGCATTGCAAAATTCGGGCATGGCTAAACTTTTACCAACGGAGCCTCTCATGCTCCAGATAGCCGCTACGCGACTGGTCTCTAGTGATCTAAAGTTCGAAAGGCGTAACAAAGTCTTTAAATAACGGGTGACGGGTATCTTTATCGCTCAGGATGGCTTTATCGGTCGGAATGCGCCAATCTATTCCCAAAGATTTATCCAGGATGCTGATGCCGGCATCTGATTCAGGATGATAGAACTGGTCGCATTTATACTGGAATACAGCTGTTTCGCTCAAGACTGAAAAGCCATGGGCAAAGCCGTGAGGGATAAACATTTGATAGTGATTATCTTCCGTGAGTTCAACAGCTACATGCTGACCATATGTCGGCGAATCCTTGCGGATATCGACGGCCACATCCAGGACGGCTCCTTTCACACATCTCACTAACTTGGCTTGGGTAAACGGAGGCCACTGAAAATGAAGGCCGCGCATCACGCCATACGAAGACATCGACTCATTGTCCTGCACAAAATTAATCTTGCAGACCTTCTCTTCGAATTCCCGCTGCGAGAAACTCTCGAAGAAGTATCCCCTCGAATCTCTGAAAATCTTCGGCTCGATTATAACCACACCATCCAGCTTAGTCTTTATAATTTCCATAGTTTACAACATTTCTGAGACATTCGCATAATATCTTTTGGTCACCGGGACACTCGTCGTCTGAGGAGTGTCGATATCCGCATAGACAAGACCGTCGGAATCTTTTCGCAACGTCTTGATATGCGTAGGATTCACAAAGTAAGATCTATGGCAGCGCACCAGCGAGTTCTTGGCACACAAGTCCTCGATACTCTTCATCGACGCCCTCAAATCATAGACCTTGGTCTTCCCGCCGTCCTCCTGATAATGAATATTCACGTAATTCTCATCTGCACCTATATAATATATAGAGGAAACGGTCAATACAAGTTTCAAATTCTTCCTGGAATCGTAAAACCTTATCCTGTCGTCAGGCGCTTCCGCCGCCAACTCGAATTTTTTCTTTCTATGATAGGCCACCAACGCCAGATAGATGACAATGTAAGGATAGGCTGAAGTCAATGCCAATGAGACAAATGAATTTGCGACAATATTGAAATAAGGTACAGTCATCCGCTTGTTCAGCCATACATACAAGGCCGTAAAAAAAGCCGCAACCAAGACATCCATGAAACATAATGCCACATAGAGATTCGTATTGAGCTTTCTGCGTACGGCAAACATGATTGATCGGGTTATTATCTCACATCCGAAATAAATACATGTCAAGATAGTTATATGAAATGCATATCCGTGTTTCGGGGAGACTAAATAATTGTCCAGATCGAATGGAGTATATATCAGCATAAAGCATAGAAAAAATGCCGGCACGATGATGATATGCAACACCTGAGGACCGAATTTTCTGAATATTTCTCTAATTTCATTCATCGCAAACCTACTGTTTATAGTGTGACGAACACAAAATTAACCTTTTTTCGTCACCAAATAACATATTTTAGTCACAAAAACAGCTATTTAGTCACACTTTTCGCGTCACAATCACTATTATTTTCCCAACACGAGAAATGGCGATAACTTTGCTTTCAGAAAAACAAAAATATATTACTGAATGAAAACAATACCGCCGTCGCTGGGAGTGATCTTCGCGACGGCGGCTCAATTTTTATACCACAAATGTGGACTTATATAAGAATCACCAAAATTATTTGGCGTTAAGTTTGGCGGTAACTTCCAAATCCAGAGCCTCAGCAAGAACGCTTATAGGATTCTTCACAGTGAAGCCTGTAGACATCTCGATCTGCCACTTGCAAGTTTCGCAATCGCAGGCGACGAAATCTGGAGTCTCTTTGCGGATCTGGTCAAACAATGGTTTACCGATAGCCTGAGACACTTCGTAGTTCTCTTTCTTGAAGCCATAAGTACCGGCAATACCGCAGCAATTGCTGTCGAGCATTACGAACTGGACGCCAGGTATCATTTTCAACAAAGAGGTCGAGAAAATGCCCCATCCGAGCTTCTCCATATGGCAAGGAGTATGATATGCAATCTTTGCTTTATAGTCTTTCTTGAAGGCCACTTTTACCTCACCGGAGTCTATAAGACGGAAAATGAACTTGGTAGCGAGTGACAGGCTGTCACGTACTGCCGAGTTGTCCACCTTAAGCAGATCAGGATATTCATCACGCATGGTAAGAACACAGGTAGTTGATGAAGTGAGAATCTTCATACCCTTGTCTGCAGCTTTCTTGAGAACAGAAACATTATGTACAGCATGTTTCTTGGCTCCGTCAATAAGTCCGTTCACAATCATGGCTACACCGCAGCACTTTTCCTTGTCAAGCAGATTCACTCCATATCCGAGCGCATTCATTACGGCCACGAAATCCTTACCGAGCTGTGGATAGTTGTAATTCACATAACATCCGTGGAAATATGCGATCTGATTCTTGAATGCAGCCTGCTTGTCTGCAGCATTCTTCTTGAACCAAGTTTCGAATTTCTGTCCAGAATATTTAGGGAAAGTACGTCTGTGATCGATGCCCAAAACACCATCGAGAACAGCCTTGACAGGCTTGATAGGTAAGGTAGCATTGACAATAGGAGCAAACGGACTTGCGAGCGAGCCCATGAAATCTGTGCTGGCGAGCATACGGTCCCTCAATTTCGGCTTGTGGGTGCTGTAATTTATCTTGGCCTCCTGGATTATATCTGAAATTTTCACTCCGGACGGGCATGAAACGTCGCATCGCTTGCAGTTCAAGCAGTATTTCAGGGCGTCATCGAAGAAGAATTTGTTCTTCAGACGCAATCTCTCGCCGTCAGGTCCGGCCTGCTTAGGTCCAGGATACAAAGGATTTACAGGCACGACAGGGCAATATACAGTGCATATAGTACATTTGATACACTGCTCGAAATTATTTTCACTTGTATTCGTCTTCATAATCGTTATCTGTTTATCGGCCGAGGATAGTATCTGAAACACTGAATGCAGTCAACAATGCTACACCGGCACCGCAGCCCTGATGTAAGGCATTGTAACCGCCAAGTACTGAACCTATTGCATAAAGATTAGAGATTTCCGCCCCATCTTTCACGGCTTTGAAATTCTTTCCTGTTTTTACGCCGAATCCCATGAAATTCTGCTTCGCGAAGAAGTTCGCGTCATACCAGTTGTTTCTGTCGGCGTCGAAATCTACGTCCAGACCGAAAACCGGTTCAGTTACGCCATTTACTCCTGAAAGAAGTCCATGACCGAAGTAACTGCCTGACGCAAGTATGAAGTTCTCTGCAACCATTTCCTCGTCACCGAGATTTTCTGTTTTGACATATTTTACTGAGCCGTCCTCCAACTGTGCACTGACTACTTCATCACCCATAAGGAATGTTCCGCCTGCTGCTATAAACGATTCCTTAAGCTGTCTCTGGGAACGGATACCGGCCACTGACGGAGGCAATGTTCCGAGGAAAATGGTCTTCGCACTGATCTTCCTGCGGACATCTTCCACAGAAGCGTATGACTTGAGTCCGAAGACTGCCGGAAGGACCACAAGATCCTCATCATGGACAACGGCATTGACAGCAGCCACAAACTTCGCCCTTACAGACTCGTTCTCCATTACCTTGGAGATATTGGATGAACGCATCTCGCTCGGGTTCTTGCGGAGAGTCTTGATTTCATCGGTGGTTACAGCCGTGATTTTACATGAGACGCCTCTCTTTTCGAATTCGGCAGCGATCAGTGAAGTATTGAAATCCAAAAAGCCTTCAACGTTCACTATCAATGCTTTAGTGCCGATTTTCTCATCTTTTTCCTTAAGGAATGTCGAGTCACCTATTGCAAGCCATGCAGGTTTTAGTGTTCCTGTTGCGGATATCACGTAACCGTTTTTGGAAGCGTCACCTACAAGCGGCAAACCACATATCGTCAGCAATTCTTTAGCGTCACCAGCATATTTTGCGACCTTTTCAGCACCTATTTTAACATATGGATGCTCAGGACTGAGTTTCTCTATCGCTTTCAACGGTTCCTCTACAGGTGTACCATCTTCAAGTTTGGAAAGAAGCCCGAAACCACCTGAAAAGAAATGCATTGCATTCTGACCGGCAGAAACGATAGCACATTTCTTTCCGGCTTTCTGCAGCCTGAGTCCGCATACAAGACCTGAGAGGCCGCCACCTATTATTATATTGTCGAATTTCATGTCCTAAATATTATTTGTCCTCAGTCTTTTTATTTTCTGCAACAGCGTCCGTACCAAGACATTCAGAATAAACCCACGCTGTAAATTCTGCTTCTCTAAGGGTGTCGCCCCATGCTACAGGATACATTCCTTTCCAGCGTTCATTCATAAATTTCACGAGGTCTGTCCTCGCTCTGTCAGCACAACCATGAGCCTTCGCAAGCAGACCTGCCGCACGACATGCACAAAGCTCGCCCTGACAGGTTCCCATACCTACACGTGTACGTCTCCTCAAGTCTACCAGATTATGGACATCGAGATTCTCGATAGCGTTAGTTACCTCGCTTTCAGGAACTTCCTCGCACTCACAGACAAGACTCTGCTCCTCCTTGGTAGAGAAATCGAGTTTGGAAGCCAAGATTCCCTGACGGCCGGCAGCAGCTTTCTGTGCCGTGGTCGGTTTTGTCCAAATCTTGCCCGAAACTTCTTTCACGTCACCATTTCCGGATCCAGGAAGCGGAGTCGTCCTGGTTTCGCATTTCTTGTTTACATTCAATTTCTGACAAACGAGATCTGTAGTCATTTCGGCCATAAGTCTATATGTCATGAGTTTACCGCCGGTAATCGTAATGAAGCCCTTTATTCCATCACGTTTTTCATGATCGAAGAGAACGATACCACGGCTGATGTTTCGACCGCTTGGATCTCCATCTGCTGCCACAAGAGGTCTGACTCCTGCGTAAGCTCTGAGGATTCTGGTGTCCGCAAGGCACGGAGCAAGTTTCTCACCTTCTGAAATGAGAAGTTTCACTTCATCCGGTGTCACATGCATATCATCGCACTCCTCGTAAGGCACTCTTGTAGAAGTGGTTCCGATTACGCAGACTGTATCTCCCGGCACGAGAATGTCGGCGTTGGCCGGCTTCCTGCATCGATTGAGAACGACATTGTTCACTCTATGTGCAAAAATCAGGAGGGCACCTTTTGCAGGGAACATGCTGATGGCAGCACCAGCCATCTCAGCTATCTTATGGCCCCAGATACCACCGGCATTGACAGTGATAGGAGCGCGATACTCAGCGGTTTCGCCGGTCTTATGGTCGAGGACTTTCACTCCGACGATGGTGTCCTGCTCTCTGATAAATCCGGTCACTTCCGTGTAAACCAGCACCTTGGTACCATGAAGTTTGGCATCCACTACGTTGGAAGAACAGAGTCTGAACGGATCGACAGAACCATCCGGGATTCTTACCGCGCCTATTATATCAGGATTTGCTGAAGGCTCGAGTCTCAACGCCTCTTTCGGATCGATGACTTCGGCTTTGATTCCAGCCTTTGTACAAGACTCCACAAACTTCGCCTGGTAAGCCAAATCGTCTTCCGGCAATGTAAGGAATAATCCTGAAGTGTCATCCACACAATGATTTGCGATACGCTTCAAAATCATATTTTCCTGAATACACTCTGTCGCAGACTCCTGATCTGTAACCGCATAGCGTGCACCGCTATGGAGAAGTCCGTGATTCCTTCCTGTGGCACCGTCAGCGATATCATGACGCTCAATCAGCAAAGTCCTAAGACCTCGCAGCGAACAGTCGCGCGCTGTTCCGGCTCCCGTAATGCCGCCTCCGATGACGATGACATCGAACTCGTTGTTATTTTTACCGGTCATTATATTATATTGTTTTACTATTTTACTAACCTCTTTGATTGTCGACGATATAGCCAAATACTACTTTCGTTTCAAAATGCAAATATACGAAATTGTTTTCACTTCGAAAGCAAAGAAAAGAGAAACTTGCGAAATAAAATCACAAATTCCTCTAAAAAATCTATTATCTGAGATAATCTTCAAATCTAGAAACAAATTAATGCATAGCCTTCTGAATCCGTTTCCTCAAATTTGTCGACAACGAAACCGGATAATCGGCGTCGGACCTGTCCAACCATTTGAGCGCCAACGCATATTCTCCATTAAGGAAACATGCCTGAGCGATATTGAATTCAGCACATGACCTCTTCATAGGATTATTCGTATCCAGAAGGGTCATCCAGGCTTCGATGGCTTCCTTCCATTTAAATGAATAGGCCGCCTGAGAAGCCGTATCCCAGGCCTGAGGAGAATCGTAATATATGAATGTAAACTCCTCTGCCTTCCAAGTCGGCTTGAAAATCTTGGCAGAAGCCTTTCCGAACTGCTCTCCAGGAGTCTCCAACTTCGTCCAGAACTGATTCGCGGCATCTGAGCGTGTAAGCGATGACGTGTACGGAACAGTCGTAACTACCTTTCTGTTCCCCTGCCATAAATAAACAGTATCTGCCTTATTCATGGAATCATACGCGTACAACTTGATTTTCACAGGCGTAGAAACCGTATAATAAGTCGAATTGTCCGATGCGGACTCCTGCAAATCGGAAATGGAAACATCGCCGAATTCCGGAGCATCGAATACGAATACGATATCGTCACCTGTCTCCATGACAAAATGACGGAGCGAGTCCTTGTCCGAATAATCCGCATTCAGGTTTTTGTTCATGCGATACAGACTTACAGCCTGCTCTCCCCCGAAATAATCCTTCTCTATGGAAGACGCGAAACCATTCGCCAGATATTCATTGAAAACCGAATCCCGAGCGGCATCTGCATCCAGATACACCACAGCCACACTCTTCCCGTCGAAGGAAATCCCCGTACTGGAAGGATACCTCATTTCCACATTCATCGTAAAAGCCTGAGGAGCACATGAGGTCAATGCTGCCACACATCCGGAGGCGCACAATATAGCCGTAAGAACATTCAGTTTCATGATTCACAACAATTTAAAATCCGTTTTTAAACAATCTCAGCGACAAGATCATACTCATCCGCATTGACCACCCTTACAGTCATGAACGTTCCGATCATATCTTCAGGCTGCGCGGACATCTTGTCGGCGTCGTAATGTACAAGAATCTCGCCATCCACTTCAGGACTTTCAAATTCGCTGCGGCAAACGAACACCCCATCATTGAAATCATCGATGAGAACCTTAATCTCCGAACCGATACGGGTCTTGTTGTAGGTCAATGATATTTCCCTCTGCTCGTCCATGAGTTCTCTTAGTCTCTCATCCTTAACATTCTGAGGCACAGAATCTTCGAAATTCTCCGCATCGAAGGTCCCCTCCTCCTCGGAATAGGTAAATGCGCCCAGACGCTCGAACTTCGCATCGCGCACGAAATCCATAAGTTCACCGAACTCTTTCTCTCCCTCTCCCGGATGTCCGACTATCATGGTGGTCCTGAGCACGATTCCAGGAACTTTTTCTCTCATTTTTCGGATCAATGCCCTGGTCCAGGCTCCATCCACATGTCTGTGCATCATATCCAGGACATTATCTGAAACATGCTGGAGCGGAATGTCCATGTAACGGCACACCTTAGGATTGTTAGCCATCTGATCAAGCACATCCTCCGGAAAATCAGCAGGATATGAATAATGAATCCTGATCCATTCTATGCCGTCGATTTCCGACAATTTCTGAAGCAATTCTGCGAGAGCACGTCTGTGATACAAATCCAGACCATAGTAGGTAGTATCCTGTGCTATGACTATCAGCTCTTTGACTCCATACGCTGCAAGTTGTGATGCCTCTGCCACCAAGTCTTCCATCGGAACAGAACGATGTGCACCCCTAATAAAAGGTATGGCGCAGTAAGAACAACGTCTGTCACATCCTTCGGAAATCTTAAGGTAAGCATAAGGGAATTTCTTACCCGGAATAACGCGGTCGTTACGGCGCTCACGATCCATCTTCATGCCCAACGCTTCCACAATCGGAGCTATCTCCCTGGCCCCATACCATCCGTCCACTTCCGGAATCAGTTCGGGCATCTGGTCCATATATCTCTGTGAAAGACAACCACATACAAGCAGCCTTCCAACCTTACCCTCCTTCTTCCGTTCAGCAGCCTCCAATATAGCCTGGATAGATTCCTCCTTGGCATCACCGATAAAGCCGCAAGTGTTAAGGAGCAGGACATCCACATCCTGCTCCACACCTTCCGGTATAATTTCATAGTCATCCCTGACCTGTGCAAGAATATGCTCAGAATCCACCTGATTTTTCGAGCATCCCAGAGTGACTATCTGAATAGACTTCTTATTCATTGACCTTATCCTCAGTCTGAACTTCCTCTGCGTCGACCTCCTCGGCAGCACCTTCTTCGACGAAGTCGAAAGAAGCGAAATGCTTGAGCTCATTATACCACTCGACTACCTTCTTCATGTGAGAAACATAGAATCTGTCGGCATCGTAATCAGGAATAGCCTTTGCGAAAAGCGCCTTCAACTCCTCTGAAGAAGATTTTGGAGACGGTGCATCAGCATCGCCGAGAGCCTCTTTAAGCTTAAGAAATACCTCCTGAAGTTTCATCTCACCTTCATTAGTATAAATGGAAATATCTGCAAGAGTAGTAATTCTGCTCTTCATATCGAAGCAAGTACGTTTCTTGTCAGAAAGAGCCTCTACGATAGCTCCGTTACGAGCCTGAGCCACATAGTTAAACAACCCGTGCTGACCGGAAACTGAAAGAATCCTTGTTAAATCTGTTTTCATAATCAATTATTATTTAATTAGTTGTGCAGTTTACCATTCTCCATTTCCGCCTTTATCTTTTCGAAAACACTTGAGACCGAAGCCTTCAGAGAAGATAAACTGTCATTGTTTTCTATTATATAATCCGCCTTCGAAAAATCTATTTCCTGCTGTCGTATCCTCGCCATAATCGCCTCAGGATCAGCTTCGTCGCGACGACAAGCCCGCTCGATTCTCAGCTGCTCCGGCGCATCCACCATCACGACCAAGTCGTAGCTCCCCCGAAATATCGGTTTGTCCAGAGCTATCGCCGACTCCATGCAGACGATGCCGGTTCGGGTCAATGCAGTTTCACGCCATTGCTCGAAATCTTCGAGCACGGCCGGATGAACAACATTCTCCACTTCACGAAGGACATCGGCATTGGCAAAAATCATAGAAGCGAACAGCTTCCTGTCGAACTTTCCTTCCGCTGTCATCAGGCTCACGCCCAGCAAGGACTCAAGGTTTTCGCGAAGCCGCAAATCACTGTCATACAAAGCCTTGGTGCGGGAATCCGAATCATAGACCGGAATCCCTTCCGACTCCAAAATCGATGAAACGGCTGACTTTCCGCTTCCGATTCCTCCGGTTATCAGAACTGTAACTGGCATCATTTTCCACTTTCTACACAGTCGAACACTATGGGTTTCACCTCATAATCCAACACCCCTGCCGGAACTTGTTCCATGTATGGAATACATTGACCATGAAGTGATTTCACGAAGTCATTGTAATCTACATATATACGTACTGAAGATGACGGATCGGATGTTACAGGGAATGCGCATCTGAACGTAACTTGAGCTGTAGACGGATAGACTACCAGACTCTTGCCGCGCGGAACATTCCGCACATAGACAGGAACAGAGGCTGTCACTTCCACAAATCTGGAGACGTTCAAGCTGTACACGACAGCATCAGTGGATATCCGCACACCCTTAATCTTGTCCAATTCGACTGAACCATGAATGGAAGAGTTCACGTCAGAAAGATTCACCTGCTTGGTAAACACCTTCTCGATAGATTCGATATGGTAAGGTTCGCCATAGATAGTTACGGAATCCGGGACGACCTTAAACTCGCCCACGCTTGTGTATTGTGATTGAAAATCAATGGAATATACAGCCTGAACCGGAACTTTCTTATGATTCTCCTCAGGGAACCTGAACATCAGGGTGTCAGAAACGAAGGCTTCCAACTTAGTGCCGGCTCCGAAAATGTGATTCACATATTTGTTCAAGTCGTCATTCGTGACATAGAATATCTCCGCACTCTTGCGGCGCATATCCTGAACATTGAAACTCACGACTACCGGAGCCCTGTGTTCCGCATAGGCAAACTGAATCAGGCGGAAACCTGAAGTGCGGCATCTGGCGAGGACAACAGCAGAGTTGGAAGACTCGGCAGCATGCCCCTCGATGTCACAATGTGCCGTAACCGGAACTTTGATGACTTCCGTATAGTTCAATGTCAAATTATGAATCAGCCAGATACCATAAGCCAGCAGGAGAGAAACAATCATTACTTTTGCATCCCTCCCGCTGAGATTCAATATCCCTGCAATCTTTCTGAACAGTTCTCGCATTACCTTAAACTATTCAAAGCCGGAACTTACGGATTACTGCTGCTGAGTTTCAGAGAAATCCTTCACAAGAGAATTCTTGTCCACACGGAGCTTTGTGTCTCCGTCCACTTTAATGAGGACAGTTCTATCCTTGATTTCATCTACAGTACCATAGATACCGCCGATGGTAACGACTTTATCACCTTTCTTAAGAGCGTTGCGGAATTTCTCAAGCTCTTTCTGCTGCTTGCGCTGTGGACGAATCATGAAGAACCACATAATTACGAAAATAAGTGCAAGCATAATCCACATAGACCAACCTGCGCCCTGTGGAGCCGGCTGTGTCTGCAAAACTAATGTAAGAATATTCATAATTATAAAAAGTTAATATCAGTTTAATTTAAACCTGTACCGGTTTTCACTATCTTTCCTTCCTCACGCATCTGAGCTATGAGTCTGTCCAACAAGCCGTTCACAAATGAACTGCTCTTGGGGAGGCTGTAGAATTTGGAAATTTCCACGTACTCGTTCAGTGTAACTTTAACAGGTATCTCAGGAAAACTCTCCACCTCTGCAAGTCCCAAGACTACGAGAGCGATGTCAATAGAGTTCAGACGGTCAGCTTCCCAGCCCTTCACCGCCGCGGTAATTCTGTCGAAATATCCTTTATATCCCGCGAACGCATTTTTAAGAAGTCTGTGTACGAACACGTTGTCGCTCTGCAAATCTGCAGACGGGTCTTTCTTGCGTTTCATATCGCTCATATAAAGAACCGGCATGTGCCACTGCTCTCCGGCAGCGAGGTCATCCAAAGTTCTGCAACAGAATGTCAAATCATATGCCAAGTCATCTATCCAGTACATATTCATATCCTCCAGGATAGCTGCAAGCTGTGCGTTATCGACAAACTCTTCCTCAAAAATTCTGGTGAAAAGTTTGCAATCCTCTTTCAATGAGCGCTCTTCGGACTCCATATATTTGACGAAATACTGCTTCCCTTTAATGGAATCCAGAACAGATTTCACTAGAATATCATAGTTATCCCATGAAAGTTCTTTTTTCTTCAATATTTTCTGAAAATCAGGATCATTGTCAAAATACTGTGCCAGCTTGTTGTCTGCAAATTTCGTATTTGGATTCAAGTCCTCCTCGGTAGGATGGAACTTGGTCTTGGCCAGCTCAATTCTGTTGCGGGCTTCCTTAGTAAGTGGTGAAATTATAGCAAGCATAAACAAGTAAAGATCCCTTGTCGCCTCGAATGAAAGATCCAATTCTTTCATGGCCTCATCAAGTGTCATATCGTTCGTAACAGAGTATCCGTAGAGCACTTTAAAGGCTTTTATCCTCAAAATTCTTCTGCTTAGCATATTGTTATGTCAAATTTTCCTCAAATATAATATCATTTTTCAGAATTATCCTTATATTTGATAAATAAATCAGAAAAAGGGAGATATGTACAACGAAGATTTTGAAAGTGGGTATTCCCACGAACGTTCCGGAGATGAGATTTATTCAAAACCGGTGAGAGCAGGCAAGAGGACTTACTTCTTTGATGTTAAATCCACTAAGGGTAACAACGATTTTTATCTTACAATCACTGAGAGCAAGAGAAGAATCGAGCAGGACGGACGCTACTCTTATGACAAACATAAGATATTCCTTTATAAAGAGGACTTCGAGAAGTTTGCAGAAGGACTCGAGGAGGCCGTTGAATATATCAAGACCAAATGCCTGAAAGGTGAACCTATCTCAGACAGGCGCTTTCAGCACGAAGACGAAGGTCAGGAAAATGATTCAGTGAAAGATCCGGACGTATTCTGAAACGTCTTTCAGGAATGACGGAGGATGACTGAAAAGTCCAAAAGGCTTTAAAGTTGTCCTCTTTTTTCGTCGTCTATAGTTTCCGGTGAGAAGCAATCAGACTCCCTTATAAATTATAGGTATAAACATACTGTGACAAAAAAGCATTTTTTAGTTGGATTCTCACACAAATATGAAAAAATTAGTTACATTTGGGAAGTTTAACAAGACTTGAGGCGTAGGACACCTGAAAATATTGAGAGAAAGATGAGTGCAATATTACTTAAGAACATCATCTGCAACGGAGTAAAATCCGATATACACATAGATGGACAGCACATTAGAAAGATAATTCCGGCCGGCAGCATTGGCGAAGAACATGCGATAGCATCGGGCGTGGAAGTCGTGGATTGTACTGGAAAAACAGCTCTTCCGGGATTCGTGAACATGCATACTCATGCCGGGATGGCACTTATGAGGGGCATCGGTGAAGATATTGCGTTCAGCGATTGGATCGACCGGATCTGGAAGGTGGAGTCGAAAATCGACGAGGAATTCATATATTGGAGCACTAAGGCGGCATGCGTGGAAATGATCCGCACCGGAACCACCACTTTCAACGATCAGTATTGGCATAGTTACGCCGCGAAAAAGGCGGCTGCCGAAATGGGTATCAGAGCAGCAATCTCTTATGTAACACTGGATCACAACGACAAGGAAGAAGCCGAAAGACAGAAAGACCAGTGCATGAAATTCTTCGAATCTTATCTCGGACGTCATGACAACAGCCTTTTCCTGATGAGCATCCACGCCGTATATTCCACAAGCGAAGAACTGATGCTATGGGCTAAGGAGTTCGCAGAAAAGAACCATCTGAAAATCCATATTCACGTTTCGGAGACACAGAAAGAAATCGAAGACTGCAAAGCTCAGCACGGAGGACTCTCCCCTGTCGAGTACTTGGACAGGCTCGGGATATTGGGGCCGGACACCATCGCCGCCCACACTCTGTGGCTCAGCGAGAATGACGTGAAAATTCTAGGAGAACGTAAAGTCAATTGCGTACACAATATAAACTCGAACGCGAAGCTCAGCTCAGGTTATAAGTTCTTGTACAATGAGTTACGTGACGCGGGTGCGAATGTCTGTATCGGTACTGACGGATGCGCTTCTTCCAATAATCTGGATATGCTGGAAGCCATGAAAACATCGGCATTGTTCCAAAAAGCCTGGAGAAACGACCCGAAGGCGCTGCCGACAGACGAACTCATCAAACTCGCGACAGCGAACGGAGCCGATGCGCTCGGCATACCTGCAGGCCGTCTCGAAGAGGGCAAACTGGCGGATATCAGCATCGTCAACACCGAAAACACCTTCTTCCTCTCACCGGGAGGATTTCTCCCGAATCTCATCTATTCGGCGCACAGCGACTGCATCGAATCACTCATCGCCGACGGGCGCTTCGTGATGAGAGGCCGGAAAATTAAGGATGAGGCCGCTATTTTGGCCAATGCCAAAGAACAAATTGCAAAAATCATTTAGAATCAACATATTATGGATACTAGAATTGAAAGAATTTATAAAGCTGCCGAGTACGTGAAAAGTTATCTCGGCGGCAAAGTCCCTGTCGCGGGAATCGTCTTGGGCAGCGGTCTCGGTAAACTGGCAGACCAGATACAGAATCCTATCACTATTCCTTACAAAGATATTCCCGGATTCCCTGTATCTACAGCTATCGGACATAAAGGCAATTTCATCGCGGGTGAACTCGGAGGAAAATTCGTAATAGCCATGCAGGGCCGCATTCATTTTTATGAGGGCTACCCTATGGACCTCGTAACACTTCCTATCCGCGTCATGAAAGTATTGGGAATCAGCTACTTGTTCGTTTCCAACGCCGCAGGAGGAATAAATTTCGACTTCAAGGTAGGCGATCTCATGATCATCAAGGATCACATCAATATGATCACAAATCCTCTCATCGGACCTAATATGGATGAGTTCGGACCGAGATTCCCAGACATGACACATCCTTACGATGGAAGACTGATAGCCAAAGCAAAGGAAATCGCAGAAGAAGCAGGCATAAGTCTGCGTGAGGGCGTTTACATCGCAAGTTCAGGCCCTTCATACGAGACTCCTGCCGAGTGGCATTTCTTCCGCACTATCGGAGCAGATGCTGCAGGAATGAGTACCGTGCCTGAGGTTATCGTGGCCCGCCACTCAGAGATTCCTGTATTCGGAATGTCTGTCATTACCAATGCTGCACAGAAGGAATTCGCTGCTGATTATAAAAATGACGGCGATGATGTCGTGAAAGCTGCAGACGCTGCTACCGACAAGATGACATACATATTCACTAAACTTATCGAATTTTTGTGATGGACTACGGATTTATCAGGGTGGCGGCGGCCGTGCCGGTAGTAAAGGTCGCGGATGTGGATGCCAATGTCGAAGAGATGTGCAAATTGGCAGAAGAAGCTGAGAATGATGATGTTTCCATAATAGCATTCCCTGAACTTTCAGTGACGGGATATACTTGCGGAGACTTGTTCGGACAGGAATTGCTCATCCGTAAGGCGGAAGATGGTATCAAGAAGCTGAAGGCATTTTCCAGAGGCAGGAAACTTACAATGGTCGCAGGTGTCCCGGTATATGCAAACGGACATTTATACAACTGTGCAGCAGTAATACAAAATGGTAGCCTCAGGGGTATAGTACCTAAGATATATCTGCCGACTTATGGGGAGTTCTATGAGTCGAGGTGGTTCTCTTCAGGTGCTGATTTCCTGAATAAATCTGATAAGGGAACAGGTAAGCTTCACGATGACGGAAAGAGCTGTTATAACCGCGTGGCCGGTGATATCATAAACTACGCCGGAGGCCAGGTGAACATCTATCCTAACCTCCTTTTCACTGTGGGCAAAGCCACATTCGGAGTGGAGATTTGCGAGGACCTCTGGACCCCGATTCCGCCATCGTCTTATCAGGCATTGGCAGGCGCAGACCTTATCATAAACTTGTCTGCAAGTAACGAGGTTCTCATGAAGAACGAGTACCGCAAGTTGCGTGTAGGTCAGCTGAGTGCCAGAGTGTTATGCGCATACATTTACTGTTCATGCGGCTTCGGCGAGTCTACTCAAGATGTCGTTTATCCTGGTGCAGCACTCATCTACGAAAACGGCAGTTTACTGGCGGAGAATGAGCGTTTCCAGATAAAGAACTCCATGATTAAGGCCGACATCGACATCAAACGTCTCGAGGATCAGCGGCAGAAGGTGAATACTTTCCATACGATTTCTCCCGATGGAACACGTGACAGCGACAACAACCGCCGCTACGTGAAGATCCAGGCAGGCGATGGTGCAGATACGAATTTCGAAGAGAAGTTATATAACTCGATAAATCCACGCCCATTCGTCCCTGCCACTTTGGAAGAAAGGGATTGGCGATGCAAGGAAATCACTGATATTCAGGTAATGGGACTTGTCACAAGACTTTCCCACATTAACTGCAAGACAGCGGTTATAGGTATTTCCGGTGGTTTGGACAGCACGTTGGCGCTCATCGTCACAGCTCTTGCTTTCGATAAACTCGGCTGGGACAGGAAGCGTATCATAGGTATCACCATGCCAGGTCTCGGTACTTCTACCAGGACTCGTTCGAATGCTCAGGATTTGATGGACGCTCTCGGTGTAACAGCGATGGAAATTCCTATCGGAAAGGCTGTTGCCCAGCACTTCGAAGACATCGGACATAATCCGGCATTGACAGATACCACTTACGAGAACTCGCAGGCGCGAGAGCGCACGCAGATCCTTATGGATGTGGCGAACAAGAACGGGGGCATCGTGGTCGGCACCGGCGATTTGTCGGAACTTGCGCTCGGATGGGCCACGTACAATGGCGACCATATGTCAATGTATGGCGTAAATGCAAGTATTCCAAAGACTTTGGTGAAACATATCGTCGAGTGGGCGGCTGACAACCGTTTCGGAAATAATGCCAAGGACGGCCGCAGCGTGAAGGAAATTCTTCTCGACATCGTGGCGACCCCTATAAGTCCGGAACTTAAGCCTGCGGACGGCAACGGTGAGATTTCGCAGATTACCGAGGATCTCGTAGGTCCGTATGAGCTTCACGATTTCTTCTTGTTCAATATGATCAAGTTCGGTTTCTCGCCTTCGAAGATTTATTTCCTCGCCAAGAAGGCTTTCGCCGGGGTTTATGACAATGCCGTTATACTCAAGTGGTTACGTGTTTTCGTAACGCGTTTCTTCAATCAGCAGTTTAAGCGCTCTTGTCTGCCTGACGGGCCTAAGGTCGGTACTATTTCGTTGTCGCCGAGGGGTGATTGGCGTATGCCGTCAGATGCTTGGAAGACTATGTTCCTGAAGGATTTGGATAATTTGGAGTAGCAGGGTCGTGCTTAGGCGCGGACTCCCCTACTGATATAATTAAAAGCGAAGGTCTCGGTCGGGATCTTCGCTTTTTTATGGGGTAACATGGTTGCCGTCGTAGTCGGCGTCCGCTCGCTCAGGTGCTTCGCAATTCGCTCGCTGGGCATCCGCTCCGACCGGCTTGCGTAACAGATAAAAAGGCAGGAAGCTGGCTAAAAGCCCGCAAACTCGTTACGTGCAAAATTATTTCGTACCGAAAATACGGTCTCCGGCGTCACCGAGGCCTGGGACGATGTAGGCGTCTTTGTTCAGATGGTCGTCTACAGAGGCCACATAAATATCTACGTCAGGATGCTCCTTCTGAACTCTTGCGATTCCCTCAGGAGCAGCTACGAGGCACATAAGACGGATATTGTTGCAGCCACGCTCTTTCAGCATAGTAAGGGCATCGCATGAACTTCCACCGGTGGCAAGCATCGGGTCGGTTACGATAACCATACGCTGGTTTATATCCTCCGGAAGTTTGCAATAATAAACTACTGGAGTGTGAGTCTTCTCATCACGATAAAGACCAATATGTCCCACCTTTGCGACTGGGACCAATGTCAACAGACCCTCTACCATACCGAGTCCGGCACGGAGAATCGGCACTATAGCCAATTTACGTCCTGAAACTTTCTTCGCAGTCATCCTGCAGATTGGTGTTTCGATCTCGAAATCATCCAGAGGAATGTCCCTGGTAATTTCATATCCCATCAAAAGTGATATTTCTTTCAACAATTCGCGGAAATCCTTAGAACCGGTTTCCTGCTCCCTCATGATAGTCAGCTTATGCTGAATCATAGGATGGTCTATAACGTGAACGGTGCTCATTATATTAAAATTTTCTCAAAGTTAACCATATTTTTTCTATTTTTGTAAGAATTTCCAACGAATAAACCGGATTATGATTAGAGTCTTCTGTAAAAACACTGGTACCTTCAAGGAATTTCAAGAGGGTACCATGCTTCTCGAAATGATCGATGAGTTCGATTTCGAAAAGCCTTATCCTATTATCGCCGCATTGGTAAACAATGTTCCTCAGGGACTTAAGTTCAGGGTCTTCAACAATAGGGATATCGAGTTCATCGATTATTGTTCTTATTTCGGAAGAAATGTTTACTGCCGTTCACTTTGTTTCCTTCTTTATAAGGCGACTTTGGACATCTTCCCTGACTGCAAGGTAATGATGCGCAGGCCTATTTCGAAGGGATTCTATTGCAGTGTCGAGAAGGGAGACGGAACAGAATTGAGCGACGAAGACATTGACCTTATCAAGCAGAGAATGTCGGAGATTGTGGCGGAGGCGATTCCTTTCCACAGGCACGAGGTTCCGATTGGAGAGGCGATAGAGGTGTTCCGAAAGTTGGGGCACATGGATAAGGTGAAGTTGCTGGAGACTTGCGGCGAGGTTTATATCAGTTATTATACGTTGGGCGGAACGGCTGATTATTATTATGATGTGCTTGTTCCGGATGCGGGTTATCTGAAGGTTTGGGACCTGACTCCATACAGGGGCGGTGCGTTCCTCAGGGTCCCGAATCGTCATCACCCGGAAGATTTGGCGCCGTTTTTCGAGCAGCCGAAGACTTTCGAGGTATTCGCGGAGAGTATCAGATGGAATAAAATAATGGGGTTGGACAATGTCGGTGATGTGAATCGCGCTTGTCTGGACGGAAAGGCTACGGATTTGATTCAGATTGCGGAGGCGTTGCAGGAGAAGAAGATCGTGCAGATCGCTGAGGAGATCGACAGGAGGTATCGTTCGGGAAATAATGTCAGAATCGTGTTGATTACCGGGCCTACGAGCAGTGGCAAGAGTACGTTCTGCAAGAGGCTTAGTGTGCAGTTGATGGCTTGCGGACTTCATCCTATTTCATTCTCGACGGATGATTATTTCGTGAATCGTGTAGATACGCCGAAGCTTCCGGACGGCAGTTATGATTTCGACAATTTCGATACTGTGGATCATGACGCGTTGCAGAAGGATGTGATGAAGCTGATTTCCGGTGAGACTGTGGAAGTTCCTGAGTATAACTTTGTTAGTGGTATTCGTGAGTATAACGGAAAGAAGTTGAAACTGGATGAGGGTTCTATTCTTCTTATCGAAGGATTGCATGCGCTGAATCCTAAGCTTCTGGACAATATCCCTGATGCAGGCAAGTTCAAGATTTTCATCAATACGATTACGAGTATTTCTCTGGATGACCATAATTGCATTCCTACGAGCGACAACAGGTTGCTGCGCCGTATCGTGCGTGATTTCAACAAGGGTGCTTTTTCGGCACAGGAGACGATTTCGAATTGGCCGAATGTGCGTCGCGCTGAGGTGAAGTGGATTTATCCTTATCAGGAGGATGCGGATGTGCTTTTCAACTCGGCTTATCTCGTGGAGTTCGCGGTTTTGCGCAGTCACGCCGAGAGGATTTTGGCTACGGTGCCAAAGAATTGTCCGGAGTACAGCGAGGCGCATAAGCTGATCAAGTTCCTTCACTATTTCATACCGGTATCTGACAAACAGATTCCACCTACTTCACTCATGAGGTACTTTATTGGATAAGGAATTAATAGACATCGGGCGGTGAGACTCAATGGGATATCACCGCCCGATTCGCATATGCCGTCGAAAGGTTCGCTGACGCTCATCCTTCCCACTGCGTGGGCCCCTTCTTTATGGCCGCGGATGGCCATACCTTTCGACGGCATATGCGACTCGGGCTCTTAACTCCATGTGGATATTAAAAGGCGCGCGAATGTCCCGGCGAAGACCCGTGGTCACCCACGACCCCGTAAATGGGCCCAGCTCCGCTGGGAGGGATGAGCGTCAGCGAAGGTCTCCGTCGGGATCTTCGCGCGCCGGTGTTCCGCACACGATGATGACTAAAAAAAGGCTCGTGCTGTCCAAGAAGGACGTGGCACGAGCCTTAATAGTTTATCTATGATGTAGATTATTTCACGAAAGTGAGAGGACCGTTGTAAGAGCCTGAGATCTTGTTGCCGGCATCATCGAGAACCTCATATGAGATAGAATAATCCAACGCCTTGATAATGTTAATCTTACCGGACTTGCCAGGAGCCCTGTTACCCACGATGTCAGTACCTGACGCGTTAGTCTCCAGATACCAGAATCCGATATAGTTATAATTGTTGCCACCCTGCTTATAGGCAATACCTGGAATAGCAGAATTCACCAGATTATCCTCACGAGACTCATACTCCTCATCGATAACATAAGTACCGGTAAGGTTCCGGCTTGACTGCACAGTCTTGTCCACCAGAAGCATAATCATCATATCGTCATAGTTGCCGGACTTGTTCTTACCTACGAGGTCAATAACTGCCACATCCAACTTATCGTTGAATTTCTGGAAAGCAACAGTAGCCTTAGTAGCATTGGCAGGAGTGAAATCACCCCTCAATGTACTCTCAAGAGTTCCATCATACATCTGCAGATTACCCTTAGATGTACCCTTGTAAGAAGCTCCGTTATCCAAAACGAAAGCGAAGGAAACATTGTAAGATTCACCGCTCTTTTCTACCTTAACTTCACCTGAGACAGGTTTGTAAGAAGCTGTGGCCTTATCTGCAGCCACGTAATGAGTAATAGAAGTAGACTTAGCCAGAATGACATTCTCAGCAGCTACAGCATCATCACCTGCAACTACTTTATAAGTTCCGGAGAAATCCAAATTCTTAAACTCAGCGAATTTGGTAACAAGAGGAATCTGAACAACATCACAAGGATAAATAAGAGTATTGGATGAAGTTTTTCCATCAGACAATACAAGAATAACACTTGCAAGCGTCTTATTTGACTCCAGGTTGTCACCCATATAATACCCCTCAGCCGTGTTCACAGTCATGTCCACATCCTTAGGCTTTCCTGCCTCCTGGGTAACATTGACCTCAATATTGCTCACTCCGGTTCCTGAGAAGGTGATGGATCCGGTCCTCTCGGCGGTATCGGTGTTTTCATCGGCGGAAACCTTGATTTCTGCGCTTCCATTTCCTTTCGAAGGTGTCACCTTAATCCAGCTGGAAGAAGGAGTTACGATCCATGAGATACCCTCAGCATTGACCTCCATAACCTGAGCCTCACCTGAGGCAGGGATAGAAAGTTTGGTCGGAGATACCGACATGGATGGTGACGGGTCCGGTTTATCCTTCCCGTTATCACCACTGGAGCCTGAGCATGCGGCTACCACACCGGCAAGCATAGCCACACAAGCCATGCGAGCATACGAAAGATTGAAATTTTTCATAAAAGTTCAGTATTCTAAAATATTATGTTTTAATTATTTAGCCACAATCACATTAGGTACTCTGCGACATCCCACGTGATCGAAATTTTTATTATCACACGGGTAATTGATAACGCCAGTCGCCTCAGTCCAAAGAGTCGAAGAACCGCCACCATCGAAATTTATAGCATCTTTCAGGCCAAAATAGCGGGCGATAGCTGCAGTTTCAGGAATCGTGGCCCCATCGGCAACACCGGGAAAACGTCCATCTATCACGATAAACCAATAATTTCCCTTGGCATCCTGGCCCACAACTGTCCTCGGATGACGCTTCTCCGTAAAATATTTATCCTGTGCAAATGTCCCTGTATCACCATCTTTGATAAGAACCGGACCGGACGCAATCACCATATTATAATTTTTTCTGTATTGATCGAACTTAGTCGAATCACAGTACAGAACTTCCATCTCGCGACCATTCTTCTTTTTAAATGCCAACAGACCGTTCGTCCTGAACCCTTCAGATTTAGGAGTCAAACTGATGACACTCCTGTTTATGGCGAAAAATGTACAAGGCTCGAGGGTTCTCATATTGAAATAACTTCCGTTTACACCCACAGTATAACCATGACGGCTCGCAAGCATATCCGTTGTAGAACTCTCGTCTCCAGGGCAATGCAGAATCTTAGTCTTGAATCTCGCGGCAGGATACTTAACGGCTGAAATGGTCTGATCGCTGCCAAACATCTTAACTTTCGCAGATCCGGCCTCGCCACCTTTACCTATCGATTTCCAGTTCCATTCAGCATTCACAAGTGCCAATGAATCAGGATTTTCTACTGCATTACCCGCATAAGCGGCAGCACTCAGGCACCACAAAAGTGCCGCAGATATCATAAGTTTCAATTTCATAGGTTCCTATACTTTGCGTACAAATTGTTTATCACTCTCCACCATCAGGCGCACAAGCTCGTCGAAAGAAGTTTTGCGAGGGTTCCAGCCCAAGACCGTCCTCGCCTTCGTCGGGTCGCCTAAGAGGGTCTGCACCTCCGCAGGACGGAAATACTTAGGATCCACCTCGACCAGCACCTTCCCTGTATTTTTGTCAATGCCTTTTTCCGCTAGTCCTTCACCCTGCCATTCCAACTCAATCCCTGCATATTTAAAAGCAAGCGTACAGAATTCCCTCACTGTATGCTGCTCTCCCGTAGCGATTACAAAATCCTCCGGTTTCTCCTGCTGGAGCATCAGCCACATACACTCGACATAGTCCTTAGCATAGCCCCAATCCCTTAAAGATGAGAGATTTCCGAGGTATAATTTATCCTGGAGCCCCTGCGCTATACGACAAGCTGCCAATGTGATTTTTCTGGTCACGAAGTTTTCTCCTCGACGCTCAGATTCATGATTGAACAAGATGCCGTTCACGGCAAACATACCGTAACTTTCTCTGTAATTTTTCATTATCCAATACGCATACAACTTCGCCACGGCATAAGGTGAACGCGGATAAAAAGGCGTGGTCTCCTTCTGCGGAGTTTCCTGGACCAAACCGAAAAGCTCCGAAGTAGAGGCCTGATAAATCTTGGTCTTATGCTCCATTCCGAGGATACGGACAGCTTCCAGAAGCCTCAGAGTACCCACCGCATCAGTCTCTGCAGTAAATTCAGGAACATCGAAACTGACTTTCACATGACTCTGAGCTGCAAGGTTATAAATCTCATCCGGCTGTATGGTCTGGATAATACGGATCAGAGAACTCGTATCAGTCATGTCACCCCAATGCAGGTTCACGAGACGCTTGCGTTTCATATCCCTCACCCACTCATCCAAATACAGATGCTCGATACGTCCGGTATTGAACGAAGAACTGCGCCTGAGCACACCATGGACTTCATAACCCTTATCTATCAGGAATTCCGCGAGGTAAGATCCGTCCTGCCCCGTAATTCCCGTTATCAATGCCACTTTTTGTTTCATGTATAATATATGTATATATAGTCTTTACTCCCCTGCCAATTTCAGCAGATATTTTCCATAATCATTCTTCGCCATCGGACGCGCAGCCTCCAGCAACTGTTCGCGGCTTATCCATCCCTGACCATAAGCGATATCCTCCAGACATGCCACCTTCAGGCCCTGACGTTTTTCTATGACCTCGATGAAAGTAGACGCTTCCGCAAGAGAATCATGAGTACCTGTATCCAACCAGGCAAAGCCCCGCTGCATCAACTGGACTTTCAGCTGCTGCCTCTCCAAATATTCCTGATTCACCGATGTTATCTCCAACTCTCCCCGGGCTGACGGCTTGATGGTTTTCGCGATTTCCACCACCGAATTAGGATAAAAATACAGCCCCACCACCGCATAATTGCTCTTAGGATGCTCAGGTTTTTCTTCAATGCTGAGGCAGTTTCCTTCCTTATCGAATTCAGCCACGCCGTATCTCTGCGGGTCGCTTACCTGATAACCGAAAACGCATGCCTTACCCTTGGTCTCCACAAGATTAACTGTATCCCTGAGAATTCCAGTAAATCCGGATCCATGGAAGATATTGTCACCCAACACCATACATACGTTGTCCTTACCAATGAATTTTTCACCTATAATGAAAGCTTGTGCAAGACCATCCGGAGAAGGTTGCTCGGCATATTCAAAATGTACTCCGAACTGACTGCCGTCTTCGAGCAGACGCTTGAAACCGGGAAGATCTTGAGGTGTGGAAATTATAAGGATATCCCTGATTCCGGCCAGCATGAGCACCGAAATCGGATAGTATATCATCGGCTTATCGAATATGGGTATCAACTGTTTACTGATACCTTTGGTGATAGGATACAGCCTAGTACCACTACCTCCCGCCAAAACTATTCCTTTCATATAAGGCATAAATTTCGGAAATATTTTCTTTATATACAAGAATTAGCAGAAAACATTGTTATTCGAAAAATAATCACTATATTTGCAGTCCTTTTTGCGGAATGTCCGATAAAAGGAGTACATTTTATTAACTATTATTTATTTATAAACACATGAAACAGTACGAGACCGTTTTCATTGCAACTCCCGTTTTGTCTGAGGCTCAGATGAAGGAAGCGGTTGCCAAGTACGTTGACTTCATCGCCAAGAACGGCGGCGAAGTTGTGTACGAAGAGGACTGGGGACTTAAGCAGCTTGCTTACCCTATCCAGCACAAGACTTCAGGATTTTACCACCTGATCGAATTCAAGGCTAATCCTGAGTTCATCGCTAAACTTGAGACACAGTATCACCGCGATGAGAGAATCATCAGATTCCTCACTGTTGCTCTCGACAAGGATGCAGCAGCATACGCTGAGAAGAGAAGAGCTAACAAACAGGCTAAGGCAGCTGCTCAGGCTGCAGAGGCTGAGAAATAATTAGGAGGTAAGAATTATGGCACAGACAAACAATGCACAGCAGAATAACGAGATCCGTTATCTGAACCCTCCTGCAGTAGAGGTTAGAAAGAAAAAATACTGCCGTTTCAAGAGAGCAGGTATCAAATATGTAGACTACAAGGATCCTGAGTTCCTCAAGAAGTTCCTTAACGAGCAGGGTAAGATTCTCCCTCGCCGTATCACTGGAACATCTCTCAAATTCCAGAGAAAAGTCGCTCAGGCTATCAAGAGAGCCCGTTCACTCGCGCTTCTCCCATACGTTACAGACCTTCTTAAATAATTAGGAGAACAGGAATATGGAAATCATTTTGAAGAAAGAAGTGGCTAATCTCGGTCACGCTGATGATATCGTAAAGGTAAAATCTGGTTACGCTCTTAATTATCTTATCCCTCAGGGATATGCAATCCTCGCTACTGAGTCTGCAAAGAAACAGCACGCTGAGACTGTACGTCAGAGAGCTCACAAAGAGGCTAAGTTCATCGCTGACGCAGAGGCTCTCGCAGCTAAGATTGCAGCAGTTACAGTTAAGGTAGCAGCTAAGGTCAGTGAGAATGGCAAGATCTATGGTTCAGTTACAACAGCTCAGCTCGCTGAGGCTCTTGTTGCTGCAGGCGTAGAGGTAGACAAGAAAGACATCACTATCCTTTCATCCGTAAAGGAGCTTGGCGAGTACGAGGCTGAGGTTAAGTGCTACAAGAGCGTGAAAGGTACTTTCAAGTTCGAAGTTGTTGCTGAATAATTTTCAGTAGTATATATTGGCAAGCCGACTGGGATTCCAGCCGGCTTGTTTTTTCATATCCGATTATACCACATTAAACGATTTTTGAGGATTACTAAGCAAAAAAGCGATTAAAAAATCAATTTTTAAGTAAAATCATATAAAAGGTTTCAAAAAAGTCGATTTTTATTTGGATTGTTAACAAAAAGGTAATAAATTTATCGACAAAATAAAGCCTTACATCCGATGGATAACAAGATACAACCAACAAACAACCCTCAAGTAGGGAACATTCTTATAATAAACACTGGTTCCACAACCACGAAGCTCGGATATTATTCCGATGGTGTCCGTGTATTCGACACTAAACTGGAGCATACCGCAGAGGATGTAGCCAAATATCCTTCAGTAATGGACCAGTCAGACATGCGTCATCAGGCAATCAGGGATTTCATGGCATCTAAAGGCATTCCGCTGGAAGATGTAGATATCGTGATGGCCCGAGGTGGTCTCATTACTCCTGTAATCACAGGAGTTTATAACGTAAACCAGGACATGCGCGATGTACTTCAGAGCTGTCGCGACGGAAACCATGCGTGCAACTTGAGTGCTATCTTGGCCGACGATGTTGCCAAAGAGATTAACGAGATTAGAGAAGAAAAGCATCTTACTCCACGTTTCGGCAAATGCGTCGCTTACATAGCAGACCCACCTATGGCAGATGAAATGTTGCCGGAGTGCAGAATGGGAGGCCTTCCTGAGTTTACCAGAAAGACTCTTTTCCACGCTCTTAATTCCAGGGCTATCGTGAGAAGGTATCTCCGTGAGCATGGGCGCAAGACTAACGATGCGACACTCATCGTTGCCCACATGGGAGGAGGTGCTACAATCTCTCTTCACAGGAACGGCAGAGTAATCGACACCAACCATGGTCTTGGAGGTGATGGTCCTATCACCCCTGAAAGAGCTGGCTGCTGTCCTCCATTCGAACTGATAGACATGTGCTTCAGCGGCAAATACACAAAAGAAGAAGTCCAGAAGAAGCTTGTCGGACGTGGTGGGGCTGTCGCCTACTTCGGAACCAACAGCATGCTCGATGTCGAGAATATGGCCAAAGAAGGAAATGAGCTTGCCCAGACATTCTTGAAGGCATATGTACTGAACATCTGCAAATATATTGCAGCTATGGCAGCTACTGCCGACGGCAAGGTAGACGCCATCCTTCTCACAGGAGGTATCGCCCACAGCAAGATGCTCATGGATGCTATCACCGAGAAGGTCAAGTTCATCGCACCTGTCGAGGTCTTCCCTGGAGAAGATGAGATCAACAGTCTCGCAGAAAACGGATATATCATTCTTTCCGGACAGACCAAGATCCATACATATAATAAGGACAGAATTATTGAAGATTAAAACAACCACTATTATATTATGAAAAATATCGATTGGAGCAAACTGTCATTCAATTACACTGAGACAAAAGCATTGGTATACAGCCGATGCATTGACGGGAAATGGGAATCTCCTGTCGTAACTGAAGATTTCAATATCGCACTCAACAGCTTTGCAGGGATCTTCCATTATGCACCTTCTTGCTTCGAGGGACTCAAGGCATTCCGCGGTGTTGACGGCAAGATCAGACTTTTCCGCCCTGACTGCAATGCGAGAAGAATGGCATCCAGCGCCAAATATCTGGATATGCCTTACCCTTCAGAGGAATTGTTCATCGAAATGTGCGTACGCTGTATAAAAGAGAATATCGAATATCTCCCACCATACGAGGTTACCGGTACTTCCCTCTATCTCCGTCCTGTACTTTTCGGTATTAACCCACAGCTGGGAATCAAATCATCCAGAGACGTAATGTTCGCTGTAATGTGCTCTCCTGTAGGTACATACTCTGGCGCCAAGAGTCTTTCTCCAGGCACGGCAGTGATCTCCAGAAACTATGACCGAGCTGCTACACACGGTTCAGGATGCTATAAACTCGGCGGAAACTATGCCCAGTCATTGCATGCTTACAACCTCGCACATAACACAGGATACCGTGAGTTGTTGTTCCTCGACACCGCAACTAAGACTACCATCGAGGAGTTCGGTTCATCCAACTTCTTCGCTATCAAGGGCAATACATATGTAACCCCTCGTTCCGGCAGTATTCTTCCTTCCATCACAAACATGAGCCTCCGCACAGTGGCTGCCGACATGGGAATGGATATCGAAATCCGTCCGGTGAAAGTCGAGGAACTCGCTGAATTCGATGAGGTAAACTCATGCGGTACTGCAGTGGTAATCACCCCAATCTGCACCATTGACGACAAACCTGCGCTCGAGTGCCCGGATGTTTCTCGTCGCTACAGATTGCCTTCCGGTGACAAGTGCGGAGTCATCAGCGAGAAACTCTACAACCACATTATCGGTATCCAGAAAGGACTTGAGGAAGACACTCACAACTGGTGTATGTTTATCGACTAAACGATGATTGAATTAGAGTCAATAGAAAAAATTCTTGTAGAAGGCAGGATCGACGAAGCAATCCGTCTGCTTGAAGAATATATCACCTCCGCTCCGGAACCGTCAGACCGAGCTTATTATCTTCTGGGCAATGCCCATAGGAAAAAGGGCGACTGGCAGTTGGCTATCAACAATTATCTGGAGGCCATGGCGATAAACCCTGAAAGCCCGGCGGCTAACGCGTATGCGATTGCAAACGAAATTCTGGATTTCTACAACAAGGATATGTACAATCAATAAACAAAAGGTATTATGGCTAAAATGAAAGGAGCGACCATAGTAGATACCGAGAGATGCAAAGGATGTAATCTCTGCGTTGTCGCTTGTCCTCTTAATGTCCTTGCTCTTACGACCAAGGAAGTGAACCATAAGGGCTATAATTTCGCCCATGAGGTTCTTGCTGACACCTGTACAGGCTGTGCGTCATGCGCTACAGTATGTCCTGACGGGTGCATAACCGTTTACCGTCTTAAAACAGTCTAAGCTATGGCAGATCAGGAAATCACTTTGATGAAAGGCAATGAGGCCATTGCCCACGCAGCGATCCGCTGTGGTTGTGACGGCTACTTCGGCTATCCTATTACCCCGCAGTCTGAAGTTCTCGAGACTCTGGCTGTAGAGAAACCATGGGAGACCACCGGTATGGTCGTTCTTCAGGCTGAGAGTGAGGTTTCATCGATCAACATGGTCTATGGTGGAGCCTGCACAGGCAAGAGAGTTATGACTTCTTCTTCCAGCCCTGGCATCAGCTTGATGCAGGAGGGTTTGTCCTACATGGCTGGCGCTGAACTTCCTGCACTCATCGTAGATGTTATGCGTGGAGGTCCTGGACTCGGAACTATCCAGCCTAGCCAGGCAGACTATTTCCAGGCATGCAAAGGTGGTGGACACGGAGACTATCATCTCATCGTTCTCGCCCCTGCATCTGTTCAGGAAATGGCAGATTTCGTAGACCTCGGATTCGAGCTTGCATTCCGTTACCGCAACCCTGCGATGATTCTCGCAGACGGTGCTATCGGACAGATGATGGAGAAAGTCGTTCTTCCTCCTTTCAAGCCTCGCCGCACAGAAGAGGAAATCAGGAAAGAGTGTCCTTGGGCTACTACCGGACGTTTCGGCGGAAGAAAGCCTAATATTATCACATCTCTTGAGCTCCGTTCTGAGGAAATGGAAATCATCAACCTCCGTATTCAGGAGAAATACAAGAAAATCGAGGAAAGCGAGGTCCGCTTCGAGGAATACATGCTCGACGACGCAGAATATGCAATCGTAGCATTCGGTTCCGCAGCACGTATCGCAAAGAAGAGTATTGAGATCGCCCGTTCACAGGGCATCAAGGTCGGACTTCTCCGCCCTATTACTCTCTGGCCATTCCCTACCAAGGAAGTCCAGAAACTTGGCGAAAAGATGAAAGGCATCCTTTCACTCGAAATCAATGCCGGACAGATGGTCGAGGATATCCGCCTCGCCGTAGCCGGACGTGTACCGGTTCAGCATTTCGGCCGTCTGGGTGGAATTATTCCTGACCCTGACGAGGTTGTGGATGCAATCAAACGTCTTTTCTAATTTCTAAAGACCATGACAAGAGAAGAAATAATCGAGCAAGGACAGGTTGTCTATAAGAAACCTACCTTATTGAATGACACTCCGATGCATTATTGTCCCGGTTGCAGCCACGGAGTTGTGCACAAAATAGTCTCAGAGGTAATCGAGGAGATGGGAATGACAGACAAGACCATCGCGATTTCTCCTGTAGGCTGTGCGGTGTTCGCTTACAAATATATTGATGTTGACTGGGAAGAGGCCGCTCACGGAAGAGCTCCTGCACTTGCCAGTGCCACAAAACGCCTCTGGCCAGACAGACTCGTGTTCACATATCAGGGTGATGGTGACCTCGCCTGCATCGGTACAGCAGAGACTATCCATGCTCTCAACAGAGGTGAGAACATCACTATCATATTCATAAACAACGCTATCTACGGCATGACCGGAGGTCAGATGGCTCCTACTACCCTTCTGGGCATGAAGACAGCTACCTGTCCTTATGGTAGAGAGGTATCGCTTCACGGTTATCCTCTGAAGATTACCGAACTCGCTGCAAACCTCGAGGGTACATGCTACGTTACACGTCAGTCTGTACACAATGTGGCTTCCATCAACCGTACCAAGAAAGCCATCAGAAAAGCGTTTGAATATTCTATGCAGGGCAAGGGCTCTAACCTCGTAGAGGTCGTATCGACCTGTAACTCAGGTTGGAAGATGAGTCCTGAGAAGGCTAACAAGTGGATGGAGGAGAACATGTTCCCATTCTATCAGCTTGGTGACCTTAAGGACAAAGGTGTTGAACTTTAAATCGACAAGGCTATGACAGATGAGATAATTATTGCAGGATTCGGAGGACAGGGTGTCCTCTCGATGGGTAAGATTCTGGCTTATGCCGGTCTGATGGAGAACAAGGAAGTTACTTGGATGCCGGCTTATGGTCCGGAGCAGCGTGGCGGTACAGCCAACGTTACTGTCATCGTAAGTGATGATCCTGTTTCCTCCCCTATTCTTTCAAGTTTTGACATCGCCATCGTGCTGAACCAGCCTTCACTCGAGAAATTCGAGCCGAAGGTAAAGCCAGGCGGAATCATCATCTATGACGGTTACGGCATTTCTGAACCTCCTACAAGAAAGGATATCAAGGTCTTCAGAATCGACGCCATGGATACTGCTGCTGAGATGAACCTTATCAAGACTTTCAACATGATCGTTCTTGGAGGTCTTCTTAAAGTACGTCCGATCGTCCAGATCGACAGCGTCCTTGCAGCTCTCCGCAAGACTCTCCCTGCACGTCACCACAACCTCATTCCACAGAATGAGGAGGCTATCCGCAAGGGTATGGAAATCATCCAGGAAGTTAAGTAATTTACTGGTAATATATTAAGGGCCCGTCTCCTTCAGGCATTTTCCAGGAGACGGGCCTTGTTTTGCATAAGCGGCATCAAGAATGACTATAGTTCCTAATATCCGCAGACTCGATGGCAAAAAACGTCACAACACGACTGTTACAGGCAAGACCTTCATGCCACACTCTTGCTCCCTCTGCAAAGGGGTTTTCAACGCTTCACGATATTGATGTGTTCAGATGCAGCGTTGCGGAAATTTCGGACAACCTGGCGGGTTACATAAGATATATCTATTTGAATGTCAAGATATTGCAATAAAATGCACCTGCCAGGTCCTATGAAAAAACATACAACCTGGCAGATCTATTAATAAGATAAATACTCGTTATCGAATTATTACCCAGTAGATTACAGTGTTTATGCTATACTTATTCTCCTGCCAGGTTGTCTGGCATATAATTGTAACGTCGCATGGCCGGACGGCGGCGGAAGCTTTTCATAAACAAGTACTTGTCCGCGGCAACTTTAGGGTGAACTTGAGAAGAAAGTGGTTGTTTCATATACCGTAATCACCGCTCCTTGTGACGGTTATGTGGGACGCAAGGACATCCACGTCGGACAGTTGGTTCAGCCGGGTCAGCTTATGGTTAAGATCGTGGATGACGCAAACGTCTGGATTATTGCAGATTACAGAGAGACACAGGTGCAGCACATCGCTTTAGGTTCAGAGGTTAAGATTTCAGCGGATGCCCTGCCTGATGCTGAATTTACCGGACACGTGGAGCCTGTCCGCAGAACGCTGAAGAAAATGCCGTCTTGGAAGTCAGTGTGAATGACACTCAAGCGGTCACTCGGCATCGCATAAGATATGCGACACATAACGTCAGTTCTGTAGCATAATCTGAAAATGAGGCAGATGAAGTCATTGACGCTGAAAGAGGTATGGTTCTGCCGACATTCTGCGACTCGCACACCCACATTGTCTTCGCCTGCACACGCGAGGCTATAGAGAGGAGCCTTTGAATCCGCGTGACTCTGACGGAGGCAAGATTCCGACGCACATATTATATTTCCACATATTCTCTGTATATTTGCAGACTGGAAAAAACAGAACAAAATAGACATATATGATAGTAATGAAATTCGGCGGAACATCCGTAGCTGACAGCACGGCGATTTCGCGCACCATAGAAATCATTCGGAAGAAACTGACAGAACGTCCAATAGTCGTGGTATCTGCATTGTCCAAAGTGACAGACTTGCTCTACAAGATTTCGGACAAGGCGCGGGAACGCGACAAGAGCGGAGCGTATGAGCTTATGGCTCAGCTGCGTACACGGCATCTGACATTGGCGGAAGAACTTATCAACACCGACAGTTGCAACGCTTCTGAGCAGGACTGCGCGTCAATGCTGGAGGATGCGAAGGGCAGGATTAATACCATCTGCGACCGTCTGGAGCATTTCGTCGATGCGGTATGCGAACTGGGCGAGCTGTCCGACCGCAGCAAGGCTGTAATCATCGGAAACGGCGAATATCTCTCGTCGAACGTCATCTGTCTCGCGATGAACGCCAGAGGAATTCGCACGCACCTGATGGACTCCAGAAGGATGATAATCACTGACAATGTCTTCCTGAAAGGCGAGCCGAGGACGAAATTGACCACGGAGAAGGTCAATGCTGAGGTCAATGCAGAATACGCTGACTGCGAGGCTGTCATCACCCAAGGATTCGTATCGGAGACAGAAGACGGAGAGCCTACCGTCCTGGGAAGAGGAGGCTCTGACTACACGGCATCATTGATAGGAATGGCGGTAGGAGCCACCAGAATCGAGATATGGACGGATGTGGACGGCGTGAAGACGGCTGATCCGAGAAAGGTGGAGGGCACAAGGAGCCTGGAGCGGATTTCGTTCGAGGAGGCCGCCGAGATGGCTCATTTCGGGGCGAAGGTGCTGCATCCGATGACCATAGAGCCGGCGGTCAGGAAGAATATCCCGATCTATGTCCTGAACTCGATGAACCCTGACGGAAAGGGCACGGTAATTCTCCAGAACTCCAAGATAGACGACGGCGTGAAGTCTGTTTCCAGCAAGGAGAACATTCTGGTAATCAATATCTTCTCCACAAAAATGATCAATGCCGCCGGCTTCCTTATGAGCGTGTTTGAAATCTTCAGCAGGAACAATGTATCGGTAGACCTCATCAGTACTTCGGAGGCGAACATCTCCGTCACGGTGGACGCTTCCCAGGACATCGACAAGGTCATCGAGGAACTGTCGTCATTCGCCGAGGTCTATGTGGACCGCGACAAGGCACAAGTCTCCGTCATCGGAAAGAATCTGGACAATGTCACAGGCATTCTAGAGAAGACTTTCGCCCCTCTGAGAGACTACAAGATATATATGATCTCCCAGGGAGCCTCGTACGTGAACATCAGCTTCATCGTGGACCGCTCGGCAATGGACACCGTAGTGTCGCTGCTTCACAAGAGCCTGTTCAGATAAGCTCGTCACATAGACATTATATCTGATGCGGGGTGCTGCTGCTGAAGCAGTTCCCGCATTTTTTTCATATACGGCTCAGTATGCTTGTAGAACATCTGCAGCCCGGCGCAGAGGGAATTGAGCCCCTCCTCTCCCGTCTTTGTCTTGGAAAAACGGTGCTTAGGACATTCGCCGTTGCAGAGATACACCCATTCGCAGCGGCGACATTGAGACGGAAGAGAATTGCGCTTGGCGATGCCGAATGACACAGCCTTGTCTGACTGCATCATTGTCCTGAGGCTCGACGAGGATACGTTGCCCAGCAGATATTCCGGGTACACGAAATGGTCGCACGCATAGACATCTCCATTGTGCTCGACCACTGCATTGGAGCCGCAAGTCTCGCAGAATGAGCACGTTCCCGGAGTCACTCCGCAATATGAAGCCAATGTGGCGTCGAACATCCCGACGAAATACCGCCCCACATCCGTCTTTACCCAGACATCGAATATATCGCAAAGGAATCTGCCGTAGCCAATGTCGCTCACTGACCAAGAGCCGAAGCCGTCTCCTCCATATTCGGGGGCGACGATCGACGGGCGGGCATTGTCCACCCTGCGACCTTTTGCATTGACCTGGTACCGAACTTTCTCGACGACGGGTAGGAACTGCATGAACTGGCTCCCGAGCGACTTGAGGAACTGGTAAATTTCGACGCCCCGCCCCTCCGAAGCCTTGGACACCGCCGTCAATGTGTTGAATTGCACGCCTCCGCGTATCAATGTCACCAGCCCACGCATCACTTTGTCGAATGACGGGATGCCGGTCTTGCTGCTTCGGTACGCGTCGTGGACATATTGCGGTCCGTCAATGGAGATGCCGACGAGGAAGCCGTTGGAGGCGAAGAGGTCCGCCCATTCAGGAGTCACGAGGGTACCGTTGGTCTGAAGCGTGTTATGAACGACCTTGCCATTGGCATATTTACGCTCCAGCGCAATGGCTTTCCGATAGAAGTCAATGCCTGCCAGCAGTGGCTCTCCGCCGTGCCAGTTGAACGTGACCTCGGGCACATCGCACGAGCCGATGTAGTCGCTGATGACTTTTTCGAGGAGTTCTTCCGACATTATCGGCTCTCTGCCGCCGTAAAGCGATGCCTTGTCCAGATAGTAGCAGTAGCGGCAATCCAGATTGCACAGGGAACCGGCGGGCTTGAGCATTATGTTGAAGGCTGCGGGTCCTGTCATCTTGACGGCATCCGCCAGCGTTATCGTTTTCTTGAATGAGTCTTCCATACCGCAAAGATAACCCTTTTCACGGATAATCGCCGTCACAATCCCCAAAACGCTTCCGTCTCTCCCCGCTTTGCGCATTACGCTAAATTGATTGGGCTAACGAAATTGTGAAATAAGAACCTGTTTTTTGAAAAAAAACGTAACTTCGTAGCGAAAGTAAAACAACTTACGAATGAAAGGAAAAACGATTTTCGGACTTGCGGCGCTTCCTGTCGTCGCCGGAGCTTGCGCTAATGCAAAACAGGAACCTCAGAAGCCTAACATATTGCTAATCATAGCCGACGACCTCGGAATAGGAGACGTGAGCGCCTACGGATATGGAGCCATCCCTACTCCACACATCGACTCACTCGCTTCGGAAGGCGTACTTTTCAACAACGCTTACGCAACATCAGCGACATCGACTCCGAGCCGCTACGGAATCCTCACCGGAGAGTACCCGTGGCGAAACGCAAACGCAAGAATCCTTCCGGGAGACGCACCACTGCTGATTTCTCCGTCAATGCCGACCATACCTAAGATGATGCAAGCCAATGGATACCAGACCGGTGCCATAGGGAAATGGCATCTCGGAATGGGTGACGGCAACCTTGACTGGAACAAGCATATCAGCCCTTGCGCAAATGACATAGGATTCGACTACTCTTGCCTTATCGCAGCGACTAATGACCGTGTACCTACAGTCTATGTGGAGAACGGAAACGTGCTCGGACTAGATCCAGACGACCCTATCGAGGTCAGCTACGAACACAACTTCCCTGGAGAGCCAGATGGAAAGAAGGATCTCGATATGATACGTATGATGTGGGACCATCATCATAACGAAGCCATTATCAACGGAATACCGCGCATCGGCTATATGCGTGGCGGAAAGAAGGCAATCTGGACAGACGAGGATATGGCTGACTACTTCGTGGACAAAGTGAAGAACTACATTGACACGAGAGACGAGAGCAAGCCTTTCTTCCTCTATTACGGTCTCCATCAGCCGCACGTTCCGCGCACTCCTAACCAGAGATTTGTAGGTGCGACGAACCTCGGGCCTCGCGGGGATGCTGTGGTAGAGGCGGACTGGTGCGTTGGCGAGGTTATCAATTACCTCAAGAAGAAAGGGATCCTGGACAATACTCTCGTAATCTTCACATCCGACAATGGTCCTGTCCTTCAGGACGGATATGTGGACCAGGCTTATGAGCACAGGAACGACCACGACGCATACGGAAAGCTCCGCGGCGGAAAATATAGCCTCTATGACGGCGGTGCCCACGTACCAATGCTCGTGTACTGGAAAGGACATACCCGCAATATGGTGTCCAACGAACTCGTGTCGCAGCTTGACTGCTATGCGTCACTGGCATCATTGATCGGTGCTGAGACACCTGACAGTCTCGACTCCCAGAACTATATGGATGCTTTCCTCGGCAAGGGAAAGGGCAGAGAGTCTCTCATCGTAGAGGCAAAGAGCCGTCTGGCAATGAGAAAGGGCGATTATATCATGATTCCTCCTTACTACGGACCGGCTTACAGAAAGACCAAGAAGGTGGACCTGGGCAATGTTCCTGACTATGTTCTGTTCGATGTGGTCAATGACCGCGGACAAGAGCATGACATCGCAGCCAAGAAGCCAGAGGTGCTCGAGGAGATGAAGAAGGAGTTCCACGATTTCGTAGGCAGCTACTACGACATCGACATCACCGAGAAGCTCAAGAATTATTAGTCAATAAGTTCAGATAGATAAGCAAGAGTCTGGTCAAAGTACGTTTTGAGCAGGTCTCGTGGATCATATGATGGTCTTCCCATCGTTTCAGGTATAGCTTTGGCAAATCCAAGTCGTTCGAGATTCAGAGAATCAACGAAGGCATCAAACAAACACACCGGGCAATTTTCAGGTCATTCTTCCGCAGACGCAGCTGCATCAGGTTAGATTCCGTAAATATAATAAAAAAATCAAATATGCAAACAAAGCCGCGCGCAAGACTTGGAATCCTGAGCGCGGCTTTGTTACATATAATCTTCAAGTTCCGCAAGTGCGAAACACCGAACTATTTCAGATAAGCATCGCTTACGACCTTCTGGCTACGTGCAATAAAGTCGCTGAGTGCCTTACCCTTAAGAAGTCCATTTGCAAGAAGGGCGAGATCAGTAACCTGCTGGAGAATCTCGTTCTTGGAAGCAAACTCCTCTATGTCAGCCTTATGAGCCGTATGGGCAGCCTCTTTAGCCTCACGTACGGCAGTCTTCGCATCCTCTGCAGCTTTCTTCTGCTCCTCAGTTGCGTTCTTGTCCTCGCCTGCCTTTATTATCTCAGGATCTGCTTCAGCGACTTTCTCCTGAGGTTTAACCTCTGCTTTCTCGGCCTCGAGAATCTTGGCAATCACAGGATTCTGGACATTGATCGTAATATTGTAAGACTCAGGCATCTGGCCGTAGAAATTCATACCGCCGCCCATGGCGCTCATCTCTCTGTAACGGCGCATGAACTCATTCTGGGTAATCAGGATTGGTGCACCGTCCTCGCCGAGGTTGTCACCTTCTACATAGTATTCATACTCCTTAGGAAGAACTGACTTGAACAAATCGCTCATATCGCTCTTTTCCTCCTCGGTAAATGTCGGCTTCGTCCTGTCCTCCTTAGGGATAAGATTATCGATAGCGTCAGAGTCCACACGGCTGAAACGACAGTCTTTCAACTTCTGCTCCAGCAAGTTGACGAAGTGAGAATCGAGTTCGCAGTCCATAAGCAGGACATCATAACCCTTGTTCTTGGCACCCTCAATAAACTGATACTGAGACTCCAGATTAGTGGCATACAAGTAAACGACCTTCTTATCCTTGTCAGTCTGAGTTCCTTCGATAGCCTTTCTATATTCATCGAAACTGAAGTATTTGCCGTCAGTATTCTTCAGAAGAGCGAAATTCATGGCTCTCTCGCAGAACTTCTCGTCTGACAACATGCCATACTCGATAAAGAGCTTAAGGTTATCCCATTTCTCTTCAAGAGACTTTCTCTCAGTGTTGAAGATTTCTTCCAGCCTGTCAGCCACCTTCTTGGTGATGTAGCCTGAAATCTTCTTCACATTGGAGTCACTCTGGAGGTAACTTCTGGAAACGTTCAGCGGAATATCCGGAGAATCGATCACACCATGAAGCAGCGTAAGGAAGTCAGGCACAATGTTATCCACATGGTCTGTAACGAACATCTGGTTGCAATAGAGCTGAATCTTATTCTTCTCGATAGCCATTCTCTCCTTAATCTTAGGGAAGTAGAGAATACCTGTCAGATGGAACGGATAGTCCACATTCAGATGGATGTAGAACAGAGGATCTTCGTATGTAGGATAAAGTGCCCTATAGAAATTCTTGTAATCCTCATCTTTCAGTTCAGATGGCTTGCGGGTCCACAAAGGCTCTACAGTGTTGATTACCTTATCTTTATCAGTATCTACATATTTACCGTCTTTCCATTCCTGCTCCTTGCCGAAAATAATCGGGAACGGCATGAATTTGCAGTACTTGTTCAGAAGCTGCTCGATCTTGCCCTTGGCAGCATACTCTGAAGAATCATCATCCAAGTACAATGTGATACATGTTCCCCTGTCAGACTTGTCAGATGCGCTCATCTCATATTCAGGACTGCCGTCGCATGACCATTTGACAGCCTTTGCGCCGTCTTTCCATGAAAGAGATTCGATGGTCACCTTCTTGGAAACCATGAACGCAGAATAGAAACCAAGTCCGAAATGACCTATAATGTTGCCAATCTGGTCTTTATATTTCTCCAGGAACTCCCCTGCTGATGAGAATGCTATCTGGTTAATATACTTGTCGATTTCCTCTTCTGTCATACCGATACCGCGGTCGATAATCTTGAGGACCTTATCTTTCTCGTCAAGTTCTATTCTGACTGCCAATTCTCCGAGTTCGCCCTTGAAGTCGCCTGATGATGCGAGTGCCTTCATCTTCTCAGTAGCATCTACTGCGTTGGCTACCAACTCTCTAAGGAAAATTTCATGATCAGAATACAAGAATTGTTTAATCACCGGGAATATATTCTCAGTGGTAACACCGATTTTACCTTTAATCTCTGCCATAATATCTAATTTTTTATTTGTCAATGTTGCCGGACGTTTACCTGAGCAGCCTGCCCCGAACCTGAGGTCGTCATTCAAACAACAAGGCCGCCCGGTAATCCGAACAGCCAAATGTCAGTCAAATAACGTTCCATTCCGAAACGTGTGACAAATTGTCAGTCTAGTAAGGTCTATCAGTCTACTTACGTTTCGCATGTGCGAAACACCGCTTATGGAGCCCGCGAGGGCGAAGGTAAGTCTGACAACTTGCGAAACTTGAGCAGTCTAGTAAGGTCTATATGATGTCTGGTACTGCGCCGAGCCATCCTGGTACAGCACTTTCAGCCAATCTTTTTCGACCTTTCCTTTCTTAAAAGATATGCCGAGCAGACCCGTCGGTCTACACCCGCTGCTGCGAAATGTCTCAGGCTCATCCCATTCGAGAGTAATCTCGCCTTCAGAACTGAACTCCATGGAGTAATCTGATTTTTCCTTGCGGACGCCATCCACTTTTATGGTCCAAGTATGACGAGATAAAACAGGATCTGTCTTTTCTGCCGGGATGGCGGTTACCGTATAGATATATTTATAATCTCTATGAGACATATCCGCACATGAATCATCTCGGATGATAGTCCATGACTTTTCTCCCAATCTTGGGCTACGGACTATGTAACGCTCTGAATTTACGTACCATACGGTATCTGCATTCTCTACACTACAAACAAAGGGTCCCACCTTATACCCCTTATTGTCAGGAATGACATACGTTCCTTCTTTCATAGGTTTCGGGAATTTTTCCTTTGCCATGATGACGTAATCCAAAATCTCTACAGAAGGAATCATACACTTATTGAGAACATTTTCAGCATAATATATATATTCTTTCCCTTCATACAGAGCATAGTCCCTGCCGGAAAGACAGCAAGACACTGACGATAAAGCCATTATAGCGACAAACACTATTCGTTTATACATTTTCATAACTTCTCCTTTTTCTAAAATCTGCAACCCACTCCGAATGTCATGCCGTTCATCATGGTTCCGAACGTAAGTTCCGCACGGCCATAAATCCGACTGCCAAGAGTATAGGAAAATGGAATAATCTGAAATTCGGCAGAAGCCTTGCGGGAAAATCCGTCATAGAATCCGGCACCGCCCTGCAAAGCTCCGGACAAGGTAGATAATTTACTTGTGAAGTAGAAGAACCTGACCTCGGGCATGACATATATCGCATTTCCAGTCATTGACTTCCGATGTCTATTGTCAAAACCTTTATAGAGGTCTCCTGTCATCCGCAATGCTGAAATATCTCCGCCGACTGCCAACCACTTGTTAAGTTTCGACTCGAAACGAACAGAATACAACCCGGTGTATTCGATATTCACCATACCCTCTGAGTATAAATCAGATACCATAGGAGGTGTAGAATGTGACAGCCCCGGCCTTTCGTAGTACTGTAATGCTGATGTAGGATCACCTGCAGACACGTTCACAGAGATGTCGAACTTATATTTCCTCATAGGCCGGAAGGCGTCGGCTTCAGAAACAAAGATGAACATGGCCGCTACTGATACGGCCAATGACTTCAATAGTTTAGTCGTCATAATGATATTCAGTTGTTTCGTTGTTTCCATAAGTTATACTATTGACAAAAAAGCGTGCCCCGTCACGATAAAAGACAGTCTCAAATTCGCCACTCAGATCCACTTCGTATTTTCGCTTGTAATCGTTATTGTGGATTCTGTATACCATCTGAACAGGAGATTTATATGATGAACTGTAACCTGTAGACTCTTTGGTCGTTCCGGAAACTTCTACCTGCCAGTCGCGGACACCTTTACGAAGAGTATGGAAAGATATGGTTCCTTTGGCATTCATATTTTCAAATATGCCGTCAGCACCGGATGTGACGGTGAATGCCCAAGTAGTATCTGCAACATATTTGGTTACCAGTTCAGCTTCGGTATTTCCGCCATATTGCTCAAGAACCATTTTCGTCTTATGCTCTCCCGGTCCGAACATGGATTCTGTTCCGAAGTCCAACATTTCACTCATCTTGACGGCCGGAAATTCTGCCGACAGACATCTCAGACCTATCGAATAAGATTCCAACGACCATGGCGTACTGTTCCATTCTGCGGTATCCACTTCACAGGAGGTCACTGCAATCATGCCTGCCAAAGCTGCGACAATAATATGTAATTTATTCATAGTCATATATAATTAGAACCTGTATCCAATTCCTGCACGTATACCGCACCATACTGAACCCATACCGATTTCAGAAAATCCGAAGAAGCGGTTTCCAAAACTGACTCCGAAAGGAATGGTCTGGAGCATCGGAGTAAAAATAGCCTCATCCGCCACATCTCCGAATTTGCATGAAGGGAAATCTTCGAGATTATATCCAGTATAATACGCGGTACCGATTCCAAGTCCTGAATATAGTTTCACGTTACGGTGCGACAAATAGGTGAAACGGGCCAACGGCATGAAATAAATAGCCCCTGCATGTGCAGTACCTATCCTGGAATCATTATAGCCATCATATATATCTTTCCAGAAATGATTATAACCGATTCCTGCTGAGAATGTTATCCATTTCTTAAGGATGTATGAGAACTCTGCCGTCACAGCACCTGTAGAGTAGACAGCTCCTGAGTATTTGCCTATAATGGAACCCATTTTACCGTCATTCGGGCCATAGGCATCTAAATTCTCCCCCCATCCGAAGCCATCACAAAATCTTGACTTTGCGATCAACGACCATTCCGGAACTGACGCTCCTATCCGCACTTCGAATTTAAGTGACGGGTCGGCCGGCCTTGACTGCCCGTACGCCCCAACAAAACTGAAAGTGGCTGCCATAACTACAGCAGCCACTTTAATGAATTTCTTGTCTGTCATTTCCGTTTCTGCATTTGTCCGGATTCTGTCCGGAACTATTATATAGATGCAGAACTGACGGGAAATGTTGCGTACTATTTGTACATAAACCTCTTGATACTCATCTTAGGAGTCTTTTCGAACGGCTTGTCCACGAGTTCGACCTTCTGGATCTGACTGTAAGAAGGAAGCGTTCTGTTGGCATTGACCCGAACCCTTTCCGGTATGTCGGAGATGGTTTCCTCGTCGAGGCCGGCCTTCCGGATGGCATCGTGGTCGAGGTACACGAGGGCGACGAGCTTGGCTCCCCTGTCGACTACGACAGACTCTGCGACAAAGTCCTGGCTATTCACTGCGGCTTCGACTTCCTCAGGGTAGATGTTCTGGCCGTTCGCGCTGAGTATCATGCTCTTGCTGCGTCCTCTGATGAAGATATTGCCATGCGCGTCGATTACGCCAAGGTCGCCGGTCTTGAGGAATCCGTCCTCGGTAAATGCGGCTTTGGTAGCTTCTTCATTCTTGAAATAACCGATGCAGATATTCTCGCCTTTCGCCTGGATTTCGCCCGCAACGTGCTGAGGGTCTTCGGAATCGATACGGACTGTAGCGCAATCTACCGCGCGTCCGCAAGAGCCGGGAACGTATGAATAGCAAGGTTCATATGCCAGCAATGGAGCCGCCTCTGTCATTCCGTATCCGACGGTGTAAGGGAGTCCGATTTTCTTGAACCATTTCTCTACGTCCGGATTCAACGGTGCTCCGCCCATGATGATCATCTGAAGGTTTCCACCCAACGCCGCGAGAAGTTTCTCGCGTATTTTCTTGAAGATCAATGATTTTACTCCAGGAATGCTTGTAAGCACTTTCATGACAGGCTTTTCGACAACCGGTTTGATGGCGCTCTTGAACACTTTTTCCATGACGAGAGGTACCGTGATGAGAAGGTACGGTTTCACGTCGTGCATGGCTGAGAGAAGGAGCGAAGGTGACGGGGTCTTGCCGAGGAATGTGATGCAGGTTCCGTTGCACAATGGGTAAAGGAACTCATATACAAGGCCATACATGTGGGCCATAGGGAGCATGGACACCATCGTGAATTTGTCTGATGACGGGATATAACGCTGACCGAAGTCTACGGTGGCGCTTATCGCACGGTATGTGAGCATTACGCCCTTAGGAGCACTGGTAGTTCCTGAGGTATAGTTGATTATGTCGAGGTCATCCCAGTTGTCGGTGTTGTATTTCACGTTTTCGCGGGAGAATCCCATAGGGTATTTTGCGGTAAATCTTTCTGGTACAGAGGCGAAAGCAGCTTTTACTTCCTCACCTGCAGACCAGAGGAGAGTAAAATCATTGACAGAGACAACAGCTTTCAGGCGCGGCATGGCCTGGATATCGAGTTTAGCCCATATATCGCTGTCAGTGAAGAGTATAAGGCTTTCCGAATGGTCCACCAAATGGTTCACGCTCTCAGGGGTGAAGTCTGAAAGGATCGGAACTACTACTGCTTCATATGTATTCACGGAAAGGAACGATACGGCCATTCTGGCGGTGTTTTTCGCGCAGATGGCTATGTGGTCTCCTTTCTTTATTCCGCACGCATCGAAGAAGATGTGGAATCTCTCGATTTGTGTGGCCAACTGGCCATAGGTAAAAATTTCACCCCGATAGTTGCTTACAGCAGGCTTGTCCCAATAAAGCCGTACAGCGTTCTGTAGTCTTGAGAAATAATGTTCCATATTCAACTTGAGATAATGCACAAATTTAATAACTTTCAGTTATATTTGTGAACGTGCAAGCAAAGAAGTTGCATATATACGTCTATATTACAGAGGAAAGGATATGAAAAGAAAACCTATCGTCGCACTGATTTACGATTTCGACGGGACTTTGTCGCCGGGAAACATGCAGGAATTCGGGTTCATCCAGGCTGTCGGAAAGACTCCTGAGGAGTTCTGGGAGATGAGCAACCGCATCGCCACGGGACAGGACGCGAGCAATATTTTGGCGTATATGAAGCTCATGTTCGATGAGGCAAAGTTAAAAGGTATCAGATTGAGGCGCAGCGAGTTCAAGAAGTTCGGCAAGGATATCAAGTTGTTCGAGGGGCTCGGCAGCTGGTTCGATCTGGTCAATGAATATGGACAGCGCCAAGGTGTCAGGGTGGAGCATTATATAAATTCTTCAGGGCTGAAGGAGATCATCGAGGGCTGCCCTATCGCCAAGGAGTTCAAGCACATTTTCGCGAGTTCGTTCCTGTATGATGCGAAGGGCGAGGCTGAGTGGCCAGGCATCGCTGTGGATTATACGGCGAAGACGCAGTTTCTTTTCAAGATAAACAAGGGAATTTTCAGCGCGAGGGATACCAAGGAGGTCAATGAGAGTATGGCGGAGGACAAGAAGAGGATTCCGTTCACTCAGATGATTTATGTGGGTGATGGTGAGACTGATGTGCCTTGCATGAAGATTGTAAGTATGTTCGGCGGGCATTCCATCGCAGTGTATAATCCTGAGAATGAACAGAAAAAGGCTGTAGCGGAGAAACTTCTCAAGCAGGGTCGCGTGCATTTCATCACACCTGCCAATTACTCTCACTATAGCCGTACATTCAAAGTAGTCTGCAACATTATCGATAAGATAAAGGCAGACTACGTTCTGAAAATGATGTAATTCCTATTTGCCGAATCTTTTGAGGATAGGATCATAAGCGTCGATTCTTCTGTCGCGGAAGAATGGCCATCCTCTACGGACGTATTCTGTGCGGTCCATGTCGATATCGACTACTTTGTTTTCTTCGTGTTCAGTGTCGAACTGTGCGAGGATTTCTCCCTGGGCACCTGCTGCGAATGAGTATCCCCAGAAGTCAAGTCCGATGGTGTTTCCCGACGGGTCATCCTCGTGGCCTACGCGGTTTACTGTAATGACTGGCAATCCGTTAGCTACAGCATGTCCACGCTGTACGAGCTGCCAAGCCTGTCTCTGCATAGCCTGTTCTTCCTTACAGTCTGTTCCTACGCCGCCGATGGCTGTAGGGTAAATCAGGAGATCTGCGCCGTTCATGGCCATGATTCTGGCTCCTTCGGGGTACCATTGATCCCAACAAACAAGAACACCGAGGTTTCCGACCGAGGTCTGGATCGGCTCGAAGCCGAGGTCTCCTGGGGTGAAGTAGAATTTCTCGTAGAAGCATGGATCGTCAGGGATGTGCATCTTGCGGTATTTGCCGGCGATGGTTCCGTCTTTTTCCATTACGACTGCGGTGTTATGATAGATTCCCGGTGCGCGTCTTTCGAAGAGTGAAAGGACGATTACGACTCCGAGTTCTTTGGCGAGGGCTCCGAAGCGGTCGGTAGATGGTCCCGGAATCGGTTCTGCGAGGTCACAGATAGAGGCTTCTTCTGTCTGGCAGAAGTATACGCTATTGTGAAGTTCCTGGAGAACAACGAGTTGTGCACCCTTAGCGGCGCAGTCACGTATATTGAGTTCGAGTTTGTCTATATTTGCGGCAATGTCTTTTCCACAAGACTGCTGCACCATTCCTACTTTAAGTATCTTAGACATAATTGTATGATTTTTAATGTTTATTCTGCCAGCCAGCCTTCAGGGAACTGCATAGTGACACAGTGCAGTCCGCCATGTCCTGAAAGAAGTGGACGGCAGTCTATTATTTTCACTGTTCTGTCCTGGAAGACCGCCTGGAGTCTTTCGCGTACGATTTCATCTTTCGCGGAGCCTGAGCCAGGAACGAGGACGGCGCCGTTTATAATCAAGAAGTTAGCGTAGGAGCCCGGAAGTCTGTAGTCGTCCAGATAAAGTGCGTCCGGAAGTGGGAGCGGAACGAGTTTATATGGCTTACCGTCAAGTGTTTTCAGAGTTTTGAGCTGCTGCTCCATAGCATGAAGTTCAGGCCAGTTTTCGTCGGATTCGTCTTCGCACTGGGTGTAGGCGATAGTGTCGGCATCGCAGAAGCGTGCGAGGATGTCAACGTGGCTGTCGGTGTCATCGCCTGCGATTCCGCCGTGCTCGAGCCAGATCACGCGTTCGAGTCCGAATGCCTGTTTGAGTTCGCCCTCGATCTCTTCCTGCGTAAGGTACTCGTTTCGATTCAATGAGCAGAGGCATTCGCGGGTGGTGATGAGTGTCCCCTGTCCGTCTGTGTCGATACTACCCCCTTCGAGTACGAATGGTCTCATGTCGACGCATGCGACATCTTCCGCAAACATGTTGGCAAAGAAGACGGTTTTGGTGATCTGATTATCCTTGTCGGAAGCGAATTTCAGGCCCCATCCGTTAAACACGAAGTCATAAAGGTATTTTTCACCATTGTCACCATAGACTGAGATGGCGCCGTGATCGCGCGCCCAGGTATCGTTTATCGGGCATTCGCAAAAGTGGATTTTGTCAATGTCGATGTTCAGTCCTTTTTCATCGGCGATTTGCGCCAGTCGCGCTGAGGTTTCTGGTATGGAGGTGGTGACTATCAACAGGGATTCATGTTCGAGGACAGCTGCAGCAATCTGCGCATAGCATTCCTGAACTTTTTCCAGTTCGTACCACGGTGTAGTATCATCAGGCCATGTCAGCTGGACAGCGCCTTGTTTTTCCCATTCAGCAGGAAGTCTCATTTCGTATCGGTTATATTCTATATTATTATATCCTGCAAAAATACAAAAATCTGTTGGGGAATACAACACACGACTTCCGGGAAGCAGGTGACATGGCAGTATTCGCCGGCGGGCGGTGATTAATGGCGCTGAGAATCATGGTGACGACGGGCGGTGATTAGTAGCGCCGGCGCACGGTGATACCGGCGGAGACTCGGCGACGTAACTTTGCCATGTAAAAAAATTAGGCCCGGGAAATGTTTCCATTTCTCGGGCCCGGGATTTAGTTTTTCTAATGAATTATTCGATTGTCACAACTCTGTTGAGAACTGCAGAACCGAATCTATTGTTGGAAGAACCCTCAGCTTTAACTACGAGGTGATCCTCTGCGATACCATACTTTTCTACGAGGAGCTTCTTCACATTGTTTACACGCTGCTCAGAAAGATACTGGTTACGTTTTGCTGTACCGGTAGTCTTATCAGCAGAACCTGTGAGGACAAATACCTTCTCAGGAGCCTGCTCGAGAATATTCTTCACGTAGAACTCGAGATGTGCCTTCTCACGCTCTGAAAGCTCTGTGTTACCGATTTCAAAGTAGAGAGTTGCAGGAGATACGAGGTCACCGGCCTTGGAAACGGTAACTGTATCAGGCTTAGCATTCTTAAGCTCTTCGATCTGTGCCTTGAGATCCTTGTTCTCTTTCTCGAGAACCTGAACTCTGTCCTTAAGCTCGTTATACTGAGCCTCTGTGAATGGAACAGGAATAACAGCAGGAACTACGGAAGAATGACGTTTGAAACCAGTCTTGCCAAGGTTTACAGATACACCGACTGATGCAGAAGGAACGAATCCGAAACGTGAAGGAAGAGGCTCAACTCTGGAAATACCTGCCTTCGTTCCCATAACTGAGAGGTCTACGAAGAGATTCACTCTGTCGCTAAGACGGAAGTTGTTCAACATACCTGCACCTGCACCAAGCTCATTATTACCTGAAGCATGAATGAAAGATACTGAAGGATAGAGAATTACATTCCAAGTCCTGGTCTCTTTATAACCACCGAATGCGTTGGAGACATTCCAGAGGAGATCAGCATGAACAGTGTTGTAGCTGAATTTCTCATCTACTACTGAATATCCGTCCTTTACGCCTACCTTGTCATTGATACCTTTCCATCCGAGTCTACCTCCGATCGTAGGGGTAATCCATTTTCCAAAATTTACGTCTACGGCAACACCGAACTTAGGTGAAGCACCACGCTTTGTAACAAATGAGTTTACACCGGCACCAGCACCAACAAACCAGTTGTCTCCGAAGCGGTTGGTCTCGTATGGACCACGAACTACTTTTCCATTCTCATCTCTGTTGCCATTCTCCTGAGCAGAAGCCGGACTTGCAACAAGTACACTCGCCATAACGGCAAGCGCACCAATGAACAGTTTTGTTTTCATACTCTTTAACTCTTATATACTGATACAAAAATATATTTCCCTCTTTTTAGAACTACAAAGATATAATATCGATGCGAAAAAATCAACACTGGATACTTTATTTCGCACATTTGTAACATATTTGTTAAAAACAGACACTTTTGGGTGTTAACATCAACGAGCAGATCGACAAGCTTCGGCTTAGCGCGGCATCGGAGACCCACAGGACTTTCATGCTCAGACTGTGAATGTGCATGTGGTTCAGCAGATTAGCGAGGGCAGACTACTGATCATTGCAACACGCTGATACAACGAACTTTGACGGTCTTGCCTTTGTCATTCGGATACCACATCGTTATAAGGCTTCCATTAAATTCCCAGCCATATCGAAACTTTGAATTTGAGAAACCCGTACGGCAAGTGCTGTTCGCTTCCCCCTGATCTTCCAGATACATCAGGATAAACTCTCGCTGGTTTGGAACTCGCCACTTGTAATTTGAGTCATATGTATAATTCTGTGCACAAGTATATGTCCCTTCTACAACTTTCTGCATTGTAGCACCTGAAAGAATCTCGGATGCGATAAGGAAACTTTTTGCAGGTTTGTTGTCATCCTGACGTTCATTATGATTGTTCAGTTCGCCTTGTTCACCTGAAACATTCAGTGCGCTCGCATCGATTTTATCGAGCGACAGTTTCGTATAACCATCCTGTTTGGTGCGAGTATAATATTCGCTCGGAGTCTTGTCATAGCCTTCATTGTCTGACTGGAGATTGCGCACACATCTCAGATAAGTAGCAGACCACTCCCCGGATGTGGCACTATTGGTGGCCATACCCTCTTCCGCAAAATAATCACAGAGATTTTTTGTGGAAGTCCAGTATATCATACGGTTACCACCCGCAGTGTTATTGTACGGATTGGTTCCCAAAATCGAAGTAGGCTTGTTGAACAGACGGCTGTCCGTACTGATTACACTTTCTCCCAACCAAAGTCCTGCATACTGTTTGAGCGTAGGAGCATACCAGCGGATCTCATTATCATCTATAACTCCGTCACCATTCAAATCCCTGTTTCTGGACATACAGGCACGGTAGAACCTATTGTTGGAAGCCAGATCTTTCCATGAAATGCGGTAGTTAGACTTCGACAAATCGCTAATCTGATTGTTCCTTCCGTTCCAGTCGTCGGTTCCACTGGAAACCGGACTCGCCAAGAAGCCCTTCCCTGCCTCATCATTCGTAGTCTCGCATCCGTAGGCAACTACAGTTCCGGCATGGGCTCTATCATAGAAAGTCTGGATATTACACTGACTAAGTCCGTAAGCGACTGTGGCATACACACTTCTGTTATCCTTACTTTCACTGACCGAGTTAGCTACATAGAATGTTCTCTTAGGGACATCATTCACATACTCGTTCCATGACTTGGACGGATAATAGTTCTCGTCGACAAAACAGGTAACATCGATGTAAGGATTATTCTTGGCCCCGCCGGTCCAGAAAGTTGTGGCATCAGCATTATCATAGAGCAGTTTAAGGAAAGTGTTGATATCGTAGAGAGAAGATTTTCCTTTTCCAGGATAAGCTACCGCAGTTCCACGCTCTGTTGCCGAAGATGAATATGTGCCACCTATGGCAAATTCCACCCAGTCAGTAGTGGCGCCATTCAAGTTTCCTGTCACCTTATCTGTCACCATCATCACATCAGACTGATTGCCGAGATCAGAAATCTGATATACATAGCCTAACCCCTTCTCCTTCAACATCTTGATATCGTTCTTATAGAAACGCATCACCATATATTCGTAATGGCTGTCCAATGAAAGTGTCTTCCCTGCAGTACCATATTCCATCACAATACCCTCCGCTCCAGGTTGCTTCTGCGAATCATTTTCCTGCTTGGCCTCGACAATGATATTGTCCACACCGGAAATGGAGATATTGAACGTATATGTCGAATTTCTCTCTACATTATAGTCATTTACATCCCTAGTACAGTCCCCGAGATGAATGAAATATGTAACGGCCGCATCCCTTGTGTAGCTTGCAGTCTGTTCCGTGTAAGTACCTTCGAGAACTACATAAGTCCCGAACTCAGGGGCATTGACAAAAACCTTTGGGATGGACATCCCGTCGGATTCCCGTTCGTGCCACTTACTTACATTATTAATCGCATTCTGCTTGTTCTCAGGGAGATATACCTCGAAAAACTGCCTTCCTGAAGCATCCACATCATTTGGGGAGAAGATACCTGATATAGTGTTGAAATTCGTCTTTACCGGCTCCACAGAATATATTTTCTCGATTCCGGCGTCATCGGAAGAGAAAAGAGGACCTACGCAGGCAACATTGACAATGCTGTATTTCTCAGCCTTGAAGCTTTTCCCCACTTTACCACTGGCAATGCCGATATTGAAACGGACTTTAGAGACGACACGAGTGAGTCGGATCATATCTTCATGGCCAGAAGATGTAGTTTCCACACGACCGTTCTTATCGATATTCACCACATTACCACGGTTAGCCGCTCCGGTCATCAGGAAGCTACTGGAGACCTGAATTGTTTCCGGTTTACGGTTGAACGGAAGCGCCAAAAACTGCTTGCGAGTGAAGTTCACGTTGCCATCCATTACAGCTTCCCACGAAAGATTTATCGGAAGACCATCAGAAGGTGATATAGTTTCCTTAATACCGTCCTTCATCGTGGTTTTCAGCGGATAAGTACCTTCCTGATATACGTTTGCGACAGCGTAGATATAAGACCTTCCAGCTGTGGTCTTTACTTTCACTGTGCCGTATTTGCCCTTTGTATCTGAGGTGGCCTGATCAAGACCGCTATCGAAAGCTGCAAAACCTTTCAAGGCTCCACTTTCATTGAAAATGTAGACATACAGATTTTTCAGTGCCCTTTCCTCAGCATCGGTCGCCTTGGTGTCCACTGAATGGATTTCAGAAGATGGGGTCTCCACTGGCAGGGAAACCACTACGACATCATCTTCATGAACATCAGTTCCTTTTTCCCATATACATGATGTAGTACACAGAGTTACTGCGGACAATAATATAATATGTAAAAATCTGAACTTCATAATCAGTTGAAATCTATTTTAACGTCTTCTTTTTTCTTCCAGTCGATTACCTGATACTTCAGTGTCGTTTCCACCTCGACACGCCCGTTCAGGACATAGGCATATATAATGCATTCGTGATTCCTGAGGAATTCGTCCGCGGGAATGTTGAAGGTAACTTTTCGAGATTTGTTCGAAGAGAACTGATAGTTTACTACTCCTCTAAGAGCCTGACCGGACTCCAAATAATACGACGTGAAGGATTTCAGACCTGCATTTCTCATTCTCTCAGCGTAGGCCTGCGCGGTTTCATCCAAGCCCCTTCTGTAGATGGTAGGATCCTGAACAGGACTGATGTCCGTCGCATTGAACAAAACATTCGAGGCACCCGTATATCTGACCGTCTGGGAATAATAGCCAACATTTTCAGGCAGGAACGCAGATGAAGTGTACAGATAATCGAGGCTCTTCACATCGTTAAAATCCACTGCCCTCGTAAAAGCCAATGCTGTCTGAGGGATGAAATTACCGGAAACGCCAGTAGCGGAAGCTCCTGCTTTCCCAAATTCCACATTAAGAATACTTAGACCGTCGATGTCCGACTTACCCTTAGCCTTAGCTATATAGAACTGGAACTTGGAAACTGCCCTAAGAAGAGGAATCTCTATAGAATTTTTCAGGTCAATGCTTTCCGACACATATTTATCAAGCGGAACATTGGCAAGGACCCTGGACATAGGAAGGCCAGTAGAAGGAACAGTACTTACAGCAGGTTTCTTATCCGCAGTAATACCGAATCCGTTTATGATTCCGGCCTTGAGTTGTCCTCTCGTCATGACACTTCCGTCGCCAGTCATAAGACCAGAGTATCCATCTGCATTGGCAAGTACATAAATATCGACGGCTTTCATCTTCCCGTCGCGAAGTTTTATACTCACTACACGATTCTCTGTCCCGGCAAGCCCTGTCTGCTCAGCAAAACCTATCGGCTGGGCTCCGTCTCCAGACTCCCTCGATGCGAAAATCCAGATTCTGTAGGAGTGTATAAGTAATTCAGATTCAATGCCTGACTCCATATCCGCTTCTGTCAATGAAGTCTTTGTCCTGCCAGGAATCTTGTTGCTGACGTCCCCTGTATTCAGTGACACAGTCAGATAAGCCGGCACGTTATCTTCGATATCGCACGGCTTGCTGTCATAGATGCACGAAGTCAGAATGCCAGCGACAAGAACTGCCGTGAACATTTTCGCACATTTGGCGCGGACTGCAATCATTTTATTTATAAAGGACATCAACATTTGCAATTATCTAAATATCTACGTCGTCAAGTATAACCCTCCAAGAATTAATCAATATGCTTGAATTAATCCAATTGTCCTGTTTATCCAAGAAAAACGTCATATTGTATTCATCCTGTCTGTCCAGATATTCCTGATCAGACATCGACGAATTATAGTGCCCCTTAATCAACAGGGCATAATCGATCAGCGGAATGGAAAGTACTTTATCTCCTTGCGTGTTACATACATTCAATATCGGCCTATGCCCTTTCACCAGACGCCCGACAGTAAGTTCCGCCATCGCCACGCCTATTTCAGTCTGGACGGCTCTGCTCGACGAAGTCTTCTCCACAGACGCGCTTCCTGAGCTTACTGACCAGGCTTTATACCACACAGAGTCTGAGACTGACAACTCATTATTCCAGTCGACAGTTCCGTTGTCGTCCGAGATGAAAAATTTGAAATTCTTTACATCCACCGGCTCACCGGAAAGATGCTGAAGAATGATCCTCACATTGTTGGTATTCTTGGTAAGTGACAGTGCAGCGCGACGTGTGCCACCAGTCCTGAAGTCTGTAAAGTCCACATTTTCAGCCATCCCATGAAAAAGCGGAGTCAAGTCTTTCTCTACCTCACAGGACGAGTTGCGCTGAATCATACGTTTAAGTTCATCGACATCAGTCTTCCCGGGAGTAACAGAAACCTGCATATATGAATCGGGATTCCTCTGCTCCCCTTCTGCCCAGGCAAACAATGTGAAGTTTCCTGACGGCATATCGCTTACATCCACCTGATAACCGCACTCGGACAATTCTGCAGCCGATAATGTTTTCGCATAAACCACTATTCCATTCTCATCCGCAGCATAAATCTTCACGGATTTCACTTCTGAGGAAGCGGCATCCGCCGACTTGAGGTTTTTGTCATATCGAATCTGAACGTACCGACGGGTAGGACAGCCGTCAATATCATCGTACACGCAACCGGTAACTGCTGCGATGCTACAAAAGGCTATCGCAGAGAGGATACGCTTCGACAAATTCATTATATCAGACTTTATGTTCATTGTTTATCTTCTTTTACCGGAACCGTTCCGGACTTTGGCGAGCGGAAAGCCGGTCAAGGCCGTCCGCCCGAAAAATCACACTGTCGACAGACAACTATGATATATTATTCGATTACAACATCCTGAGTGACAACTCGCCATTTGAGAATCTTGAGTTCTGCAGAAACGTAGTAGTTCTTCTCTTCTCCAGGGATAAGGACGAGTTTCTCCTCCGGATTGAATACCGGATTACCGATTTTAGCAATCTTGGAAAGTGTGAGTTCATAGATATGGTTACGCACAGTACCGTATGCGACATCAGCAGTTGTCTGGTTATGCTTGATAGGCACCTGGTAGTAACACATACCGTCCTTGAAACATACAAGCTCTTTCTTGGCAATATTGAAACCATTCTCGCCGTTGATAATGCCCTCAACAGTCTTGGCCCAGTTAGCCGCATCGATTACAGAATTGTCTTCTTTCATGAGTTTTGCACCTTCTGCAGGGGCTGTAACTGCTGTGACATTGATTTTGACGGAACCTGAGTTGTCGGCAACATTAGCAACAAATGTTGCGGTTACCTGCTTCGGTTCCACAGAAGCGATTTTCAAGCCTTCTGCTGTGGTATATTCCCAATGCAGTTTTCCCTTGAGAATCTGCTCGGCAGCATAATTTCTCAATGAAGCATCCGTGTAGAAAAGACCGCCGAACTTGTAGATGGACTGCTTTGTCCAGTCTACTCCGTTCTGCGATGTCTCCACATGTGCCGCAATAAGGATGGTAGGGACATTCGCATGTTCACCCCCATTTACTCTTGCGGATGCTTTGTCAGTAGTATTTTCATACATGTAGTTGTATGAATCGACCTTGTTCTGAGTGGCATCGTTCCAAGACAGATATTTGACATTCTTGTATGTTCCCGGCTCTCCCGCAGGCTCGCGGCCGAAAACATACTCCTCTGAGCCTGAGTAGTTAGGGTCCTGAGCCCAGAATGTCCTTTTGGCAGCTTCCTCATACCAGTTCGCGAAAGGATTTGTAACAAGCCATGAAGCCGGAACATCTTTCACAAGATATGAGGTGGTGTTGAAAGCATTTGCAGCCCAACCGTCAACGACTATACGGGCAGAAACCTTGACACCGTCGAGAACACTTTCCTCACTCGGAGTATCGAAACATATTTTTCCTTCTGGAGTCTGTTTCAAGCCGTCCTTGGCTTTCATGTTCACCTTGGCAACCTCGCGCTCCACATAAATCTGGACAGGAGACTTGAGGGCTTCCTCCTTTGTTTCCTTTACGGAAGAAGCTGAAATCGGAGTTGCATTCACGATATTCTTTCCGTCAACAAATACGGAATTGGTCATTGTGAACTTGCCTGCTTCAGTTAAAATCTCGTTATTGTCCACCTGTGTGTTAGCCTCAGCAAGCGACAGATTCTTGAGAGCGTCGCATTTGTCATAGTTGAGAACTGCAAGCACAAGAGCCGGACGGAGTCGGGTAGGACCGAGCACGATAACAGCGTGAGACTCTTTCTCTACGAATGGGGAATTAGGAGTTTTCAATATAAGATTTCCGTTCTCATCCACAGAATCGCCAGTGGCATAAATGACACCGGAGGTAAGGAAGTTGCCGTAAGCGTCGTAGAAAAGGAAAATGGAGTTCTTCACATTTACAGTGCTTTCAGCCTCTGATCCGTCGCGATAGTCCGAAGGAGCTTTGGTAGAAGAGCCGACTGACATGGTGATGTCCACAGCCATGTACTGATTTGCATCAGAACCTCCCTGATTAGAGGAGACGTTCTCTTTAGAGCAAGCCATGGCAAGACTCAAAAGAGCGATCGAAATTAGTTTACTTGTTTTCATTATTAATATAGGATTTAATTTATTTTCCGATAATTATTACGTGCCGCCTCAAGCGAACTTGCCTGTGAGAAAAGTTCCAATGCGGCTTCCTTGTCGCCATTCATTGCTGCAAATATGCCTCTGGCATTCTTAGCCTCGGGCGAATCCCCGGCATTGGCCAAAAACATGGCGGCATCCTTCATATTGCCGTTTTCGAGGGCTACGCAGGCAGCATTGACATTGGCAATTTCACTTTCAGGGAACATCCTGACCGCGATATCGAAGACTCTGTTAAAGTCGTCGCTTCCTTCCTCATACGAGTTTGCGACCAGATACATTTCATTAAGGGACAGCTTCTGAGGGCGTTCTCTGATAATTCTACGGGCTTCCTCAAGACTGAAGTTGCGAACATCGTAAGTAACCTTGTAATCTGTACGGCGAAGCGAAGGGTACGCGACCGGGAGCACCACATTTTTATAGAATGTAGTATAGCGCATCATAAGAGTCCAGTCTTTTTCATCCGGAGTCATATCGCTGTCAATGATATTGAGCACATCCCATCTTCCCGAAAATCCGCAAGTATCTGCAAATTCTCTGAATCCCTTCCAGTCTTCAGGAGTGGAATCCATCGTGAAGAGACTATTATTCAATTCACCATAATAGTTCTCAAGGTATTTTTCCAATGCACTGGTACGATTCTTCGCCAGCTCCGCATTATGCGCATAAGGACCATCTGGGGAAGCATAACCATGTAGATATATTCCGGTGAGTCTGACGTCACTATCATTTTTCACCAAGTCGATGGTCTCCCTGATTTTCTTCAGTTCAGCAGCATTGTTCCCGAAATCAGATCTTATGTCATATTTATTCACTTCGAAGTTAAGACGTGCAGTCCCTTCTTCCTCACGCTGTTTCACGGCCTCCGGCTGAGGCTTCATATAAGCGAATTCCCAAACAACAGGTTCCTCGACGGGTGCATTTTCCACCTCCGGCTCGAGTTCATCAGATGTTACTGCCAATGCCTCTGTCCCTAATCTCTGGGCGCATTTGCAGTCCGCTTGTTCTATAACCAGACGAGAACCTTTCATCCACGGCTGATATGGAACCTTGTACGCATAGTGTTCGACCTGAAGATCTCCATTATGACGTCTTGCGACAATGACAGGATTCTGCGTGGCGGTAGCCCCGTTTCTCTGCCAATACAGATGGCGGAGTCTACCGAGGATTTCGATCGCCGGAAGTCTCAACGTATCTGATATTCCGGCAATTATAGGCGTAAGTACAAGACCTCTGTTCGCTGAAAGTGAAAGATCGCTCAAATCCAAGTCGAAATTCACCGACACCGTCCCGGATATTTTTTGGATGTTCACGTTCTGAGCCTCGACCTGTCCGTTTGCAAGTGTCTGGGCCGACAATGTAACGGAAGTTGAGATTACAACTGCTAAGATTGCAAATATTTTTTTCATGACAATGTCCTGTTAGAAAAGATATACAAGGCTAAGAGCAGCCTTGGTAGGAACCACCATAAATTGCTTGTTATCATCGATTTTCTTACCGCACTGAGGGCAATCGAACTTTTCGTTTTCAGTATAAACCACACCCATTCCAAGTTCGAATTCTATGTTGAAATGCTTAGACAGAGCCCAATCATAACCATAGCCGATACCAGCTCCTGCAAACCAGCCCTGATACCTATAGTCTTTCAATGGGGAGAAGTCCACGCCGAATGCTTCGAAGTCTGTGGGCAAATTACCTATATTATACTGGCCGCCGAGAAAATGCAGGCCGAGAAAACTGCGCATAAACTTGTCGCATAACCACCAACGGATTTCCGGCTGCACGAGCCAGTGCTTCCATTTCCTATTATCAGAAAAATCCCATCCATTGTAATTGGCGGAAATATCCATTGTCCATTTGGGCGCCAAAGAGAACTCGATGCCGGCATTGACAGTGGTCGTCGCATCATAAAGGATATTTGTCTTGAGCGCTAGATTCTGCCCCCCCCCCAGGGAAAACGGAAAACGCAAGTAGACACACTATAAATGCCATAAATTTTTTCATGGTACGTTTACAAACAATATACATATCCGCTTACCATTATACCATCTACGGGCACTAAATTGGCCCTTTTCAAGTAAACTGCAAAGATACATATATATATATTCAATACAAAATTTTTCGACAAAATTTATTTGGAATTTTCACAAATACGTTTTAAAAATGCCGGAATTACAGCATTTCCCTCTTTTTTTCGTAAATTTGTAAAAGATTTTTAAAAATAGACATATACCATGCAGTTCAAGCTCTCCTCTGAATATAAGCCATCCGGAGACCAGCCCGGAGCTATCGACGGACTATGTTCTGCCATCAAGGAAGGATCTGACGCAGTGACACTTTTGGGCGTTACCGGATCCGGCAAAACCTTTACTATGGCCAATGTCATAGAACGACTGCAAAGACCGGCATTGATCCTAAGCCATAACAAGACACTCGCCGCGCAGCTTTATGGTGAGTTCAAGTCATTTTTTCCGAACAATGCTGTGGAGTACTATGTCTCTTACTATGATTATTATCAGCCGGAGGCCTATATCCCGACCACGGACACCTACATTGAAAAAGACCTTAGCATCAACGAGCAGATCGACAAGCTTCGGCTTAGCGCGGCATCGGCGTTGATGTCCGGCAGGCGGGATGTCATCGTGGTATCCAGCGTCTCTTGTCTATATGGTATAGGCAACCCGCAGGACTTCCATTCACAGACAGTGAATGTGCATGTAGGTCAGCAGATTAGCGAGACCAGGCTGCTTTACCATCTGGTAGATGCGTTGTTCAGCCGCACTGAAACGGATTTCAAACGAGGCACTTTCAGGGTGCGCGGAGATACCGTGGATGTTTATTTGGGAGGTTCGGATGAGGCTGTAAGGATAGAGTTTTTCGGAGATGAGATAGATGCATTGTCCCTGATCGATCCTGTAACCGGCGCTACTATCGAGCATCTTACCGAGGTACCGATTTATCCGGCAGGAAACTTCGTGACGACTAAGGACAAGTGTGTCAAGGCAGTAAGCATGATTCAGGATGACCTCGTGAAACAAATGGAGTATTTCGAAAGCATCGGCAAGGGTCTCGAGGCCAAGCGCCTGAAACAGAGAGTGGAATATGATCTGGAAATGATTAAGGAAATGGGATATTGCCCCGGAATCGAGAACTATTCGAGGTACCTGGACGGCAGAAAAGAGGGGCAGCGGCCGTTCTGCCTCATCGACTATTTCCCTAATGATTTCATCACGTTCATCGATGAAAGTCATGTCACTATACCGCAGATACGTGCCATGTACGGAGGTGACCATTCCAGGAAGTCTGTACTTATAGAATATGGATTCCGTCTCCCTGCTGCCGCGGACAACAGACCGCTTACTTTCGACGAGTTCGAATCCATTACCGGGCAGACGGTTTATGTGAGCGCCACACCTTCGGAGTATGAGTTGCGCAAATCGGAAGGCCTTGTAGTAGAACAAGTTGTAAGACCTACAGGATTGTTGGACCCGCCTATCGAAGTTCGTCCTACACAAGACCAGGTGGATAATCTTCTGGAGGAAATCCGCAAACGCGCAGAAGTCGATGAACGAGTACTCGTAACGACATTGACCAAAAGAATGGCGGAGGAGCTGGACGACTTTTTCGGGAAGCGTGGGGTGCGGTGCCGTTATATCCATTCGGACGTGGATACGGCCGAGCGCGTGGAGATTATCGAAGATTTCAAGAACGGACTCTTCGATGTGCTGATCGGTGTGAACCTCCTGCGTGAAGGACTGGACATTCCGACCGTATCATTGGTAGCCATTCTGGACGCGGACAAGGAGGGATTCCTGAGATCCCAGGTGGCTCTTACACAGACCGCCGGACGTGCTGCGAGAAACGTCCACGGACTCGTCATCATGTATGCCGACTCTATCACAAAGTCTATGCAGGAAACTATTTATGAGACCGACCGCAGACGCGCCAAACAGATAGAATACAATAACTTACACCATATCACACCGAAGCAGGTAGAGGTAAAACATAACACATTGATTTCGGAACTCGGTGCCGGGCAGAAGGATATGGGCCGAGTCACCGCATCCAATTCTTATGACCACCCGGTATTCATTCCGAACCCAAGCGCGCTCGGAAAGGGACGTATCTCCGTGGGATTGGGCGATGATGCCATCCGCGACAGTAACTCGGCTTACGCCGATGGTTATATCCAGGCTGACCTCGCAGCTGTCCTCCAGGATCCTGTGATCAGGTCAATGTCGAGGAGTCAGATCGAGAAGTCGGTTGCAGAATCCGAACGTAAGATGAAAAAAGCCGCGGCAGAGCTCGATTACGCTGCCGCAGCCAGATATCGTGATGAAATGTGGGCACTTAAGGAGTACCTTAAAGTCTGGAAGGAGTAATCCCCTACTGCCTTACCACTTTCACTACATTTTTCATAATCTTTATCTGTGAAATTATCTTGTCCAATTCCATGTTGGAAGGGACAGACAGTTTCATGGATATGTCGTAGGTGCCGTTACGCTGGTTCTCATTCACATTGAACTGCCTGAGCGTAGCCCTGAAGGTATTCACAATGTCCATTATCTGGTTTATTATGAACGGCTCTATGGCTGTAATCACTCGCAATGTTGCCTGGAAGGTTCCGCTTGTCGGCGTATCTGCCCATCTGACTTTCTGGATACGGTAAGGGTACATCTCCATAAGCCGGGCAGCATTAGGACATGACATTCTGTGAATCTTTATGCCGTCAGTTCTGGTAACGAAACCGAATACATCATCGCCGAACACAGGATTACAGCACTTCGCCATTTTATAATCCAAGCCTTTCAAGTCCTTGGCATTCAGCACAAGAATATCATCTGACGACTTGCCTGATACCCATTTGTTACGGGATTCTTCAGCAGCGACCTGATCAGCAGCCTTGGCAGCTTCTATCGCCTTGGCTGCCCTCTCGTCATACTCCAATATGAAGGTCTTGATCACATCGATGTCCAGAGTCCCCTCACCTATCGCCGCAAAAAAGGCATTGACAGTAGGGATCCTCAGCTTTTTCATCAGCTCAGCCATCTGCTCGTCCAGGAATTCCAGCTTCCAGTTCTTGAGCCTTCTGGACAGAAGTTCCTTTCCCTCAGCGGCTTTTTTATACTCTATCTCGCTAAGTGACTGGCGAATCTTGTTCTTGGCCTTAGCGGAAACGACATAGTTCACCCAATCGGCTGACGGCTTCTGGTTCTTGCCGCTCATGATTTCCACTACATCTCCGGTCTTCAGCTTTTCCTTTATGGAGACGGCTTTTCCGTTCACCTTCGCACCGGTGCACCTGATACCGAGGTTCGAATGGATATTGAAAGCAAAATCCAGGACAGACGAACCTGTAGGCAGAATTCTCAGCTCACCAGAAGGAGTAAACACGAAGATATCTCTCGACGGCGGCTGAGGCAAATCTTCCGGAGCTACAGTCTGCGGATGTTCCAATGTATATCGCACGGATGTAAGCCACTTGTCCATCGTAACTTCGTGCTTAATACCCTTGTACGACCAATGTGCGGCATGTCCGTTCTCCGCGATGTCATCCATGCGCTTAGTCCTGATCTGGACTTCTATGAACGCACCATCCTTATTCTTGACTGTTATATGCAGGGATTCATAACCATTCGGCTTAGGATTGGAGAGCCAGTCTCGCAATCTGTCCGTGTCGGCTTCATACTCTTCAGTCACATAAGAATAGACCTTCCAGCAAAGGTCCACCTCATTCTTATGATCTGTATCACAATCGATTATGAATCGTATGGCGAACACGTCATACACACCCTCGAACGGAACTTTCTGCTTCTGCATCTTCTTATATATAGAGTATGCAGTCTTGGTCCTGATCTTGAGTTTGTATTTGATGCCTGCGTCAGAAAGTTTTCGGGCAAGCGGACGGATAAACTCTTCCGTCAACTTCTCCCTATCCTTCTCTGTCGCTTTCAACTTATTGGTAATCAATCGATATTCCACAGGATCAGCAAACCGGAAATAAATATCCTCCAGTTCGCTCTTCACGTTATACAATCCCAACTGATGAGCCAACGGGATATATAGCATCAACGTCTCCAGAACTTTCCTCTCACGCGAAAGCTTCGGAAACATCTCCAGATGCCTCATCACCTCCAGACGGTCAGCTATCTTAAGCACCGTAACTCGCGGATCTGTAGAGTATTGGACTATAAGTTTCTTATAATTCTCAGCCTCGAGACGTGTATCCTTCGGCTTGATGGTGGCGATCTTATCCAAACCTTCCACCATCTTGTAAACCTCAGACGAGAACTTCGCCGATTTGATATCGTAGTCAGGATGCTTTCTCAGTGTCTCATGAAGGAAAACAGCTGCAACACACTCAGCCTGAAGACCCATCTCGTCAGAAACGATAAGGGCGACATTCAGCGGATGCTCTACGAAGGGATGCCCGTTATCGCGCAAATCTTCTTTCAACGCCTCCTCCGCAATCTGCCAGGCTTTCAGGATCAATGCCTTCCCTTCTTCCCCATAATGCGGAAATTTTTCACTGACAATATCTATATTAACTTTTTCCATGATGCCTCAGAAATTGTTTACCATCAAAGTTAACAAATTTTCACTAAAGATGGCTTCCCAATTAGTCATCTTTACTAAATTTGTAAAAAATAAGAACGAATGAAATCGACGGCAATCATAGGGGCGGGCGCATCCGGCTGTTTCACATCCATTTTACTGCACAGACGACATCCGGACTGGAAAATTACAGTTTTCGAGGCCGCCAAAAGACCTATGGCTAAACTTGCCGTTACCGGTGGAGGCAGATGCAACATCACCAACTCATTCGAGCACGTCCGCAGTCTGAAAGACGTATATCCGCGCGGCACAAATCTGATGAAACGCCTCCTTAAATCCTTCTCTGCCAATGATTTGCTGGCATGGTTCGAAAACGAAGGCATACGATTCACCACACAAGAAGACGGCTGCGTATTCCCATGTTCCCAAGATGCGATGCAAATCGTAAGATGCCTCGAAAGGCTGATGTCAGAGTCCGGCGTACAGCTTCGATGCGGAACCAGAGTCCTGAAAATCACCGACTTGGGAGACCACCGCTACCGGCTGACCTTTGCTGACGGCCGCGAGGAAGATTTCGACAATGTGATTCTGAGTTCCGGAGGCACAAGTGCTGATTTTTTAAGGTCAATGCTGCCCCAAGATATCGGGATAACCCCGACAGTCCCGTCCCTGTTCACGTTCCGCACAGGCGACGACGCGCTCAAATCACTGATGGGCACAGTCGTGGAACATACACGCCTGAGTATCCCGGGCAGCGGAATTTCATCTGAGGGAATTCTACTCGTAACAGACTGGGGATTAAGCGGTCCGGCAGCATTGAAACTATCCTCTTACGCTGCGAGATTCCTGAACGAAAAGCAATACCGTGCCCCGCTTTGTATAAATTGGGCAGGCTGCACGGAAAATGAAGTTCACGAAGAAATCGCCCTCCTGACGGAAGCCAATTCGAAGAAGTTAGTGGTCAATGCCGGTCTTTCGCGACTGAGTACACGTCTCTGGAAACACCTGTGTCAGAAGTCAGGAATTTCCGGCGACGCCAGATGGGCAGACCTCGGAAAGAAAGCCACAAACAAATTGTGCTCAACACTTTGCGCCGATAATGAAGAAATCATCGGAAGAGTGAATTTCAAGGACGAGTTTGTCACCTGTGGCGGTGTGGCATTAAGTGAAATAAACTCCGCCGACATGGAATGCAAAAAGCACAACGGACTGTATTTCACAGGCGAAGTGCTCGATATAGATGCAGTTACAGGAGGTTTTAATCTCCAGGCCGCGTGGTCTACTGCTTTTGCTGTTGCTGCTGGGCTTTAAGCTTGGCTGTCAATGCTTTCTGAAATGCTCTGGCATTCTTCAAATGGTCCGAATACGTAGCCGCAAACAAGTGTGTACCATTGAAATCCGGACTTGCACAGAAGAACAGATCCTTACCGCCTTGCGGATTAAGAACAGCCTCCATAGCATCTTTCCCGGGAACACAAATCGGTGCCGGCGGAAGTCCTGCATACATATATGTATTGTAAGGAGAATCATATTTCAGGTGCTTCCTGAGTATTCGGTTCAATGTAAATTCATAGCAATATGCAATGGTAGGATCAGCCTGAAGTTTCATACCCTGATGCAGACGGTTCAGATAGACGCCGGCAATCAGCGGGTATTCCGGAATATGGTTCGATTCGCATCTGACAATGCTGGCCAACGTGGATACTTCCATTTTCGTAAGTCCCTGGGCTTTAGCCTTTTTTACATTATCTTCCGTCCAGAATGAGTCGTATGCAGCTTTCTGCTTATCCAAAATCACATTTATAGAATCCGTCCAATAAACCTGATAAGTATCAGGCATGAACAGAGCAAACACGTTCTCGGAAGTAAAGCCATACTTCGAGAGTAAGTCAGAATCGCGCAGTGCATTCATAACTGTAAGTGAATCCATCATCATCTGCCTGCTTATCTTCCTGGCAATCACGCTTTTATGACGCATAGAGCCAGACAATACCATTTTCACGGGAGTCTGCCAGCCGTTCCTGAGCATACGCGCCACATACATGCTGGAATTATCCGCAGTTATGGTGTAATGTCCTGGTTTCAAAGCATTTTCGCCCGGTTTATCCTCGCCTGAAAGCAGTCCTTCCTGCCTGAGCGCACGTTTAAGGCTTCCCCGCTTCTTTACGATATCCTTAGAAACAATCTCCTCCATGACATCGGAGATGTTCATGTTAGGATAAACATATATCTCTGCCTTATCGGAAAAGTTCGGACAGCGTCTGTCATAATAAATCCTGCCGCCGATAAACCCGCAGAGGAAAAATGCAATGACTAAAGCCGACAGAATGGTTATCATGAGAGGAAGACTCCTGGTCTTGGCCTTCTTCGCTGACTTTTTCTTACTCATTATTTCACAATTCTTAGATCAAGCTCATCGCCAGGTAAGGTTACATGCCCTTCGCTGAGCTGATTCATTTTACAGAGGTCTTTAAGACGGATACCGAAACGCTGCGCAATATCACGCATAGTTTCGCCTCCGTCATCAGAAATATATTTCTCAAGTCCTTTAGGAGCCTGATTCTTTTTCTGTTTCAGATAAATGACTGTTCCCGGAGCCAATGAACAATCCCTCGGAGCATCATTGAACTTCAATATTTCACGCACGAAAAGATTATAGTCGTGCGCGATAGAACCGTAGCTCTCCCCTTCCGCCGAATAGATGAAAGGGACACCGTTGTTCGAGTAAACCTGTCGCGAGAGTGAGAACGAGAATATCTCGGACGCGCGCTTTTCGCTGACCTTCTTGGGCTGTTCCAATGCATGAGGTGACTCAGGTATCTGGTCCGTCACCTCCGTAACTTCCTGAGTATGATGCTTCGTCGCCTTCCTTTCGGCTCGCTTCTGTTTTTTTGTCAATGCTGCCGGCATGACGATTGGAGACGAGGTTTCTCCGGCATTGACCTTACCCTTTTCGGGCTTGCGGGAGGAATTATTCTGGGCGAAAGCCTCGGGCTTCATCTTGTCATACTCGTAGAGGCGATAGTCCTCGATGAGCTTGATCAGCTTCGACGGGTAGGCAGGGTCGGTGGCGTAACCGGCTTTTTTCAGGCCGTGAGCCCACGCTTTATAGTCCGTTATATCATTATCGAACAGGGACTTATATCTATCCCTGTAACGTAGAAAATCGGAGTGGTCGCTGAAACTTTCGTCAGGACTCTTATAGGCGCGGAAACATTCCTGGCGACGGTCGTCATCATGATAGATTTTCTTTCCCGTCCAGTCGTGGCATTTGATGCCGAAGTGGTTGTTTCCGTTCACGGCGAGTTCAGAGAGGCCATAACGGGATTCCAGAAGGCCCTGGGCAAGCGTAATGCTCGCCGGGACTCCTGAACGGTACATCTCGCTGACTGCCACAGGGGCATACTTTTGTATATACTTTTCCTGCGGAGTATCTCCTGGACCGGCTGCGGAAATCAGCAACGTTACCGACATCAGGGCCGCAGTTGTAAGAAGAAAAATTCTATGTTTCATCCGAACCAATTTTCAAAACAATATGCCAATTTACGGAAAAATTTCAGATTTCGAACACATCTCCGTCGTTGGCAGCGTATGTCTCAGGGAAAATCGTCCTGCATTCCGCTTCATATTTGGAAGCATCACGGCATCTGGAGGAGTAGTGCGCTATCACGAGCTTCTTCGCACCGGCATCCAGTGCGCATTGGGCAGCCTGTTTCGTGGTGGAATGGAAACGCTTCGCCGCCTGGTCCTGATATTGATCCAGATATGTAGTCTCGTGATACAGCAGGTCTACGCCTTTCACCCATTCGGACAATTCAGGGAAGGGTGCAGTGTCGCTGCAATATGCGTAACTGCGTGGTACATAAGGGAGATAGGCTGCTTCTTCATTCTTTATGAGCAGAGGTTCGTCTGTTCCGGAATGTTTTATGAAGCCGTTAAGGAAAGTGGCCCCGTCATCCGGACCGGCCGGACGGAGGATGTCCTCTCCCCTTTTCAAAGCGCCTATTTCGGTTTTCGTGAAGTCGTATTTGTCCAGTGCGTCCTTACGGATGTTCAGCTGCGGGAGTTTTTCCCTAATCATGTATCCATAGGTTTCTATCTTGTGATTCAGCGGAAATGCCAGAACTTCAAGCGATTTCGTGGAGTAGATGACTTCCGGGGTTTTCACTGACAGAGGATGGAAATCTACGGTGATACCTATTCCTTTCCCGTAAAATGACATGAATGATTTGAGTAGCGGGCACAAGTTCGACGGGCCATAAATCACGACCGGAGTAACTTTACAGGAGAGTCCCAATGTCGAAAGCAATGTGAACAGTCCGAAAAGGTGGTCGCCATGTATATGGGAAATGAAGATGGTATCCAATTTGGCCAGCGGGACCTTGTAGCGGATCATCTGCCGTTGCACCGCTTCACCGCAGTCAATTAAAAACAAGCGCCCATGTACTTCAAGTACGTGAGCGCTCTGATATCTGTCAATAACAGGCATGGCCGAAGCCGTGCCCATTATTTTTAGAGTAAAATTATTCACCTTTCTCGAATTTGTCCTTGAGAGCAGCAAGTGCATCGATGTCGCCAAGAGTTGTCTTCTCGATGTTAGAGTTAATCTTCTTGACAGACTTCTTAGTGTTATCTGCCTCAGCAGCAGCCTTCTCAGCCTTCACTTCAGCATAAGTCTTGAGGTGTGAGAGGAAGAGTTTTCTGGTGCTTCTTCTGAGCTCGGTAACTACGAATGGAAGTTTCTCGCCTTCTACAGCCTGCTTGCCATCCTCTTTAACGAGGTCTTTCTTGAATGCAAATCCCTCAGTACCGTCCTCGAGTGTAACATTAGCACCCTTGTCAGTAGCTGAACCTACAGTAGCCTCTACAGTTGTTCCTACAGGATACTTGCTCTCGAGCTCGTTCCATGGGTTAGGGAGAAGCTGCTTGTGACCGAGGCTGAGCTTGTGGTTAGCCTCATCGAAGTCGAGGATAACTACGTCGATAGTGTCACCTACCTGAACCATCTCTGACGGATGTTTGATCTTGTCCCAAGAGAGGTCGCTGATGTGTACGAGACCCTCGATACCATCCTCAAGCTCTGCGAACACACCGAAGTTTGTGATGTTGCGGACAACAGCCTTGTGCTCTGAGCCTACTGGATATTTCTCGCGGATGTTCTCCCAAGGGTTAGCAGTAAGCTGCTTCAAACCGAGAGACATCTTTCTGTTTTCTCTGTCGAGTGAAAGGATCTGAGCCTCTACCTCGTCGCCGACTTTCAAGAAGTCCTGAGCGATACGGAGTCTTGGAGACCATGACATCTCTGAAACGTGGATAAGTCCTTCAACACCTGGCTTGATCTCAACGAATGCGCCGTAGTCAGCGATGAGAACGACTTTACCCTTAACCTTGTCACCAACTTTAATATCCGGATCGAGGCTGTCCCAAGGATGAGAGGTAAGCTGTTTGAGACCGAGAGCGATTCTCTTCTGCTGCTCGTTGAAGTCGAGGACAACAACTTTAATCTTCTCATCGAGTTTAACAACTTCCTCCGGGTTGTTTACGCGGCCCCAAGAGAGGTCTGTGATGTGGATAAGACCGTCGACACCACCGAGGTCAACGAATACACCATAGTTGGTGATGTTCTTGACTGTTCCTTCGAGAACCTGGCCTTTTTCGAGTTTGCCGATGATCTCGCTCTTCTGCTTCTCGAGTTCAGCCTCAAGAAGAGCCTTGTGAGAAACGACAACGTTACGGAATTCCTGATTAATCTTAACGATCTTGAAGTCCATTGTCTGGTCAACATATGCATCGTAATCCTTGATAGGACGGATGTCGATCTGTGAACCAGGGAGGAAGGCCTCGATTCCGAATACGTCTACGATCATACCGCCCTTTGTACGGGTCTTGACATAACCTTTAACGATCTCGTTCTTGTCGAATGCCTCGTTAACCATATCCCAAGAACGGAGCTGACGAGCTTTCTTGTGTGAAAGTACGAGCTGACCTTTCTTGTCCTCTGGAGACTCAACGAAAACTTCTACCTTGTCACCGACTTTAAGATCCGGGTTATAACGGAACTCAGGAGCAGGGATAACACCTTCGCTCTTGTAGCCGATGTTTACGAGAACCTCTCTCTTGTTGATAGCGGTAACAGTTCCCTCTACAACCTCATTCTCAGATACTTTAGAGAGGGTCTTGTCATAAGCAGCCTCGATAGATGACTTGTCCTGGTCACCGTAAGCAGCCTCTTTTTCGAATGCGTCCCAGTCGAACTGGTCAGGAGCCACTGAAGCGTTCAGCGGAGCCTTCTTGGTTTCTTTTACAGGAGCCTCAGCAGCCTGAGCCTCTACTGCAACTTTGTTTTCTTCCATAATAATACTTGAATAAAAACTAGTAGTTTAACATTATTTATTGTACCTGTGCAGACATGGCGGAATACGCCATCCCCACAAAAGGCGGCGCAAAATTAGTTAAAATATTCTGATTTCCAAAAGATTTACAGCATTTTTCTTCTTTGGAACAAGAAAAGAATAATCGCAAGCGACAATATCATGAATCCCAAAATAAGTAGCCAGGACCATGGTTTGTCCGTTAACGGAAGGTCCACGTTCATTCCGTAGAAGCTCGCTACAAGCGTAGGCGGCATCAAAAGGAGTGAAATCAGCGTGAATATCTTCATGATACGGTTCTGATCCAAGTTAATAAGACCGACTACGGTATCCTGCAGATACTCCAGACGCTCGAAACTGAAATTCGAGTGATTTATAAGTGAGGAAATATCCTGCAGAAGGACATTGAACCTGGGCTCCAGCTCGGACGGATATTTGTCGCTCTTCATCATGTTGGAGATGAGACGCTGTTTATCGACGATATTCTCTCTGACAAGCATAGTATTATCCTGCAACTGGTTAATGTCGAGAAGAAAATCTTCGTTAATATCTTCCTGCTGGTTTATCCGTTTGCTGTACTGCGCGATTTCCTTGGACATAAGCTCGATCATATCGGCATCGAGGTCGACTCGCTGGTCCATGATATTCACGAACACCCAATATCCGTTCGGGAAAAGTCTCGGCACCGCCTGAATCTTGCGCTGCAGTTCGGTAAAGCTTCGGAGAGGCACGTCTCTCAATGTGGTCAGCACGTTTCCGACCAATGTAAATGAAACAGCCTCCATGGCATATTCTTCAGGACCAGGGATAAGGAAGTTAGTATTTGCAAATATAGCTGTATCGGTTTCTGAGAATCGTGATGAACTCTCGATCTCCTCTGCCTGTGCACGGCTCTGGATTTCAGTATTCAGGAAGGATTCTGTAGCCCTTTTCTCATCTCCGCTCGGGGAAAACAAGTCGATCCATACGACATCCTCCAATTTAAAGGCAGCCAGATCAGCTGTCGACTGAGAGAGCAGTATTTTCCCGAAGGATCTGTAAAAAATTGTGATCATGACGACCTCCTTTTCCTGGGTTAATAATACCTGAAAACTTGTCTCTAAGAACTACAAGCTTGCAAATTTATCAATTTTTCATGAAAAAGGGAAAGAAAACCGACTATATTTGCAAAAATTTATCGAAATGAAACCTGAACTTGAACGAAACGGAGAACCTATAGGCAGAGGCAAGGGCCTCCTGGCGTTGAGTCCTCTGCTGGTATTCCTCGGCATTTACCTTGTGTCATCCATCCTTGCGAAGGACTTTTACAAAGTGCCTATCGCCTCAGCATTTCTTATAGCGTCAGCTTATGCCCTGTTAATCAGCAAGAAAGGTCCGATAGAAAGCAAGATAGCCACTTTCTCTCGCGGAGCCGGCCATGAGAGCGTGCTTCTCATGCTGTGGATTTTCATCCTGGCCGGAGCATTCGCCCAGACTGCCAAGGAAATCGGCGCGATAGATGCCACAGTGTCAGCGACATTGGCCATTCTGCCGCCGAAAATGCTGCTTGCCGGCCTGTTCCTGGCCTCCTGCTTCATCTCCATGGCCATCGGAACGAGCGTCGGAACCATCGTCGCTCTCGTGCCAATCGCAGCCGGAATCGCCTCACAATCAAGCATGAACGTAGGTTTCGTGACCGCAGTCGTAGCCGGAGGCGCGTTTTTCGGCGACAACCTGTCGTTTATCTCTGACACCACCATCGCCGCCACACGCACCCAAGGATGTTCGATGTCCGATAAGTTTAAGGTCAATGTCCGTATAGCGGCTCCTGCTGCAGTTCTGGTTACATTAGTCTATATATTCATGGGACAGAATGTAGCCCCTATCGAGACTCCTTCCTCAATCGCATGGTATAAACTTATCCCATATATTTCAGTGATCGGACTGGCCATGTCCGGGATCAATGTCGTAGCGGTATTGTCAATCGGCATTGTCATAAACGCACTTATCGGGTTCGCGGACGGGTCGCTCTCTTGGCTGACATGGCTCGGGAGCATCGGCAGCGGAATCGCGGGCATGGGCGACCTGATCATCGTGACGATGCTGTCCGGAGGCATGCTGGAGGTCATTCGCGAGAACGGCGGTATCGATTATATCGTACAGCTTCTGACGCGCCGTATCAACGGCAAGCGCGGGGCTGAGTTCAGTATAGCGGCATTGGTCAGTATGGCAAACGTCTGCACAGCCAACAACACGATTGCGATTCTGACTACGGGACGGATCGCGAAGGATATCACGTCCAGATTCGGACTGGACCCGAGGAAATCGGCCAGTCTCCTGGATACTTTTTCGTGCATGATTCAGGGAGTGTTGCCATATGGCGCACAGATGCTTATGGCTTCGGGCCTCGCGGGTGTTTCGTCGATCAGCATAATCCGATGGCTGTTCTACCCGTACGCGCTCGGCCTGCTCGCGATTCTCGCGATTCTGTTCAGATACCCTAAAAAGTTCAGCTGAACAGGTCAATGCCTTTACTTGTCATGCAGTTTTGGAGTTCGTGCACATCGAGGGTTCTCGGTGTGCATTTTTTCTTTGCACAGAGTGAGGCGGCGATGCCTACTGCTTCACCCATAGCCATGCATATGGACATGACACGGTAGGATGCGTGGGCGCGGTGTGTTCCGGAGATGCATCGTCCTGCCACATAGAGGTTTTCGATATGTCTGGGCACGAAGCAGCGGTAAGGCAGGTCGTATGGTTTCACGTATTGGATTTTGGATTCTGCCTGTCCTGCGCCTGCAGGATTATGGATATCCACGATGAATTCAGCTTTATGTACGATGACGTCATCGAAACGCTTGCCTGCCGCAAGTTCCTCGGCAGTAATGACATAATCCCCCATTACACGGCGTGTTTCACGGACACCGGTAGTAGTTCCGCTGGATTTGCATTGACAATTCCCATAACCTGGAAGGTTCTTATGGAAGAACTCCATGAGGAGTTCGATCTGGCGGCGGAGTTCGAGGTCGGCCTGGAAGATGGTCTTGGTGTCGGTGACGTCGACGCCATTCACCTGGGTGGTATTGACTTGTCTTTCACCTTTATGGACTGTAGGATGAAGGCGGACTGCAGCGAGTTTCTCAGGGAGTTTTCCTTCATCTGCGCAGCGTTTGCAGAAGTCGAGGAAGCGCTCGTCACCGAGTTTCACATCGTCGACGTCGCCGATGCAGATGACACCTTTGTTTTCGTCTACGCCGTCTATTGTAAACTCAAGCGTTACAGGCTGCATAAGACCGTCTTCGCGTCCTTTTTCGATGTCCGCTCCTGCCAGGAATGAGACGACAGCGTCTCCTGTGGAATCGATTACAACATGAGAGAGGAGTGCGAAGTGCCCTTCATTTGTAGCGAGGATGAGTCCCCGTACGGTGTCGCCTTCTTTTATCACGTCATAAACCGAGCTCTGGAGATACACGTCTATGTTTTCATGGTTCACGAATTCGGCGAGCACGAGTTTGGCGTGTTCGAAGTCGTGGGCCTTTCCGGTCTCGCCTATCATGTCGTTGTCGGGAATGCCGAGGAGTTTTACGAGTTCGTCGCGCATGGTTCCTTTGCCTACCATGCCGAGAACCGGGCCTACGTAGCCTGCAGTAAGGTTTCCGCCTATCACGCCGTAGCGTTCTATCAATGCGACTTTGGCGCCGTTACGTGCTGCAGCTACTGCAGCGCATATTCCGGCAGGGCCGGCTCCAGCCACGATGACGTCGTAGCTTGCCTTTACCTCGATTTCTTTTTCGTAATGAAGTGATGACATATAAAGTGCCTAAAAACCAAAAAACGGAGATCTTACCGATCTCCGTTTTGGTGCTCCCTTAGGGGCTCGAACCCTAGACCCCAACATTAAGAGTGTCGTGCTCTA
>OIXA01000205.1_pt1 | contig 85189 bp, 55 predicted proteins | sample 1587721 | NCBI WGS metagenome assembly OIXA01 (sample SAMEA3888900, study PRJEB22519) | human gut metagenome | biome: human gut; feature: human-associated habitat; material: faeces | place: Denmark | collected 2013 | reverse complement strand
TCTTTGACAGCCTCATTAAGCCTCTTTGACGACCTCAAAGAGGCTTAATGACAAAGCAGGGGTGTATTTAAGAGCTGTTAACAATTCGTGATTTAATTTTAACTATAATTTTGTGCATTATGAAAGAACAAGGCCTTGTTTGCTATCTTTCTGTCATTCTGTATATTTATGCAAAATTGGGGTAAACATGCTCTTTTTTCAACGTTTTTTCATCCTTTGCAAAGCATATTTGCAAGCCTAACATCATCACTTGAAGATTGTAAACATGCCTTTTATGAAGCATAAACATAACACTTATGAAGCGCAAACATGGCCATTGGGTAAAACCGTTAAGCTCCTCCGTTCAATCAATCCACATCACTCCCTCCAAACCCTTCGCTTCAGCCATAGGGCAAGGATGGGATCGCTTAGCTCAAGATGTTTGGGAGCAGAAAGGCAGACGAGGTCTTTTTCTATCAGGGCTTTCTTCAACCTTGTGATATTGGCGGCTGTGCCTAAGCGGTAAGTTTTTAGGATCTCTGATTGCGTGAAGCCAGTGTGTATGCCGTTCACCAAGGCGTGAAGAAAGTTCATCTGATAGGCAGACAGGTCTTCGGTTTGCTGGATAAACAACGGCTCACAGGCATCGAGCAAGCGGTCTATTCCATATTGCACGTCGCTCTCCGTTGCCTCATGTTGCGTTTTCAGCCATACCAGCCAAGCCAACTGCTGCACATAAGACGAATAGCGGTCGGTCACGGTGCATATCTCGCGGGACAGTTCTTCAGAAATATGTTTACCCGTCACCTCGAAACGCTCGCAGATGTAAGCCACCCAGTCGGCCTCACTAATTTTGTTAAGATAAAACAAATCGCCAAAACGGTAGAACGGATAGCTTTGGTCCTGAAACATTTGTTCCATCATGTGTTTCTTGCTGCCATAAAGACAATAAGAGACATGCGTCTGCAACTGCCATATACCACGCAGTTTCTTTTGAAAGGTTAGCGAATCAGCAAAGTCGCCTATCTGCTGAAACTCATCAATGCAGACCACTATCCGGAATCCTTTTTCTTTGGCTATCAGTTCTGGCAGTTGCAACACCTCTTCAGTTGTGCTGTTGCTTGCATTATCTTCTAACGAGATGGAAAAATCGTTCAACGGGTCTTGTCCAAAGCTTATTTTTGGCACAAACCGACTTAGAAACACTTTTGCGTTCTCCATCCACTCCTCCCAACGGCTCGAGGTGGCGCGCACCACAGCCGTGGCAAAGGCATTTACGAAATCGTTTTCAGAACGACAGCCGAAAGCATCGATACGCGCTATCCTGATGTTCTCGCTCTCCACAAGCGAGCACACCTTGTCAACGAGCGATGTTTTACCCATACGGCGCGGAGATATAAGTATCGTGTTCACGCCATACATGAAATTAGCCTTTAAACGTTCTGTTTCTTCCTTACGGTCAGTAAAGGTGTCGCCTTCAACACGAACGCCAAACACAAACGGTGCTTCAAAATTGTTTGCCATAACCTTGAAATTTTAGGGATGAATATTAATTCAAACCGAGAGCAGAGATGCAAGCTTGCTTGCAATCTTTGCAGAGGTGCAGCCTATCTTATGCAAAGTTAAGAAAAAATATCCTTTTAAACAAGGTTGTTTTAAACAAGAGTGTTAAAAATGTGATATTGCAAAGGTATTGGTTTATGATTATAAGAGCAAGGAATATCTTGAAAGCGCTTTTTGTCTCATAAGATTCTCTGTTTTATCAATAAAAACGCATCAAAATCATTGTCTTTTCGTTAATTTATTCTATCTTTGCAACATAAAGTCGCTTGAAAAAGTGGCAGAACTATACAAAAAGTCGCTTGAAAAACGTGCACAAATTAAACAAAAGTCGCTTGAAAAACGTGCACAGATTTCTTTACAATTTTCACAAACCATTAAATATCAAATGTTTAAACGAAAAATCGAAAAAATATCTTAAAGAATCATGAAAAATATCATGTAGAAAAGCCATCAAATTAGCCCGATGTTGTTATTTCTTCCCATCCGTTTTCACTATCGGCACGATGACCTCTTCACGTTTCACCTCCACACGGTCAAAGCCATCGGCAGACGGAACAAAATGGAGAGGGACGATGCGGGTGAGACGCGGCGAGACGGCATGGTCAGAATGATGAACATGATAAACATAAAAGATGTTGCCCTTGCTGTCGTCAAACACATCGCCATGTCCTGATCCGTTCTCGCCTACGGTGGAACGATGAATTATGCGATTGTCGTTGGGCTTCTTCCACGGACCGAGGGGCGAGTCGGCAACGGCATAGCCCACGGCGTAGTCGCGGCTCATAAAATGGTTGGCCGAATAGAAAAGATAATACTTGCCCTTGTGCTTGATGACCGTTGGGCCTTCCATGATCGGTGCCGACGGATAATCGGTCGTGTTCTCCCATGCCTGCGTGTTGTCAAGACAGCGCTGGAGGGTGTTACGGTCTATGGTCTGGGTGTTCTTATCATATGCGGCAACCCAGATGAAGTTGCCATTATTGAACCTCACATGGAAGAGATACGACTTGCCGTCGTCATCGGTAAAGACAAAGGGGTCTATGTTCTTGGCAGACTCATCGACCGGCTTGACCAGCTTCTGGGTGTATGGTCCCGTGAGCTTTGGCGCCTCAGCCACCGCCACCTGCTCGTTGGCAGTATAGGCCAGCTGCCATGTCTTGCCGTTTTTGTAAAACTGTGGAGCCCAGAACCCCTTGTTGCCATACACCTGCTTGCCCTCTGTGAGGAGCCGTCCCACGGGAGTCCATGTCTTCAGGTCCTTCGATTTGAGCACCGAAAAGCCTTGAGGTTTTTCGCTGGCCGTACCTGTGAGATAGAAGGTTGAGCCTACTCGCACAATGGTCGGGTCGGCATAGGCTATCTGCTTCTCATGGGTTATAGGGGCAAGAGAAGAGCCATGACGGGCTGTCATAGAAGCACCGAGGAATGGTGCCAAAGGTTGCGCGACAGCCGTTGACGAAAAGACGAGAGAGGCAAATAATGCAGTAATGAGTTTCATAATTGTATGTTTTTTAAGTTTTTAATTGTCGGCAAAATTAAGCATAAAAGCCAGTAACGGCTAACACAAACAAGCCAAAAGATGTAAGAAACAGGTCAAAAGTATAAAACCCGATGATTTTTGTAAGATAAAGAAAAAAGATTTTCTCATTGTTTATTAACTTTGCATAGCTAAACACAACCACAAAAAATCATTTTCACAATCATGAGAACAATAAAATTAATTTTCTTAATGCTCCTCTTGTTTGGCTTGCACACATCAGCTGCCGACAAGACGCACTATAAGACCGTAGAAAACATTGCCTACAAGACATCGACAGACCAGTATGTCGCTGAGCGTTGCCGTCTGGATGTCTACTATAACGACACGGCACGCACAGCGCCCGTGGTGGTATGGTTTCATGGAGGCGGACTGACAGGCGGCTCAAAATACGTTCCCGATGAGCTGAAGGAGAAGGGGCTGACCGTTGTGGCAGTAAACTATCGTCTGCTGCCACGGGTAAAGATTGACGAGTGTCTGGACGATTGTGCGGCCGCCGTGGCATGGGTGTTCAATAACGTAGCACACTATGGTGGCGACACCCGGCGCATCTATGTGTCGGGCCATTCGGCCGGTGGCTACATCACAACGATGCTTGGCCTCGACAAACAATGGCTCACACGCTATGGGGTCGATGCAGACAGCATAAAAGCCCTTGTGCCCTTCAGCGGACAGATGATCAGTCATTTCGCCTATCGCGACATGAACGGCATCGGCAATCTGCAACCACTCGTCGACCGCTTCGCACCTCTCTACCATGTGCGCCCCAACTGTCCTCCCCTCGTGCTTATAACGGGCGATGCCGAAACCGAGCTGTTCGGACGCTATGAAGAGAACGCTTATATGTGGCGCATGATGAAGCTCTGTGGGCACAAAGCCACAAGCCTGTACAAGATTGACGGCCACAACCATGGCGACATGTGCCATCCTGCTTTCCACATCCTGCTGCAAACAATAAAGAACAAGTAAGGATTCTGCAGTTCTAAACCTTTCAAAACAGCCAAAAGAGCTTTTGATGTCGTAAGCCAACGCATCAAAAGCTCTTTTTTCTTTCACTAATCTGTTAAGTGACGCAAAATTTACCGTCACTAAACCAGATTACCCAAAACCCGTTTTACCTACTTTCAGCCATGAAAAGCCCACTTGTTTCTGCTTAGGAAATACCCAAATATGGGTAAGCGAAGAGCCTTTTGACACTCAATTAACAAAAATAGCTTTAAAATTTCATAAAAAGTGAGTATTGCGTTACTTTTTGAAACTTCATTGCCGACGACTTCGGAAAGATATGCGTGCTTTACAACAGCCGCATCACCCCCATAAACACCGTTGCCACAAGCATCGTAACAAAGCTCTGCGGCAAGCCTACATGGGATGGTCTCTCCTCAAACCAGGTGTTTGCAGGATGGATCTTCGACGTGCCCTACTGGGAAACGGTGAAGATGATAGAGATAAAAGAAAAGAAAGCACAAGAGCTTCTCGGCATCAACGGCAAATGGGCTTCGTTTGACGATTTCTGGGACAACTACAACAATTATAAACTCGATGCCCCGCTGAAGAAAGCCTATAAAGACGGCGACACAAAGCTACAGAAGCAGCTGCGCGATGCCGACGAGAAGTTTAACATCATACGCATGCTTTATGGCGGCGAGATGCTTAAGATGTTTCCTTATGCCGGCAAGCAGGGTCACATGCAATGGTTTGCGCCGGGTCTAACGATGCTTATCTATTCTGCCCCTCTTCATGCCGACATAAAATGGCTGAGGAAGGCGCAGCACATGCACATCTACATGTTACTGGCCTTCCTCAGCGTGTTGATGACCTATTTCGGTGTAAACTATTTTCTCAGCGGCATGCACTCGTATGCTTAACGAAGCGCCGCCTTGCGCTTCACGCCAAGGGCCTCAACAAAACAGAGGTCTTGGTGTGGAGAGCGGTGACATTACAGCGCCTCAAGCATGCGCTTGATTACCACCTCGGCAGAGATCTCGCGGTTGGCGGCTTCGGGTATGACGAGCGAGTTGGGGCTTTCTATCACGTCGTCGGTAACGATGAGACCACGGCGCACAGGCAGACAGTGCATGAACTTGCCGTTGTTAGTCACAGCCATGTGAGCAGCATCGATGGTCCACGACATGTCTTTGCTCAAGATCTTTCCATAGTCGGCAGCGTTGGTCACGCCTGGGCAACTCCAGTTCTTGGCATACACAAAGTCGGCACCCTCAAGCGCCTTCATCTGGTCATACTCAACGCGAGCATTGCCCACAAACTTGGGGTCAAGCTCATAGCCGTGGGGATGTGTCACCACAAAGTCGACATCGGCAGCATTCATCCATTCGGCAAACGAGTTAGGCACAGCCTGAGGCAATGCGCGGCAATGGGGAGCCCATGACAGCACCACCTTAGGACGCGCTGTGGTCTTGTGCTCCTCAATGGTTATGAGGTCAGCGAAAGCCTGAAGCGGATGCACGGTAGCCGTCTCCATGGCAAAGACTGGGCGGCCGCTGTATTTTACAAACTGGTTGACGATGGTCTCGGCATAGTCGAACTCGCGGTCTGTAAGCCCGGCAAATGAGCGTATGCCGATAAGGTCGCAATAGCTGCCCATCACGGGAATGGCCTCAAGCAGATGCTCGCTCTTGTCGCCATCCATGATGACGCCGCGTTCTGTCTCCAGTTTCCACGCACCGGCGTTCACGTCGAGCACGATAACATTCATGCCGAGGTTCATGGCCGCCTTCTGTGTTGAGAGGCGTGTGCGCAACGAGTTGTTAAAGAAAATCATGAGCAAGGTTTTGTTCTTGCCCAGATGCTGGAAGCCGAAACGGTTGTTCTTCACTTCCTGTGCCTCAGCCAATGCCTGCTGCAGGTTGCCGAGGTCGTTGACGTTGAAAAATGTTTTCATTCGTTTTATAGTTAAAGCCCCTCTCCATCTCTCCCCGACGGGGAGAGGGGAGTGAATAGATAGGGCTATAGAAGTTTTGATTTTTTAATTTTGATTTTTGAATTGTCGGCTTTCAGCCGATGTTGAGTTTTCGAATTTTAAAGCCCCACCCCCGCGCCGCTTCGCGGCTAACCCCTCCCCTTAGGGAGGGGAGTGAATGGCCAGGGCTATTGAATTCTTCACTCTTCACTCTTCGTTTATTACGGCGTCAGCCTTTTTTTTACCTTTTTACCTTTTTACCTTTTTACCTTTAAAAATACCTTTAACTCCTCACCTGTCCTTCACCCTCAATCAGCCACTTATAAGTAGTGATTTCTTCAAGCCCCATAGGACCGCGTGGGCCAAGCTTTTGCGTGCTTATGCCTATCTCGGCACCGAGCCCGAACTGCGCACCATCGGTAAAGCTGGTAGGAGCGTTCCAATAGACACAGGCAGCGTCAGCCACCTGTTGGAAGTGGTGAGCGGCATCGGCATCGGCGGTTATTATGCACTCGCTGTGTCCAGAGCCAAAGCGTGCGATATGGGCAAGCGCCTCATCGAGCGAGTCGACCGTCTTCACACCCATCTTATAATCCATAAACTCGGTGCTGAAGACGCTGTCCTCCTCGTCTGCTTTCACCTCTTTTATATAAGGATAGTCTTTAAGAACTGCAGCAGCCCGTCTGTCGGCAAATATCTCAACATGCTTTTCGGCCATGTCGGCAACAAGGGCAGACAGATCACCGAGTCGGCTGCTATGGATGACGAGCGTGTCGAGGGCGTTGCACACACTCACGCGGCGTGTCTTGGCATTGGTGATGATGCGGCGCCCCATGTCAAGGTTGCCATCCTTGTCAAAGTAGGCATGTACCACGCCGGCACCCGTCTCGATGACCGGCACGCGAGCCGTGTCGCGCACAAAGCTGATGAGCTTTTTTCCTCCACGCGGAATGCAGAGGTCAACATATCCCACAGCGTTCAGCATGTCTGCCGTCGCCTCATGTGTGGCGGGCAACAGGCGCACCACATCGGTGCTTATTCCTTGCTGGCGCAGCACCTTATGAATGATGTCGATGATGGCTCTATTGCTGCTGTCGGCATCCTTGCCGCCCTTGAGCACACAGGCGTTGCCGCTCTTGAAACAAAGCGAGAACACATCGAAGCTAACGTTAGGGCGTGCCTCATAGATTATGCCGATCACACCGAACGGCACACTCACCTTGCGCAGACGCAGGCCGTTAGGCAACGTGCGCTGAGAGAGCGTATGGCCGAGGGGCGATGGCAATGTTGCCACATGACGCATGTCGGCAGCAATGCCTTCAAGGCGCTCAGGGGTGAGCATCAGTCGGTCATACAGAGGGTTCGCCTTGTCCATGCGCTCCAGATCGTTGGCGTTGGCATCGAGCAAGGCGTGTGCGTTATCGGCAATGGCATCGGCCACAGCTAGCAGCACCTGGTTTTTTGTGTCGTCATCAATGGCAGCAAGTGTGGTGCTTGCCGCCTTCACCTGTTCAAATATCTTTATGTTTTCTGCGTCCATCTTCTTTAATTCCGTTAGTTTGTCCGCTCGGCTTTGCCGCTTGCTTCGGCAAAAACTTGTCAACTCGTTAACTCGTTAACTATCAAATAATCGTAATGCACAATAGGCTTCACGTCGTGCTTGCCCACCAGAGCCGTTGCCTCGGTGTTGCTGTAGGCGCTACGTCCCAAACCAATCTTTCGTCCATCAGGAGCAATAATGGTCACGATGTCGCCCTCTTCAAAGTCGCCTTCAACAGCGGTAACGCCCACCATAAGCAAACTCACCGCTCGGCTGCCCATCAGCGCCTCGGCAGCCTTGGCGTTGACGCGCACTATGCCTTTAGCAAAGCTCTCGCTGTGAGCGATCCATTTCTTCACGCCCGACGCCGCCTGTTTGTTTGCCACAAACGTGGTGTGCGGCGTGTCTTCAGCGTTCTCGACCAACAGGCGCAAGATGTTGTCGCGCTTGCCGTTGGCAATTATCACCTCTATGCCTTCATCAGCCACCTTGCGGGCAATGTTACATTTGGTCGTCATGCCGCCGCGTCCGAAGCCGCTCTTCTCCTGCTGTATATATTCGCTAAGGTCGCGACCAGGCTCCACCTTTGTGATGAGCTTCGACTGTGGGTCAGCAGGACTGCCCGTGTAGATGCCGTCGATGTTGCTTAAGATGACAAGACGCTCAGCCCCCATCATCGTGGCGATAAGTCCTGACAGCTCGTCGTTGTCGGTAAACATCAGCTCGGTCACGCTCACCGTGTCGTTCTCGTTGACCACAGGGATGACGCCGTTCTCAAGCATCACCCCCATACATGCGCGCTGGTTCAGATATTCACGTCGCGACGCAAAGTTCTCCTTCATGGTGAGCACCTGTCCTATGCGGACGCCATACTCGCGGAAGAGGTCATAATAAAGCCCCGTGAGCTTCACCTGGCCGATGGCAGAAAACAGCTGTCGCTGCTCCACGCTGTCGAGCTTATGGGCCACATGCAGCTCTGCGCGTCCGGCTGCCACGGCACCCGATGACACGAGTATGACCTCATAGCCATGCTTTCTCAGCCACACCACCTGATCTACGATTGCCGACATGCGGGTGACATCTAATTTTCCGTCGTTGCGGGTCAGCACATTGCTGCCCACCTTTATAACTATTCTATTCAAATGTGGAATGTTGAGTGTTGAATGTTGAATGGTTGCGGCGATGCCGCAATGTGGAATGTAAAATGAGGATTGAGGATTGAGAAATTTAGAATAAAGGGTGTTTATTTCTTGTCTTTTTCCCTAATCTCCACTCTTCTGATCTTGCCGCTGATGGTCTTTGGCAGTTCGTCCACAAACTCGATGATGCGCGGATACTTATAAGGTGCTGTCTCATGCTTAACATGATTTTGCAGCTCCTTAACAAGCTCATCGCCAGCCTTGTCTTTCCACTCCTTGCCCAGCACCACGGTGGCCTTGACCACCATGCCACGGATATCGTCGGGCACACCTGTGATGGCACACTCGACCACGGCGGGGTGTGTCATCAGCGCACTCTCCACCTCAAACGGGCCGATGCGGTAGCCGCTGCTCTTTATCACGTCGTCAATGCGACCCACAAACCAGTAGTAGCCATCCTCGTCGCGCCATGCCATGTCGCCAGTATAATAGATGCCGTCGTGCCATGCCTGACGTGTGAGCTTGTCATCGCGATAGTAGCCCTTGAACAGTCCGAGGGGCTTCACGTCGCCCACACGCACCACGATCTGTCCCTTCTCACCATCCTCACACGGTGTGCCGTCTGGCTTCAAAAGGTCGATGTCATACTGAGCGTTGGGCTTGCCCATAGATCCTGGCTTGGGCGTCATCCACGGCATTGTTCCGAGCGTCATGCAGGTCTCTGTCTGGCCAAAGCCCTCCATCAGGCGTATGCCCGTAAGCTCATAGAACTTGTCATAGACAGCAGCGTTAAGCGCCTCGCCCGCCGTGCAGCAGTAGCGCAGCGACGAGAGGTCATATTGAGAGAAATCCTCACGAATCATGAAACGGTAGACCGTCGGGGGCGCACAGAACGAGGTTATGTGATATTGCTCTATCTTGCGCAGCAGCTTCTCTGCCGTAAACTTCTCGTGGTCAAACACGAACACGGCAGCTCCCGCAAACCATTGTCCGTAAAACTTACCCCACACGGCCTTGCCCCATCCCGTGTCGGCCACGGTGAGGTGTATGCTGTCTTCGCTGAGGTTATGCCAGAACACACCCGTGGTGAGATGTCCGAGAGCATAGAGAAAATCGTGAGCCACCATCTTGGGTTCGCCACTGGTTCCGCTGGTAAAATACATCAGCATGGTGTCGTCGTTGGTGTTGACGTGGTTGGGGCGCACAAAGGCAGGAGCGTTCTGCCACTCCTTATGCCAGTCGTGGAACCCGTCGGGCACCTCGGGACCAACAGAGATAAGAGTGTGCACCGTCGGACTCTCGCTCATGGCCTCGCTCACCTGTGTGAGCACATAGTCCTCACCCACACACACTATAGCCCTCACGCTTGCGCGGTTGTTGCGATACACGATGTCGTGCTTTGTGAGCATGTGCGTGGCGGGTATGGCGATGGCACCGAGCTTATGCAGGGCAAGCATTGTAAGCCACCACTCATAACGACGTTTGAGGATAATCATGACCATGTCGCCATGTCCAATGCCGAGCGAGGCAAAATAGGCTGCCGTCTGGTCGCTTTCGCGTTTGATGTCGGCAAACGTAAAAAACCTTTCCTCACCTTCGTCGTTAGTCCAGATGAGTGCCACCTTGTCGGGCTGCTCCTCTGCCCACACGTCCATCACGTCGTAGGCGAAATTAAAATTCTCGGGTATGTTAAAATGCAGATTTTTCCTATAATCCTCTTCAGAGGAAAAATGGGTCTGCGTCAGGAATCGTTCTATCATCTTTAACGTTAAATCGTCTAGATCATTCTATGGCCTTAATCGTTCTATGGCCTTAATCGTTCAATGGTCTTTTTAAATTACAACACACACAAATGTCACCTTGCTCTCTCCTATCGCACGCATGCAGTGTTGCTGCGAGGCATCAAAATAGATGCTGTCGCCTTCGTGCAGAACCATGACCTTATCGCCGATGGTGATCTCGAGCTCACCTCTCAAGACAAAGTCAAACTCCTGTCCTGCGTGCGAGTTCTTGTTGTGGTTTGCATCGCCAGGCAACGGGTCGACGGTCACAAGGAAAGGATCCACCTCACGTCCTTGAAACCCGCTTGCAAGACTCTGATACTTATAGTCTTTGCTTCGTTCAACGCCCAGACCCTTGCCCCGACGTGTAAGGAAATAGCCTTTCATGCGTGGCTCCTCGCCGAAGAGCAGCACGTCAAGGGCAATGCCATAGCGTTTCGATATTTTTGAGAGACGATATACCGACGGGTCTGCCTTGCCCTCCTCCATCTTAAGGTAATGTTCGAGCGACACGCCACACACCTCTGCCACCTCTTCAGCAGGGATGTCGAGCACCTCGCGGAGGCCCTTCAGGCGTTGTCCAATTTGCTTTATTGAGTCTTCCATAACTGACAATATTATTATTTTGAGCCAAAGTTAGTAATAATTTCCCAAATATAAGACATAAAGGTCTACATTTTGTCAGATATTAAGCAATAACCTTTTTTTATAAGATCCATATATGCGATTAATTTTGAGCACCTATTATAAAAAAAGGAAATTGTCGGGAGGTTTCTTCCTTTGCCTCCCGACAATTTCCTTGTTCCGTCATCTCATGTCAAACAGTTCTGTTATGTTGGTTATGGTGAGAAAACGGAGTATGAGTTTCAAACCAATCACTTGAACAGTTTCTGCGCAAACTCGGTGAGATACAGGCGCCAGTTGCGCCAGATGTGTCCTCCCTCGGTCTCCACATAGGTGTAGGGATATTTGTGATCCGTAAGGAAGTGGCGCAGGTCGGCATTCATGTCATACAAGAAGTCGGTCTTGCCTATGCCAATCCAGTAGAGCTTTGGTTTGCCTGCAAACAGCTTCGCCATTTGTGCACCAAACTCCTTGTTGGAAGACATTCTTTCGTATAAGCTGGAGCGGTCTCCACCGCCCACGTTAAAGCCGGCAGAGAACAGGCCTATATAATCGAACTTGTCGGGGAAACGGCGTGAGATGTCGAACGAGTGGCCGCCACCCATCGACAGACCGCAAATGGCGCGTTGCGATTTTTCCTTGCTCACCTTATAGTGGCTCTCTATATAGTTCATCACGTCAGGAAAGCTCTCGTCCATCGTGGCAGCAGGCTTAACCCCCTTTATGCCCATAGCCGACGGCACATACATGCCAGCCGACCACTCGCCGGGAGCGGCCTGACAGGTGGGGTTGCCATTGGTCATCACCACCACCATAGGCTTTGCCTTGCCTGCGGCAATGAGGTTATCCATCTGGCTTAACGAAAACGTTATTTCAAGTGAGTAAAAATTTACTCGTTTTATTTTTTTATGTGAAAACCATTAATCTTTTTTAACTCAAGTTATTTTTCAGCAAGCCTAAACATTTTGGCGCTTCGCGCTGTTTTTTAAACATCAATTTCCCGCGCGAAGCGCGTATTAATGACAATTAATGGGTCATTAATGAACATTAATGTTTAAAAAACAACGCGAAGCGCCAAAGTCTCAGCAGTCTGCGCAAGCAGATTTTACACTTCGCTTTGTATTCGTTTATAAAAGCTCAATTCCTTACAAATATCCCAGCCAGCGCAAGATGTCGTTGAGGTTTGCCACGATCATGAGAAGCATGAGGACACCAATGCCCACATATTCGGCACGGATCATGAAGTTCTCACTAGGCTTGCGGCGCGTGATCATCTCATAGAGCAAGAAGAGCACATGACCGCCATCGAGCGCGGGTATGGGCAAGATGTTCATGAACGCAAGGATGATGCTCAGGAAAGCCGTCATCAGCCAGAACATGTGCCAGTCCCACACGGGCGGGAACAAGCTGCCGATGGCTCCGAATCCGCCAAGCGACTTGGCTCCGTCGGCAGAGAACACATACTTCATGTCGCCCACATAACCTGCAAGCACGTCCCAGCCATATTTCACACCTGCGGGGAACGATTCGAAGAAGCCATAGCCCACATGGGTGGGCTTATAATAGTCGATGAGGGGCTTTACGGCGAATCCAAACTCCATCTTCTCTGTGAGCGTGGGCTTGGCAGTGAGCGTGTCGTTGGCAGCCTGTCTCACAAAGCTTATCTGCACGGTGCGTGCCTTGATGCTGTCCTTGTGGGTCTGCGCTGCTGCGAGCATGTCGCGGCTTCGTCCCACCTCGTTTGTGAACTCGTTGTACGAGTCGATCGTCTTGCCGTTGACAGCTATGATGCGGTCACCCTTCTGCAAGCCGATCTTCTGCGCAATGCTTCCTGCCACAATGCTGTCTACAAGTGCGGGAATCATGGGACGCGCAAACTGAGGCGTGCTCTTCAGCATGCCCAACAGGTTGATGTCGCCAGGCAGCGCCACCGACATGGCCTTGCCGTTGCGTATGATGTCGGCACGCTTGGCCTCAGACAGGTCGCGGAACATGTCGGCACCAAAATCCTTAAACTGGCCTTTCTCCGTGCCAACCATTATGTCGCCGTCCTTGAAGCCCAGGGCCTTGGCCTCGTCGTTAAACTTCATTCCCATCGTCATGTCCTTCGTTGAGATGTAGTTGTCACCCCAATAGAACAGACACATAGAGTAGATGAAGAGTGCAAGTACAAAATTTACGAGCACGCCGCCCACCATGATGAGCAGTCGCTGCCATGCCGGCTTCGACCTGAACTCCCACGGTTCAGCGGGCTTCTTCATCTGTTCGGTGTCAAACGACTCGTCTATCATGCCCGAGATCTTGCAGTAGCCGCCCAGCGGAAGCCAACCCACACCATAGGTGGTGTCGCTCTTCTTGGGTTTGAACTCGAAGAGGTGGAACCAAGGGTCAAAGAACAAATAAAATTTCTCCACCCTTACGCCGAAGAGCTTTGAGAAGAAAAAGTGGCCACCCTCATGGAGCAGCACCAAGATGGAGATTGCCAGCATGAACTGTAGCAATCTGATCAGAAATATTTCCATGTGTTGAAAAGCGGTTGCCTTAAGCAATTGAATGCAAGGCCATTATTACTTGTTTATTATTTTTTATCCTCTTTTTTATCTTTGAGAAACAGGGGCATAGCGCAAGCCTGTCTATGCCTGAGCCATCAGCTCGGCAGCAATGCGGCGTGCCTCAGCATCGGTCGCTATGTAGGTGTCATAGTCGGGCGTGGCAGAGAATGTGGCCTTGGCCATGGTCTTCTCAATGATCTCGCCCATGCCGAGGAACGAGCAGCGGCCCTTGCGGAAGCCCTCGTTCACCACCTCGTTGGCAGCGTTGACGATGCACGGCATGTTGCCGCCGCGCTTTATCGACTCGAAGGCGAGAGCCAGACAGCGGAATTTCTCCAGGTCAGGTTCAAAAAACTCGAGTGGCTGCTTGAACAGGTCCAGACGGTCGCCGTTGAGCGGCAAGCGGTCGGGGAACGAGAAGGCATACTGTATGGGCAGACGCATGTCGGGCACGCCGAGCTGTGCCTTCACCGCACCGTCGCAAAACTGCACAGCGCTGTGGACGATGCTCTGCGGGTGGACAAGCACCTGTATCTTGTCGGCAGGTACGCCAAAGAGCCATTTTGCCTCTATGACCTCAAAGCCCTTGTTCATCATCGATGCCGAGTCGATCGTGATCTTTGCGCCCATGTCCCAGGTGGGGTGCTTGAGAGCGTCGGCGGCAGTCACGTCACGCATCTGGTCGAGCGTAAACTTGCGGAACGGTCCTCCCGATGCTGTAAGCAGAATTTTCTCTATCGGGTTGTCACCCTCGCCCACGATGCTCTGGAAGATTGCCGAGTGCTCGCTGTCCACGGGCAAGATAGGCACACGGTTCTCTGCTGCCAGACGGCACACCAGCTCGCCTGCCACCACCAGCGTCTCCTTGTTGGCAAGACAGATCTTCTTACGCGCCTTGATGGCATGGATGGTGGGTGCCAGACCTGAGAAGCCCACCATGGCGGTGAGCACCATATCGATGGGTCCTGCCTCTACAATCTGGCACAGCGCATCGGCTCCAGCATAGACCTTGATGTCGGGCATGTCGGCAAGCAGTTCCTTCAGGCGGTCATAATGTGCCTCGTTGGCAATGACCACGGCTGCGGGGTTAAACTTCCTCGCCTGTGCTGCCAACTCGTCCACGCGGTTGTTGGCGGTGAGACAGTAGGCCTCATAGCGGTCGGGATGCTGTTCAATAACGTCGAGGGCCTGGGTGCCTATGGAACCTGTTGAGCCCAAGATGCATATCTGTTGTTTCTTCATTGTTTTATCTTTGTTTAAGGAACGTGGTCAAGCCTTGTCTTACAGGTCGAGCAGACCTTCGGGCAGCTCAAGCTCCATCCGTCGCTCTTCGGTGTCGATATTTCTTATCAGCTCTTCGTGAGCAGGCACGAGCACCTCGTCACCGTCGGCTGTGCGCACCTGGAAGAGGAGGTTCATCGTCGAGTCATCCACGCTCTCTATCTCTCCCACCACACGTCCTGTGGCAGCGTCGACGAGCGTGTAGCCCACAATCTGCGCCCATGAGAGGTGCCCCTCGTCTTCATCGGCAAGATGCCGCGGGAAGAACACGTCGCAGCCAGTCAGCTCGCGGGCCTCATCCTGTGTGTCGACATCGCAAAACTTCACCAGCGCCGTCTCGTTGCTCTTGAAGCGATACTCTTCGAGAAAGAACGGCACCAGAATGCCGTCCACCGACAACATGAGCCAGTCGGCATCCGTGCGGTCAAACACGTCGTCGTCAAACATGAAGCTCACCTCGCCTTTCACGCCGTGAGGCTTGCCGATCTTTCCTATTTTGTAGAAATCGTTATAGTCCACTGCTGCTTTTTCTTTTGCTGTTCAATTATTTTCTTCTTCCTCGTCTGCGCTCCTGCTCCTTCACCTCGACCTTGTCAAACTTAAAGGTGTCAAGGTCGAGCTGCACCTTGCCGTCGGTGAAGTTGGCAAGATCCGATGCCACCTTCTCGTCGTCCGACGAGCCGTGTCCCCAGAGCACGAGGTCGCGCTTCATCTGGTTGGCAGCCAAGCGTATCAGCTCCTCACGCTCATTTCCGTCGGGCAGCTCCTTCAGCTTCTCAAAAATCTCGAACATCATGCTGCCATAATGGCGCACGGGTATGCGCTTCATGGGATAAGGCATGGGCGACGGTTTCGACTGAATGGTTCTTGCCTCTTCAATGTCGTAGGGATAGTCGATGTCGAGCTTAAAGTCGCTCATCAGAGCGAGATGATCCCACAGCTTGCGCTCATAGCCCTCTGTCTCTGCGGGTTGCGGAAACATGCGCTTCATGATGGCAACGATAGCGTTGGCGCAACGCTGTCTGTCGGCACGGTTCGTCAGCGCCACAGCATAGTCGACCATGCTCTGCACCTCGCGGCCATACTCAGGCAGAACGAGCTTCTCGCGTTGTGTGTTATAATCGAGTCCTTCGATATTCATATCTTAAAAATTTTTTGCTTGTAACAAATCAGAGCAAGCTCTTTGGCTTCTTGCTCACAAAGTCTTTGAGATAGTGGGGCACGAAATAAGCCACATCCTCAAACTGCTCTTGCATGATGCGCCTCTCTGCCAAGGGGAACATCCACTTTGCCTCGGGTTCAATGCCTTCGATCAAGTGGGCGTTGGGATGGTTTATTACCTCCATACACTTTGCCGCACCGTTGCCGAAGAAATAGACGGGTCCGCGGTCAAGAAACTCCTTGTATGTGTCGGCTGTCACCACGTCGGCACCGGTCTCGCGCACCTCGCGCAGCGAGCGGTCATAGACGGCAGCATACACCTCCATGCGGCGTGCGTCGATCATCGGACACAGCAGGGCGTTCTCCTCCAGGTCGTCGTGGCGCAGCAGCACAGGCACGCAGAGCAGCTCGAGCGTAGGCACCGAGACGAGCTTCAGGTCGCGACCCACGCAGATGCCCTTAGCCATGGACACGCCGATGCGCAGACTGGTGTAAGAACCTGGTCCGCTGCTCACAGCCACCGCGTCAAACGGTATGGCGTGGCTATCGGTAAACGACATTGCCTGATCAACAAACACTCCCAGTTTTTCGGCGTGGTTGGGTCCGGTCTTGTCCTCATCGTGATAGATGCAGGCGCCGTTCTCACTCACAGCCACAGAGCACACATTTGTGCTCGTATCAATACTCAAAATACATGACATCTTTAAAAAAGCTTTTTCAGAATGTGCAAAGTTACGGTTTTTATCGCCAAACAATGGCCATTTATAAGAAATTAACTAAGCAAAGGCCATTAATATGCTCTATGAGCGGAAATATGCCATTAATGATGAGCAGCTTAATACTCCGTTTTCTTGTCGTTCTCTTCCCACATGCGGAAAGCCTTCAGTGCCTCCTCGCGCAGCAGCGGCAGCATGGGTTTGTGGCGGTCGGCGGGCTTGAGCGGTATCTCGTTGTAGATAAAGTCGTCGTCGAAGCCAATGGTGGCGGCATCCTTGCGGTCGTTGGCATAATAGATCTTGTCGAGACGTGCCCAATAGATGGCACCCAGACACATGGGGCATGGCTCGCAAGAGGTGAAGATCTCGCAGCCCGAGAGGTCGAACGTGCGCAGACGCTCGGCGGCGCGGCGTATGCAGTTGACCTCAGCATGTGCTGTGGGGTCGTTGTCTATGGTCACGCTGTTTGACGCTTCTGCCACGATGACGCCTTGACGTGCTATGACGGCACCGAAGGGTCCTCCTCCGTTGCGCACACTCTCCTCTGACAGGGCTATGGCCCTGCGCATCAGTTGTTCGTTGTTCATATTTTTTTTGTTTTTTATTTTCTTTGTTTCTGTTCTTTTACGCCGCTAAGATACGAAATTATCCTCAACCACACAAATTGAGCGTCAAAAACAATTTGGGCACAGCCTCCGGCATGTGAAGACTGTGCCCAAACTTAAACACTTCGTTGAGGGGTTGGCGCTTCGCGCCGTATTAAAACATTCTTGCGCTCCGTAGGTGCTCAGGCGCTTCGCGGAATTATTTCCATTAATTGAACATTAATGAAACGTTAATTTTCCGCGCATAGCGCGTATTAATGATAATTAATGGGTCATTAATGATAATTAATGTTTAAAAAACAACGAGTGCGTTGCGCGACGTAATAAAAAACAATCAATTACACGCATTTAAAGCTTTTAAAAGCTCCTCCTTTACATTGTGATGTCAGGAATGCCTGATGTTCCCTCGCCACATGTCACGACCTTAGAGATCATGCTCTCGGCGTTCAGACCCCTGGTGAGAGCCGTCACGAAGTAGTTGCCGTTCTCGGGCACCTCAACCTCGGTATCGTAGGTAATCTTCACAAGCGTAGCCACGTTGCCGTCGCCGTTGTTGCGATAAACGGCATAATAACAGTCGGGCACAGCGTCCCACGAGAGCATCTTGCCATCGGCCTTGACGTTCTCTGGCGCTGCTGGCTGCACCATCGTCTCAACACCGAGATAAGGGGGCAGCTCCAGCTTGTCAAACTGCTCCTTGATAACCTTGTTTGTGTTGACGGGATCGCTCAGCATCCATTTGGCGCTGAAGAATATTGCACCCTTCACCTTCTTGTTGGCGTAGGCAATGCCAAGCTGCTTCTTAAAGTCGGCATTGGTCTGGTAATAAGGATCGGAAGACTGACCATCAAAACGGTAGAGACCGTAGCCCACCATAAAATTAGACTTGGTGCAGAAGTCAGCGAACTGCTTCAGACGAGGTCCAAAATATGTCTGGGTGCTCCAATAGATCTGCGGTATAAGCACATCGATCATTCCGTTCTGCGACCATTTCTTCACGTCACAATACATCGAGTTATAGTCGTTGTCGTAGTTGCCCTGTGGCGACACCGAGAACAGACAGTTGGGGCGCACGGCACGGATGGTCTCCTTCACCTTCGTGATCATGGCGTCTACGTTGGCGCGACGGAAGTTGGCAATTCCCTGACCGCTGCCATATTTCTGATATTCTGCGTTATCGTTCATCGACTCACCAGAGGTGAGCGACGGGTAGAAGTAGTCGTCAAAGTGTATGCCGTCGATATCAAATTTCTGCAACAGGTCTGCCACGATGTCGGCAATGCGTTGGCGCACCTCTGGCAGGGCAGGGTTATAGATGCGCACCTTGTTATAGTCTTTCACCCATTCTGCAGGGATGGTCTCTTCCAGTTCAGGGAACTCGCTCGAAGCGCTTGAGCGTGTGGCAATGCGGTAAGGGTTCATCCAAGCATGAAACTGCATGCCACGCTTATGTGTCTCGCTGATGAGCCATGGCAGCGGGTCATATAACGGCTTCTTTCCACGGCGACCTGTGATATACTTCGACCACGGCTCATAGGGTGAGTCGTAGAAAGCATCGGCCATGGGGCGCACCTGAAACATCACGGCGTTAATATTGAGAGTTTGCAGAGAGTCAAGGTAACGCAGATAATATTTTTTCTGACTTTCTGCCACTCTAGAAGTGCTGCCCATGCTGTTTGGCCAGTCAATGTGATCGACGGTAGCCATCCATACCGCACGAAAATCTTTCTCGGGCAGAACGGGGGTAACGTTCTCACCGGGTGTGGGGTTCTTCGACACAGAAGGGGGAGGTGTGACGGTTGAATCGGTCAACGTGTCATCGTCACCGCTACAGGCAGCCAACAGCACTATTCCTACAATGGCGGCTAAAAACTTCAGCAGTTTTACAGGTCTTTTTTGCATAAGGATTATAAATATTTAGGTTGAATATTAGCAAGAATTTCTTTTTCTAACTTTGGTCAGAAGTCATTCAGCGAGCAAAGGTACAAAAAACATTTAATAACATATCTAAAAAGCCACAAATTAACAAATCTTAAGTCTTGCCTTTCTCATCACCGTTCCCGTAACACGGCATCGTTACGAGAGTTTGAGAAATGCGCTTCTGCACAGTTTTATTAAAATTCATTAATTTATACAAACAAAATTTGCGTTCATGTCTTATTTTATTTACTTTTGTGGACAATCTAAAAAAAAATCTTTTACTATTACTTTTTCTCACACAATTTAAACAATTCCACTATGAGAAAACCTTTATTTATGCTTGCCATGTTCCTACCACTCTCCGTGATGGCGCAAGTGTTTAGCGTTCAGAGTGTGGAGCAAGTCACATTGCCTGACGGCTGTGAGATGGTTGCCGACATCAGTCCCGACGGCAACCGCCTGTTGCTGACAACAGGAGCCCACGAAGGACTGAAGAGTTTTGAACCGTCTTCTGGCAAGACCGTTGTGCTGACCAACAGCGAGGGCGCGGGCTATGAGGCCCGTTTCTCTGCCGACGGCAACACGGTGCTGTATCGTGAAACGACCTTCACGCCAAAGCGCCTGCGCATGACATCGCTCAACACCGTTGACCTGAACACGGGCAGCAAGCTCGTGCTTCAAGACGCTACGCGCGACCTTCAGGGTGTGCGTCTGAGCGGCAGCAACGCGATGATCGTGAACAAGGGCAAGCTCAAAGCAAAGTCGTTCAACGGCAAAAAGGCAGAGAAGCAGCCCGTGCTGAGCATCAACAACCGCCAGCTCATGCTCACCAAGAACGGCAAGACAGCGGTGTTCTCGCCCAACGGCACAGACCACAGCTACATCTGGCCGTCGCTCTCACCCGACGGACAGAAGGTGCTTTATTATGTTTGCGGCGTAGGAGCCTTTGTGTGCGACCTTAACGGCAAGAACATCAAAAGCCTCGGCACGTTGCGTGCTCCCAAATGGTACGACGACAACATCGTTATAGGCATGAACGACCAGGACAACGGCGAAGTGGTGGTGTCGTCTGCAATCGTTGCAACAACGCTCGACGGCACACAGCAAACGCTCACCGACAACTCTGTGATAGCCCAATATCCCAAGCCCGCGCCTAAGGCAGGAAAGATCGCGTTCACCACGCCCGCAGGCCAAGCTTACATCATTAACGTTTCTAAATAGCCATTACCATGAAAAGATTGTTACTCTTGTGTGCGGCAATGGCTGCAACAGTAATGACAGCCAGCGTGTCGCTGGCTCAGAGCAAGAAGACAGCTGAAGAGCTGCGTGTCTACATCAACCCCGGTCACGGCTCATGGGGTCCCAACGACCGACCCATGGCAACCATACCATACCCTGCTCTCGAAACGGGACGTCCCGACACCTGCGGCTTCTACGAGTCGAACACGAACCTGTGGAAGTGTCTCGAGCTGGGGCGCACGCTCGAACGCATGGGCGTGAAGCATAAGAACATCCTCTTCTCGCGCACGCTGAACGGCCCGTACCCCTATGTCAAGGGAGCAGCCGACGAAGAAAAATATAACCGCAGTCTGTCTGAGATCTGCGAGGAGGTGGATGCCAACAACATGGATATGTTTATCTCTATCCACTCTAACGCAGCCTCTGAAGGCTCTAACACCAACTATCCCGTCTACATCTATCGTGGCACCGATACTGAAGACTATGCTCCTGGTAGCAAAGCGATGGCCACAACCAACTGGAAACATCACTGGGAAAGTGTGCTCGACCCACAGAGCTACTACTCTATAGACAATTCCAACGTTCGTGGCGACATATCGTTCTACGGTAGTTCAAGCACGCGCTACGGCACCTACGGCAACTATACAGGCTATCTGGGCGTGTTGAAACATGGCGTGCCAGGCTTCTTGCTCGAGGGCTTCTTCCACACCTATCAGCCAGCACGTCACCGTGCGCTCAACAAAGACTGGTGCGGACAGGAGGGTGTACGCGTGGCTCGCGGCGTGTGCGACTATTACGGCCTCACACCCGAGACCACTGGCTACATCATGGGTACCGTGAAAGACCTGCACGAGAAGATTGTGAATAACCTCTACCATTACGCTCCCAACACCGACGACCAGTGGTTGCCGATCAACGGCGCGAAGGTGAACCTCATGCAGAACGGTGCCGTGGTGAAGACCTATCAGGTCGATGACAACTATAACGGCGTGTTCGTGTTCAGCGGACTGAAGCCCGGCAAATACACCTTCCAGGTGGAGAAAGAGGGCTACAAGCCCCTGTTTGGCGACGACGACATCACCGTTGAGGTGAAAGCCAACGAGACCTCTTATGCCAAGCTGCATGTAGAGGCTACCAACTATGAGCCGCCTGTGGTGCTCTACCCCAACTACATGGAGCCTACCCTCGACGGCATGACGCTCGCACCCACACAGCTCGAGTTTGCACAGGCTTCAAGCGAACTCATGCTCGAAGGTACCGTGAAGCGCATGCTCGTGCGTGGCGACTCGACTGTTGTGCTCACCAACGATGCAAAGACACCGCACCTCTACCTTATTAATAACAAGAAGCGCGTAATAGAGAAAGAGCTGTCTGTAGAAGGACTGGTTGAAGGCAGCGCCGACGACTTGGGCTTCTACTCAAGCCTCAACGACATCGCCTTCACTGCCGACGGCAAGCTGATTGGCGTAAACAGCGTGCGCACACAGTTTGACGCCACAAAGGTTGAAGATGGCTACAAGCGCGGACAGCTGAACGTGTATATATGGAACTCGTTCGACGAGGCACCCAAGACATGGTTCACCACAGAACACTCGTGCAACTTCAACCGTGCCGACATGGGGCGTGGTCTGACCGTGAACGGCGACTCTGACGAGTGTCAGGTGGTCACAACAGGCACAACGTCTGGTTCAAGCAAGGCCCTGCGCTACCTCATCATGACCGTGGTTGAAGGCAAGCTCTCTACCACCAGTTTCCGTGGCTCTTCAAAGGGCGCTACGTTTGGCGAGAAGTGTCAAGGCAGCGCCATGCAGCTGACCGTTTCTCCACGCACCGACGACAACTTCGTCATTGACGGCGAGGCAGGTCTGCCTATTGAGTTCAGCATGACAGAGGGAGCACAAGCTACCGATGCCAACGTTGTAAGCAAGTGTGCCGCCGATGCTGTCGATGCAGCAGCTCACGGCATACAGTTCTTCAAGTATGCCGGCCACCAGTTTATGGTAACACCGTTCCTACAGGACGAGAAGGTGGGTGGCGTGCATCTCTTCGACATCACAGAGGGTCTCGACAAAGCCACACTGGTCAAGTCGGAGACTACAAGTCTGGCTGAAGCCGACGCCACAACGACCATGGCTGCTGGCGCAAAGGCCAACGCCGACGGCATAACGCTCAGTCTCCTCCACGGCAAGACGCTCACCACCTTCACAACAGAGGGTGTGGCTCAGCCCGTCGTGAAGAACATCTACGCTTACGACCTGCGCAGCGTGCGCGAGAGCGATGGCTCTTACACCCTTACCTTCAAGGCCAACGACAACGCTACCGACGCAGCCATCGTCTTCACTGATGCCGAGGGCAACGAGAAGGGCAGCAAGACCGTCGACGTGAAAGAAGGCGAAAACAAGGTTAGCATCTCTCAAGACGAACTGCCGGGCACCGTGGGCACAACGCTCAACTGGGCTGTACGTCTGCGTGGCGAGGCTGTGACAAAGATAACAAAGGTATATGCCGACAAAGATGCATACAGCGGTTCCTTAAGCGGAAACGCTGTCATCACAACACCCGAGTCGCCTTACTTTGGCTACATCTACATCAACAACCGCGTAGGCAAAGGCAATGCCGCCAACGGCATCTATGCTTACGACCAGACCTTCAACCGCGTAAACAATACGCCCTACCGTGGCTACAACGCACCGTCAAGCAACTATCGCATGGCTGCCGACCCCGAGGGCAAGGTTTGGATGACCGAATGGTCTGACGGCCCTTCAGGCGTTTACATCGCCGATCCCGCCAAGATGGCCGACGAGGGTTACCAGTATCAGCAGTTCTTCATAGGCACACGCCAGAGCGACGGCTTGTTCACCAACGACGGTGCCAACGTGGGCTCTTCGGCCGTGGGCATCGCCTTCGGCGGAACAGGTGCCGACACCAAGGTATATGTTGCCAACGAAGACTGGACTCCAGAAAACGAGGTTTGTGTTTACAACATCGGTCAGGAAGACGGCACACTGCTGAACGAGTGGAACAAGGCACCTTCTTACACCTTAGGCGTGGGCGGATACATGATCAATGGAAACATACACATCGTGGCTGGTCGCGACGGCGGTGCATGGGTATCGCAGATTCGTGGCAGCGGCAACAACAGCAAAGGAGTGCCATCATTGGTTTATGTTACACGCGAAGGAAAGATCACCTTCAATAGCGGCGAGGGCGACAACGTCGAACTGTTCGACGCTACTGGCGGCGCGGGCTTCGCTGTAAGCAACGACGGAAAGATGCTGGTTGTCAACGACGCGAAGGGTGTGCTTCAGTTCTTCGACGTGACATGGAAGTCGGAAACCGAGCCCGTGCTCCAGCACCGTGGCTCGTTCAAGTCGGGCGTAACCAACACCAATAGTTACATCTATCAGATGCACTTCGACTATGCCGGCAACCTCGTATGCACAGGCAACCGCCTCGGCGTGCTTGCCATACCAACAACAAACAACGAGACCATCACTCCTGCTGCAAAAGCGCTCACCATCGTCAAGGACATCGAGACAGGCATCGGCAGCGTAGAGGCTGAGGAAGACAATCTTCAGATCCGTTTCGAGGGTGACAAGCTCGTTATCGACGCTCCCGAGGCTGTGACCGACGTCAAGGTGTTTGCCGTCAACGGCTCTCTCGTGACACGCGCCCATGCTGCTGTGGTTGATGCCTCACAGCTTGGTAGCGGCGTCTACCTCGTCAAGGTCAATAAGCTTAACGCCAAGAAGGTGATGAAGCAATAAGCATGGCAAAACGTAACGCTGACGTTAACGTTATAACATTTTAAAACACGCCTCCTCTGCCTTGTGCAGGGGAGGCGTTTTTTGTTTTCTCTCAATATATAAAGAAAAGAGAATTATTATAAAATATTAACTCAAAGATATTGGAAAATCTAAAGATATTTACTACCTTTGTGGAATTAAAAACCATTTCTTAATTATTATCTAAAACTAACTTAAATTTATGAAGAAATTTTTACTTCTTACAGCCTTAATGGCTGGAGCAATGACAGTTAATGCTCAAAGTGATTTCCAGGTAAAGGAACTCGCTAAACTGTCCGTAACAAACATCACCAACTACGACAAAAAGTTTTGCCGTTCTGGCTTTGGCTTTGGCAACAAGTTTTTCATGACAGACCGCACAGCACAGCAGCTACGCGTTTTCGACCTCGCAACAGGCAAAGAAATTGCCCAGAAAGAGATTCAAAAAGAAGTGCAGACTTTAGGTCACGATGAAGTAGGTAACATTATTCTTGGCAACTGGATGTTCTCTACAACCAAACAACCAGAGAAGACAACATTCACCCTCATCAGCGCCGACCTCACAAAAGAGGTTACAACCAACGAGGTTGGAACAATCAGTGGCCGTGGCGACTTTTTAGGCAAAGCCAAAGGTAACGTGTTTGGTGACGAAGGTGCTACACTGCTTGCAAGTGGTGGCGAGCAAGACCTCGAAAACAAAGGTATCGTCTGCTATACCTTCACAGGTGGAGAAAATCCAACAGTACAGTTTAGCAATGTATTCGACCCTGACCACAAGTGCGTCAACAGCACATGGGCCACTTACAACTATTATAAAGATGTTGATGGAACCGACCGTTTCGTATATGTAAACCGCAGTACCCCGATTACAGACTTTACTTTCTCTGAAGGCGAAATATTTACTGACGAAACACGCGAGTACAGCCCTGCAGACCGTCTTTGCAACAAGGGCGTTTGCAACGGTGGCGAAATCTTCGTTCTTGGCAGCCGCAAATTTATTGTTTATGGCAACTGGAGAGAGGGTGTAAATACCTATCTCGACGGCTTTACCATTGCTGAGATTGGCGCCGACAACAAGACACTGACCACTGTTTACACCAAAGAGCCCGACACATCTATGGCAAGAGAAATGACCACACAGGGTAACTGGCTGAACGTAGAGGTTCTCAGCGACAAGCAGGCTAAGCTCTATCAGTATTTCCTCGGTGGTTATGCAGCTGAGTATGGAATCACCATTGATGGTGCTGACATGCCTACAGGTATTGCTGGCGTAGAGAACGCTGCTGCCAAGGCTGTTTCTACAACTTACTACACTCCCGCTGGCGTAGCAAGCAAGACAGCTGTCAAGGGCCTCAACATCGTTGTTACAAAGTATGCTGACGGTTCACAGAAGGTTGTGAAGGTTATCAAGTAAAAGACAATCAACGCCCACACCATTGGTGTGAAAGCGATATAAAAACAAGACAGGAGGTAGATTCCATCGCAGGAATTTACCTCCTGTTTTTTTATGCTTAACAAGCGCAAGAAGGAGCGAAAAGGAAGAGCCGTTTTTTGCATATTTATTCATTTTTGCCCCTGTTTTTAGCGGCATTTTAAAAGGGCCCAACTTACGATTTGAAAGTGCCCAAATGACGTCCTCAAAGAGGCTCTTTGAGGAGCTCATTAAGGCCCTTTGACGAGCTCAAAGAGGCCCTTTGACAAAATCACCCCTATTTTAAGAGTTGTTAACAAAAACAATAAGTTAAACCCGCAATATTTTTCAAAACAGAAAGCAAAACACCCATTTTTGCTTACAACCGCAGTTTTGGATATTTATTCACTTAAAGCCCCCGTTTTGCATAAATATGCAAAACATCAACCTTTATGCAGCCTCCATTTTTCATCCTTTTCACACGGTTTCCGGCTAAGACAACAAACAGATATATTGCTTTAAAAACAAAAAAGCGTCCTCAAAAAGAGCATACAAACCAAGCGTGGTTGTATAACCTCTTTGAGGACGCAAGCTATAAAACAGTGATTAAATCACCACACCTTAATCGTCGTCTTCCTTAGCAGCGGGGAACTTCATGATAGCGAAGCCAGTCTCTGTACGTCCCACATACAGCCACAGCACGCTGTCGTTGCCGTCGGCATCCTTCTCAACATAATAGTTGGTATTGATGCCCGGGGAGATCAAACCGCTACCGCCAATGAGGAAGCTGTATGCAGCAGCATGGCTTTCAGCATCGTTGAAGAGTTGGAACGCCTCCTGTGTGTTGCCGCCCTTTGTCAGGTCGTAGACATGCATGCCAGGAGTAGCCGAACTTGTACTACCGAATTGAACAGGAGCTGTGAGCAGATAACGAGCGCCGTTGAACGTGAAGAGGCGAGCGTCGTCGCTCTCTGCAGCCACGGTGTTGGTGTTAAGACGAATCTTCGAGTTCAGACCCTCGTCGCAGAGAGCGAGGTTCATGCCGCTAAGCTTGCCTGTGCTGCCCAAGAGGTTTACACGAGCACCGCTAAGGATGTAATCGTCTGTGCCCTCAATGCGGTTGATGTGCATACACATACCGGCCTTGTTGTCGCTCTGAAGCTCAATAGAGGCAGGTGTGCCCACATTCTTGAAGTTGGAGATAGGTATGCGCAGTGTCTCAGAATAGTCGTTGGCAGGGAAGAACACGAAGCCGTTGCCGTCCTTGTCGAGGTTCATAGACATAACGTCGCCGTGACGGTTGGCAGCACCTGCAATCTGGCTCACGTCGATGTCGGCGATGCACTCGGGCTGTGAAGAAGGATCCTCATAATAGTAGATCTTCAGAGGCGATGCAGGAGCGCCAGAGAGGCTTGCGAGGTAGATATGTCCACCAGCCAGTGCGCCAGAGTTGTAGGGGAAGGTACCACCACTCACGCCCTCAAGCGAGAGGCTGATAGGATTGACCGTGCCCTGCTCCAGGTCAGACACCTTAAGGAGGTGTGCGCCGGGTGCTGACGGATCATCGGCTGTGGGGTTGCGGTAGCAGATGAGCACATACTTGCCATCGAAGGCTGTGCAACGTGTCTGTGCGCTCGCGATATACTTGTAGATGCTTGTGCCTGTGAAGTTGCAGATCTCGGTGCCTTGCTCGAAGTTGGCTCCGAACACTGGCACGCGCTTGCGAACGGTCATGAAATAGTCTTTATAGCGGTTATGGTTCTTGACGCGCAAGAGCTTTGTGACCTGTGTGGTTGCTTCGTCCATAGAGAAGTCGAGCACGTCGGTTGCGGGATCAAGAGAGGCACCGTCTGACATGGTGGCACTGATCTTCAGATTGGCGAAATCAGACTCCTTGTCGAGTTTGGGGAACTTGATGGTCTTGGCATCTTCATCGATGGTACCTTCCACCTCGATGTTGCCCTCAGCACCAGAATTCAGAATTTTGATGCTTAACAGATCGTTGGCATAAGGATTCTCCGTTGCCGATGGATAGTCGTCGGAGCAGCCAGCGAGCATGCATCCGGCAGCGAGGGCCATCAGCATGAATAAGTGATTTATCTTTAGCATAATATCATTCTTTTATTTACAGAACTATCTCAAATTTACAACATACGCGGAGCGTTTTGTTTTAAACATTCTTGCGCTCCATAGGTGCTCAGGCGCTTCGCGGAGTTATTTCCATTAATTGAACATTAATGACAATTAATGGGTCATTAACGGAAATTAATGTTTTTAAAAACACGAGCGCGAAGCGCGATGTAAATGTCTATCTTGTTTGAGAAAGTTCAATTATTTATTTAAAACGTTGCTTTTCCACTAATTGTTCGTTGATGGCCAACCCGGTGTCTGTGTCAGCGTGTAACCGTGGATCTGGTAGTCGTTGATCTGGTTTGTGCCGATAGGACAGAGGTAGGGGTTCACGTTTGTGATGTTGAGGAACGGCTGACGCGGCTCGGTCGTTTCGGCCTGGAACCAGCCCTTGACCTGACGTTTGTTGTTGCCGTCATAGACCACGAATTCGCCATTTGCCTTCTGAACGCGAAGCTTGCCCACATAGTTTTTCATGTCGCCAAGCATGCTGTTCTTGCCGTTGCGGCTGAGGTCGACGTATGCACCGAAGAGGATGTCAGGGTTCTCGGTGGTGTCCATGTAGTTGAGCTTGTGCCAACGGCGCAGGTCGATGATACGTCCTTGCTCGAAAGCAAACTCCATGCGGCGCTCACGACGGATCTCCCACAAGAGCTGTGGCACGTCGGCATCGCGGTCGGGGTCGTCAGACAGGGTGGCAAGCTCCATGTGGGCAGTCTTCTGCACACCGAGAGCCTCCTGGCCGGCGTCGAGAGGACGGTCACGGATGGCGTTGATAGAGATGTCAATGTCGTCCTGGGTCACAGCAGCGCCGCCAAGGGTCTCAAGCTCTGCCTTTGCCTCGATCCAGTTGAGGAGCACCTCCGAGTAGCGAAGCACGGGGAAGCCCGTTGTGTTGTTGGTTCCTGTCCACGCTGTGGCAGGTGTGCCGCCCGGCTCCGACAGATAGTTGAGAGCAGCGCGAGGAATGAACTTGACAACATAGAGCATGCTTGAACGAGAGCTGTTGGTCAGCGAATCGTAGAAGGTAGCCTCGAAACGGGGGTCGCGGGTCTTGATAAGCTTCTCCAGACGGAAGTCGGTGGCGCTTGCCACGGTCGACTCCTGATAACTCTTGCCGTCAACACAGCAGAACGACTTGATAAGGTCGGCGGTGGGGCCTTGTGCCAATGCCTCGTTCACGTTGCAATAAGAAGCCACACAGTGGGTCTTGCCCAGCGAGCTGTCATACTTGCGATAGAGGAGCACGTCCTTGGCCTTGGTGAGGTCTGTAGAGCAGAACAGGTCGCGGAACGGGGTGACGATGGCATATCTGCCACTGTTTATTACCACGTCGCCAGCGGTCTTTGCAAGCTCGAAGAACTTCTGTGCGCGCTCGTTGTTGTTGTAATAATATTTCTGCCAGCTGCCCTCGTAGAGAGCGTAACGGCAAACGAGAGCGGCTGCCATGTAGCGGTTGATGTTGCCCTCGCCATCGCTCTTGCGGATGTTGTTAAGGGCAAAATCGAAGTCTTCATAGACCTTGTCCATGACCTCGTCGCGCGGTGTGCGGTCTTTGTAGACCTCGTCGCGGTCAAGGTTGGAGAGCTCGTGCTCATAATAAGGCACATCGCCAAAGACGTTGACCAGGCGAGCATACTCGATGCCGTGGAACAGACGGGCGAAGCCCATCCAGTGGTTGTAAGACTCATCGCTGAGCGAGCCTTTCATACGGTCTTCCAGACGGTCGCGCATGATGTTGATCTTGCGGATGAAGGCGAAGTTCCATGTCGGACCCTGATATTCGCTCTGATAGTTGCTCGTGGTGGTCGTGATGGCACCCTTAGAGAGGGGCACCTGACGCGTGAAGTTGGTCTGTGACGAGTTGCTGAGCGCGTCGTCGCTGAAGCTGGTGTTGTTGACACCGGGAGCATAATAGACTGTCCAGCCTGTGCCGTAGCCAGGGAAGAAATAGTCGTAGAAGCTGTTGGCGTAGAGACGCACCTTGGCTTCATTGTCCCAATAGTTGTCGTCCTCCTTCTCTGTCTTTGAAGGACGGTCAAGCACATCGCTACAGCTGGTGAAGCCCATGAGACCTATCAGGGCGATGGCTATTATAGAAAAAATATTGCGTTTCATGATTACTAATCTTGATTAGAATGAAAGTTGTAAACCGAAAGAAAGCGACTTGAAGACAGGAGTGCCTGTACCTGTGCGTCCGAGGTTGTAGTTGTCAGAGAACATTGAGTAGCCTGAGATAGCCTCGGGGTCGATAGGCAGACCGCGCAGATGGTCGAAGGTGAAGAAGTTTTCAAGCGACATGTACACGCGCAGGTTGTTGATGTAAGCCTTCTTCATCCACTTCTGCGGGAAGGTGTAGCCGAAATTGATGTTCTTCACACGCAGGTAAGCCATGTTGAGCAGATACTTGCTCTGTCTCTGCATGGTGAAGCCTGTGTTGCTGCCACCGAGGTCCCAAGCACGGGGATAGTAGGCGTCGGTGTTGTCTTCTGTCCAGTAGTCCTTACAGAAGGTCTCAGGCATGGCGCCTTCCTTGGCGTTCCAGCCGGGGATGGCGAGCTGACCGGCACCCCAGATCTTGCGCTTGCCGATGCCCTGGCAGTAGATCGAGAGGTCAAAGCCCTTGTAGTCGGCACCCAGACGGAAGCTATACTCGTAGCGCGGTGTAGAGTTGCCGATAACCTTCAGATCGCCGTGGTCGCCATTGGTGTTGTTGCCATTGTCGATGTAGCCGTCGCCGTTGAGGTCAACAAACTTGACGTCGCCGGGAGAGCAGATGAGCTTGTTGTTGTCCTCGAAGGCCACCTGATAAACAGGATACGGGGTGTTCTGCACATGTGTGGTGCGGGCGGTTCCCTTGTAGATGACGGTTGTCTTCTTGATCTGGCCGTTCTCGTCGTAAACGAAGTCGCCCTTCTGGTACAGACGGTCGGTAACGTAGCCATAGATGTCGCCATAACGACGGCCGGTAGAGAACGTGGTGCTCAAAGAACGGTCTTCCCACGGTGTGAGGTAGTCGGCACCACGAACGGTCTTTGTGGTAGCGTCAGAGATCTGGAAGTTGGCTGTGATGCCAAGACCGTTAGAGAAGCGGTGACGATAGTCGATAGAGAACTCCCATCCGCGTGTCTCCAGCTCGCCGTAGTTGCCGTTTGGCACACTTGCGCCAAGGGTCTCAGGCATGCTCTCGCCAGGGATAATCATGTCTTTTGTGCGGCGTGTGTACCAGTCGAACGATGCACCCAGCTCGTTGTTGAGGAAGCGGAGGTCGACACCCAGGTTGAGGGTCTCGATGCGCTGCCATCCGATGTTGGCATCGACGAGTGACGGGGTTCCGAAGTAAGTGTACTGCTTGCCATCGTAGCCAATCCAGTTGGTCTGACCGCTTCCAAGGATTGAGTTGTAGAGGTTGTTGGCTACCGACTGGTCACCGATAGAACCCCAAGAAGCACGCAGCTTACCGAACGAGAGCACCTTCTCAAGAGGCTTCATGAACTTCTCGTTGGTGAACACCCATCCTGCCGAGAATGAGGGGAACCATGTCCAACGCAGATCCTTCGGGAACTTGGATGAACCGTCGCGACGGAGGTTGGCCTCGAAGAGATACTTGTCCATGAAGGCATAGTTGATACGACCGAAATAGCCAAGCTGGCTGTCCCAGTTGCGGCCGGCGCTGATGAACTGGTCACCCGATGCCAAGGCAAACTGTGGGTTGGTGGGGTCTATGAGGTCGGTCTTCTTGCCTGTGTATGAGCTCCAGTCGCTGCTTACGAGGTTCATACCGAGCATGAACTTGAAGGCATGCTCCTTCTCCTTGCCGAGGTAGAGACGGTAGGTGGTGTAAGCATTGAGGGTGTTCTGGTTACGCTTATACGAATAGTTTGAAACCGAGCTGATGGTGTTGTTTGAATAATAATTCTGGTAGGGGAAGCGGAAACCGGGCATTGCACCCTCGGTTCCTGCTGGTACCTGGTTGCCATTGGCGTCTACATAAACCTGCTGGCCGTTCTCGTCGATCCACTCGGAAGGAGTGTACCATGTCTGGCCGCCGCTATACTCTATTACAGAGGTGTTCTTGTCGGTGGTCTGGTGGTCGTAGATGTAGTCGACCTGAACGTCCCAATCTTTTGTGATGTTAAAGGTGGCGCCGAGGTTTACGTTGAAATATTTGTTTTGCAGGTTGTCGGTGTTGCTCTGTGCAACCTCCGATACCGGCTCACGCAGGTTGTTGCCAAACTGGTCGTTCACACCCTCGGGCATGAGGCGGCTCCAACGGTAGATGTAAAGCCATGGGTCGGCAACGGTGGTTCCTACGCCTGGATAACGCTTGTTACGGTCAGAATAGAGAGCGCCGCCACGCACGGTTACATACTTGTTGATTTCTGACGAGACGTTGACCTTTGCGTTGTAACGGCGGAAGTCGTCGTGCTTGGCAGCACGCATCATGCCGTCCTGGTTGAGCAGACCGAGACCGATGTTGTAAGAGGTCTTGCCGCTCTTGCCGTTTACAGAGAGGTTGTGCTGTGATGAGGGAGCCCAATCGCGGATCATGGCCTTCACACCGTCGAAGAGACGATAGCCAAACTTGTTGGTGCCGTCAAAGTACCAGTCGCGGCCGTAAACAATGGGATCGTTGTATTTCACCTTGCCGCCATACTTCTCCTGCCATTCCACGGCCTTGGCATAGCTGTCTTCGTCGATACGCCAGAAACCGCCCGCAGGCATGGCGCCGCCACGGTTGATCTGCGCGTCGAGGGTGTAACGCAGTCCTTCAAGGCCTGCCATCTTGATGTCGTTGGCAAGGTGCTGGAACGAGAAGTTGTTGGTGTAAGTAACCTCAAATTTCTCGGTGTTGGCACCCTTCTTTGAGGTGATAAGCACAACGCCGAAGGCTGCCTTGGCACCGTAGATTGAAGAGGCAGCGGCATCTTTCAACACAGAGATCGACTCGATGTCGTTGGGGTTAACCATCTGGATGCTGGGAATCTCGACGTTGTCGAGAAGGATGAGAGGGTTGTTGTTGCCGTTGATAGAGGCCACCTGACCACGGATCTTGATGAGAGGGTCAGAGCCTACCTCACCTGTAGGTACAACAACGTTCATGCCGGGAACAACGCCCTGAAGACCACGGCCGGCGTCGGCTATAGGACGGCTTCCAAGACTCTTGTTCACGTCGACAGAGGTAACGGCACCTGTGAGGTTGGCTTTCTTCTGGGTGCCATAGCCCACAACCACGACCTCGTTGAGCTCCTTGCCGTCCTCAACCATCTTGATGGTCATGTTGGGCTTGGCCTGAACGGTTGTTGGGACGAAGCCGATGTAGCTCAGCTCCAATTGTGATTTGGGCTTTACAGTTATTGAGAAATTGCCGTCGATATCGGTGATAACGGTGCTCTTGCCACCTTTCTCTGTGACGGTGACACCTACAAGCGGCTCACCATTGGGGTCGGTCACATGACCTTTCACCGTGATGGTGGCTTGCTGCACTACATCTAAGGCATACGCTGTACTGGCCGCGCTTCTGACCAGGCTTCCTTCGACAGCCATGACATTGGCTGAAGACAGCAAACCGAGCATAAGACATGCGCAAGCTGTTTTCCGAACAGAGTGGCACTGTGTGTGGAAACAATGTCCCCTTTGCTTAACGAAATAAGTAACTATACTCATGTTAGGTTGGATAAATAGGTTAATATATTTTTTTATTTGAGTTATTTGCGATTCGGTTTTATCATGGGCAAAGTTAACAAAAATTCATGAAAGCAACGGTAAAAGCGCCGTCTTTTTTTCAAAAATATCAAAAAAGGTGTTAAAGAACAGCATTAAAGACTAAGAAGACACCATGAAAAAAAAGAAACAAAAAAAACGGGGCTTATAAAACTTTCAAAAAGCCTTATAAGCCCCGTTCGTCTAAATATCTAAAACAAGCCTCATTTATCTAAAACAACGTCTGTCTAAAACAAGGCCTGTCTGTCTAAAACTAACCCCATTTATCTAAGAACAAGGCCCATCTGTCTAAAAATGAATTTTCACATCAACGCCTCCCGTCACAGGACAGCCGCGTTGGGCAAAGCAGCGGGTGGAGCCTGTGGCGGCACTGCTCAGAGCGAAGGTGTTGTAGCGGGTGTCGGTGAGGTTGCGGCCCCACAGACTTACGGTGGCTACGCCGAGCTTCACGTCGGCATGGGCACCAAGCAGGGCATACATCTTCTGCTTATACTGGTTGGCCTCATCCCAATAGATGCTTCCCTGAGCCGAGAAGTCGAGACCGAAGCGCACCCACTGGCAGATACCCTTGCTGAACGGCACGGTGTAAGAAGCAGCGGCACCGACGGTGTGCATGGGCACGAACGGCACGCGCTTGCCCTTATAGCTTATCGGCTCATACTGGCCGTTGACCTTCAGGCTGTCGGTGTAGTCGGTAAAGGTGGCATGGGTCATACCGTAGCTCGCACGCCACTCAAGGCGGTTGTTGAGGGCTGAACCGCGCAAGGCGGCCTCGATGCCACAGCTGCGACTCTTGCCGGCGTTCACCATCATACGACCGAAGCCGTAGGTGCCTGCCATGACAGACAGCTGCTGGTTGCGCACCTGCATGTAATAGGCGGCAAGATCAAGGTGCACGGAGCCAGAGAAGATGTTGAGGTGGGCGCCAAGCTCATAGTTCCAGCTCGTCTCGGGCTTATAGGCGATGGTCTTGTTCACGCGGTCATAGTCAGCCTCGGTGTGCGGCACGTCATAGTCGCCCTGCTGTGCGCGACGGGCGTTGGCCATGAGCTCGGTCTGAAGGATGTCAGAGAACATCTGTATGTTGAAGCCGCCTGAGCGGTAGCCCTTGCTTACGGTGGCGTAGACGTTGCTGCCGCTTTCGTCGGTGGTGAGCGTCAAACCCACCTTTGGCAGGAGCTGGTTATAGGCTTTATGGGTGCCATGGTTAAGGACTGAGGTGACGAGGCGTGTTGCTGCCGTGCCCATGACAGTGGAGTTGAGGGCCATTATGGCTTTCGTGTCGTAGTTGATGTCTACGCGGTTGAGGTCGTAACGCAGTCCGAGGGTTGCGGTGAGGCGGTCGGTGAGATGAACGTTCGACTCATGGAACACGCCGACATTGAACTGTGGCGTGCGGAACACGCCAGGCACCTTCATGTCGGCAGACATGCTCACACCACCGGCTGCATCGACAGCGGCTTGGGCGCGTGTCATGGCAACCTCTTGCGGCATGCCTTGCGCCATCATCCTTTGAGCCATGGCCGACACGATGCCGTTATAGGTCACGCGCTGCAAGGCGGTGGAGATGGGCTGTGTGATGCCGGGACCGAAGAACACGGGGGCGTCGGTCTTGAGCCATTGGTATGAGAGGAAGGCACCGCTGGTCCAACGCCAGATGCCCGCGGTGGTGCTCTTGACGGTGAGCTCCTCGGTCAGGGCGTTCTGTAGCTGGCGCTGCGTGAGGTGCATATAATCGGTTGAGGTGTAGTCTTGATCCATGAGCATGTCGTCGCGCAGCAACTGGTACGACGTGGTCGAATGGAGCTCGAAGCCTTCAGCACGGTAGCCAAGCTTCAACGCCGTGAGGAGCATGTTGCGCTTGTAAGAGCCGGGATAGTTGGTCGACGGCTGCTCGGTGGCACCGTCGGCGGGGTTGAACTGACCATAGGCAAAACCTTTCTGGCGCGTAAACTGGTAATCGGCTATGAGGTCGGCAGAGAAGCGCGAGGTGGGACGAAGCATGAAGCGCAGACGTGCACCTGCCTCATCGCTGTTGTCGGCACGCTTGCCTGTGAAGGTGTTGCGCAGGAATCCGTTCTGACCATTATAGAAAGCTGCCAGCGAAAGGGCGGCGCGGTCGCTAAACTTGGCATAATGTGCCAGCTCAGCGTTGCGCCACAGGCGGGTGCCGATGCCAAGATGCAGGTCGGTGCCTTGATGTGAGAACGGGTCTTTGGTGTAGATCTTTACCAGTCCGCCCTCGGTGTTCTGGCCGTAGATGGTGCCTTGGGGACCGCGAAGCACGTCCACACGGTCGGCTTGGTAGAAGTGCATGTTGAAAGCGGCTTTGTTGATGACGGGCATGCCATCAACATATATTCCAACAGCAGGGTTGTTTATGCGCGAGCCGATGCCACGAACATACATGGCTGAGGTGTAACGCGAACCATACTCGGGCATGACGAACGACGGCACGAACGCTGACAGCTGTCGAAGGTCGGTGGCATGGAGGCTCGTGAGCTGACGGGCACCAAGCGAGGTAGAACTAAGGGGCTGCATACGCAGCCTGTACTGTTCTTTAGGCTGCACTGCCACTACAACCTCGTCGATATCGAACACCCGTGAACTATCGGCGAAGAGGCCGTTGCCCGGAGATGTTATCCTATTATCCTTTGCCTTGGTTCCTATTACCTTATTATTTTTAAAAGCATTCTTTTCTGTTGTCTTATTTAAGGAAACCTTGTTTGCAGCAGCATTGCTTGCAGCTGCCTCTTTCTCAGAAGCCTTGCTTGCAGCTGCCTCTTTCTCAGAAGCCTTGCTTGCAGTTACCACTTTCTCAGCAACCATGCTTTCAATTATCCCTTTTTCTGTAACCTTTGTGCCTGTAATCTCTTCCATGCCGTTGTTACCCGTCACCCCACAGTTTGTCGCTGCAAAAGCAGCATTGGGAGCGAGGGCCATCAGCAAGAGAGCGGCAATCGTTTCATTTGTCTTTTTCATATCGGCTGCAAAATTACACATTATTCCCCACCCCCACAATCCTAAAATGTTATGATTTTTACATAAGCATTGGTTAGAAAGAGCATAAGAAAAAAAAGTAAGAAGATCTTTCTGTAAAAGGCGACAAAGAGAGAAGAGAAAAATTTATTATTGGGAAACTATTGGCTGTCGTAAATAAAATGTTTAACTTTGCAAGGATATGAGATGTAAGCGGATTTTTTAAAGACATAAAGTTTTTTAAAGGCCGGAGATTTAAATGCTGAAAATATAAAGATCTGGCTTTCAAGAACATACATCTCACATTTAAGAAGCAATCTACCCATAGATAACAAAACTTCAAATTATGACTACACGACACACTGGCAAGAACATCAAGATTTTTCTCAGCAGCACGTTCAGAGACATGGATGCCGAACGCGATGCAATAATGAACCGCGTCTATCCAGCGGTAGCGCAGCAGTTGGCACCACATAACATTCATGTCGACTTCATTGACCTGCGTTGGGGAGTGAGCACAAGCGACGTGGACGAAGCAGAACGTGAGAACCATGTGCTGCGCGAGTGTATTGACGGCATACAGAGCTCTCGACCGTTCTTCATCGGTCTGCTCGGCGACAGATACGGATGGGTGCCGTCTCAAGAGAGCTGGGACGCCATTGTGGGCGGCATGACCAACGACGAGATGCAGTTTATAAACAGCGACACGACCCAGGCACGAAGCGTTACGGAGCTGGAGATACTCTTCGGTTCGCTCATGGACACCGACAACCTGCACCGCAGCTTCTTCTGCTTCCGCTCGCCAGAGGCTTATAAGGACATGGACAACGCACACCGCGCGCTCTACTGCGAACAGGGTGACGAGGCGACACGACGTCTGAAGCTCCTGAAGGAAAAAATCACGAACACCATGCACGCCCACTCGCTCGACCGCAACATCTGCCAGTATGGCTGCCGATGGAACGGACAGCACCTCACACAGCTCGACACGCTGGTGGAGTTTCTGACCACGGCGCTCGTACAGGAAATAATGCTCTACGAGTGTGAGGACGCCACGGCAAACCCCGACAACGCTTACGAGGCGATCTACGACAAAGCTCAAGAGCAGATAACACAGAGCAACAAGCTGTTCTGCGGACGCGAGGGCTGGCTGCAATGGCTGACCAACTATATAGACGACGAAAACAACAAAGGCAAGGTGCTGCTGATGACGGGCATGTATGGCTTCGGAAAGACCGCCTTGCTTTGCAAGCTATATGAAGAGCTTGAACAGAAAGATGGTTACGAGCCTTATATCTACTTTGCCGACCGCCGCAACACCAACTGCCGGCCAGAGATGCCGCTAAAGTGTTGGTTGGCAGACCAACGCACCGAATCGGACCACCGGTGCGGCATTGAGACAGACGAAGACTTCGGACTGCTCGCCCATCTGCTCGCAAAGGCGTTTGAGACGAACAGCAAAAAGAAGGTGCTGATGGTGGACGAGGTGTGTCTGCTCGACAACTGCAACACGCTGCTCGACAACAGTTGGGTGCCTGACGATGCGGTGGTGATATGCACATCGGAGATCAGCCAGACGGAAGGCATTGACATCTGCGACAAGATACAGATCACAGCTCTCAACGAAGAAGAGGTGCAGCAGCTCGTTGACAAACGTCTGGCCAAGGTGGGCAAGCATCTGCAACCTGCCGTCATGAAGGCTTTGCTCGAGAAGACCGAAGGAAAGATCAAGCCAAGCGCTATTCCGCTGTGGTCGGTAATGATGGCCCGACATCTCACGCTGCTTAACGCCTCCTACTTTGACGCACAACGCCAACGCACCGAGGCTGACGATGAGCTGAAGATACAAAACTCGCTGATCGAGATCATTGAACAAGCAAACGGATATCCCGAGACGCTCTTCATGTCGATCGTGGCAGGAGCCGACCTGTTCGTTGACCTTGATTTCTGCATAGACGTGTTGCGACTGCTCGCCGTGAGCGAGTTTGGTCTGCGTGAGAGCGACCTGCACAACCTGCTCGGACAGAAGTGGGACGCGCTGAAATGGGCTGAGACGAGACGATACCTCGGACCGCTACTCAACGTTCACGATGAGAACGGAATAATAGATTTCACATATCCCAACTTCCGCAGCGAACTGTGCATACAGGCTGGCGACAACTTAGGCCCTTACCTGGTGGCGCTCGCCGACTATATGCACCACATTGTCGCCAACAACTCGCTGGACCTCGTGGCAAACCGCGAACTGCCTTACATTGCCCTCAAGACGCAAAGCACCGAGCTGCTCGACCTTGTGGTGATGAGCCGTGGACACATGTTCAGACGTTCCGTGGTCTATGCCCTCGCCGACGTGGCTGTGAGAAGACCAAAGTTTTTGGAGCAATGGGTAACGAAAGCAACCGCCCGACGACCCATCCAGACGGCATGGCTCTTGCTTGACGTAATGAAGCAATTGGCCAACAGCGGCAACACATCAGCGGCTGCAAGCATTGGCTCAGCTGTAATAAAGATATACAGAGAGAACGAGGAAACATGGAAGAACGGCGGCCAAAAGCCGCAAGACGGCAATGACCTGCAAGCACAAAAAGACGAAGACCAGCAAGCACAAAAGAGCGAAGACCTGCAAGCACTGGCTGACGAACGGCATCTCGTTGAAGGCTGCCTGACGGCGTTCTTTGCCGTGTGTCTGTACAAGACCGGAGACAAGAAGAACGCTGAGCAATGGGCCAACCATCTTATTAACGCCTACATGCCACACATTGAAGACGACAGATACATGGAGGTGTTCGCATGGGCCATATATGTGGCGACATGCGTGTGGAGAGACAACGTGGTCGACGGACATGAGGAGGAAAACGCCACAAGCGCTGACATCATCGTGGCGTGGGCTGATCACGGCCTGAACTTCCTGCAACGCCTGGCTACCGACTGTCAGCGCCTTGAGTTCCTGGAACCAGAGCGCGAGATGGCACAGTTCTATCGTGCCATGACGCAGCAGGAGGACGAGAACCTACCCACCAATCTGCTCGTTGCCAATGAGCTGAACGAACAGCCATGGATGTATCGTGCCTATTTCAAGACAGCGCCCATGATGAAGATGGCGGGCATGATGAAGTATGCTGACAGATTTGTTGCCGACACGCTGACGGCTGAAGCCAAACGTCTGGCAGCAACAATACAAGAGGAGGCACCCGACAACCTGCTGTTTATGGATGCCTGCCAGCCTTTCACGGAGCAACTGGAGGAGGACGACTATAACAACGAGGCGCTTGTGGTAGACATGGCAGAGAAGCTGCTGTTCCTCAATGCCGACCAGGCACAATGTGCCGCTACCCTCAGCCGCTGTCCGTCGCTGTTCGATGACAATCGCACAGATGCCATCGGCGTGAGAGCCAACCTGCTGATGTTCTGCATGGAGCTGCAACCAAACGACGGAAGCACACGGGAGACGGCAGAGGTGAAAGCGAAGCTCAACGACATGGTGGCTTATGCCAACAAGGTGATCGACGCGTTCTTCAAGACTAAAGACCAGGACGAGAAGAAAGCTATTGCCAACTTCTTATGGATGTTTATCTCGGTGATGATAAAAATAGAAGGATTGCCCGCTTCTATGCTGTCAAACTTTGCCGCGCATGTGTTCAACTCTGAATATGGCATCTACATGGACCACTATGAACACCCGACGGTGGAGCAGACGCTGCGTCTGCAGGTGGCGTTCTACATGATGAGCAGCATGACCGAGTTTGCGTTTAGAGACATTAAGAACGTCGGCTCAAACTATGAGCAGGAGAAGGGAACACAACGCGCGTTCAGCAACATGAGTTTGATGAAGAGCCTCAACCTGTCGGGCACGCTCGTGGTCGAAGGCTTCTCACTCATCTACAATTGCATGGCTTACATCTGCGAGCAGAAGCACGACATAAAAAACATGATGTTCTACAACAAGCAGCATGAGTATGCCACATGCGAGGCTTGGCGACTGAACCCAGACGACTTTGAGACAGCCCGACGTTATGCTGCAGCCGTGGACGAGACGGGACGACGCTTCTACACCGTGGTGGGCAACTTCAAAGAGGCTGTTCTGTGCTTCGAGAAGGCTAACGAGATGTTCGTGGAGCTGTTCAAGCAAGAGAAGCACAGCACCATTCTTAACGACATGCTCCTAAGCTCATATAACATTATCAACATCCTCAACGCAGAGCATCTCTACGACCTGCTCTGCATGAAGGCAGAAGAAACCCTTGCGTTGGTGACTGACCGCATGGACGACCCCGACACTGATCTGGGCCTTGTAGCTGCGATATGCGAGAGCAAGGGTCATGCCTTGATGATGCTCAAACAGTTTGACGAGGCATGGGTGTGGCTCAACAAAGCACAGAAGGTGTATGAAGACAACCTCAACAAGAATTCTGAGGATGAGAAATGCATGCGCGACCTCGCCATCATAAAATGTCGCATTGCCGATTATCTTATGGCAAAGGGCAGCGATGCCGACAACATTATAGCGATCGTCAACGAAGCCGAGGGCCTGCTGAAGAAAGCTCTTGACATCGTGCCCGACTCGCCAAAGGTGGCAAAAAACTATATCGGATTGCTCAGCACGAAGATGAAAGTGTATCTGTTGAAACGCGACATCAACGCCGCCGACGAGACCTTGGCGCAGTTTGAGAAGTTAACGCTTAAACACATCCTCAACACTCGCGACACATCTCTCATACAGCTTATGTTCACCGTCTACGATTCTTTCATCGACACAGCCGTTCAAAGCGACTGGACGCAGATGGCCAACGCCCTGCTTCAGGTGAAACAAAACGCCGAGAAACAGCTTGTGGAAAACAGACTGATGAAGGGATGAGACGTTTAGACATTTAAACGTTATAAAAAAAGAAGAAGAAAAAAATATTAAAGACAAACAGGAAGTTTATAACAGACGGGAAAAGAAAAATATGAGATAAGAAAGAAAAAAGAGAAAGAAAGCGTTGCAAGGTTATCAGCAGAAGACCAATAGCTGTTGATAACTTTGCAACGCTTTCTTTATAAGCCAATTACCGGCTGTGCGCAGCATCATTGTTTTAGAAGCTGCATTGCTTTAGCTGCAACATCGTTTTAGTTGCAACATCGTTTTAGCTGCATCATTTCACGACAATCTTCTTTGAAGATCCGTCAGAATAGCGCACGATGTTGAGGCCTTTCACGGGGGTGGCGGTCTTTATGCCGTCTGCGGTGAAATAGGCCGTGACGGTTCGTGGCTGGTTGTCAGAGACATTGGCCACACCTGTTGTGCCTTGAGGCACACCACGCGACACGGCAAAGACGTAAGCATTGCCACCCGACTTGCGTGTGAGGGTCAAGCCAGCAAGTTTCTTTAAGGGGTTGGCAGCGATGGCGTTCTCAAACAGGCAATAACGGAAGCGGTCGCTCAGCTCTTCATTCTCTATAGAGATGAAGCCGAGGCCGGTGTAAGCCTCATCGCCTTGCAGGTCAGGCACAGACCAGTCGCGCACAGAAACGATGCTTTCTTCTGACGAGGTGCCGTCCTCATAGTTGAGAACCACGCCGAGCGTGCTGGCACCATTCGTACTTGTGGCCAACAGATAAACGGTGTTGGCGGCTACGGGTTGCGCAAAGTTGATGCGATGTTGATCGTTTGAGGTCATCGCCACAACGTTGTTCTTGGCATAATGGCCAAGCTGATAAGCCACCTTGCTGGCCGACACAAGTTTGCCGTCGGCAGGCAGGCCACCTGTTGAGCGCACATCTTGGCTGTAGAACGTGCGCCATGAGTCGATGGGCGAGGTGATGTGGCTCGTTGAAGGCGTGGCCTCAACCACGACATCGGCGTTGCAGGCATCGGCCGAGAGCGTGAGAGGTTCTGTCGAATCATCGGCCTCGCGCACGAGGAGCCTTGAGTCGAGGAACGTCAGGCGCTTGCTTATCCACTGCTTGAGATAGTTGATCTCGTCGGCATAGCTATTGCCCACATAATAGTTTGGCCACACCGCACGCCCAAACATCTTCCATGCCTGCTCGTTGCGGTCTATGGCACCGCCGCTTGTCAGCTCGCCCGTGAGACGGTTTATCGTTGCCTCAATGTTGGCATCAGAGTAAGCACCCAGACGATATTCCTTCCAACGCGCCTGCATCTCCTTCACGAAGGAAGGGTCATCGAGCAGTTTCTTCCACCAGAACGGCACCTGCTGGTCATCGCCACTTCGGCTGTTGAAGTCGTACTGCCAGAGATCGGTGTGCTCGCCATAATTGTAGTTGGCGTTGCCGTAAGCGATGTTAAAGTCCCAGAGCGTTGCTTGCCAACGGTTGTCGAGCCCCTCGTTAGCGGCACGCGTGTCGCTATATTTGTAAAGGTGTGTGCTCAGACGATAGCCGTCGATGTTGAACGAGAACTCGGTGCTGAGAAGATAGTCGATGAACGACGTGGTGTTTATATACTTGCGGTAGCCCACGGTTGGGTCTGTATAATTGTCGAGCGTGAACGATTTCTCCATGTCGTTGATAGCCTTGTCTATGGCTTTGCGGTTGGCAGCAGGCATCTCCAACAGGTCTTCGCCGTCGGGATCATCATACTGGTATGTGATCTTCTTGCTGTAGTTGGGCTGTCCATCTTTTCCGAGCGGACGGTAGGGAGAGGTGTAGTAGATGACTTCGTCGTCGCGGTCGATCTCCACATGATAATCGCCTGTGAGGTCGCCGTTATCGGAGCCTGGGTCGTTGAGGTTCAGACGACTCTTGCCTTTACCCGGGCGCTCTGCCAGGATATACACGCCATAATAGGTGCCGTCAAGAACAATCTCCACGAAGCGCGAATGGGGCGTATAGCCAAAATAAGGACGTCCAAGCTCAAAGGTGAGTACGTCACGGATCATCGACTTGTCCGAGAACGGAGCGAGAAACGCCCAGTCGTTGTCCTTGCCCATGCCCAAGAGCGTCACCTTCTGCTTCTTGCCACCCTCTTCAAGCGTCTGCGAGAGGGTCTTGAAGCCGTAGGGTTTCTTGTCAGAACTGTTGAACGAAGAGTTGCCGCGATATTTTAGGGCGATATACCCGTCGTAGTCGGCAAGCTGGTTGGGATGGGCTATGGTGTCGCCATAGTTTTTTCCGTCTTTGTTGTTGATTATTTTCAGCCGTGCCGTGATGCGCTCTTCGCGCTGAATGGTCTTTCCGCCGACGTTGATGAACGCGATAGGCAGGTTCGTCTCCGTGAGCTTCACCTTGCGGTTGTTTGTAGGGAGATAGTTGTCGGCGCGTTGAGCGAAAGATGCTGTGGCCCCTACGGCGACAACACATAAGAGAGAAAATAAGTATTTATACATGTTACAAATGAAATTGGTTTTTTAGGATTTCTACAAAAAAAAAGCACACGCAACAGATATCATTGCATGGCCTTCGTCTTTTTTATTATTTTAAGCTAAAGGTCTTCACAACCTTGCCTTTGTACGAATTTATCACTATCGATGCCGAATCGGCATCTTGCATCTGTGCCACGGCAAGCGAGGCATACTGACGCGAAGAGTAATATTGAGGCACGTTGCCCTGGTCGTGACAGAACGTTATGTGTGCTGTAAGCGTGCCGTCGGCGTTGCGCGTCATATCGGTAAGCACAGCTCCTATGCTCTGTCCGTCGGCATCGCTGCCGCTGCTTCCTGTCTTCACGTCAAACGTGATGTTCACATATTTACGGTTTGCCGACAGCCAAAGGGCAACAAAGCTTACCGGGTCGGTCTTAGGAGGAGCTGAGGTTTGCAGCCTCTTTATCTTGGGGCACAGCACGTTGTTCACGATAAACACCTTGACAGGCGCTGACGCGAGGTTTTGTGCTGACCGCTCTGTAAAAGATGCAGAGGAAGATGAGGAGCTTGAAGGGCCTGACGCTGATGATGAGCCTAAGGCAGAAGATGGGCCTATAGCTGATGACGAGCCTAAAGCAGAAGATGGGCCTGACGCTGATGAGGAGCTTGGGGCTGATGATGAGCTTGGGGCTGCATAATAGACCAATGCGCGATAGGTAGAATCGGGCGTTGTCATCCACGACACCTTCGGCGTACCCTCCACCTGCAACGACAGCTGCTCGTCGGTGGTAAAGCTGCTCATGCGCGACTGCGCGTCGGTGCACGCCTCAACAAAATCGGAGCGCAGGTAAGACAACTTACCGTCACCCGAGTCATATTGCTCCGTGGTGCACGACGCGAACAAGGCGGTAGCCACCACGGCAGCAGAGGCCACAACCTCTGCAGCGGCGCATGAGAAAGCTTTGTTTGACATATAATTTTTGCTGTTTATCTTAGTTCTTGAGAAGCTGTTCCTGGTTGCGTGCCGGGTTGGCATACATTGTGAGCAAACGCTCACGCAGGAATGCCTCGTCCTTGTCGGGCAACTGGATCTTGGCCATCTGCTGAGCAATGTAGCCATCAAACTGTGCCTTCTGCTCAGCCGTGTAACGGTCGGCATGAGCCGTGGTGCCTTCAAGCTCGTCAAGCGCCACATAGTTGGACGGATAAAGACGGTAACGACGGAACACCTCCTCGTCGATGTGTGTGGCAACAGCCTTGAAGAAGTCGGCCTTCGGCATGTCGGGATCGAGCGTGTCGAGCCATGCGTCGATGCAGGGTGCCGCATCATAGTGGATATGTCCCTTATAGCCCATGATGCCCGTCTGCATGCTCACGACATCGTCCATGGGCCCTTTCTTCCAGTCGGCAATGTCGCGCTTGAGCTGAAACTCCTGCGCCTTGAGGAAGTCGCAAGGGTCATACTCGTAACTGATGGCCAGCGGCACGATGTGCAGACCCTTCAAGCGCTCAACGAGCGATCCCTCGCCGCCCATGACCATCATCTTGATGATCGACTCTTGCGTGCGGTCGTTTGAGTCCTTGGCGCGTCCCTCGCGCTGTGCAATCCACACGTTGTCGTGCTTCTGAGCTATGACGAGGTGCATATAATCAGACAGTCGCTTGCTTGACAGCAGCATCTGTCGCAGCGACACGCTACGCTCCACGATGAACGACTTGTTTATGCGCACAAGATCCTTGACCCACGGCAGCGAGAGCAGGTTGTCGCCGATAGCGATCTCACATGTGGTCTTGCAACCGGCGTCGACGAGCAGCACGTCAAGCAAAGCCGAGTCGAGCACAATGTCGCGGTGGTTGCTTACAAAGGTGTAACGCTTCTCCATGTCTATGGCATCGACATTCATGTCGCAGCCGAGGCTGGCCTTCTGCAACAACCCCTTTATGAAAGGATAGCAGAAAGCGACCTGAAACTCAAGGTTGGTCTTGCATGCCCGCATCTTCTGTGCCAGCATGTCGAAAGGCACGTCCTTAAACACATAAGCCACGACCTGTGCAAACTGTGCATTGCCGAGCAGACGCTCAAACACCTCGGGCAGCTCTTCGGGCTCGAAGGGTCTGATGGCGTCGAAGGGCTTCAATAATTCTTTATCCATAGCTCAATGTCTTTTATAAAAGTCAGAACTGGTTCTCCACGATGTCGGTGAGCACGTCCTTGATGTCAAGACCTGCGGCACGCACCTGCTGGGGAATGAAGCTGGTAGCTGTCATGCCGGGTGTGGTGTTGATCTCAAGCATGTTGATCTTGTCGTTGCCGTCGGCATCCTTGGAAATGATGTAGTCGATACGAATGATGCCGTTGCAATGCAAGATGTCGTAGATGCGGCTTGTCTCCTCCTCCACACGCTTTGTGGTCTCGGGTGAGAGACGGGCGGGAGTGATCTCCTGCACCTGGCCGTTATACTTGGCATCGTAGTCGAAGAACTCGTTGCTGGTCACCACCTCTGTAGCGGGGAACACCACCGCCTTGTCTCTGGTCTTGTAGCAACCGATGCTTATCTCTGTGCCTTTCATGAAGCTCTCCACCATCACCTCGTCGCTCTCCATGAACGCCACGCGCAGGGCGGGAGCGAGCTGGTCGGCGTTCTTCACTTTCGACACGCCGAAGCTGCTGCCGTCGGCTGCCGGTTTCACGAAACAAGGCATGCCGATGCGCTTCTCTATCTCCTCGTCGCTATATTTCTCTTCCTCGCCGCGACGCAGGAGCACACTTTCTGCCACGTTCACGCCGAAGCCGCGAAGATAGTTGTTGAGCACATACTTGTCGAAGGTCATAGCCTCAACGAGCACGCCGCTGGTGCTGTAAGGAATGTGCAGCAGCTCGAAATAGCCCTGCATCAGACCGTTCTCTCCCGGTGTGCCGTGGATGGTGATGTAAGCATAATCGAAGGTCACGGTCTTGCCGTCCATCTTGAAGGAGAAGTCGTTCTTGTCAATTTTGGCCATGTCGCCGTTCTGCAGGTCGACGTGCCAGTCTTGTCCTTTCACGTCCACCACATATATGTTGTAGCGTTCTTTGTCGAAGAAAGAGTAGAGTCCCTGTGCCGAGCGCATGGACACATCGTGCTCTGACGAGTCGCCACCACAGACGATGGCAATGTTTCTTTTTTGCGTTTCCATTTTTTTATTTGAATACTTTCTTTATGTTCGATAATCTAATTCAAGCCGGTGTGTTGCAAAGAAGCGCACCTTAGGCAAACGTGTCGTTGGTTGTTCCCTTGACGTAGGCACGCCATTTCTCTATGAGCGCCTCAAGGTCAGCGGGGAGGTCAGACGTGAAGTCCATTTGCTGCTTGGTTGTGGGGTGTATGAAGCCGAGCGTGCGGGCGTGTAGTGCCTGCCGGTTGCAGAGCTTGAAGCAGTTTTGTATGAACGCCTTGTAGGTTGTGGAGCGGTTGCCGCGCAACACCTCGCAGCCGCCATAGCGTTCATCGCCGAAGAGCGGATGACCGATATGCTTCATGTGCGCACGGATCTGGTGCGTGCGTCCTGTCTCGAGAATACACTCAATGAGCGTCACATAGCCATAACGTTCTATCACGCGCCAATGGGTGACGGCAGGCTTGCCTATGCCCGAGTCGGGCGACATTACCGTCATGCGCAGGCGGTCTTTCGGGTCGCGTGCAATGTTGCCTTCTATGCGTCCCTCGTCTTCGGTGAAATTGCCCCACACCAGCGCGTTGTAGCTACGGTGTGTGGTCTTGTTGAAGAACTGCAACCCGAGACTGGTCTTCGCCTGCGGGGTCTTTGCCACGACGAGCAGGCCGCTGGTGTATTTGTCTATGCGGTGAACGAGTCCCACCTCCGGGTCGTTAGGGTCATAGCTCTTCAGATCTCTCAGATGCCACGCCACAGCGTTGACGAGCGTGCCATGAAAGTTGCCTGCGCCAGGATGAACCACCAGTCCTGCGGGTTTGTTCACCACCATCAGCTCCGCATCTTCATAGACCACGTTGAGGGGAATGTCTTCTGCCTCAATCTTCGACTCATGGCGCGGCCGGTCAAGCATCAGTGTCACCACATCGCCGGGGCGCACCTTATAGTTGCTCTTCACCGGCTTGTCGTTGACATGTATGAATCCGGCATCGGCAGCCTTCTGTATGCGGTTACGCGACGAGTGTTGCAGCTTCTCACACATGAACTTGTCCACGCGCATGGGCTGCTGACCGGGGTCTGCCTCGAAACGGAAATGCTCGTATAGCTGCTGGTCTTCGTCTTCACCGAGCTGGTCGTCTTCACCGGGCTGGCTTGTTAAAAGTTGGCCTTCAGCACATTGCAAGCCTTCACCGAGCTGGCCTTCACCGAGCAGATCGTCAATCTCTTCTATGTCGTTTGTGTAATGTGTCATGTTTCCCTTTTCTTCTCTCTCTTTTGCTTGTTATATCATTCCACGATCTTCTCATGCTCACCCTCACCTGTGACCTCGTGGAAATCGTCCACATCGCCACCTTCCTCAATGAAGTCTTCGCTGTCGATGGCGTTGTCGATGAAGTTGATGCTGTCATCGGCGCTGAGCTGTCCGTTACCCACCTGAATGGTGATGGGCGTGTCCACGGCCACCTTGTCGCCAGCTTGCAGTTGGCGTGTGCCAGCCACAACACCCACGACCCAGTCTTTCTCGCCAGGCACAAACTGAGGTTGCGTGAGCTTGAAACCCATGGCCGTAAGCTTTGCCATCGCCTCGCGCAGCGAACTGTTGTCTATGATGTCGGGTAAGGATATTTCGGGTGAGCGCGACGCGTTGACGATGACATAGATAACATGTCCCGTCTTCACATGCGAGCCAGCCGCTGGCGACTGCTCCAAGATGCAGTCGGGCGGCAACGATTTCACATAGCCCGTGTCGCTGACCACAACAGACAGGCCGGCGTCGGCAAGAATGTGCTCGGCGTCGGCAAACGACTTTTGCTTGATATTTGGAATGGCCACCGACTCGCCATGATGGGTGTAGATGTCGATGGCGAAGCTCGTACCCCAACACACACCCGCCACCACTATTATCATAGCGAGGATGTTGCCCCAGAAATACGTGCTCTTCAGCTTTCCGAAAAACTCTGATGTCTTCATCAATTATTTTCTTAAAGATAGGTTGTTAAAAGTAACCTTTCATTTTTGTTAATGTTATGTCGGCTATTTTTAGCCCACCTTAATAAGTGTGGATGCAAAGGTACAGTAAAAATCCGATTGAACGAAAGAAAACACCTTTTTTCTAAATTTTCATCCTAAACACCGTCTTGCGGGCCTTCGCATCTTGCACCAGTTCGAGCGTTCCCCCACTCACACGCATGATCTGTCGAGAGAGAGGCAGACCGATGCCGCTGCCTCCTTGTTTTGTTGTGAAGAACGGCACAAAGACTTGTTGAGCCACGTCGGGAGCAATGAGGGCGGCATCGTCGCAGATGTCTATAACGACCGAGTCGTCGTCGCCTGTGTAGGCTTCTATCCACACCTTGCTGTCGCGCTGTGAACTGCTGTCGCGCTGTGAGCTGCCGTCGCGCTGTGAGCTGCCGTCGCCGCTACCCTCTTCGTCTTGCGCACAAGCCACAGCCTCCTTTGCGTTCTTCAGTAGGTTGGTGACAACACGTCCCATCAGACCTTCATCAGCATAGACGAGCAGGTCGGCAGGCTTCACGCTGACGCCCACCCTGCCGTCGGCATCGGCAAGCGTCGCCATGCGCTCAAGAAAGGGCTTGGCGTAGAACAGCCGTGGCTGCGGTTGCGGCACATGGGTGAACCGCCTGTAGTTTTCGACAAAAGCCATCAGTTCAGTGCCAGTCTTGTTGATGACCTCCAACCCTTCGCGCTGCTCACCTCTCGCCTGTTGCAGCAGCGACTGGCTGAGCGATGTTATGGGGGTTATGGTGTTCATGATCTCATGTGTGAGCACACGGATGAGCTTTATCCATGAGTCGACCTCACGGTTTGCCAGCTCGCCGTTGATGTCGCTGAACGCCACTATGCGCACCCGCTTGTTGCGCAGCGTGGTGTAGGTCTCCCGCACCGAGAGCGACCCGTCTGCAAACTGTTGCCCCACCTGCTCCATGTGGGTGAGAACGGAACGGTGCAGCAGACGTGTTGCCGCTACGTTATGCTGCAAGATGTGTCCTGCCTCATCGACCACCAGCAGACCTGTGCCTGCGGCGTCCATGATCTGTTCATAATATTTCTCTCGCTCCACAGCCTCGTCACGGGCGTTGACAAGAATCTGCTTTATGCGGTTTAGCGATTTGTTGAGCATGGCATCGCTGCCGCTCACCCCTTGAGTTGAGAACGAGAAGGTGAAGTCGGAAGCATCGATGGCATCAAACATGAACGCCACCTTGCGAATGTTGCGGCGGTAGCTCAGATAGAGACGCACATAGCCCAAGACCATAACGGCAACGACGAGCACAAGGCACCAGAAGAAAGATGTTGTTGTCATAGGCCGTAACGTTTTATCTTGTTATACAGAGTCTGTCGCGAGATGCCGAGCCTTGCTGCCACCGCCGACATGTTGCCTCCACACGACGCCATGGCACGTTCAATCATCTGCCGCTCCATGTCGTCGAGCGTCTGCATGCTCTCCACCTGAAGCGGCGGTTGCTGCGTGTCAGCGGCACCCACCGTGCCGTCATCAATGTCATCGGAAGCGATGGTGTTGCCGTCGGCCATGATGACGGCACGTTCCATGGCGTGTTGCAGCTGTCTTATGTTGCCGTGCCATGACAGCCTCTCCATCTTGCGTTCAGCCTCTGGTGAGAGCCTCATCTCTACCTTATTATATATGTCGGCATAACGCTTCACGAAGATGCGTGCCAGCGGCACGATGTCCTCACGTCTCTCACGCAGCGGCGGCAGATGCAGCCGGATGGTGTTTATGCGGTAGAGCAGGTCCTCGCGAAACTGTCCGTCGAGGACCATGCGGTCGAGGTCGCGGTTGGTGGCACACACGAGGCGCACGTCAATGGCTATGGGTTTGCTGCCACCCACGCGCACGATGGTGCGGCGTTGCAGGGCTGTGAGGAGCTTTGCCTGGAGCGCATAGGAGAGGTTTCCTATCTCGTCGAGAAAGAGCGTGCCGCCCTCTGCCATCTCAAACTTGCCCGGTTTGTCGGCCTTGGCATCGGTAAACGCGCCTTTCACATGACCGAACAGTTCGCTCTCAAAGAGGGTCTCGCTCACCGCTCCCATGTCGATGGGCATCATGGGTGCCGAGGCACGGTGCGACAGACGGTGGATCTCGCGTGCCAGCACCTCCTTGCCCGTGCCGTTCTCACCTGTTATGAGGATGTTGGCATCGGTCACCGCCACCTTTTCCACCATCATGCGCAGCTGGCGCATGGCGTCGCTCTCGCCCCACACCATGTCTCCTGTCTGTGGCGCGGGGTGAGCGTCAGGACTCTTGGACTGGTGTTTGTCGCGTGCGGCACACAGCGTGTCGAGCATGCGCTGGTTGTCGAAAGGCTTCACGATAAAGTCGGCAGCCCCTTCTTTTATTCCTCTCACAGCAAGGTCTATGTCAGCGTATGCCGTGAACAGCACCACCTCCGTTTGCGGACAGCAGCGTTTGGTCTCGCCAAGCCAAAACAGGCCCTCACCACCGTTGTTGACGCCACTGCGGAAATTCATGTCGAGCAGCACCACGTCGGGCTTCATCTCGCGCAACCTTGCAGGCAAGGCGGCGGGGGTGGCTATGGTTTCGATAGAAGCGAACTGTGCCTCTGCCAGCATCTTAACGGCTGTCAGTATGGCGCGGTTGTCGTCAACGACGAGTAGTGATCCTTTCTTTGTCATGTCTTGAAAACTTTTCTGTTACGGCAAAATTAAAAAAATATTGCCGATGGAGCAAACCGATTGGATGTTTTTATGAAAGAAATTGAGATGTGGGAGTGAAGACCTTGCAACGCCGTTTTTCCTTTTTCTCACACCTTTGTAAAGTTTCTTGACACCACTGTCCAATAATTTTACACTCCCAACTTTCGCTTCTTGAGCTAACTATCTGATAATCAGCAGCAGGGCTGTTTTGGCACACATTTGGCACGTTTAAAAGCGTATGATAACATACAAAAAAAAGAACAAGACAGGAAAAAAATATGAACAAGAAAACAATTCTTCCACTCGCCATCACGCTGGCTCTCGCGCTGAACGCATCGGCACAGACATCTGCCGACACGCGCCACACAGCAGCATGGAGCATGGACAGCTGCATGAGCTACGCCGTGAAGCACAGCACCGACGTGCAGCTACAGCTGGTGGAGCGCCGACAGGCACGCGCCGACTACCGTTGGGCAAAGGTAGGCTTCCTGCCCCAGGTGGGAGCGAACGTGAGCACACAGTGGAGCTGGGGACGAGGCATCAACCCCGAAACAAACGTCTACACCAATGTCACGACCTTCAACAACTATTATAACCTCTACGCATCGCTCACCGTGTTCGACGGCATGCGCACCATCAACGCGTTCCGACAGGCCCGTCTGCTGCGCCGCTCCTCTGATGCTGCCGTGGCTAAAACCCGCGATGCCAAGGCTATAGAGGTGATGCAACTCTATGCGGAGGCTGCTTACGCTCAGGCAAGCATAGAGCTGGCAGCCCAGAAGCTCAACGAAAGCCGACAACTGCTCACACGCACACAGCGCATGATGGAACTGGGCACGAAGAGCCGCCCCGATGTGGCACAAGTGGAGGCACAGGTGGCAGAAGACGACTACGCCCTCACTCACCAACGCAACGAGGCCACACGCACGCTCCTGGCGCTGAAGACGGCGATGAACTATCCGGCAGACAGCACGCTGGCCATCAGCACGGATCCGTCATTGCTGTTTAGCTCATCGGCTACAAACGCGACGAAAGGAGGATACACAACAAAAGATGCCGCCGCCATAAGCGCCTCGTTTCAGACCATCTCTCCAGAGGTGGCCACGGCTGTAGCAGAGGAGCGTTCTGCCCGTTACACATGGCTTCAACAGCGTGGCGCTCTCCTTCCCACCATCTCGCTGGAGGGTGGCATCAGCACCAACTATTACAAGAATCTCTCTCAGAAGGGCTCTGTCGACGCGTTTGCCACGCAGATAAAGAACAACCGCGGCGAATATTTCGGCATCAGCCTTTCTATCCCTATTTTTAACGCTTCATCATGGAAGGCAGCGCGACGCGCCAAGAGCAGTTGGCAACAAGCACAACTGAAGCTTGACGACACGCGCCGCCGCCTTCACGACAACATCTTCCAAGCCGTCATGGACCGCGACGGCTACGCCAAGGAGACCGTCCAGATGGAACGTAAGGTCTTAAGCGACTCGCTCGCCCATCATCTCAACGCCCGTAAGTATGACGAGGGCATGCTCTCCACCTTCGAGCTCCACACCTCATCGCAGACGCTGCTACAAAGCAAGATAAAACTGCTGCAAATGCAGATGCTCTTAGCCATCAAGCAACGGCTCGTAGAATATTATAAATGTGGAAGGTTGAATGTGGAATGAGGAATGATTGCGGCTTTGCCGCAATGAGGAATTTTAAAATGTTGAATGAGGAGAAAAAAAGAGAAAGAAAGAAAAGAAAGGAAGAAAAAAAGAAAAAAAGAAAAAAAGAAAAAAGGGAAAAGGGAAAAAGGGAAAAGATAAGAAATGAAAAAGTAAAAGAATGAGGAAGTGTAAAGAAAAGGAAATCGCTTCGCTCATTAAGAATTGAGAATATAAGAAACAAAAAATCAAACCTTCCCAAGCGCCTAAGGCATATCACTCCCCTCCATCGCTCGACCTTTGGTCGCTTGCCAGAGCAAGAAGGGGAGGGGTGAGCCGCCCAAGGGCGGCGAGGGGGAGGGGCTTTAATTATGGACATACAACTTAACAACCCCAATCACGCCATCCCCCGAAAATATTGGGCATGGATAGGCGGTGGCGCAGCAGCCTTGTTGCTGCTGGGATGGCTGGCCTTTGGTGGCTTGGCCGACACACAGAGTGTGGAACGTCGCGGACTGAGCATTAGCGAGGTGCAGCGCAAGCAGTTTAACGATTATGTGAGCCTTGACGGAACGGTGGTGCCCGTGAGCGTGGTGCAGATCAGTCCCGAAGAGGGCGGCGTGGTCATGGAGAAAGTGGCAGAGGAAGGCACGAAGGTGCGTAAGGGCGATGTCATTGTGCGTCTGAGCAACTCAAGCCTCGACCTGCAGATCCTTAACGCCGAGAGTGAGCTGGCAGAGAAGCAGAACATGCTGCGCAACACGCAGATAAGCATGGAGCAGGAGGCGCTGACCAACCGCAACGACCAGCTGCAACAGGACATGGAGGTGGAGCGCAAGCGACGTAAGGCTGCCCACATGGAGACGCTCTATAAGGAGCAGCTCATCTCGCGCGAGGATTATCTCGAAGCAAAGGAAGACTATCAGTTGGCGCAGAAGAAGCACGCTCTCATAGGCAAGCGCATATCGCAAGACGCAAAATATCGTAAGGCACAGACGGCACAGATGACCGACAACCTCGACAACATGCGACGTAACCTGGAGATGGTGCGCGAGCGTAAGGCAAAGCTCAACATCTGCTCGGCTATAGACGGCGAGGTGGGATCGCTCGATGTGGAACTGGGACAGAACATTGCGCCAGGACAGAAGATCGGCGTGGTGAACGACATGACCGACTACAAGATCCAGGCGATGTGTAATGAGCACTACATAGACCGCGTACACAAAGGGCTGACGGCCAACTTCTCACAGAACGGCAAGACATACGCCGTGACGGTGAGCAAGGTGTTCCCCGAGGTGAAAGACGGACGGTTCAAGATTGAACTGCGCTTCACGGGCAAACGGCCGGAGAACATACGCACAGGCCAGACCTACTATCTCGACTTGCAGCTCGGCGCCTCTTCGCAAGCCCTCGTCATCCCTAAAGGAACTTTCTTCAGCACAACAGCAGGAGCATGGATCTTTGTGCTTGACAAGAGCGGAAAGAAAGCGTATCGCAGAAAGATAACACTGGGACGACAGAACCCTAAGTTCTATGAGGTCATTGAAGGTCTGGAACTGGGGGAGAAGGTGATAACCAGTGGGTATGAAGGATTTAAGGAGGGGGAGACGTTGAGGATTAAATAGGAAGCCCCTCCCCCTCGCAGCCCTTTGGGCTGCTCACCCCTCCCCGTTGGAGAGGGGAGTGATATGCTTGACCAATAGCGTCTTTTTGAGAGGATTTTCCTTGAAGAGAGATTTCCTTGACAATCTATAGACAAGTAAAGCAAATCTCCTTGTTTACTCGTCCGCTCGTTAACTAACAGCATGTCAAAGACATGCGAAACTTAAATATTATAAAAACATAAGAATATGAGTTTTGAAATTAAAACCATTAAGTCGTATTTCACGTTTCTATCGCGAAACAAGACTTACACGTTCATCAACGCATTTGGATTCTCGCTCAGCTTGATGTTCGTCATCATCATTGGGCAGTATGCTAAACAAGAGTATGGCGTGGACAAGTCGATAGACAAGGCCGACCGCATATTCTCCGTAGGCATGAAGTTTGGCGAAGAGTTTGCCGCTGCAGACCAGTATATAGAGGGAACGCACTGGCGCGTGCAACGTATGCTAAGCAAGATGCCGGGCGTAGAGATGACCTGTGGAGCAACTATGGCGCAAAGTGACATCATGGGACCTACGGGCGACATGGTGATGACCGACATTATGTTTGCCGACTCTACCTTCTTCCGCATGTTTTCTATCCCCGTGGTTGAGGGCGACCGCAACCATGTGCTCGACCAACCTAACGCGGTGGTGGTGAGCGAGGCCTATGCCCGTAGGATGTTCGGCAATGTCGACCCCGTGGGGCGCCCTCTCTATTTTGAAGACGACACCACGAAGACATCGCCCATGCGCGTGACAGGCGTGTTCACATCTACTGAAGGCACATCGTTCAAGCCTACAGACATGATAACACGCTTCGAGCTGGTAAAGTCGTTTAACTCTTCGCTCACAAGCGAACAGATGAACAACGCTACTGGCTCAAACGTATTCCTCTTAGCCAAAGAGGGCGTAGACCTGACAACAAAGGAGGCGCAACTTGACAAAGTGCAAATAGATGGTGGCTTCTGGATTTATCAGTCAAAGAAAGAGGCCGCTGTAAAGACGAAGGTGATAAGATTTTCTGACCGTTATTTCTCCAAATTCCAGACCTCAAGCGGCACAGGTGGGGAGAACGCACGACGTGGCGACAAGAAGATTGTAAACATCTTGTTTGCCGTGGGTCTCGTCATCCTGGTGTTCTCGATAATCAACTATGTGAACCTCACCGTGGCGCAAGCATCGTCACGCGCCAAGGAGATGGCGACACGCCGTCTGCTCGGCTCACAGCGCTCGGGCATCATGACACGCCTCATCGCGGAGAGCATGCTCATGTGCCTGCTGTCGCTCATCGTGGGCGTGATGCTGGCGGTCGCTGCCCTACCCTACGCTGCACAGTTGCTTAACACCACCATGGAACAATCGGCGTTGTTCACACCGGGCAACATCCTCATGGCCATCGCGTTTGTCGTGGTGGTGGGCATGCTGTCGGGCATCATCCCTGCCGTGGTCATCTCCCGCGCCAAACCTATCGATGTGGTGCGCGGCACCTTCCGCATGAAGATGAAGATGCGTTTCAGCAAGGTGTTCATCGTGTTTCAGAACATCATGACCATCATGATGATCGGCTGCGCCTTGACCATGGTCTTGCAGGTTAGACATCTGGTAAACGCACCGTTAGGCTACAACCACGAGCATGTGCTCTCGCTGCCGGCATCAGATGACAGCACACAGTTGGCCAACTATACCGCCGAACTGCGTAAGATGGCGTGCGTGGAGAACGTGTCGTTATGTATGGGACATCCACTCAACGGTGGCAACAACAACACGGTGACCTATGACGACGGCAAGACGCTGAGCTTCCAGATAATGTATGGCGACGAACATTTCATGCCTCTGCTGGGCCTACACCTCTTGCGCGACAACCATGTGGATGACGAAGAGGGCGTGTTTGTGAACCGGCAGACGCTGCGCGAACTGGGACTGCCGCTTGACGCGAAATATATCATGATGCGAGATAAACGCTTGCTTGTGCGCGGCGTGCTCGCCGATTTCCACATTCGCGGCATCATGGATGCGCAACATCCGGTGCTACTGTTCATCCAGAAGAACATTAAGTGGCCGTGGGGAATACTGGTGAAGGTGAACGGCGATGAGACTGAAGCCTACAATAAGATAAATGAGCTGTTTAAGGTGACATTCAAACACGACGTGTCCGACTTCACCAACATACCATACCTCGACCAGGCCATACGCTACATGTACAGTCAGGCCATACGCATGTCTACCATCGTGACGCTGTTTGCTGCCATCGCCATCATCATATCGCTGCTCGGACTGGTGGCCATGAGCACCTATTTCATTCAGCAACGGCGCAAGGAGATAGCCATACGCAAGGTGTTTGGAAGCACATCGCGACAGATCTACATGCGACTGCTGCGCACATTCATGCTCTATGTTGTCGTGGCGTTCGTGCCGGCCGTGCTCCTCATACACCATTTCATGACCGACTGGCTCTCAACCTATTCTTACCGCATCGACCTCGCATGGTGGATATATCTCGTGGCGGGCCTCTTCTGCCTCGTCGTGTCGCTCATCGCTGTGATGGCACAGAGCTATAAGGCGGCGAATGAAAACCCGGCGGGGAATGTGAAGGCGGAATAGGAAAGCCCCACCCCCGCGCAGCCCTTTGGGCTGCTTTCCCCTCCCCGTTGGAGAGGGGAGTAAAATGCCATTCCTGTAACGGTTGATTATAATAAAAGAGGATGGGGAAAAAGAAAATCGAGAAATAAAAACATTAAATAAATAATTAATTAAAAATGCTCCAAAATCTCTAAGCATACCCAGCATAGCACATCACTCCCCTCTCCAACGGGGAGGGGTGAGCCACCGAAGGTGGCGAGGGGGAGGGGCTTTAGCTTTATATTATGATCACAATAACAAACCTTTCAAAACATTTCCGCACAGAAGATGTGGAAACAATAGCGTTAGACAATGTGTCGTTCGAAGTTAAGGACGGCGAGTTTGTAGCCATCATGGGACCGTCGGGATGTGGCAAGTCCACCTTGCTTAACATCCTCGGACTGCTCGACAACCCCACGTCGGGCACCTATCTGCTGGGCGACCGCGACGTGTCGCAGCTGCGTGAGCGCGACCGCACGAACGTGCGCAAGGGCGAGATAGGATTCGTGTTCCAGAGCTTTAACCTCATAGACGAGCTGACGGTGGCAGAAAACATTGAGCTGCCACTCACATATCTCAACATGAAAGCCGGTGAACGTAAGGAGCGCGTGCAGCAGATCATGAAGCGCATGGCCATATCGCACCGCGCACACCACTTCCCCCACCAGCTCAGCGGTGGACAGCAGCAGCGTGTGGCGATAGCCCGTGCCGTGGTGTTCGGACCGAAGCTCATTCTCGCCGATGAGCCTACAGGTAACCTCGACTCGAAAAACGGCGCCGAGGTGATGCAGCTACTCACCGAACTGAACCAAGAGGGCACCACCATCGTCATGGTGACGCACAACGAGCACGATGCTCTGATGGCGCAACGCACCATACGGCTGTTCGATGGAAAAATTGTGGAAGAATAGAAGAATAAGTGGGGTGAACAATCAAGGTCTGCTTTTGCATATTTATGCAAAAACAGACCTTGTTTTATTCATTTTCCCGTTATGCCCAAATGACAAAATGAAAGGGGCTTTATTGCATCCTCAAAGAGGCTCTTTGACAGCCTCATTAAGGCTCTTTGACGACCTCAAAGAGGCTCTTTGACAACCAAAGGTGGTTTTTAAGATTTGTTAACAATTAGTGTCATTTTTCGCCTTAAAAAGTTCGCAAAAAGATAGCAAAACTTACGTTTTACATATCATCTTGTTTTTCTGTATATTTATGCAAAACAACGAGAAAATATGCATAAAACGTGCCTTTTAGAAGAGGAGCCGTGAAGCGGCATCATTGGCCACCCAACCTCTCGAAGAAGGTTATTATCTCCTCCCAGGTCTTAAACTCATCGCTGCCCCACTTTATGGATGTGCCCATGAACGCGGGGGTGTCGGTGGCTGAAATGTAATAGTCGCCATAGAGAAACTGCTGTTGGTTTGCAAAGACTATGCGGTTCCAGGCAGGAGCACTGAGATATTTCTCTACCCAAGTCTGAACATCGGCAAGAGCACTGGGCGTGTTGCTTGGGGCGGGAGCCACGACATAAACGTCATAACGTTCTATGAGCATCTCATAAGCCTTGTGCATGCTGGCGGTGGGGTTGTTATAGCTGTCGTGAAGGGCGTTGAAGTCGATGAACACGATGGGGCGCTCGCGTCCTTCCTGCCGGTCATCGATCCAGCGTATTACGGGCATGAGATAATGGTGCGCCACCTTGTCGGAGAGGCGGTGCTCACCATGAAAACGTATGGCGTTGGCATAGTGCTCGCTGAACAGAGGGAAGGTGTGGACCAACGGGTCCTCATCGCCAAACAAGCCATAGACGCGCTGCTGCTCGCCTTCGTCTGCGGCATGGGCGAAGCAATGAGCGGTCATCTCTTCATACTCCTTAACCATTGCCTTGGTAACAATAAACTCCTGAACGCCATCCTTACGCGGGTTCTGAAACGTCTGCTTGCCAATCATGCCGTGCTTGCCCATGGTCTCTCCCATCTGGAAAGCAGGGTTCACAAGTATGCGGTCAGTGCCGTAGAGCATCTCCGTGTACATGCCGCCCATGGACGTGCCGATGATGAGGTCGGGCTGCTCCTCCTGCTGCATCTGACGCAGCATGGCCATGGCCTCCACTGGATGAAGGGGTATGTCTTCGGCAATGACGGTGGTCTCGGGCAGCAACGTGCGGAGCATCGTGACCGTGCCCGACTGGGCTGACGAGCCAAACCCGTGAACATACATTACCTTCTTGCCCGACATGAGGTCGGGAAACTGCTTTACATATTGGTTTTCCTTTTCCATAGCGGTAAAAAAATCTTTATTAGGCGCAAAGTTACAACATTTTCAAATAATTTCGTAAATTTGCATGGGTTAAGTGGCACAGCAGAAGAAATTTAAACATCTGCAACATCCAGTCTTGTCTTATTGTTTTGACAGAACAAGGAGCGGCTGACTGCTTGACTTTAACGAAAAGGGTGGCAAAAAAAAAACAAGCACCGCCATAACAAACAACAGAAAAGATGGCAAACACTACTGACGGCATTCTCGAATATGGCATGACCGACTTGGGAAGGCTCAACTCGATAGTTGATTATGTGGACGGCGACATCATGATCGTCTCAAACGCGGCATATGTGAGCACATCACAACCCACACGCGGCAACATGTTCACGCTCATGGCGTGCGCACAAGGGTGCCTGCACATAAGCCTAAACGGCGAGAGCTATGACCTGAAGCAGGGCGACTTGCTGTTCTGCCTGCCTAACGTCATCATTGGAGGCGTTGAGGTGAGCGACGATTTCAAGGGCAGCGTGCTGTGCATGACAAGCCGCATCGTGCAAGGTCTGCTCGGAACGAACGTGTCGACATGGAACCGCACATTGTATGTGGAGCACCGGATCTGCTTTCATCTCAGCGATGCCGATGTGGCGGTGGTGGTCAACTATGGCGACCTGTTGCGACAGAAGATGGAGGAACAGAACAACCCGTTCAAGGCAGAAATAATTCAGTCGATCCTTCGCGCCATCCTTTTCGAACTGTGCAGCATGATGATAAGCAACAGCGAGGACGAAGAAAACGACAAAAGCACCAACCTCAACCAGGCAGAGATTATCTTCAACCGCTTCATCGACATCCTGTCGGCAGAGAAGCAGAAGAAGCATCCCGTCTACTATTATGCCTCGCAGCTATGCATCTCGCCCAAATATCTGTCGGTGGTATGTAAGCAGATGAGCGACCGCACAGCCTCAAGCTGGATTGAGGAATATCTCAACGAAGACATCAGGTTCCACCTTCGCAACACGACAAAGCCTATAAAGGAGATTTGCAAGATTCTCAATTTCCCCAACCTCTCCTTCTTCGGCAAGTATGTAAAAGGCCAGTTTGGATGCACACCAACCGAGTATCGCAAGCAGAAATGACAGAACCTTCAGGGAAAACAAGCAGCAAGCGAAGGGAGAAAGGAGGAAACATAAGGGAGAAAAAAGGGAGAAAAAAAGGAACAAAAAAAGAAGGAAAAAAGAAGGAAACAAAAAAACTTGTTGACACGCTATGTGGGCTTGTCAACAAGTTTTTTATATAAAATTAGAGCTTTAAAAATCAGTTAAGCTGCTTTATCTGGTCTTTAATTAATGCTTTAACCATTTTTTAATTAAGCTGCTTTATCTGGTCCTCCGTAAGACCTGTATAACGCATTATTTTGTCTATAGACTCACCGTCATTAAGCATCATACGGGCGATATTGGTCTGGCCCTCAAGCAAGCCTTCCTTCTTTCCTGCTTGCAAACCCTCTCTGTGCCCAATGATTTTTGCGCCCTCCAATGATGCATTATAATCACGCATATATTTCAAGCTCTCGTCATATTTTTCACGTTCTTCATGACTAAGAGCCGATATATCTGTTATCTCAGACAGCTTCTTGAAAACAGCATTGCGGGCCTGAAAAGGCATTCTTTCAAATGTACTCATATTCTTTAAAATATAAATCCAACGTTCAAAATCATTTTCACATTCATCCTCTTCTTTTGAAAAAAGAGGAAGCATAAGATACACAAGACGTATGCGGTCTGAAAACAACGTCTTGTCGTTCATGTCCATAAGGGCAACATCGGTTCTGAATTTCACTGGCGTAAACTCATCCATGTCGTAATTGAGAAAACACACAGTGTAGACAGGCGCTAACATATAATCCCATTTTGCTCCTTTCACACCCTGATTCACAATGTTGCGAGCTGAGTAGAACAGCGAACGGTCTGTAAAATAAGGTTGATAGCGGTTCTGCATCTCCACGATAACATGCTCACCTTTATCGGTTATGCAATAAATGTCGTAGATAATGCCGCGCATATCCTGAAGCTCAGGCAGCTGCTCCTTGTCTTTAAAGGTAAGATCTTTTATGTGATACTCACCTTCCAACAAATCGTTGAGAAAGTTTATTAACAGATCCTTATTTATCTCCTGACCGAAAATTTTCTTGAATCCCCAATCAGAGAAAGGGTTTATAAATCGTGCCATAGGCTTTTGTTCCATTTTATCTCTGCTGCAAATTTACAACAAAATTTTGTAAGTTGAAGGTTTAAAGCTATTTAAATAAAGGAAGAGCCTGCTTTTTCTAAAAAAAATCTTAGGGAAGAAGGTTTTCTATTGAAAACAGAAGAAGAAAAAATATTAAAAAGGAAAATATAAAGAAGGGAAATATAAAGAAGGTGAATATTAAAAAGCAAAACGCCCTCCATAGAAGCAGAAGCTCTGATGGAGGGCATTTTCTTTGTTGTTTCTGGTTAGAAACCAGTCGTTCTTTATTCTGATTGGAAACGACCAGTTTTCGTTTCGGTCAAAAACAAGTTATCCAAAACAATTATTGCCTTTAATCTTTACTTAGCGATAAGGCTAACAGCGAAGCCACCGCCAGAAGCCTGAGTGAGGTTCAACACGTCACCCTTCTTCACCGTGCGGTGAGTGATGACATAAGCCTGCGGATTCTTGTCGTAAGAAGCGTCAGGAGCATCAGCATAGATGGCACACTCATACTTGCGGCCCTTGTCGAGGAAGTCGAGCTTAATGCGGCTCTTGTGGCCCTCAGCATCACACTTGCCGCCAATGAACCAGTTGTCAGTGCCCTTGGCCTTACGGGCAACGGTGATATACTTGGCAGGCTCTGCCTCAAGATAACGAGAGTCGTCCCAGTCGCATGCCACGTCGCGGATAAACTGGAAGGCGTCGTCATATTTCTCATAATTCTCAGGCAGGTCGGCAGCCATCTGCAACGGGCTGTACATGGTGAGGTAGAGAGCGAGCTGACCACAGAGAGTGGTGTGGACAAACGACTTGTTGTTGGGGTTCCACTCGCTGATCTTCGTCACGAAGATGCCAGGAGTATAGTCCATCGGGCCACCCTGCAAACGTGTGAAGGGCAGGATGAGAGTGTGATAATCGGCGCTTCCGCCAAAAGCCTCATACTCGGTACCGCGTGCCGACTCGTTACCCACAAGGTTAGGCCATGTGCGGCAGAGACCTGTAGGACGAACAGCCTCATGGGCGTTCACCATGATGTGGTGCTTGGCAGCCTCCTTGATGCAGTAGAGATAATGGTTGTTGGTCGACTGAGAGTAGTGATAGTCGCCACGGGGAATGATGTCGCCCACATAGCCGCTCTTCACAGCGTCATAGCCATACTTGTTCATGAGGCTGTAAGCCTTCTCCAGATGGCGCTCATAGTTGATCGTAGAGGCACTGGTCTCATGGTGCATCATGAGCTTCACGCCCTTAGAGTGAGCATAGCGGTTAAGCTCCTCGATATCGAAGTCGGGATAAGGAGTCTGGAAGTCGAACACATAATCCTTATAATGACCGAACCAATCTTCCCAACCGATGTTCCAACCCTCAACGAGCACCTCCTGGAGGCCGTTCTTGGCAGCGAAGTCGATGTAACGCTTCACGTTAGCTGTGTTGGCAGGATGCTGTCCGTGAGGCTTGCACTTAGAGTAGTCGAGGTTGTCGAGATGCACAGAAGGCAGGTCGAAGGTGTAGCTCCACTGGCGTCCGCCAGCAATCATCTCCCACCACACACCACAATATTTTGTGGGATGGATCCATGATGTGTCCTCAATCTTGCAAGGCTCGTTGAGGTTCAAGATGAGGTTAGATGCAAGAATGTCGCGAGCGTCGTCGCTCACCATCACCGTGCGCCAAGGCGTGTTGAACGGAGTCTGCACATAGCCCTTCATGCCGGTGGCATCGGGTGTGAGCCACGACTCGAACACCATGTTCTTGTCATCGAGGTTAAGGTGCATGGTGGGGAAGTTTATACATGCAGCCTCATGAATGTTGATGTAGAGACCGTCGGCAGTCTTAAGCTGCAGCGAGGTCTGCACACCTGTGGGCGAGAAGGTGGTCTGTGAAGAGTTATCTGTAACGGCATCCTTCATTTTGCCGCGAATCTCGCTCATCTTCGAGATTACATGCTCATACTCCTGCGTGTCATAATCGCCCGGAATCCAATAAGCGGTGTGGTCACCGGCCATGGCAAACTGCGTGTGCTCTTCCTTCACAACGAAATAATTGAGCTTCTGCTGCTGCGGGAACTCATAACGCAGTCCCATGCCCTCGTTATAAACGCGGAAGCGGATAACGATGTCACGGTTCATGGAAGCCTGGTTCAGGGTCACCGCCATTTCGTTATAGTGGTTACGGATGGTCTTTGTCTCACCCCACACAGGTGTCCAGGTCTCGTCAAAAGTAGAGGTCTGCTGGTCTTTCACGGTGAAGCCGTCCATGAGGTTCTGCTCGTCCTGGCCGTTGCTTGCGTGCTTGTCTTTGGCAAGCTCGAGACCAAGGTGCGAAGGTTTCACAACAGCCTTCTTCTTGTAGCTCATCTCATAGGTGGGTCGTCCGTCCTGAAGCCAGAACTTCACACTAACATTGCCGTTGGGCGATGTTACGGTCTGCGCTCCGGCCGCGAGGGTCATGAGGAGGGCAAACGCCGATAAGAGTAATTTTTTCATTTTTTATAATGTTATTATGTTCTTAAATAAATTGTTGCTCGCTGTTTGCCTTTTGCTCGTTTTTGCCTCAATAAACAAAAGGTGTTGCAAATATAACATATATATCTAAGAAAAAGAGAACAAAGTAACACAAATGTACATAATACAATTTTTCTCGACTCTCAACTTTCTCTTTTTCAACCTATTACATGGACAAGCATTTTCCAGAAGTACAAGGCATGCAATAAGTACTTTCATTTAAAAGCCATAAAAAACCGAAATATTATAGACTTAGAGGCTAATATTAACGACTTTCTTTGCAAAACAACAAAAACAACGGATCTAATAAAAAAAAACGGGGCAAAAAAGTAGAAATTTTGTTTTTTATTGCTATCTTTGCTTATTATTCCTTTTAGAAGACCGTCTGATGCCAAGGGCAAACAGAAGGAAAAACAAGAAAAAGATAAGGGAAAGGAAGAAAACAAACCTATCCAACAAGACAAATTATGAACCGCATTCTATTAGCTTTTATCATGCTCTTGCATGTCATCATCATCTCTGCCGACAACAAAGCCCAACTGCTCAAGCTCGACGAAGCGATAGAGCAGGTGGAGAAGCTTCAGACCAAGAAGATTATGAAGATCGACATGTTGCGCAACTCGTTGCGACGCTCTGCCAACGACAACGAGCGCATGTCGCTGTGTTATGACATATTCAACGAGTTTCATGTGCTACAGTTCGACTCAGCACTCCACTATATAGACAAGGTGCATGAGATGGCCATCAGGACGGGCAACCGCCACATCAGAGAGATGGCCATCGTGGACAAGGCCGAGCTGCTGGGCATGGGAGGGTTCTACCCCGAAGCGATAGAGCTTCTTGACAAGGAGCCGCTCGACAGCACCGACAACAAGGTGATGTTCAAGAGCTACATCGCACATTTCAGGATTTATCTCTACTGGGCCGACTACTGCAACGATGCCGTCTTCGCACCTATCTACCGCGAGCGTGCGAGCAAGAATCTGGAGACCGCCATGAGGTTCATAGGCGCGTCACCTGCTACCGAATATTATCGCGGCGAATATTATATTTATGTGAAGCACGACAACAGAAACGCCCTTGAGTGCTATTTCCGCGTGCTCCGCTCCACGCCTCATGATGCCCGCGAATATGCCATGGCGGCATGTGCCGTGGCTCACAACTACAGCGCGAAAGGCGACATGGAGCACTACGAGCATTATCTTATCGAGGCAGCGCATAGCGACCTGCTCAACTGCACGCGCGAGAACATGGCGCTGCAAGACCTTGCCATGTTCCTTTATCAGCAGGGCGAGGACAACATGGAGAGGGCTGAACGCTACATAAACCTCGCGATGGAAGACGCGAAACTGTTCAACAACCGCTTGCGCATAATAGAAATATCGCAGAAGCTGCCCGGCATCGTGGGAGCCTACAAGCAGCTGATGAAACGCCGCAACACCATGTTGCGAATTTCCACCTTCGGCGTGTCGTCGCTGGCTATCATCCTTATCGTGTTTGTTTATTTCTTCATGAAGCAGAACCGACAGCTCAGCACGAAGCGCCGCGAGCTGTCTGAGACAAACAGCGAACTTACGTCGCTCAACGACCGGTTGCACACGCTCAACGACAGGCTGCTCGACACCAACCGCCGACGGGAGCATCTGGCAAAGTTGTATATCGACCTCTGCGCCAACTTCATTGACCGTCTGGCAAAGTTTGAACTGCTGGTCAAGCGCAAGATCAAGGCAAACCAGATAAAGGAACTGCTGTCCATGGCCTCATCGTCGAAGATGTCGGACGAGGATGCTGCCTCGTTCCTACATCGTTTCGACAAGGCGTTCCTGGACCTCTACCCCACTTTTGTGGACGAGTTTAACGAGCTGCTTCTGCCCGATGCCAAGATTCTGCCCCGCAAGGGCGTGTCGCTGCTCACCACAGAACTTCGCATCTTCGCCCTCGTGCGCCTTGGCGTGACCGAGAGCAGCGAGATATCGGCCCTGCTGTTCTACACCCCCCGCACCATCTACAACTATCGCTCATCTGTAAAGAGCAAGGCCATAAGCCGCGACACCTTCGAACAAGACGTCATGAAGCTGTGCACGGTCATTTGAAAACGTGGAATTAAAGACGGAGCTTGCACAGCCTTAAAAGGACGGAGCTTGCACAGCCTTAAAAGGACGGAGCTTGCACAGCCTCCAACCATAAGGGGAAAAAACAAATAAGATTTTTCACGAAGACAACAAGAAAGCCCGATTGCCGACAACAACAGATAAGCGTTGTCTGCAATCGGGCTTTTTTTGTCAGCTCAACAATCTATGTGAAGCGTTTCAGAAACGCTTCACATAATCAGCGTTTTCACGCCACTTTTTTATTTCATTACCTTGCGAGCCTTGCCGTTGTTGTCGACAACGATAGTGAGGCCCTTTGCGGCAGCGTTGCTCTTCACACCGGCGATGGTGTAATAGGCTGCGGGAGCCGCGGTTGTGCCATTCACGACACCGATGCCTGAAGGAGTGTGCTTCTGGATAGAGATGGTCATGGCCGCTACGTCTACCTTAACGTCATAGGTTCCTGCCTCGGCGATGTTCCACTTGTTATCGTCGCCGCCAAACACCATCTTGGTGTCATCTGAAAGGTCACGAAGATAGAAGGTCTGGTCGAAACCGCCATACTTGTTGACAGCAACCTTCATCTCACCAGGCACGAGGTCAGCGGTAGCGGAGAACACACATGGGTTGGCAGCATCCTGAACGAGCAAGATGCCATCGCTAAGACTCCAGCTGCCGGGTGTGGCGCTACCGATCATCCACAGAGCGGAGTGGTTGATCTCATGGTCCTGATAAGCGGCCTTGGTGACCGTAACCTTGTTGTTTGCAAGATCGCACACGATGTCATAGTTGGCTTTCTCGCTCACCTTAAACTTGCAGTCTTTGCCGTTGTCGTTTTCTGACGACACGAGGGCAGTAGCCACACCGCTATTAAGCACAACGTCGTTGTCGCCGGCACGAAACTCAAGACCACCCCACCATGTCTCGGTAAGAAACTTGAAGCCGGCATCGGCCTTGAGGTTTACGGTAGCCTTCCATACGTCGGGCTGCTCTGCTGTGTTAAACATCACGATGCTGTTGGAAATCAACCAACCGCCCCATACACCGTCACCGACCACCATCAGACGCTCTACAGCGTTGGCTGTCATGACACACGCTGCGAACAGAACGCAGCTCAACACTCGACGAGTAAAATTCATAATTCTCATAATTTAACGGTTTTAGTTTTTATAAAATGTTAGTTGTCTGTTATTGAAAAGAAATCAATCTTCATTAATAAATTCTACAACAACCTTTTTCCCTTTTCCCAAATGTATTCCTTTGTTTGATGAATGCACACTAATGCCAGCAAGGTTGTAGCAATTATTTATTGTTGAGTTATTGGCATCTGAAGACTTTTGAGGATGAATAATATCTTTTACGCTCCATGCAATGCCCTCATTTGTTTGAACTCCATCTTCTGTATTGTCCTCAACATTTTTATATTCAACCACCGCCATGGTCCAATATTCCACTGAAGGAAGGACGAACGAGAGGTCGGAACCGTTTTGCTTGAACGACAGTTCCTTCACGGCGCCGCCGTCGATGTCAGGACTTGCCACCCACAACTTGCCTACGGGGCGTGCGACCTTTACCGTTACGGGAATGTCGGTCTTCAATGCTGGCGCGGGGCGTGTGCCGTTGACATCGCGCCACGACAGGTCGTCGGTGTTGGTGAAGTTGAGGAAGTGGACAACATCCTTGTCTTCGATCCTCTTTGCGAACGTTGTCATGGTGTATGCCTTGGGCGGCCATGCGGTTATGGCCACATCAGCAGCAGAGGTGGAGACCTCAGCCTTGAGCTCCGACTGGTCCAACGACGTGCCACGAAGGAGGTTCTGGTAGGCGGTGAGGAAGTCGTAATAGTGGACAAGGCGCTGCTTCAGATCATCATCCATCTGCAAAGGGGCAGCAGGGAAATACTCGCGTGTGAGCATGTGGTCACCGATCTCAAGATGAGAGCCGCCGAGGGCAAACATCACGGCATCGGCAAGCAGCACGCCAGGGGTGTTGACCTTTGTGTCGGGCCGGTTGTCGTTGCCCGCCTTGTCGTAGTTGATGTAGGCGGCGAAAACCGTGGAGCGCTGTTGGTTGCTGCACTGGTCGTTCTTCTTTATGATGTCGTAGAGGTTGGCAAAATCCTGTTCTGGCGCTCCGCCATAGCCGTTGCCGTTGCCCCACACCTCGTTATAGCAGAAGTCGACATTGTCCTTCACGATATAATAGGTGCCGAAGCCCGACACAGCGTTCATGACAAGCGTTTTATCGGGATGCGCCGTCTTCATAGCTGCGAGGAAAGGCTCATAGGCCTTGTAGAGCACCACTTTGTTGTGGTCACAGTCGAACACCTCGCCACGATCGCCGAGCTGGTCGACCTGAAAGCCGTCGAAGTCGAAATTGTTGTAGACCTCGTCGCAGCGGTCTTTCATGTAGTTTATCCACCCCTCGTTTTTAGGGTTCTGAAGGTAGATATTGCTCGCCCATGACGACGGCAGGCCGTGATAATCTTGATAGAAGCGGCCCGACTCATCTTTCTTCAGCAATGCCCATTCGGGCTTCACACCATCTTTGTCGGCATCCTTCCACGCGCCGAAGCAGAGGTCGTAGAAGATCGACTTCATGCCATACTTATGCTGCTCGGCGATGTAGCTTTTCACATATTCCACTCCCACCCATCGGTTACTTATGTCCTGATACCATTGTGTGAGCGAGCCGTCGGCGTTAAACTTTACAGGCTTGTGGTGCATCCACTGCCAGTCTTGAAACTGCACGCCGTTGATGTGGAGACGGTTCAGATATGCCATCTCCGTCTTTATGTTAGCGTTCTTGTCAACGGTGCCCTGGTGATTGTCAAAATCGGCCACAAAGCCATAGCGCGGGAAGCGCGTCCACTGGCTCGACACATCAACGGCGATGGTGCCCACTATTGTCTCGGTGCCGTCGGCAGCGGTGGTGAACAGCTCTGCCATGTAGCCCTGATAATCAACCTTCGGTGGTGTCCACGTCCATGAGCTTGACGTAAGCTGTGCGGTCTCCACGACGGCTAAGCCGTGGCGGTAACGTATGTTGGTGTTGACGGGCATGGTGCCCACAGCCTTGAACGTGACCGTCTGTCCGGGCGCGTAGCACGCCTTGTCTGTTGTAACGTCAAGCGAGGGAACCCATGTGGCAGCAGGGGCAGAGAGAGCTGAAGCGCATGCCAGCATGCATGAGAACAGAATGTTTTTATAACGTTGCATCATCTATAGTTTAAAAAATTACGCAATCAATAGATTTTAAGATTGGTTTTATCAAAGGATCGGTTTGCTGCACCAATGATCTTGATTTGCTGCACCAATGATTTCTATGTGCTGCACCAATGATTTTGATTTGCAGCACCAATGATCTTGATTTGCTGCACCAATGTTTTCTATGTGCTGCATCAAAGGATAGGTAAAAGAAATGGCCGATAAAATCTATTTTTTCAACATATCTATGTTCTATAGTTTTTTAACGACCATTTTCTTCCTTAAGTTTTAAAAGATCAGTTTACCACAACCTTTTTGACAACCGATTCGCCAGAGGCAGTGGCCTTAACCACATACACCCCTTTGGAAAGGTTTGACACCACGGTGCCGTCTGACATTGCCATGTGTGAAGCGACAAGCTGTCCGCTACTCGCATGAACGGTAACATCAGCGGGGACTGATGAAGACACAACATTTATGGTGCCGTGGTTGGCAACTATGCAGATGTCGAAAACGTTGCATGAGCCATCATTACGCTTGATGTTGTTTATGCCTGTCACCTCGTTGTCCTTGGCTTCGGTCTGGGCAGCGCCGAGATACTCGCCGCGAAGAGTCTCCTTGAACGTGTTAACCGTCAGGCGGTAACGTCCGTTGCGCGAGATGGTCCACTTGGTGTCGGGACCGCCTGTTGAGCGCAGATTGCTGGTGCCCTCAACTGGAGCGTCGGCGGTGTAAGGATGGAATGTTGTCTCAAACCAACTCTGTGTGGTGAGGATCTTAAGCTTTGACGGCTCCTCGCGCGACTTTTTCCAGTCGGTGGTGAGCACACCCTCCCACACCATCTCTTCGTCGTTGGCGGGGTTGTTGATGAAACGTATTGTAGAAGGAGAGTCCCAATAGTTCCATGAGAGTTGGCAGCAGCCGCCCACGACATACAGTTCCTTGCAGGGCTTGAACATCGTTCCGTAGACCGAATTGTTGTCTTTCACGGCATAGACGGTATATTTGCCCGGCACGCACACGCTCCATCCTTCAGCCTCAGCATCGGTTGTGGTCTTGAGGGGAGCGGCTAACCCCTTTCCGAACGTTATGTCGACGCCCTCGAGCAGAGGGGTGTAATAAACGGTCGAGGCGGTGGGCGTGGCGGTGTTCATGAGGATGATGTTACCCGCCTTCAGTTCGAGGGCCGCCTTAAACTCCACTCCGCCAAACGCCTGCACCTCAACGGTCTTGCCGTCAAGAGCAGAGCCCGTGGCATAGAGCTTCTCAGGAAGCACCGCGTCGACGGTCTTTTCATAGACCGTCATCTTCATGCTTCGCAGGTCCACATAAATGGTGTACTCGCCCGTTGCCGCAGGCTTAAACTTACGGTCTTTGCTGCCGTCCAAAGCCCAGTCGGCATAGAAGTCGAGGTCATAGGTATGGCCTGCCTCTATCTTCTGGTCCGAGGTTGAGCTCACGATGTGCTTGTGCCATTCGCGTGTGTTCATAAACTTAAACTCCTTGCCTTCCGTCAGCTTGCCTGTCCAACGGAACACGCCCTCGTCAATTTTCTGCATGTCGGGGGTGCCGCCGATGTCCCACGAATAAGGCGTTGCGTCGCCTATGACATAAAGCTGCGTCAGCTCAAGCGAGTTGGACATGTCGCCTGCCTTTGCCACGAAAGCAACGAGGGCAAGGCATATAATGGTTAAAAGCTTTTTCATAATTGTTTGTTTTCTGATGTTCATTGATGAAACAGATCTTCAAGAGAAGACTATTCCTTTACAAACTTGGTGACGAAGGTCTCGCCGTCAGCCATCACCTTACTGATGTAAAGCTGCGGCTGAAGCATAGACATGTCTGCCGAAAAGCCCGAAACGTTATGGTAAGTGCCGCTAAGCATGGTCTTGCCCATGCCGTTGCTCACGAGCATCGACACATCCTTGCAGGTGTTGGCGAACGAGCCTACAAGACATTTTGTTGCGGCGTTGTAGCCCACCTTCGAGCTGTTGCTGCTGATGTTGTCGACAGCCGTGGCGCTGTCAAAACTGACCTTTATGACGCGAGCCTTGCTGCAATCATCGGTGGCGACCTCTATGGTTGTGGTCTTTGTGGCAGCATCGAAGGTGAATGGGGTCTGCTTGCCGTCCACGCTTACCGAGAGCGGCTTGCGGCTGTTGCACACGCGAACCTCATAAGCACGCTTCTGCGGAGCCTTGGCAGCATAACCGTTGCGGGCAGAGACGGTGACGGTTGCCTCGTTGCCGCTGACCGTCTGCGTGAGCGTTGTGACGGCGCTGTTTGAAACGTAGTCGGCGTTGTCGCCGTCATCCTCATAAATCGATCCCTCGCCGTTGCTTCCTGCCACGACGTTGAGAATGAGCTTGTCGGGACGCTCCGTAACGTTCATCACGGTTGCGGGGTTGTAAGGAATAATTGCTCCCTGACGGAAGAAATGGGGAATCTGCGCATCTGTAAACTGCATGGTTTTCTTGCACGGGCCTTCAATAAGTTCGTTTGTGGACACGCTCCACCATTTTCCTTCGGGGAACCAGATGGTCTTCTGGGTCTTTGTTGCACCTTCCTTGGGAGCCTCTGTTATAGGAGCCACGAGAATGTCGTCGCCGAAGAAATATTCGTTGTCATAGGTGTAGGCCTCCTCCACGTCGGGATACTCATAATAGAGCGGACGGCAGATCGAAATGCCTGTGTCGTAGGTCTTGCGGGCCATCGTGTAGATGTAGGGGAAGAGCGAGTAGCGCAGACGCACAGCCTCAAGGATTGTGGGGAAGTTGTCAAACTTCCAGATGCGGCGTTCAATGCGCGAGTCGTTGGTGGCATGGGTGCGGAAGATGGGTGTGAACACGCCAAACTGGATCCAACGCAACACGAGATTGGGATTGTTGACGAGCTGCTCGTTGGAGAACATGTGTCCGCCGAGGTCGTGACCCCAGTAGCCATAGCCCACGTTCGATGCGGTGGCGGTGAAGTAAGGCTCAAAGCCGAGAGCCTCGTAGCTGATGTTGGCATCGCCTGAGAAGCCGATCTGGTAACGGTGGCTGCCCAGTCCGCCCCAACGGTGGAAGATTACAGGGCGCTTGCCCTCACGCTTGGCTGCCTCGTTGAAGAACACATGGTTGCACCAGAAGGTCTCACTCAGTGAGTTGGTGTAAGGTGAGGTGAGCCACTGTTGCCAGTCGAGCCACCAGAAGTCGACACCCTCGCTCTCGTGGTCGCGGATGATGTTCTTGAAGAAGCTGTTGGTGAAGTCGGGGTAGTCGATGCTCCAACTGATGTTGTCGCCCGCGTCGTTGAGATACTTGCCTCCCAGCTCAGCGTTCATCTTGGCAAAATAGTCGGGACTCTCGGTCTTATTCACACCGTCTGCAGGGTGAAGGTTAAGGGCTGTCTTGAAGTGTTGGTCGTGCATCTTCTTGAGCAGACCCTTGCCGTCGGGAATGAGGTTCGTGTTCCATGACCATCCTGTCCATCCGCCACGGCCCTCAGACATGCTGCCGGCGTTGCCGTTCCAGTGCCAGTCCATGTCGAGAATCATAACATCGGCAGGGATGTTGTTGCTCTTCAAGTCGGACATGATCTTACGGTAGTCGTCGGCCGAGTAAGACGAATACTTGCTGTACCAGTAGCCAAACACATAGTCGGGAGGGAGAGGGATGCTTCCTGCTATCTTCGTATAATCGGCCAGCGCCTGCTTGTAGTTGTTGCCATAGCCCAGGAGATAGGTGTCCATGGCGTGACTGTCGGCACGTTCTGCCCACCAGTCGTAGCCCACGGTGGCGTTGGGAGCGAGGGCGTAAGAGCGTCCGCCGTCGGAGCGGGGCGTGGTCCACGAGTCGTCAATGACAGCCCAGCCCGAGCGCGACACCAGTCCGTTCTCCATCTCTGAGCGCTTGCCCTCGCCCATCAGTCCGTCGAGCGTGCGGCAGGTGCCCTTGAGGTTCAGAGGATCGGGCTTGCCGGGATACCATGTGGTCTTGCCCGTGTGGTTCTTAACCACCACCGACAGGTTTGCCGACGAGGCGGGCACGGTGCGCGGGTCTGAGCCCTTGCGATATTTTAGTTCGAGAGCTGAGGTGGTGATATAGAGGTATTGTGAATCTTCTTTCTTTGTGAACTGTGGCACCGTGAGGTTACGGTTTACCACGGTGAAGGTGGCGCGATCTTCGAATGCAGCCTTGTCGCTATATTCTATACGGATCATCTCTGGCGTGAGCACGGTGAACCGTGCGTTGCCACAAGTCACCACCGCCTTGTCGTTGGCCTTCGGGTTGTTGGCAACCTGTGCAAGAGCTGCCGTGAGTGCTAAGGCGTTGAGGGTCACAAACGAGAACAATCGTTTGGTCTGTCGTGAGTTAAAGATTTGGGTAAAAAATGTTTTCATAAAATTACAGTTTTTTGGAGATAAATTGTTGCAGGCAGAAAAGAAAAACCTCTGGAGCGGCGTTGCTTGTATAATAATGATGCTTATGTGAAGCAATCTAAAATAAAGAAGCTATATGAAACAAGCCAATAAAAGCTACATGAAGCTAACCAATGTTATAAGGTAGCAACGCCGTCCAGAGGTCGAAACTCAGAGGTTTCTTATTCAAACATAAAACCAATCTACGATTAGAAACCGTTCTTACTTTGTAAGCTTGACAATCTTGCAGCCATGGGCAGGCACGTTGGCTGTCAGCGATGAAGCCTTGCCCTCGTCCACATGCTTCCATAGGTCGCGAACGTTCATCTCACCACTTATGCCGAGCTGGCTGAAGTCGACGGTCATGGTGGCGGTGTTCTCGTCGCGGTTGAACAGACCGACAACCCAGTCACCGTTCTTCATCTGTCCATACCACACCTCATTGTTCTCGCCAAGCTTGTCGCTCAGGGGCTTACCCACAAAACCGTCGGCATTGAGAGCGAGCAGTTCGCTGTTGGTATAGAACTTAAGGTTGTCGCCTATAGATCCAGGCTGGTCGGCAACGGCCACAGGGCCACCGGCGAGGAGCTGCAACGACACGACTGTCTGACGCTCGTTGTCGTTGTCGAAGGTGTTGAGACGCAGGAAATCGCCGTCAAGGATGACCTTGTCGCGGCCAGCGATGTGTGACCAATACTTGAAGCCGTCAAACTGGTTCATGCAGTTTGGCCAGTTGCTATACGACTTGCCTTTATCTTGTGCCGAGCAATGCCACCAGGTGCCTGTGCCGGTGTCGGCAACGATGCGCACCATGTTGCCATACTTGGCCTCCACAACAGCGTCATCATACATGTGAGGCATGACGAGCGAGGTGAACACGCCATATTTCTTTGCCGATGCAGCGATGTAAGCTAGGGCACGGGCATAGTTCTCACGACCGTAGCCACGTCCCTGTATGCCGGCGTAGCGGTCCTTGCCATCCTCATACCATGAGAGGAAGTCCATGCGAATGAAGTCGACACCCAGCTCTTTGTAATACTTGAAGAAGCCATCGATAAACTCCTCGCAGCCGGGGTTCTCGGCCACAGCCCATGTGAAAATTTCCTTGGCGTTGGGGTTCATCACCGTCGACTTGTGGTTCCATTTCAGACCGGCATACTTGTAGGTGGTGCCTTCCACCACGCAGTCGTCGTCGCTATGAATCCACAGCGGGTTGTCATAGACGCCGAGCTTCAGGCCCTTGGCCTTACACTTGGCCACGAGATCCTTCAGCGCCATCTTGCCATAGTGGGTCATGTAGCCGCGGTGTTCCTTGTCGAGCATGGGTATGAAGCCGTCGGTACAGATCATGTCGTAGCCATAGGGCTTGAGATTGGTGGCAACCCAGTCGATGATGTTGTCCCACTCTGCTTCGCTGATGTCAAGGGCTTCGCCGGTGTGGCCCTGACGCTCCTGCAGATAGCAGTTCTCATACACGCTCCAATAGAGAGGAGCCTTCTGGTTCTCGTGAATGCCCTCAACCGTTGGCAGCTCAGGCAACTCATATTTTGGCGGGTAGCGCATCTCTATCTCGTCCTTGCAAGAGCAGAACATGGAGAGAGCGGCCAGAGCCGTAGCAAACAAAAATGTCTTTTTCATATTTTTATGTTACGAGGTTTAGTGTTAATCTTTCTTCTCCACCTTGATGGTGTAATGCTCCAGGTCGAGGGTTATGCGATACTTGCCTGCCTCCTTAACCTCCCACTGGTCGTCGGGAGAGGTAGTGAAGACGAAGTCGTCGGCTGCAACACCCTGCTTGGTGATGGCCACGTTGGCAGAAGAGGGACGTATAAAGGCAGCGTTGAAGTCTTTCTTTGTGCATGCCTTCAAGGTGCCAAGCTTGAGCTCACCTTCCCATGTGAAGAGATACTTGTTGTTCGCATCTTTGGTGTACTGTGCGGCATCGTCGAGCGACCAGCCGCCAGGGGTGGCGGTGCCTATCATCCACACGTTGTCTGCCACGATGGGGTCCTTGGACACCTCTATGGCACCCAGATACTCGGCCTTGAAGGTCCAGTGTTCGAGGTCAAAGGTCAGACGGTAGTTGCCGCCCTCTTCTACCTTCCACTTGTTGTCGGGACTTGAGGTGAACACAAAGTCGGGGCTCTCGACACCGTCTTTGTTAATCTTCACGCCTTCAGCATCGGGACGAATGAAGGGCTGTCCCCAGTCGCCGGTCTTCAAGCAGCACTTGAGCTCGCCAGCCTTCAGCTCACCCTCGTAGACGAACACATAGTTGCTCTGCTTTGTAAGCACCGTGGGAGCATCGATGTTCCAGCCGTTGGGTGTGGCATCGCCCACCATGTAGAGGGTCTCTGCCTCGATAGGCTCAACGGCAGGCTTCTCCTTCTCGCCCAGATACTCGGTAGAGAAGGTCCAGTTGCGCATGTCGAACGACAGCTTGTACTTGCCTTCCTCTGTCACCTTCCATTTGTTGTCGGGATCGCCAGCGTGCATGTCGAACGTCTTGTTCGTGATGTTGGTCTTGCTGATCTCCTCACCCGCTGTCATGGGACGGATGAAGGCAGCGTCCCAGCTGCCCGTTGTGAGGCAGAGCTTCATCTCGCCCTTGTTCAGTGAGCCTGTCCACTCGAAGACCATGGGGTCGGCCTCAGAGGCTGTGAACGGTGTGGGGGCGTCGATGCTCCATCCGTTGGGCGTGGCATCGCCAACCATAAACAAGGTAGAGGTCTTGATGGGCAGGTTGCCCTCAATGATCTTGAGGTCTTTCTCGCCGTCACAACTTGCCAACATCTGCATGAACAGGAGGCAAAGCAGCGCGAAGAGCGACGTATGTTTGAAATTGATGTTTCGTTTCATAACGTTGAAGTGTTTTTTGTTGTTTCTTTGTTTAACACATTGCTCTCTTCTCACCCGTTACTTGTTGTAGCCCGGGTTCTGCACCAACTTGAGGTTGGCGTTGAGGATGGGTCGCATGATGGGGAAAATCTCGGTGTGGTTGTCGGCATCGGCACCCTTGTCCCACCATGTGCCTCCTGTAGAGAACTTGCCGTAACGGATGAGGTCTATGCGTCGGCGGCTCTCGGCGAAGAACTCGCGTCCCCACTCGTCAAGCATCTCGTCCATATCGAGCTGTGCCTCGCCCTCGGGAGCGTAGAGGTTCTTGTGAAGCATGGCGGCGGGATAGTTGCGCTTGCGCACGCTGTTCAACAGCTTGGCTGCTCCAGGGGTGTCGCCAGCACGCAGCTTACACTCGGCAAGCGAGTAGATGATCTCGGGCAGACGGATCTCGGTGTAGTCGCTCTCCATCTGGTGCTCGTCCTCGTCGCTGTAGAACGGATACTTGGCAAAATGCCATCCTGAGTTGTGGTCGCCGTCGCGCAGGGTGCTCGTTGCCACGTTCAGCCACTTGTTGGGGTTCAGGCCCTGGAACTTGCCCACGGCGTCTCTGATATACAGCTCATAATCGACCTCAGGAGCCTTCACACGCTTGGTATTGCCGTTCTCATCCTTATATTCGAGGTAGCCATAGAGGAACATTCCCTCGCGCTTGCTGTTGCCGAGGTTCTTGTAGAGCTTCATGCGCTCGTCGCCCTCATACTTGCGGAACTTCTGGATGGGCATGCCCAGCTTGTAGGTCATGAGCACACCGTTGGGGGCGTAGCTCGGTGAGGCAGCATACTTGGTGTTGTGGTCGCCAGCCTCGGCCTTGGCATCATTGAAATAGTAGCGAGCGCGTGCAGGAGCCGTCCACCAGTAGGTGTCGCCCTGATAATGCCAGTAGGTATAGTTGGCTGAGCCGGGGAATCCGAAGATCACCTCGTCGCAGTTGTCGTTGTCCCAGTCGAAAGCAGCGTCCCAACGGTCGGCAACCTGATATTTGCCATACTTGCCGTCAAGGATGTCCTGTGCCACCTGTGCGCAGTCGCTGTAATGGTCTTCGCCAATGTAGACCTTGGCGTTGAGGTAGAGACGCACGAGCAGGGCGGCAGCACCTGCCTTGGTCCACTGTCCCTGGATGGATGAGTTGGCACCAAGCTCGGTCTTTGACGTGAGCAAGGGTATGCACTCTTTGAGGTCGCTCTCGATAAGGTCGTAGATGACCTTTGGTTCCACCTGTGTCTCGGTGTTCTTTGACACATCGCTGAAGCTCACCGACAACGGCACGTGGCGGAAGGCATCGAGCAGACGGATGTAGAACCAGGCGCGGAGCACACGACACTGGGCCTTGAGGTTGTTAAACTCGGCGTCAGAGAAACCGAACGTCTCGGGAGAGATCTTGTCGAGATCCTCTATTACATAATTGCACTGGCCGATGCCCTGGAAGCAGCCGTTCCACTCGGTCTGGGCGTCACCACCATCCTCAACGTTCCACTCGTGATAGTGGAGCTTGCGCCATTTGCCGCTGTCGTCCCACCAACCGTCACGGGTCGGCGTGATGAGCTGGTCGGCAGAAAGCTCGTTGAGCACATGACGGCTCTGGATGCTCCAGAAGGCGTGCTCGAAAGGACGGAATGTGGCTCGCACCACATCCATCTTGGTGTTATAATAGTTTTGTGTTCCTACCTGGTCGTAAAGCGTTTCGCTCAGATCAGTACAGCTCGCGAGGGGCAGAGCACAAAGAGCTGCGGATACAATAATATTGAATATCTTCATTGTTTCTTATGTCTTTAGATGAGTGATCAGAAGTCAACTTGCAAACCAACGATAAACTGGCGTGTCGAGGGGAAGTAGGTGCGTGAGCCCTGTGCTCCCGGTGTCAGACCGTTAACCTGGTAGGTAGAGGGGTCTACGCCGCTAAACTTGGTCAGCGTGAACACGTTCTTCATGGTGCCGTAGAGACGCACGCGGTCGAGGAAGCGGCAGCTCTTGGGGTTGAAGGTGTAACCCAGCGTCACCATGTCGAGCTTCAGGTAGTCGCCCTTCTCCAGGAAGTAGTCGCAAACCACGGGGTTGGCGGTGGCAGAGATCTGGAAGTTCTTGCCATAGGCCTTGTGTAAGCGGTTGCCTGTGAAGTTGCGTGTGCCATAGTAGAAATCATGAATATTGAAGATGTCATAACCGAAGGCACCGCGGAAGAACAGCGAGAGGTCGAAGTTGCGGTAGCGGAAGTTATGGCTTGTCGACATTGTGAACTTAGGCATGCCGTTGCCCACCTTCTGGCGGTCGGCGTCGCTTGCCTGTGAAGCACGAATGATGTCGCCGTCCTTGTCGTAAACGAGCCATTCGCCGTCGGTGGTGTGGCCGGCATATTTCCACATGTAGAAGTTGCCTATCGACTTGCCCTTCTGTATGCGCTGCAGGTTAAAATAAGGATAGGGGTCGCTTGTACCTGCCACGTCATAATAGTCTTGACCGACATACTGTGAGTTGCTGAAGTCGACAAACTTGTTGCTCATGGTTGCTCCCACAACGTTTAAGTCGTAAGAGAAATCTTTGGTGGTCACGGCCTTGACGTTGATATCAAACTCGAAGCCGGTGTTCTTCATCGTTCCCACGTTCACGAAGGTCTCGTCGAAGAGGTAAGGAGGAACCGACACCTTGTAGTTGCCGAGGAGGTCCTGCTGCTTGCGGTTGAAGTAGTTGAACGAACCGTAGACGCGGTTGTTGAAGAGCGAGAAGTCGATACCAATGTTCCAGTTCTTACCTTTCTCCCACTTAAGGTCTGGGTTAACGTTCTTCGAGGGACCCCACACCTGGAAATATTTGCCGTTGTAATAATAATAGCCGAAGCCTGTCATGGTGTTGAGCGAGTTGTAGCTGCCGAAGTCCTGGTTACCGGTGACACCATAGTCGGCGCGAAGCTTCAGGTCGTTAATCCACTTGACATCCTTCAAGAAACTCTCCTGCGAGATGCGCCAGCCTGCTGACACGGCGGGGAAGTTACCCCACTTGTTGTCGACACCAAACTTTGATGAGCCTTCATGACGGAGCGATGCGGTGAGCATGTATTTGCCGTCGAAGTCGTAGCTCACACGTCCGAAGAAGGCGATGAGCTTTGCATCGTTCTTGTAGCTGCCCATGAGCACCTTGCCTTCTTCCTTGGCATATTCGCCTGTGCCCATATTGTTATAGGAGAGACCGTCGTTGGGGAAATCTTTGTTTTCATTGTTCAAGCCCTCATACTGTGAATATTGGTATGAGTAGCCAGCCATTCCCTTTACGTTGTGCTTGCCAAAGGTACCGGTGTAGTTGGTAAGCCACTCGAGCACATACTGACGCTCCTTGCTGTAAGAGCGGCTTGCCTCACCATCGTGGCCGTTGTTTATACAGATGGTGCTTGTTGAGGGGCGGAACCACGAGGTGTTGTTGTCATACTGGTGATCGGCGAACATGACCTGTGTTGACAGGTTGTGGTTGCCCTTTCCGTCTTTCAGCAGCAGAGGCAGGAGGTTGAGCTTCACGGTGCCGTCCCAGTCGAGAAGCTTGGTGTCGCCGTGATCTTTCTCCAATTTCTGACGCTCCACAGGGTTGGAACCTACGACCTGACCTTGGAAGTTGTAATAGCGTGCTGGGTTCTCGGGATCCATAAGAGGCGTTGTGGGGTTTGCCTCGATGGCATCCTTGAACACGCTCCAGTCGGCCTGGTCGCGGTAGATGATACGCGGTGCCACGTTGGCGGTGAGGGTGAACAGTCCGCCCTTGGTGGTGTGCATCATTGAAGCACGCGCACCATACTCCTCACGCTTGGAGCGGAGGTCGATGCCGTGGGCGTTGCGATAGTCTACGCTCACGCGATAGTTGCTCTGTGCGTTGCCGCCGCTCATGGAGAGGGTGTGCTGGGTGGTGAAACCTGTGCGGCTCACACCATCGAGCCAGTCGTAGTTGCCGCCGAGGTCAACGCCGGTGTCGCCCCATCCGAGACGCACGTCACGATATTCGTCAGCGTTCATCATTTTCAGTTCTTTCTTCATCACGTCCCATGACGCCATGCCCGAGTAAGAGGTGTGCATGTTTCCATCTTTTGTGCCTTTCTTTGTGGTCACCACGATAACGCCGTTTGAGCCGCGTGTGCCGTAGATGGCAGAGGCAGCACCGTCCTTGAGGATGTCGAACGAAGCGATGTCGTTGGGGTTGATGTTGGTGAGGTTGCCGCCAGGCACACCGTCAATGACAACCAACGGGCCAAGACCTGCCGAGCGCGATGACACGCCACGGATCTGGATGCTTGCCTGGTTGTTGGGGTCGCCAGCACCGGTGTTGGTGATGCTCACGCCTGCCACCTTGCCCTGAATCATCATCGAGGGGTCGAGCGAACTGATGGTGAGGAAGTCTTTCTCGCCAACGTGTGAGATGGCAGAGGTAAGTTCCTTCTTGTCCATCGTGCCGTAGCCAATGACCACAACCTCGTTAAGCACGTCGTTCTTCTCCTTGAGCGTCACGTTGATGGTCTTGCGGCCGTTCACCTTCTCCATGATGGTCTCGAAGCCCACATAAGAGAACGAGATGGAGCCCGACGAGGCCACTTCTACTGAGTACTTGCCGTCGATGTCGGTGATAGCACCTGTTGCTCCGGCTTTCACGCTAACGCCCACGAGCGGCTCACCACCCGGGTCGGTAACGGTACCTGTTACCTTTACTTGTTGGGCAGAGGCCGTAAGCGTAGCAAACAGCAACATGACCCAAAGCACTAATCTAAACTTGGAATTCTGTCTTGTTTTTGATTCCATGATTTCAGTGTTTTTAAGTTATTATATATAATGTGTAAATATTTTCTTGTCTCATTCGGCTTTTAGAGCTTTTGCACGTTATGGCTTTACGGCTTTGCAGCGCTTGAGCTTTTACGACTTAACAGCGCTTGCGCTTTTACGACTTAACAGCGTTTGGGTTTTTACGGCTTTTAGAGCGTTATTGGCTTTATGGTCTTTAGCTTAACGTAGAAGAAAAAGCTTTTTATTTTTAGTGTTATATTCTTGACTTTTGTTTCCAAGAACCACTATATCTGATTTCTTGCTTGTTAGCGATTGCAAATATAGATAAAAATCGTTATGTAAGTTTTACAAAGTACATTTTAGGTAAATCTTTGTAAAAGGTAAACGAATTTAATAGGCTATAAATCAGGACATTACTTGAGGCATAAAAATCGTGCCAAGTACATTGAAAATTATCACTTATGTAAAGAGCAAGCAGAAAAACAGAGTAAAAAAAAGATAGAAAACGAACAAAAGGAAGGAAATATTGATGAAAGACGGGCAAAAATATAAAGCAGCTGTTTCTCAATGCACGGGCAATAGAAAAACAACTGCTTTACTTATTAAAAGCAAGCGCGTGCAAAAATTTACATCGTTCACGACGCTTGCGTCTGTTTATGCCAAAGGCAAAATGTTTTCAGCTTATTAGAGGGGAAGCTTGTAACCAACGGTAAACTGGAACACACTGTTCTTGTTGTCCATATCCTTGAAGGCCTTGGTCAGACCAAAGTTGTAGCGACCCTCAATAACGAAGTTGCTGAACTCATAGCTCAAGCCGATAGGCATAGACAGTTCAAAGGTATTCTCGTCAAAGATGCCATCTGTCTGTACAGAGGTGCTACCCGACTTACCCTTAATCTTGTTGTTAATGCAGAAAGCAGGCTGCAAACCGAGCTTCACAGCAAAACCAGGAGCTACATAAACGTTAGCGAGAACGGGAACGTTGATATAATCGAGCTTGTAGGTAGCGTCTACATTGTCTTCTGAAGCTTTGCATCCCTGCATAGAATAGAGAGCGCCGAAGCTTACACCTAACATGTCTGATGCCTGATACATGAACTCGGCACCTGCAACAAGGCCAAAGCGAGGATCGGCATCGTCTGTCTTTGTAAGAGAAGCGATGTTAAGACCTACTTTAGGCTGGATTGAGAATGATCCAACGGGCTGCTGTGCGAATGTAGCAACTGAAGAAATCAGCAACGCTGCGATAGCAATTAACTTTTTCATAATTAATGTTGTTTTAAAAATTAATGAATAATTTGCGTGTTGAATGCCTGCCAGTCGCGACAGGTTTACAGCGGCAAAGATATTATTTCTATCATAATTAGCCAAGAAAAAGGATAGATAAAATGCGAATTAGTAGAAAAAACAAACAAAAATAGAGTAAACTCTACCAATTTATTACCTTTTTTACCCTTCTTTATCCTCTTTAACAAGCTATAACATGAAGGTAATGTCGGCAGTTACGACCTTGTTCCAAGAGAAGGTTTTTACAAGACTTTGCGCCGACACGGCATCGGGTGTGGGCTGCAAGCCAGCGGCATGTGCCAACAGACCGATAATCTGATTGGGTGTTAAGCGCTGACGCAGACAGCCCATGTCAAGACTCTTGTCGCGCTTCGACAGGCGCTGACCAGCGGTGTTGCAGAGTAGCGGCAGATGGGTGAAGCGTGGTGGCGTGAAGCCTAACTGTTGGGCAAGATATATCTGTTGCGGCGAGGAGAGAAGCAGGTCACGGCCGCGCACCACCTCGTTAATGCCCATCAGCGAATCGTCAACGACGACGGCGAGCTGATAGGCCCACGCCCCATCCTTGCGACGCACAATGAAATCACCACACTGGGTTGTGAGGTCCACGGTGTGGGTGCCATAATGTCCGTCGGTGAAGGTCACGATGCCCCTACCCTCGTCTGGCACCTTCATGCGCAGGGCAGCAGGACCTGTGTGCGTGCCAGGTGGCAAGTTGCGACAGGTTCCCTTGTAGACGACACGTCCGTCGCTCTCGTGTGGTGCCTGTGTGGCTAGGATGTCGGCACGGGTGCAATAGCATGGATAGATAAGCCCCCCCTCGGTGAGTTGTTGCAGATAACGGGCGTAGATGTCGCCACGCTGGCTCTGCCAGCACGGCTTGCCATCCCATTCTAAGCCAAGCCATTGTAGGTCGTCCATCAGCATGTCAGCATATTCGTGACGCGACCGTTGCGGGTCTATGTCTTCAATGCGAAGCAGCCATGTGCCACCTTGCGCCCTTGCCGACAGCCACGACAGCAAAGCGCTGAACACGTTGCCGAGGTGCATGCGTCCCGTTGGCGATGGCGCGAAACGGCCACAGACAGAAGAACGGTTGTTCATTGTCTACCCCCTACTTCTTCAGTTCCTTCTCAATGGCGGGCACGATGATGCTCTCCATCACGTCATATCCTGCGGCGTTGGGGTGAACGGTGTCGTTCTGATAATCTTTGTTCAAGCCGAGACCATCAGGTGAGAGCATGGCAGAGAAATAGTCGACATACTGAATTTTGTGTGCCTGGCAATAGGCATTCACGCGGTTGTTGAGGTGACGGATCTTCTGCATGGCATCGGTAATCTCGGGACGCCACTTAAACATCTGGGCCGGCAGCGTGGAGCAGAGAATGACCTTTATGCCGTTGGCACGCGCCATGTCTACCATCGACATCACGTTGCCGAAGGTGTGGTCCTCGTCATAAGCGCCTGTGTTCTCTGCGATGTCGTTGGTGCCGTAGTTGATGACCACAACACGCGGTTTGAGGTCTATGACGTCCTGACGGAAGCGGAGCAGAAACTGGTATGAGGTCTGTCCACTGATGCCACGGCCAATGTAACCATGGCTCTTGAAGAAGTCGGGATGCATAGATGCCCAAATATCGGTTATGGAGTTGCCCATAAACACTACTCTCTTGTCTTTCTTCGACGGTTCAGGCAGCTGCGCGTTAGCAGCCGCATAACGTTTAAAATCGGCGAAATCGTGCTTCTGAGCACTTACGCCAAGCGAGCAGAGCAGTAGCCCTGCTGCGAATATCAATGCTTTTGGTTTCATAATAATATAATGGAAAGCCCCACCCCCGCGCCGCTTCGCGGCTTCCCCCTCCCCGTAGGAGAGGGGAGTGAATAGCCAGGGCTATAAGAGATTTGAGTTTT
>OIXA01000204.1_pt1 | contig 85198 bp, 58 predicted proteins | sample 1587721 | NCBI WGS metagenome assembly OIXA01 (sample SAMEA3888900, study PRJEB22519) | human gut metagenome | biome: human gut; feature: human-associated habitat; material: faeces | place: Denmark | collected 2013 | reverse complement strand
AGCCCATTTGACAAAATGAAAGTGCCTTTATTGCGTTGTCAAAGAGGCTCTTTGAGGAGCTCATTAAGCCTCTTTGACGAGCTCAAAGAGGCTTAATGACAAAAGAAGGGTGTATTTAAGAACCGTTAACAATTCGTGATTAGGTTTTAACTATAATTTTGTGTATTTTGAAAGAACATAGCTTGGTTTGCTATCTTTCTGTCATTCTGCATATTTATGCAAAACAGGGGTAAATTTATCTCTTTTTTCTACCTGTTTTCTATCTCTGCTGGCCACGCTTGTCTTTAGTGTTTTGCCATGGGGAAGACGCGGTCAGCCTTCTCAATCTTTATTCCCACATCGCTTACACCAGGCAGAATCTCGCGTTTCATGTCGTGGCGCACGCTTATCTGTAGCGAGTCGCCGGGGACGAGCGTCATGGTGTTTATGGGGAAACAATACTGGTGGTAGCTTATACCCTGACCGCTGAAGTTGCCTTTTTGGTCGATGAGTCTACATTTCAGCGTGTCTGTTTTCACATCCATGCCGGGTATAACCTTCTGCTCCACGATGAGCGTTACGCTCATGAACGGGAAATCTTCGTTTATGCGCAGCATCAGTTCTGACGAATAAACAGCTGCTTCCGTCATCCTTGGCACGCTGAAGGTGAGCGTGTCGTTCTTCTCCCATCCTGTTATCGGGGTGTGGTTATACTGGTCGTAAACTTTGTTGCCGTTACAGGATGTGGTCGTTGAGACCACAATAAAGAATGCTGCCATCGCGAGGATGGCAGCCAGAGAGGTTCTTTTCATTGTAACCAATCGTTAAACGTTATTGCTGTGGAGCTTGCGGCTTAGGCTGCGCATGTGGTGCCTGCTGCTTAGGCTGAGCGCCGTTGCCATCCTTTGGCTGCTGGCGGTTCTTGTTGCGCTGCTGGTTGTTGTGTCTGTTGTTGCGGTCTTGACGTCTGGGTTGTCTTCCCTCGTTGGGTTGTCTTCCCTCACCGTTGCGCTTGTTGCCGTCGTCTTGTTTTGCGGTTTTGCCCTCTTCGTTCAGCTGTGCCTCGTTGTTGTTGGCATCGGCAGGACGGTTCTCACGGCTGTTCTTGTTCTTGTTTTTGTTCTTGTTCTTTTTCTTCTTCGACTTGTCGAAGCGACTGATGTCGGCATCAGCCAACAGGTCGGTGTGCTTGTTGTCTTCTTTCACGTTGCCGTTGACAGAGAGCGTCTCGGGCTTCTCGCCGCGTTTGTTGAGTTCAATAATCTCTTTGGCGCGTTCTGCCGTTATGGTCTCAAGGTTTGTGGCCATGCCCTTCTGTGTGCTGTAAGACACGAGTCCGGCGAGAATATCGGTCTTGAAGAGGAAATATTCGTTGTCTTGTGTGAACAAGGTCACCTCTTTGTTTGGCATCTTGCGGCTTGCCTCCACATAGTCGTCGACCTCATAGTTGAGACAACATTTGAGCTTTGCACACAAGCCGGCAAGCTTCTGCGGGTTGAGCGAGATGTCCTGATAGCGGGCGGCGTTGGTGCTCACGCTCACAAAGTTTTTCATCCATGTGGCGCAGCACAGTTCGCGGCCGCAGGGTCCTGTGCCACCAATGCGTCCTGCCTCCTGTCGTGCTCCGATCTGCTTCATCTCGATGCGCACATGGAACGTGTCGGCAAGCACCTTGATGAGCTGACGGAAGTCGACGCGCTCATCGGCGATATAATAGAAGATGGCCTTGTTGCCATCGCCTTGATATTCGACATCGCCGATCTTCATCTGCAGACCCAGCTCCTTGGCTATCTGTCGGCTCTGAATCATCGTGTCGTGTTCGCGGCTCTTTGCCTCGTGATATTTTTCCATGTCGACGGGCTTGGCAATGCGGTACACGCGCTTTATGTCGTCTGCCGACTTAAGGTTGGCTTTCTTTATTTGCAGCTTGACGAGACGTCCTGTCATGGTGACCACGCCGATGTCGTGGCCCGGACTTGCCTCCACCGCCACGATGTCGCCCTTCTTCAGGTCAATGTTGTTGACATTGTGGTAGTAGCCCTTGCGGGTGTTCTTAAACTGTACCTCCACGAGATCTGTGCTTTCCTCGTTGCCTGGCACGTCGGCCAGCCAGTCGTAGGCGTTGAGCTGCTTGTCCTGTCGTCCGCATCCACGGTGGCAGAAGCCTCTGTCGCAGTCGCGTGTTATCTTGAATTTCATGTCCTTGAAATCTGTCATGATGATTGTGAAAGTGGTGTTGTGCGGACGTTGTGGCCCGCTGGTGAATATATATGTTGTTGCGCGGCAGCTTAAGCCGCGTAGTGTATGCTATGGTTTGCGTATGAGCGACACGATGAGCTTGAGGGCCATGTCATACATCACGATCTTGCTGTTGGCGTTCTGGCTTATGTCGCGCAAAGCCCTTGCGAAGAGGTCGTTTATTTCGATGACGTTGGCCTCGTTGATGAAGGGTGAGAAGCGAGTGGCAAACTTTTGCTCGTCGGTGGTCATGTAGACAAGCTCTGGCTGGTGGAAGTTGAACATGAAGTTTTCTCTCACCATACGCATGAAATAGAGCAGCATGCGTTTCTGCTTCTCACGTCCTAAGGACGCTGCCGTGTCGCTCCATTTCTTTATCTCCTTCACCTTGCGCGAGTAGGCCATGCGCATGAGCATGGTGAAGAGCTCGAAGAACATGTTGTTCTCGTTGCCTGCGCTGAGCGTGTCGATGGCTTTGTTCCAGTTGCCGTTTGCCACACGTGCAATGTTGTGTGCAGTCTCGGCATCAATGCCTCGTTTTGTTATGAGCGTCTGCTCAATGTCGGCTGTGTCGATGCCTTTCATCGTGAACCGTTGCGTGCGGCTCCGTATGGTCTCCAGAAGCTTCTCCGGCTCTTCGCTCACCATCAGGAACACGGTGTTCTGCGGTGGCTCCTCCAAGATTTTCAGGATCTTGTTTGCGCTTGCCAGGTTCATGCGTTCAGGCAGCCATATTATGCTAACCTTGTAGCCGCCTTGGCTCGCCTTGAGGTTGAGGTCGTGAGAAATGGCATCGCTCTCGGCACCTGTAATGATGGCTTGCTGGTTCTCGGCCCCCATCTCGTCCATCCATTGTTCCATGGTGAAGTAGGGCCCGTTGTTGAGCATGTTGAGCCATTCTTGCGTATAGTCGGCGCTCACGGGTTGGTGCTCCGACCCCATGCTTGGCTTCTTTATGGTGGGGTAGGAGAAGTGGAGGTCTGGGTGGTTCCAGTTTTTCAGTAACTGACTGTTGCCGAGCAGATGTGACGCGAAGGCAATGGCCATAGCCATCTTGCCACAGCCTGCGGGACCACAAAACAGCATGGCGTGCGGTATGCGGTCTTCTTTCTCCATAAGCATGAGCCGTTGCCATGCTTCACGTTGTCCTACTACTTCTTCTATTGACATGGGTTAGGGTTTATCTTTGCTCTTAAGCTTTTTGTCTTGTTGCTCGTTCTGTTTTTGGTGATAGCCGTTGCTTGTCTCTCGTTTTCAACGAGAATCTACAGCAGTCGTTTGGCCACCTCACACACCGAGCCGACAGCCGAGACGGTGTAGAAATGAATGTTTTTGACGCCGGCATCGTAAAGCTCCTTACATTGTGCCGTTGTCCACTCCACGCCAAGCGCCTTTGCGTCGTCGTCGGTCTTACATTTCACCGCCTCTACTGCAAGCTCCTGCGGCAGGTCACAGTGGAACGTGCGCGGCACAACGGTGAGCTGTGACAGCTTGGCGAAGGGTTTGATGCCCGGAATGATGGGTATGGTTATTCCCATGGCGCGTGCCTTATCCACAAACTCGAAATATTTCCTGTTGTCGTAGAACAGCTGTGTCACCGCATACTCGGCACCAAGGTCTTGCTTCATCTTGAGATACGCCATGTCCATCTCCAGGTTGGGTGCCTCCTCGTGTTTCTCGGGGTAGGCAGCCACGCCAAAATGGAACGGTTTGCCGGGGTTCTTGATGGGCGTGCCGTCTATGAACAGACCGTTGTTAAACTGGTTGACCTGCTCTATGAGCTGTGTGGTGTGCTCATGGCCGCCAGGCGTTGCCTTGAACATGCTGTCTTCTTTGGCCTTGTCGCCACGGAGCAGCAGCAGGTTCTCTATGCCGAGAAACTGCAAATCGAGCAACTCATACTCGATATCTTCTTTTGTCGCACCGCTACAGATGATGTGTGGAATGACCGGAATGTTATATTTGTTCTGTATGGCAGCGGCTATGGCTATCGTTCCCGGGCGGCGGCGAATGCGCAAGCGCTCAAACTGTCCGTTCTCAAGCTCGCGGTACACATACTCGCTGTGGTGAGTCGTTATGTTGATATACAGCGGGTTAAAGTCCTTAAGCTTGTCTATTGTTGAGAACAGAAAACCTGTGCCGTTGCCTTTGAGCGGCGGCAACACTTCGAATGAGAAGTGGCGTGAGGTGTTGTTGTCGTTTATGAGAGTGCTTATGTCCATGCGCTTATTTGCTTCGTTTGTCTTCTTTAAAACGGTTCGTTTTCTTTGAAATGTAACAAGTTTATGCAAAGTTACTTAAAGTCTTGCACAAAATGGCATGATTGTTCGTTTTTTTTGTCATTTTGAAATGATGTGTGCCTCTATGTGGCTTTTGTTTAGCTCTTTTGCTTAATTTGTCAGCTTCTTGGTTAACTGAACTTCCGCAAGTGCATAATAAACACATTTTTAATTGATTATCATCTCCCGAGAACCTCGTTACGATAGACGGCACAGCTACCATTGCTGCTGGTGAGCAGAAGTCGAAAGCTGTGAAGATCGGTTATTCTACAGCTGACAATCTCAAGAAGGACGGCACCTACGCCATTCCTCTCACCGTCAAAGGCAGCGGTGCCGCTACCTCGGCAGAGAAGGGCGACTTTATATATCTGGTTCGCGACATCACCAAGATGCCCAACTGCCACAAAGGCACAGGCCAGATCGTTATCTTTTGTCAGGAGACCAACGATGCCAACCCGCTTCATAACCTCTGCTACACGCTGAAGGAGTCGGGCAAGTATGTTATCGACCAGGTCTGGTTCGTTGACCATGTAACGGGCTTTTTGCTAAAAAATGATAATAGAAGAAAGCATCTTTATGTTTTTTGTTCCTGTCTCCGTTTTTTTTTATAAATTTGTAGACGAAACCGAAAAAAAACAATTAATTGCGTTTAAAACATCATATTGGCAACGTCAAGATTGTGCACCACATACGCGCACATCAAGATAGAGCTTTGCGCATGTCAATCGAGAAGGAGCGTTGCACAACCTTGAGAAAGAGCGTTGCTCAACCTTGAGAAAGAGCGTTGCTCAACCTTGAGAAGTAGCGTTGCGCAACCTTAAAATGAAAACGATGTCTAAACCCAAATAGCAAAAATATAAAAAATAAACACTAATAATTTAACATTTAAACAAGCAATGATCCAATCTGCAAAAATCCTTTCAGGTGCTGCCATGATGCTGGCACTTGCCGCTGGCCAGGCCAATGCTGCTGCGCCTGTGGTTAACCTTACGACCGCCAGTGCTGTGGTGGCCGACAACACCAAGTATGTAACCAAGCGTCCTGCCGAGGCAGACCGTCTATTCGTGTCAGACGCTGTGGAAAAGAAAATAAAAGAGGTGAAGAAGCTTCTCAAGGACAATGCTTATCTGGCATGGATGTTTGAGAACTGCTTCCCCAACACCATCGACACCACCGCCCATTTTGACGGCAAAGACGACACCTTCGTCTACACTGGCGACATCCACGCCATGTGGCTCCGCGACAGCGGCGCTCAGGTTTGGCCATATGTGCAGTATTGCAACAAAGACGCTAAGCTTAAGAAGATGGTGCGCGGTGTTATCCTGCGTCAGCTCAAGTGCATCAACATCGACCCCTATGCCAACGCCTTCAATATGGGGCCCGTAGAGGACAATGAGTGGGCAAGCGACGGCACCGACATGAAGCCTGAACTGCATGAGCGCAAGTATGAGATCGACTCGCTGTGCTATCCCATCCGTCTCGCCTTCCACTACTGGCAGGTAACGGGCGACACCTCTGTGTTTGGTCCCGAATGGCAAGAGGCTGTGAAGAAGGTTCTCAAAACTTTCCACGAGCAGCAGCGCAAGGAGAACAAGGGCCCTTATACCTTCCTTCGCAAGACCGACCGTCAGCTCGACACCGTCTGCAACTCGGGCTATGGCAACCCTGTGAACCCCGTAGGTCTCATCGCCTCTGTGTTCCGTCCCTCTGACGATGCTACCACGTTCCTGTTCCTTGTGCCATCCAACTTCATGGCTGTCTCTTCTCTGCGCAAGGCCGCTGAGATCCTGACCAAGGTCAACAACGACGCCGCCACAGCAGCCCAGTGTACAGCTCTCGCCGACGAGGTGTCTGCCGCTTTGCAGAAATATGCTGTTGTCAACCACCCCAAGTATGGCAAGATCTACGCTTACGAGGTTGACGGCTTCGGCAACCATTTCCTCATGGACGATGCCAACGTTCCGTCGTTGCTCGCTATGCCTTACCTCGGCGATGTCGACATCAACGACCCCATCTACCAGAACACCCGCCGCTTTGTGTGGAGCAAGGACAATCCTTACTTCTTCAAAGGCAAGGACGGCGAAGGCATTGGTGGCCCCCATGTAGGCTACGACATGGCTTGGCCTATGTCTATCATGATGAAGGCGTTCACCTCTCAGGACGATGCCGAGATCAAGCAGTGCATAGAGATGCTCATGCGCACCGATGCCGACACGGGCTTCATGCATGAGACCTTCAACGTCAACAACTCGCAGAAGTTTTCCCGTTCTTGGTTCGCATGGGCCAACACCCTGTTTGGTGAGCTCATCGTGAAGCTCGTTGACGAAGGCAAGGTAGACCTGCTGAAGAACTGCAAGCGATAAACTTAACAAAGCATAATTGGACAAGTATATAAGCCGAGCGCCATGTCTTCATGACAGGCCTTCTGCTTTTATACTTGTCTTCTTTTTTAAAACAGACGTCATAAAAAAAATATTCGTCATTACAAAAATGAACATTCGTCATTACATCCTTTTGGTTCTTCTCATGTTTGCTTGCTGTGGAAAGATCGCAGCAAACGATGAGTATAAGTTTGCATCGTTCATGACAACCGACGGTTTGAGCGACAACACCGTGCTGTGTGGTCTCTGCGACCGTTATGGCTTCATGTGGCTCGGCACGAGCAACGGACTGAACTGCTTTGATGGAAGACGAAATGTTGTGTATCGCAATTTTCCCACCAATGGAGTGGGGCTGTATAGCAGCGATGTCGTTCTGTCGCTTTTGGAGAACGGCGACGATATATGGCTTGGATGTAATGACGGCTTAAAACTGTACCATCGTGCTACCGGCCTGTTTGAGCCGTTCCGCAAGGCTACCCGTTATGGCGTGGTTGTGAGCAGCACGGTGCAGACCATCTTTAAGGCCCGTAACGGGCAGGTGTGGATAGGCACGCTCGGACAAGGCGTGTTCATTTATAACGCGCAGACCGACCGGCTTGAGCAAGACTCGCGTCATGGCGGGTTCGTGAGCAGCATCTGTCAGACAGCCGATGGAAGCGTGTGCCTGGCCACTCTTGACGGAACCGTTAACGTGTTTTCGCCCTATGGCAAGTTTATCCGTTCTTATAAGATACCCAATTATAAGTATGATAAGACCCAAATCTCTTTGTTGGCATATCGCAACAACGTGTGGGTGGGCACCGATGCCGGATTGTACAACATAAACCTCGCAACCAATAAGTTGACGACTTTCAAGTCGCCGTTTTATGTCGGTTCCATCACATCTATAGCTTTGCGCGATGCCCACACCCTGACGCTCGGCACGCGCCATGGCCTCTTTACGTTTACGCCCCACACAGGATCGTTTGTGCGTGTCGATGGCCCGGGAGGCATACAAGGACTTACCGACCAGAGCGTTAACCAGGTCATGTATGACCCTGACGGCACGATGTGGGTGTTTACCTCGCAAGGAGGAGTTAACTATCTGCCTCGTTATGAGTTGCTTTTCCGTTTTAAGCCGTTGCCCGATGCAGGCGAAGGTGACCGGCAGATGGTTTATGCGTTTGCCCAAGCCGATAACGGCAACATGTGGGTGGGCGCAACCAACGGACTTTATCTTTACAACAACGGCACCGACGCCTTGGTGCCTTATCGTCGTGACCTCATCCACACCGCTGTGCGCACCCTTCTGCGCGACGGCAACCATCTGTTTATAGGCACCGTCATGGATGGCTTGAAGGTGCTTGACCTTTCAACAGGCGAACTCAAACATTATTATTATTCGGAGCAGAAACCTTACACGCTTCCGAGCAACGACATCAACGACATCTACAAGTCGCAGCGTGGCGTGGTCTATGTTGCCACCAGCTGGGGGCTCTGCACCTTCGATGTCAAGACGGAACGTTTCTTGCCCATTGCCTCCTTGCCCAGCACCACCGAGTTTGTCAACATCTGTGGCGACCATGAAGGCAACGTGTGGACAGCAACCAAGAGTTGCGGCCTTTATCGTTACACCGCCAGCACCAACGGTTGGGGCTTTTTCTCTTATAAGGAGCACGACAGCCAATATTCGTTGCCTGTAAACACGCTGACCTCTGTGTTGTGTGACAGCAAGGGCCGTGTGTGGGTAGCCACCCGTGGTGGCGGCTTGTGCCAGTATGATCCTTCCACCTCCCGCTTCAACCGCTGTTCAGGCGTCAGCGCCATCATCAACTTTATGTGCGAGGACAGCGAGCACAACCTGTGGGTAGCCACGGAGCGAACACTCATGAAGATTGGTGAGGGCGACAATCCTGTTGCCGTTCAGGTCAATAGTCCTTTGGAGATGTGGCGCGGCTTGTCCATGCAGCGTGCCGTCAGCTACTCTTCTTCTTCAAACATAATGTTCATTGGCAACGCCAACGGGTTCTACACCTTCCAACCGCTGCATGTTAAGAACGTGCAGAAACGTCCGGTCTATGTAACGTCCATCTCGTTGCCTTATGCCAGCAACCCAGAGAAAGAGCTTGGCGACCTCGGCCTCGGCTACAACCTTTATGTTAACAACCGTGTGGAGCTGCCTTATGCCGACAACAGCTTCACCTTACATTTCTCGTCTCCCCGCTTCTCTTCAGCCCAGAGCGTGCTGTTCGACTACATGCTCAAGGGTGTTGATAAGCAGTGGGCTCATAACGTCAGCGTGGCAGAGGTGACCTATGCCAACCTGTCGCCTGGTACCTATGAGTTTCTTCTGCGCGAGGCTGGTTTCGACGGTCCCGTTTCTCGTGTCTTCATAACGGTTCTTCCGCCTTGGTACCTCACCTGGTGGGCATACCTTATATATATAGTGGCGTTGGCGCTTTGTGCCTATCTGGTCTGGCGTTACGTCAAGCGCACCGTGCGCCGTCGTTACGATGTACGTCTTGAACATTTCCGTGTGGAGCAGGAGAAGCTGATGTATCAGTCGAAAATCAATTTCTTCGTCAATCTTGTCCATGAGATACGCACCCCGTTGAGCCTCATTGTCCTTCCGCTCGAACGCCTGAACAAGCGTCTGCGCGAAGCCGAAGACAGCACCCTTCTTGCAGCAATAGGCAAGAATGTCGACTATCTGCTCAACATCACGAACCAGCTGCTCGACTTCCAGAAAGTAGAGAACGGCAAGTTTGTGGTTCATCGCGAAAACATGTCGTTGACGAAGATGGTGGACAACGTGTACAACCAGTTTGCGTCCTACTGTGAGGTGGACGGCAAAACCCTGATAAAGCAGCTGCCCGACAAGGACATCGTGACCGCTATCGATGTTAGCGGCGTGAACAAGATAATGATGAACCTCATGAGCAATGCGCTCAAATATGCCAACACCATCATCACCGTTGCCCTTGAACCGTCAAGCACAGGCATGGTGTGTCTGAGCGTCAGCGACGACGGGCCCGGCGTGCCCGACAATGAGAAGAATCGCATCTTCGAGTCGTTCTACCAGGTTGGCAACGACAAGATTGCGCAGGCGTTTGGCACAGGCATAGGCTTGTCCTTCGCCAAAGCCTTGGCCAAGGCCCATGGCGGCGACCTGCTTGTCAATGATGCTGTTGGCGGCGGCACACGCTTCTCGCTGTTGCTGCCTGTCATGTCTGTTGCCGATAAAGACAACGGCGCGGCTGCCACGCCTCATGTTGAGGGCATCGTGTCTCTGCCTGTTGAGGCTGTCGACGAGGTTGCCACGTCAAAGAAAGAGTTTACGGTCTTGCTTGTTGAGGATAACCAGCAATTGCTGGACATGACAAGCACCATGCTGCGCGACTGGTATCGCGTGCTCCGTGCCAAGAATGGCGCTGTTGCTCTTGAGGTGATGAACCGTGAGCAGGTCGATGTTGTTGTGAGTGATGTGATGATGCCTGTTATGGACGGTATAGAGCTGTGCGCCAAGGTTAAGGGCGACATCAACTATTCGCACATTCCGCTAATCTTGCTCACCGCCAAGACCACAATAGAGGCCAAGGTTGAGGGCATGAAGAGTGGTGCCGACGTGTATCTGGAGAAGCCGTTCGCCATAGAGCAGCTGCACATGCAGATCGAGAATCTGCTCCGTCTGCGTCAGCTCTTCTACAAGCACATGAGCAAGGCCGACGGGCTGGTCGACGAGAAGGCTGGTTCCGATTTTGGCATAAACCAGCAGAACATGAGCTTCTTGAAGAAGGTTCAAGAGGCGTTCGACGAGAACATGTACAAAGAAGACTATTCCATTGACGAGCTTGCCTCTGCCCTTAACATGAGTCGTTCAACTTTCTATCGTAAGCTAAGGTCGCTCACAGGCATGTCGCCAATGGATTTCATGCGTTCGCAGCGCTTGAAGCGTGCTGCCTTGTTGCTGCTTGAAGACGAGAGTGTGAGCATTGCCGACATTGCCGTGAAGGTTGGCTTCAACTCGGCCTCTTATTTCACAAAATGTTTTAAGCAGGTTTATGGAGTGTTGCCAAAAGACTATGCTGCAAGCAAGAAGGAGCAATAGTTGCGCCCTTGCTGATGTTCCTTCTGTAACAATGAGTTATCGGTCCTTGAACATTGGCAGACCGTCATCACCCATCTTGATGTTCTTCAGGCGTATCTGCTTCACATAATGGCCGTCGGCCTTGTTATAATATTTTGCTTCGAAGAGCAGGAACGGATTGCCACCGTTCTTGTTTTCCACGACACAGATGTCGGTGAGCCCTTTCAGCGAGTCGTTCTCATTGCTGATCATCACAGGCTCCTTGGCCTTGTGCCATGATGTGCTGTCGAGAAGGTTGGCGTTGGTGTTGGCATAAACAGCTCCCAGACGCGAGTAGACGGTCCAGCATCCGCTTGCCGAATAGTAAATGGCAACCTTCTTGCCGTCTTTGCTCACTATGGGTTGCGGGTTCTCGTTCACATAAATGGGGTATGCTGACCGTGTGCCGTCGGGGTTTATCCATTGGCGTTCCCACTCGTATGTGGGTGTGGAGATCTTTACGCGTCGTGTGTTTACCGTCCACGGATTTTTCATCCCGGCGATATAGATACATTGTGTCTCTGTCTCGGATCGGCGTTTGGGCCATCCAGACCACACCAGATATTGGCGTTTGCCAACCACAAAGGTTGATGGATGTATGCCGTAGTTCCACTCTTCATTTGTCTTGAGCACGCCCTTCAGCTTAAACTGTCCTTGCATGGGGTCGTCCGACGGGTTCTCCAACACATAGAGCTGGTGGTTGTCGGTGTTGCCGTCGTCGGCCTCGAAGTAGATGTACCATTTGTTGCTTATTCTGTGCAACTCTGGTGACCAGATATTTTTATTTGCCTTCTGGTTCTCTGTCGGCATCCACACCGTTTTTGTTGTTCCCTTCTCCACATCTCTTATGTCGTCTGTGCACAGAAGGTCTATGCGAGTGGTGTTGTCTGTCTGTCGCAAGACATAATATTTCCCGTTATGCAACACCGCATAGGGATAACATGACGGGCTGAAGAGCACCTTGCTTTTGTCGCTCTCTCCCGATCCACATGCCGATATAATGATGCTTGCTAAGAGGGCAAGCACCATGCAGGTCTTCTTTATATGTTTTTTCGTCACGTTCATTTTTTTTATAGCGGTAATTGCCGATATGCTGCTTGGCTTTTGTTGAATATGCTGCCTGGCTTTTGCCGAGATGCAGCTTAGCTTCTGCCGAGATGCAGCTTCGCTTTTGCCGAGATGCAGCTTCGCTTGAGCCGAGATGCAGCTTAGCTTCTGCAAAGATAGCTTAAAAAATCTCTTTTTCCAACCTTTTCCTTGCTTTTTCCCATAATATCTCTTTTTGCTGCCTCGCTTAAGTGCCATAGTTGTGCTTCCTAATTGCCATAGTTACGCCTTCTAATTGCCATAGTTACGTCTCCTAATTGCCATAGTTACGTCTCCTAATTGCCATAGTTACGCCTCTCTACCGTCATTGGTTTATAATCAAACCGTTATTTTTTGTTCAAAAAAGGTAATTGCCGTTCACAAAATATAACCAGAGGTTCAAATAACCTATCTGTTCACAACATGAACAGGAGGTTTTATCCTGTTTGAAATGTTTTTTGCAATTTTGCAGCAGATTTTAAGTCTATATAAAGAAAAGGAAGCGCGTGAGCATTTTTTTGAATGAATGTTTTTTTAAGTTTAAGAAAAAGAAAGATGGTCGTATTTGACCTATTTATTCTACATTACCTTAACATAATAAAATGGTTAGTTTTACAAAATTTATGGTTTTGGATTTTTACATGCTGTAAGTATCAGTTTTTTTTTGAGACAAAAGATTGTTGTTCAGGTTTAACATTTTGACAGATGTCTCACATATATAAGAAAGAGAAATGCAGAAGCATGAAAAGAGAAATGCAGAAGCATGAAAAGAGAAATGTAGAAGCATGAAAACGAAAAATGTAAAAGGCAGGTCAATCTTATTGGAAGAGCAAAATTTGGAAACGATATAAAACAAAAGTCAACAACAGGTGGTGTGTATCGGCTGTTTGTCCGACGACAACACGACGGTTAATCACCACTCCCGACTCTTAACCAAACATTACAATAAAATAATAACTTAAAACAAGCAAAATGAAAAAATTAGCAATCTCAATTGCTGTGCTTGCAGCTTCGCTCTCGGCCATGGCCCAGACCCCCGAGACGTTCAAGCCTTACAAGAGTACCAGTTTGCGATTGCCGTCAGTGCCCTTGTTTGTGTCAGACCCTTACTTCTCGGTATGGTCTCCCTACGACAAGCTGACCGACGGCGACACACGCCACTGGACCCATGACGAGAAACCCTTCGAGGGTTTGCTCCGTGTCGATGGACAGGTTTACCGCTTCATGGGAGCCAAGGAGCGCACCTTGCTTGAGACCCTTGTGCCCATGGCATCGGAAGAAGCATGGAAGGGTCTCTACACACGCCAGAATCCCGGTGCTGGATGGGAGAAGCCCAATTTCACACCTCAGGGTTGGAAAGAAGGACGCGCAGCATGGGGCAGCGACGGCCTTAGCCATGTCCACACCCACTGGAGCGACCTGAATAGTGACCTCTATGTGCGTCGCGACGTCGAGTTGAGCGCCAACGACCTGAACAACGACCTCTATCTCATCTATTCTCACGACGACGTGTTCGAGATCTACATCAACGGCACAAAGGTTGCCGACACCGGCGAGACATGGCGCGATGGTGTGAAGCTGCACCTCGACGGCGAGCTCAAGAAGCTCCTCAAGCCCGGCAAAAACGTCATTGCCGCCCATTGTCACAACACCACAGGCGGTGCTTACACCGACTTCGGACTGTTCAAGAACGTTGCTCTCAAGAACGACCGCGTCTTGACCGCCGAGCAGAAGAGCGTGAGCGTGCTTGCCACCAACACCTATTATACCTTCAGCTGCGGTCCCGTGGAGCTTGATGTGGTGTTCACCGCCCCCATGCTCATCAACGATTATGACCTGCTGTCGTCACCGGTCAACTACATCTCTTATCAGGTTCGCTCAAACGACAGCAAACCCCACGACGTGCAGTTCTATCTTGGCGCAAGCACGCTGATAGGTGTCAACAAGTCGAGCCAGCCCACCGTGTCGTCAACGGTTGTCAACAAGGGCATCAAATATGTGAAGACAGGTACCATAGAGCAGCCCATCCTCGCCAAGACCGGCGATGGCATCTGCATCGACTGGGGCTATTTCTACATGCCCAACATCAACGGCGACGTGGCTCTCGGTTCCGACAACGACATCAAGAAAGCCTTCTTTGCCAACGGCTCTCTGCCCGAAAGCAAGGACGAGATCGTGAGCCGCAAGCCTTCTACCGCTCCCACGCTGGCTTATGTCCACAACTTCGGTAAGGTGTCACAGGCATCGAGCTACGCCCTCGTGGGCTACGACGAGGTTGAGGACATCGAATATTTCTACAACCGTTATAAAGGCTATTGGGCCCACAACGGCAACGTGACCATCTTCGACCAGTTTGAGAAGCAGAGCAACGCTTATGGCAACATCATGGAGCGTTGCCGCGCCTTCGACAAGCAGATCTATGACGATGGCGTTGCTGCCGGAAGTGTGAAATATGCCGAGATCCTCTCGGGCTCTTACCGTCATGTCATAGCAGCCCACAAGCTGTTCCAGGACAAGGACGGCAACCTGCTGTTCTTCTCAAAGGAGAACAACTCTAACGGTTGTGTCAACACCGTGGACCTGACATATCCCGAGGCACCGCTCTTCCTCGCTTACAACCCCGAGCTCCAGAAGGCCATGATGACCTCCATCTTCGACTACAGTCTGTCTGGCCGTTGGACCAAGCCCTTCGCTGCCCATGACCTCGGACAGTATCCGCGTGCCAACAAGCAGGTCTATGGCGGCGACATGCCCCTTGAAGAGGCTGGCAACATGATAACGCTGGCTGCCATGATCTCGAAGCTCGACGGCAACACCACCTATGTAAACAAATACTGGGACATCCTCAAGACCTGGACCGACTATCTTGTTGAGAACGGACAAGACCCTGCCAACCAGCTTTGCACCGACGACTTCGCCGGCCACTGGGCACACAACGCCAACCTCTCGGTGAAGGCCATCATGGGTGTGGCAGGCTTTGCTGAGATGGCTGCCATCAAGGGCGACAAGGCCACAGCCGACAAGTATATGGCCATAGCCAAGAAGATGGGAGCCAAGTGGGAGCAGATGGCTCGCGAGGGCGACCACTATCGTCTCGCTTTCGACCGCGACAACACCTGGAGCCAGAAATATAACATGGTGTGGGACAAGTTGTGGAGCACCAACATCTTCCCCAACAACGCCATGCAGAAAGAGATAAAATATTATCTTGGCAAGCAGAACAAGTATGGTCTGCCCCTTGACATCCGCAAAGATTACACCAAGAACGACTGGATCATGTGGACCGCAGCCATGGCACCCGACAACAAGACGTTCCTCAAGTTTGTCGACCCCATCTGGAAATACATGAACGAGACCGAGAGCCGTGTGCCCACAAGCGACTGGTACGACACCAAGACCGGCCTGATGGTAGGCTTCAAGGCACGTTCCGTTATCGGCGGTTTCTGGATGAAGGTGCTTGCCGACAAGTTAGCCCAGAAGAATAAGTAAAACTGCTGTTAGACGGTTGAATTGGTTTGGTGTATTGATGATTTGACCTTTGCATGTCGCTGACATGCTCTGATGATTGGTTGGGACTGACGGGTTCATGCGCAATCATGAACTCGTCACCCCCATCTTTCTGATGCTCACTTTGCTGAGCGCTTCCTTGAACAATAAAAGTTAACGAATAAAGAAAAACGAGCTTTAAAAACAAAAACCGATCTCTAATAAAACAAGAGCCAACGCCGCGTGCCGTCATGGACCATCGACGAGACAGGTCTTTGTGGTGTCTTGCCCGACGAAACGGCCGTTAAGGCCAAAGAGGTTGAAGACATCACGCTTGTGCCTATGGGTGCTGCCCGTCTGCGCATATCGGCTTTCCCCGTGGCGAGATAATTCTTCAATATCAAAACATAGCTTCTTTAAAATGAGCCATACCGCATTTTAAAAAGTAGACAGTTTTTTTCTAATACTTTTAAACACACAGGTCTGGCATAGGTGGTTATAGCTTATGCCAGACGTTTTTTGTTTTAACCCAAATAGGAAGCCATGTTTTTTTTGCCTGATAAGGTACATAGCGGGCCATGTTTTTTGTCTGATTGAAGAAAAATTCTTATTTTTGTAGTCTAAATCAAAAAAAACTATTGTGGCTACCATTCAAATAACATCACTCGATCATCCCGGTGTGGAGATGTTCCACTCGCTCACAGAGGCACAGTTGCGCCGACACATGGACAACAAGCTTGGAATATTCATTGCTGAGAGTCCGAAGGTCATAAACGTGGCGTTAAACGCTGGCTATGAGCCTGTTGCCATGCTCTGCGAAGACCGTCACATCATGGGCGATGCCGCCGACATCATTGCACGTTGCGGCGACATTCCCGTCTACACAGGCTCACGCCAACTGCTGGCAGAGATCACGGGCTACACGCTCACGCGGGGCGTGCTCTGCGCCATGCGCCGTCGCGAAGCGCCAAAGGTGGAGGACGTGTGCAGGGGAGCCAGCAGGGTAGTGGTGGTCGACAACGTGGTTGAGGCTACCAACATAGGAAGCATCTTCCGCTCGGCTGCCGCCCTTGGCATAGATGCCGTGCTGCTCACCTCCAACTCGTGTGACCCTCTCACGCGCCGTGCCGTCCGCGTGTCCATGGGCAGCGTGTTCCTTGTGCCGTGGACGTGGCTGGAGGAACCTGTGCAGTGGCTTAACACCCTCGGTTTCAAGACCGTAGCCATGGCGCTCACCGACAAGTCGGTGTCTGTCAGCGACCCCGTGCTCACCTCTGAGCCGCGCCTTGCCATCGTCATGGGCACCGAGGGCGACGGCTTGCCTCACGACACCATTGCCGATGCCGATTATGTGGCACGCATACCCATGTCTCACAATGTCGATTCGCTCAATGTGGCTGCCGCCTCCGCCGTGGCCTTTTGGGAGCTGAGACGGCGTTAATGTCTCATCTTGTGAGAGTTAGGATGTCTTCTTATGTTTTACAACATGCTTTTTTGTTAAATTTAAAAAAGTAAAATAAAAAACAGAAATAATTCTTCTATAAATTTGCATTTTAAAAAATAATAGCTAATTTTGCAGATTGAAAGGCTTTCTTCTTTACGGTGAGACGATTTTTCGTAAGTTTATCATCTTAAAAAGGAATGGCCTCGACCGACAAGCCGCTGCTTTGTTGGTTCCGACAAGACATTTTTCAGCATAGGTCAAGAAACCTCTGCTGCTTAAATAAGATAATAGTGATTTGTGTCAGCCTGTGAAGGTTGAGGTTTTAAATGTTATTAATTGTAAGGTTTTGGGTGGACATTTTCCGCCCATGTGTGAGTCGGGTGGATGTGAATCCACCCGTTTCCTCTTTTTATATGGTTATTGCTTTTACGGTTATAGTTTTTTTTACGGTTATAGTTTTTTTTACGGTTATAGTTTTTTATGAGTCATAAATGCCGATAATTCAAATTTTTCATGTACCTTTGTAACATTAAACCTTGACTCATGTCAATGCTAAGAATCAGCTTTAAGAAAACGTACACATCAGCTGAACCAAACTTGTCTTGACAACTATAAAAGACAAAAACCGAGAAACCAACGACAGACAATGTTTATCAATCAATAAAAATAATTGCAAATCATTATGACATTTAAAGTCTTATTAACTTCACTGCTCACCGTCGCATCGCTCACAGCGAAGGCTGCAGTAACTCCCGCTGAACCAGTCGACTATGTCAGCACGCTCGTAGGAACAGAGTCGAAGATTGAGTTGTCGACAGGCAACACCTATCCCGCCGTGGCCATGCCGTGGGGCATGAACTTCTGGATGCCCCAGACAGGAAAAATGGGCGACGGATGGGCTTATATCTATAGAGCCGACAAGATCCGTGGCTTCAAGCAGACCCACCAGCCCAGTCCGTGGATTAACGATTACGGCCAGTTCTCTATCCTCCCCATCACAGGCAAGCCCGAGTTTGACCAGGACAAGCGTGCCTCATGGTTCTCTCACAAGGCAGAGATAGCCACACCTTATTATTATCGCGTCTATCTTGCCGACTACGACGTCGTGGCTGAGCTTGCTCCCACCGAGCGTGCCTGTGCCATGCGTTTCACCTATCCCGAGAGCGACAAGTCGTTCGTCGTGGTCGATGCCTTCGACAAGGGATCCTATGTCAAGATTCTGCCTGAGAAGCAGATGATCGTTGGCTACACCACCAAGAACAGCGGTGGCGTGCCCGACAATTTCAAGAACTTTTTTGTTGTAAAGTTTGACAAGCCTTTCACCTACAAGGCTGCCGTTGCCGACGGCATCGTTGGCGAGGGCAACACCGAGGCCACATGCAACCATGCTGGCGCAATTATCGGTTTCCAGACCAAGCGTGGCGAGGCGGTGAACGTTCAGGTGGCATCGTCGTTCATCAGCGAGGAGCAGGCTCTGCGCAACCTCGGTGAGCTGAAAGACGGATGCTTCGACCGCATCAAGGCTGAAGGCCGCAAGACATGGAACGACGTCCTTGGCAAGATAGAGATTGAGGACCAGAATATAGACCACAAGCGCACGTTCTATTCGTGCCTCTACCGCTCGGTACTCTTCCCACGCTCGTTCTTCGAGTATGATGCTCAGGGCAAGGTCGTTCACTATAGTCCCTACAATGGCAAGGTGCTCCCTGGTTACATGTTCACCGACACCGGCTTCTGGGATACCTTCCGTTGCCTCTTCCCCTTGCTCAACGTGATGTATCCGTCAATGAACACCAAGATGCAGGAAGGTCTCGTCAACGCATATAAGGAGAGCGGCTTCCTGCCCGAGTGGGCATCGCCGGGCCATCGTGGCTGCATGGTGGGCAACAACTCTGCCTCTATCGTGGCTGACGCCTACCTCAAGGGTCTGCGCGGTTATGATGCCGAAGAACTGTGGAAGGCTGTCGTTCACGGCGCCAACAACGTTCATCCCACCGTTTCGTCTACCGGACGTCTCGGTCACGAATATTACAACACGCTCGGCTATGTGCCTTACGACGTCAAGATCAACGAGAACGTGGCCCGCACACTCGAGTATGCCTACGACGACTGGTGCATCTATAAGTTTGGTAAAGCCCTGGGCAAGAGCGAGAAAGAGCTTAAACCGTTCCTCGCACGCGCCTATAACTATAAGAACGTGTTTGACCCAGAGACCAAGCTCATGCGCGGCCGCAACAAAGACGGCAAGTTCCAGACACCCTTCTCACCGCTGAAGTGGGGCGACGCCTTCACCGAGGGCAACAGCTGGCACTACACATGGTCGGTGTTCCACGACCCGCAGGGACTCATCAACCTCATGGGCGGTAAGCAGAACTTCAACCAGATGCTCGACTCTGTGTTCAACGTGCCGCCATTGTTCGACGACAGCTACTATGGTGGTGTCATCCACGAGATTCGCGAAATGCAGATTATGAATATGGGTAACTACGCTCATGGTAACCAGCCCATCCAGCACATGATTTATCTCTACGGCTATTCAGGTCAGCCTTGGAAGACCCAGTACTGGATCCGTGAGGTTATGGACAAGCTCTACACCGCCCATCCCGACGGCTATTGCGGCGACGAAGACAACGGTCAGACCTCTGCATGGTATGTGTTCTCGGCCATGGGCTTCTATCCTGTATGTCCCGGCAGCAACCAGTATGTGCTCGGTGTGCCTTACTTCGACAAGCTCACCCTCCATCTGGAGAACGGCAAGACCGTCAACATAACTGCCAACGGCAACACCAACGCCACACGTTACGTCAACAGCATGACGCTCAACGGTGCTGCTTACAACCACAACTACCTGAACCACAGCGTGCTGACCGACGGCGCAGACATCGTGTTCAACATGTCGGCAACGCCCAATATGGAGCGCGGCACCCTCGCTGAAGACGCTCCTTACTCGTTCACCAACGAGCTGGCAGCCCAGAAAGCAGCCAAAGGTAAGAAGACAACAAAGAAGGGCAAGAAGTAATCTGCTGCTTCATCTCTATTAAACAACTGCTGCGGCCGGCAGACAAACACCTTGACGGTCGCAGCCTTTTCTATTTACTGGTTTATTCAACTACTAAGCTTTTGCGTGTCATGGACATGTGGAGTCTGTATGATTAATAACATTAAAATCCATAATTTCGTTACATGAGAAAAACATTCATCGTCTTTATTGCGACGCTCTTCGCCGCAACAGCGTTTGCACAACGCACCGCAGAGCTAAAGTCGCCCGACGGAACCATCGGCGTGAAGGTGGCAGTCGGCAAGTCAATAACCTACACTGTCAGCGCTGACAACAACGCCTTACTCACTGACTGCTCGCTTGCCATGAAGGTAGACGGCAAGACACTCGGCGCCAACCCCAAGCTCAAGGGCGTGAAACGCTCTGTCATCAACAACACCATACGTCCTGTCGTGCCGTTGAAGTTTTCTGAAATAAAAAACCACTGCAACGTGATGACCCTCAACTTCGGCGACTACAGCGTGGAGTTTCGAGCCTTCGACAATGGCGTGGCATATCGTTTCGTCACCGCGAAGAAGGGGATGATGAACGTTGAGGACGAGACTTTCGCCATCCATTTCGCTGGTGACTACCAAGCAGACATATCCCACGACCGCAACTTCCGCACCAGTTGCGAGTCTACATGGGCACATATCAATACCCGTGAGTGGAAGCCAGAGGACGAAATGTCATATCTTCCCGTGCTCATACGCACCGACAAGCAGTATCGCGTACTAATCTCCGAGTCTGACCTGCGCGACTATCCCGGCATGTTCTTGCACGGCACGGGCAACAACGGCATGTCATCGATATTCCCGCCGTGTCCACTTGAGCAGGAACTCAGCGGCGACCGCAGCATGAATTTCACTAAGACCGCTGACTACATAGCGCGCACCAACGGCAAGCGTTCGTTCCCGTGGCGTTACTTCATGATTGCCCGTCACGACAAGGAGATACCTCTCAACACCCTCACCGTGCAACTGTCGTCGCCCTGTGAGATTGCTGACACGGAGTGGATAAAGCCTGGTCAGGTGAGCTGGGACTGGTGGAACCACAAGATGATATGGAACGTTGATTTCCGCTCTGGCATCAACACTCCCACCTACAAATACTACATTGACTTCGCGTCAAAATATGGTGTGCCTTACATCATTATGGACGAGGGATGGGCAAAGACCACATTCGAGCCGTTTGAGACCAGCAAAGAGATTGACCTCCCGGAGCTTATACGCTACGGCAAGAGCAAAAACGTGGGCATCATATTATGGTTGCCGTGGACCACTGTAGACGCTCATCTCGACAATATCTTTGCCAAGTACGCGGAGTGGGGCGTGAAGGGTGTGAAGATTGACTTCATGGATCGTCAGGACCAGTGGATGGTCAACTACTATGAGCGCATTGTAAAGGAGGCAGCCAAGCATCACATACTGGTCGACTTCCATGGTGCCTACAAGCCTTCGGGCTTAGAGATACGCTACCCCAACCTCCTCTCTTACGAGGGAGTGCGCGGACTGGAGTATAATGACGCGGTAGATCCAGAAAACTCTATCTACCAGCCGTTTATCCGCAACGCCGTAGGCCCGATGGATTTCACGCCTGGTGTGATGAGCAGCGCACAGCCAGAGCATGTCAAAAACACCGACCCTGTGCCCATGACAGCAGGCACACGCTCTTACCACATGGCTCTGTTTGTGGCTTTTGAGAGCGGCATACAGATGCTCGCCGACAGTCCCACGCGCTATTACGAGAATCCTGAGTGCACGGAGTTTATCACCTCTGTGCCTGTGACATGGGACGAGACACGTGTCATCGATGCCAAGGTGGGCAGCTACTACGTCGTTGCCAAGCGCAAAGGCACAAAGTGGTATGTCGCTGCCATCACCGGCAAGGACAGCCAGAAACTCACTCTTCCGTTCAGCTTCCTCGGCGCAGGAAAGCATCGCATCACATGGTTCCAGGACGGACCAAACTCCAATCGTCATGCCATAGACTATCGCAAGCGCCAGGGTGAGGTAGAGAGCACCACGGTGTTTGACATTGAACTGGCACGCAATGGCGGCTGGTGTGCTGTGATAGAATAACTTAACCCTTATCTGTCAGTGTCTGCTGCTGCAGACGACAGCTCTGAGCCAACAGGTTGTGGACCGTCGGTCTGCGACTTGCTGGCTCTTTGTGTTTTGATGGGTATGGTGCGTTGTCTCTATTGTTTTTAAAACAAAAGCACCATTTTTTGTTTTCTCAAGACCTCCTATATATATAAGGTACGCGCGTACATTATATTATTATAGAGGCTTCATTGTCTTTTCCGCCAATCCTGATCGCCTTTTCACCAATCTTAATCGCCCTTCTCACCAATCCTGATCGCCGCGGTCACGATAACCTCTTTTATCGGATGAAAGGAAAATTTATTTAATAAATGTGAGCAAATGTTGCTGTTGTGGCTTCTAAAGCTAAGAGAAAGGGTAGGGGAAGATATAAAAGACGCGTGGTTTTGCATATTTATGCATTTTCGTAGGTTTTTATGCAAAAATCGTTTTGTAAGTAAAAGCAAGGCTTTTTAAAGCATGCTGCTAACTTTAATGTTAAAACGCTATACAGTTTTGTTAACGGATGTGAAAATTCGGCTTTCGTTGTCAAAGAGCCTCTTTGAGGTCGTCAAAGAGGCTTAATGAGCTCCTCAAAGAGCCTCTTTGACAACGTCATTAAGCCACTTTCATTTTGTCATTTTTATGAGTTGAGAATTGCATACCGAAAATGAATATTTATGCAAAAGCCATACTTCGTTAACGGAAGAATAGTAAGCATTTTTGTGTTAAATTGTCACTTTGTACCCCTCCTAATGGTGCTTTTTCTCGCAATTTGTTAAAAGACAGTCTATTATTGTAACTTGACTGCATATTTATTTTGTTATGTTGAGAAAATTTGTTAATTTTGCACCCGTATTTAAAAAAATTATAGTCTTTAGAAGATTTATGAAGAGAAGATTTCTTTTGTTTTTGACTGTAATGCTGATTAATGTTATGGCAGCATTCGGTCAAACCAAGATTTCCGGAACAGTAATCTTCCAGGATGACGGAGAGCCTGTTATTGGCGCTACCGTGCTTGTTGATGGAAGCAAGTCGGGAACAGTAACCAATATCGATGGCCACTTCACATTGGAAGTACCCGCCGGAAAGAAAATTCAGGTTAGCTATGTGGGTATGGAGACACAGGTCCTTACTCCTAAGCCAGGTATGAAAATCGCTTTGAAGAGCAACACCACCATCGACGAGGTCGTTGTGACCGGTATGTCTAAGATGGACCGTCGTACCTTTACAGGTGCTACCGACAAGGTGGATGCTAAGGATGCCCTCATTGGTGGTGTGGCCGACGTGAGCCGTTCACTCGAGGGACGTTCTGCCGGTGTGTCTGTGCAGAACGTGTCAGGTACCTTCGGTACCGCTCCTAAGATTCGTGTGCGTGGTGCCACCTCTATCTACGGTAGCTCTAAGCCGCTGTGGGTTGTTGACGGTGTGATCATGGAAGACGTGAGCGACGTGAGCGCCGACGACCTGTCGTCAGGTGACGCCGAGACTCTTGTGTCTTCTGCCATCGCAGGTCTTAACTCAGACGATATCGAGAGCTTCCAGATCCTGAAGGACGGTTCGGCTACCTCTATCTACGGTGCCCGCGCCATGGCTGGTGTGATTGTTGTTACCACAAAGAAAGGTCGCAACGGTCAGGCCCATATCAACTATTCTGGTGAGTTTACCACACGTCTGAAGCCCAGCTACAGCAACTTCAACATCCTGAACTCTCAGGATCAGATGGGTATCTATAAGGAAATGCGCGAGAAGGGCTGGCTCAGCCTTACTGACGTGCTCAACGGCAGCGACTACGGTGTCTATGGTAAGATGTTCGAGCTTATCAACACTTACAACGCCGCAACAGGCCAGTTTGCTCTTGCCAACACACAGGAGGCACAGTATGCTTACCTCCAGGAGGCAGAGATGCGCAACACCAACTGGTTCGACAAGCTGTTCAACAGCAACCTCGTACAGAACCACTCTGTAAGCCTTAGCGGCGGTACAGAGAAGTCAAACTATTATGCTTCTGTATCGGCAATGGTCGATCCGGGATGGTACAAGGACAGCAAGGTTAACCGTTACACCGCTAACCTCAACGTTACACACCACATCATCGACAACCTGTCGTTGAACATCATCAGCAGCGCTTCTTACCGTAAGCAGCAGGCTCCTGGCACTCTGAGCCAGAGCGTTAACGCCGCTTCAGGTGAGGTGAGCCGCGACTTTGATATCAACCCCTACTCTTATGCTTTGAACTCATCGCGTGCGCTTGATCCCAACACTTACTATCAGGCAAACTACGCGCCGTTCAACATCTTCAACGAGCTGGACAACAACAAGATCGACCTCAACGTGGTTGACACCAAGTTCCAGGCTGAGTTGAAGTACAAGCCCATCCGTGACCTTGAGCTGTCGGCCATCGGTGCCATCAAGTATGCTTCTACATCACAGGAGCACAAGATCACAGAAAACTCTAACCAGGCCAATGCTTATCGCGCAATGAAGAACACAACCGTGCGCGACAACAACAACCTGCTCTACACAGACCCCGACAATGCTTACGCGCTGCCTATCACTGTGCTGCCTCAGGGTGGTTTCTACAAGCGTACTGACAACCGCATGCTCAGCTACGACTTCCGTGCTACCGCCAACTACAACCACACCTTCAACCGCGCTCACATCGTGAACCTGTTCGGAGGTATGGAGTCGACCAACATCGAGCGTTCACGCTCTTGGTTCAACGGCGTAGGTATGCAGTATTATGCTTCAGAGATTCCCTTCTACATCTACCAGTTCTTCAAGAAGAGCCAGGAGGAGAATATGGACTATTACACTCTGAGCAACACCAACTCGCGCAGTGCTGCCTTCTTCGCTAACGGCACCTACTCTTATCAGGGCAAGTACAACTTCAACGGAACCATCCGTTACGAGGGTACCAACATGCTCGGCCGCAGCCGCAGCGCCCGCTGGTTGCCTACATGGAACATCTCTGGATCGTGGAACATGCACGAGGAGAATTTCTTCAAGCCTCTGCAGCCCACATTCTCTCACTTGACGCTGAAGGCTTCTTACAGTCTTACCGCTGACCGTGGTCCTTCAAGCATCACCAACTCGACATCTATCTTCCAGGCATACAACCCCTACCGTCCTTTCTCAAGCGACAAGGAGAGCGGTATCGCACTGTACCAGACTGGTAATGACGAGCTTACATACGAGAAGAAGCACGAGCTCAACCTCGGTATCGACGCTGGCTTCCTCAACAACCGCATCAACGTGACCTTCGACGTTTATCGTCGTAACAACTACGACCTGATCGGTGTTGTAACAACCCAGGGTATCAACCGCGAGGTTTCTTCATACGGTAACGTGGCTTCAATGAAGTCGCACGGTGAGGAGCTCAGCATCTCTACAACAAACATCAAGAACAAGGATTTCAGCTGGACAACCAACTTCATCTACTCACACGCTGTGAACGAGGTTACTGACCTTATGTCAAAGGCTTCTACAATGGATTACATCCAGGGCAGCGGTTTCGCAAAGAAGGGTTATCCTGTGCGTGCCCTCTTCTCTATCCCCTTCGTGGGCCTGAGCGAGGACGGCTATCCTATGTTCATCAACGACAAGGGCAACGTAACTGTTGGCGGCATCAACTTCCAGGAGCGTGAGAACAACGACTACCTTAAGTATGAGGGTCCGACAGATCCCGTTTACACTGGATCACTCGGAAACATCTTTACATACAAAGGCTTCCGTCTGAACCTGTTCATCACCTATTCTTTCGGCAACGTTGTGCGTCTTGACCCTGTGTTCAGCTACCGTTACACAGACCTCTCTTCACTGACCAAGGAGTTTAAGAACCGTTGGGTGCTCCCCGGTGACGAGAACATCACTAACGTGCCTGTGCTGATCAGCAAGCGTGAGCTGCAGGACAACTCAGACCTGATCTACGCCTATAACGCATACAACTACTCTACAGAGCGTATCGCTAAGGGCGACTTCATCCGCATGAAGGAGATCTCACTGGGTTACGAATTCCCCTCAAAGTGGTTCAAGAACATGGCTCTCAACAGCCTCTCTCTCAAGATTCAGGGTACCGACCTGTTCCTTATCTACGCTGACAAGAAGCTCAACGGACAGGATCCTGAGTTCTTCCGCGCCGGTGGTGTGTCTGCACCTATGCCTAAGCAGTTCACTCTTACCGTCAAGGCTGGATTCTAATTATTGCAAAAGGAAAGATTAGAAAGAAAAAATGAAAAAAGCAAAATTATATATAGCAATATCGATGATGGCAGCCACTGTGGGATTCACATCTTGCGACAGCTATCTCGACAAACTGCCCGACAATCGTATGGAGCTTTCGTCTCCCAACGATGTGAGCAAACTGCTTGTAAGTGCTTACTCTGAGACATCGCCAGTGTATCTGCTGGAGATGTATTCGGACAACACTAACGAGTATAACAACACTGCCTGGACAGCAATAAACCGCTTCCAGGACCAGGCTTACGCTTGGAAGGACATCACAGAGACCGACAACGAGTCGGTAAAGAACATCTGGGATAGCTACTACAGCGCTGTGCGTACCTGCAACGAGGCTATCGGCTTCATCGAGAAGCAGGCTGACCAGAGCCAGTACAAGGCACAGCTGGGCGAGGCTCTCGTAGCACGCGCTTACGCTGAGTTCATTCTCTCTACCGTGTTCTGCCGTGCCTACAACCCCCAGACCGCTGCCACTGAACTCGGTCTGCCTTACCCCACAGAGCCCGACTACTCGCTGCTCGTGGAGTATGAGCGTGGCACACTGGCTGAGCTGTATGACAAGATCGACAAGGACCTGCAGAGAGGCATGCCTTTGCTTTCTAACACATACGACCATCCCAAGTTCCACTTCACACCTGCTGCTGCCAACGCTTTCGCAGCTCGTTTCTACCTCTACTATCAGAAATATGACGAGGCTATCAAGTGTGCCAATGTGGTGCTCGGAACACAGCCCAAGACCAAGCTTCGCGACTGGGCTACATGGAACGCTTTGACACCTAACTATCAGGTGCAGCCCAATGCTTATGTAAGCACAAGCAACTCAGCAAACCTTTTGTTGCAGGTTACTTATTCTTATTGGGGTGCCATTGGCGGTCCTTACATGGTAGGCAAGAAATATGCTCACGGCTCGCGTATCAGCACAACCGAGACTTTGGAGAGCACCGGTCCTTGGGGCAAGAGCGACACAAAGGCCGGTTACACTCTCTTCAATAACCCTGACCTCTCTAACGTGTGTCTGCGTAAGATCCCTATGATGCAGGAGTTCAACGCTGACCACACAGCATATTATCCTCACACAGAGTATTCTGTATTCAACACCGACGAGACTCTTCTCGTGCGTGCTGAGGCTTATGCTCTGAAGGGCGACTATGTGAATGCTCTGGCTGACGTCAACACCGAGCTGTCTAAGTTTATGCCTTCGGCAACTGCTTTGACTATTGATGGCATCAAGGAGTTCTATAACGGCCGCATCAACGCTGCAGGAAAGCCTGTAGGTGGTCTCGACTACTACACTCCTGAGGATCCTACCATCCGTCACGAGCTGCACCCCATGGGCTTCACTCTGGAGAGCGACACTCAGGAGCCTATGATCCAGACAATCCTTCAGCTCCGTCGTCTCGTTACCATGCACGAGGGTCTGCGTATGCAGGATGTGAAGCGTTATGGCATGACCATCTACCGCATTCGTCTGAACAAGAGCAACGAGCTTGAGGCCATCACAGACACAATGGATGCCGACGATCCCCGTAGCGCCATACAGCTGCCTGTTGAGGTATTGAGTGCTGGCATGCAGGCTAACCCCCGTAACACTACAACAAAATAAAAAATGTAAGTGAGATGAAAAATAAGTTTTATATCATATTGCTTGCCTTCGTCGCCAGCTTCGCACTGATGTCTTGTTCCGACGATGATCCAAGCTCAGACACCATCTTCCCCACCACTTCGCCCACACGCGACGCGTTTGACAAGTGGCTGCTTAACAACTACACTTATCCTTACAATGTGGATGTGAAGTATAAGATGGAAGATATCGAGAGCGACCACAAGTACACTCTTGTGCCTGCCGACTCTGCAAAGAGCGCCAAGCTCGCCATCATCATGAAGTATCTGTGGTTCGATGCCTACACTGAGGTTATCGGTCCCGACTTCATCAAGGAGAACATGCCGCGTATGATCCACTTCATCGGATCGGCTGCTTACAACAGCGAGGGTACAATCGTGCTCGGTACCGCTGAGGGAGGTCTTAAGATCACGCTCTACATGGTAAACAGCCTCACCGACGAGATGCTGACCGACTACAACACGATGAACGAGTATTATTTCCATACGCTTCATCACGAGTTTACCCACATCCTCAACCAGAAGATTCCTTACGACCGTAGCTATGACCTCATCACAGAGAGCGGTTATGTAAGCGGTAACTGGTATATGATCTCAGACACCGAAGCACATAAGGCTGGTTTCGTGACACCTTACGCCATGGCAGAGCCTGTTGAGGACTTCGCCGAGATGCTGTCTAAGTATGTCACCGTTTCTGAGTCAGAGTGGCAGGCAATTATCGACGATGCCAAGAACCCTGACAAGCAGGATGGTGAGCAGGATGGTGCCGACTACATAAACGCTAAGCTCGATATCGTGCGCTCTTACATGCAGGACGCATGGAACATCAATATCGATGATCTCCGCGATGCTGTGTTGCGCCGTGCTTCTGAGTTGAACACTATCGACTTGGATCATCTCAATTAATTTCTCGCGTGGGCTTCGCCTTTCTTCTGAAAAGCAATGCTGCCAGGCATGCAGGGCTTGATCTATGAAAACAAAGAACAAGCGAAGCCACGCCCGACTTTAGTTTGGAAAACAAATTTTTTAAAGAGAACAAAACAATGAAAAAGATAATTTTAGGAGCAGCACTCGCCTTCGTTTCTATGTCGCTGACTTCTTGTCTGCACGACAACGAGGACCTGTTCGACAAACCAGCTGCTGAGCGCATGGAAGAGGCTGTAAAGGCAGACAAGGAACTGCTCGAGTCGGCTTCAAACGGTTGGCAGATGCACTTTTACACTGGTGAGCAGTATTCCGGTGGCGGCTACACCATGTTCATGAAGTTTAAGAGCGGAAAGGCTTATGTGTCTTCTGACATCGCTCCAGGTAGCATGGTTACATCATCAAGCTATGACGTGATAAGCGACCGTGGTCCTGTGATCACCTTCAACACTTATAACAGGATCATGCATTACCTCGCTTCTCCTTCAATGAGCAACGTTGAAGGTGAGCAGGGCGACTATGAGTTCGTAATCACCAAGACCACTCAAGACTCTATCTATGTGAAGGGTAAGAAGTGGGGCAACAAGTTTGTCATGACTCGTGTTCCCGCTGACGTGTCTTGGGAGGAGAGCATCAACAAGATGCACGCTATCGTTAACTCAATGCGTTTCGCATACCTCCCCGAGGGTGCCGCATCTGCTGATGATGCCGTGATGTTTGATCCTTCACTGCGCCGCGTTTATGTAGGTAGCGATATCGAAGGTGTGCCTTTCTATTTTAACCCCGATGGTATCGGCTTCAAGGATCCTGTAACCATCGCCGGCAAGGAGGTTAGCGAGCTGAAGTATGACTCTGAAACTCTGGGTCTCAGCTCTGACGACAACGCTCTGAAGCTCAATGCTTATACACCCGAAGGTTATCGTCCGCTTGACGATTACCTCGGATCTTGGAACATGAGCTATCAGGCTCAAACCGAGTCAGGTTCAATGGTTGACGCTGTTCAGACATTCACCCTCTCACCCATGGCCGACCTTATTAATCAGAGGTCGCAGACTCAGATGCTCGGTCAGTTCAAGCTTGGCGATTACGATTTTAATCTTGTGTTCTTCTATTCACCCATCTTAGGTTATGCCTACATTAACACCAACATGATGTATCGTTCTCCTCTTGACAAGGCTCCTTACATCTGTCTCGTTCCTGGAAAAATCATAGAGAGGGACGGCAAGCTGTATTACGGTTTGGGCGATGGAAACATCAACTTCATTCCTAACGGTGATGGCTCTTGCGCTGTGTCGTTCGATGACCCTGAGGCAACAATGATCTTGATGCTCGGTATCGACGGTAGCGGCGATATTGCAGGTATCGTTTACTCATGGGATAATCCTACCGACTTCGTTTCTGCTGCAACAGGTGCTAAACCCGTAAACCCAGCAAAGCTTTTTCTTAACAAAAACATTAAATTGAAGTACTAAGATGAAAAAGATATATGGATTAATGGCTCTCGCCATGGGCGTTGCCACTCTGTTCTCTTGCAGCGACGACGACAAGTCGGATGCAGCTACAGGTGTGCAGGTAACATCTGCCGAGTCAACAATCAAGGCTGCTGGTGGCTCTGCCAATGTAGAGGTGGACCAGAACATCGCTTCTGCCTATTCTACAGAAGGCTGGCTGACAGTAGATTTCGACGGCAACAAACTCAGTGCTACTGCTGAGCGTAACAACTCGCGTGAGAGCCGTTACTCAACAGTGGTTATTAAGGCTTCAGAGAACGACTCAACCATCGTTAGCGTGTCACAGCTCGGAACTGTGTTCGGCTATTCTGACCCCGCAGGTAACGTGGTTATGGACAACGCAGGTGGTAAGGCTCAGCGTTATGTGCAGCACAACGCAGAGTTTCATGTAGCTAAGGCTCCTGAGTGGGTTACCACATCGGTGAAGGGCGACAGCATTTATCTCGACATCGCTCCCAACACCACTGGTGACATGCGTAAGGGTCAGGTGTGCATGGAGAGCGGCCACTATGCCGACACGCTCTATGTAACACAGGCTTCGTTCGAGGAGGGTATCGCAGGCGACTATAGACTTTATTTCTACAATGCTGTGTTTGACCATACATCAGGTCAGATCACTGGCTTCCAGAATGTTTATGTGCCTGCTTCAATCTACTCGTTCGGAAAATCATGCACAATCTCTCTGCCTATGTTTGGCTACTCATGGGATTGTACTTACGACAAGGACAATCTGGCTCTGAACTTCAACAGCGCAAAGCAGATTGGTGTGTATTCTAAATATTATCCTGTCTACATGGTGCTCTTCAACCAGGATCTGAAATATAACTGGAGCACAGAGCCCCAGGCTTCTTATGCTTTCGACATGGAGGAGATGGATGGTCAGATGATAAAGTATGGAACTCTTAAGGGCACAATGCTCGGCTCGTCTGTAATGGGTTGGTTGTCAGTGATCGCTCAGGGTAAGCCCCTGTCAGACAAAACTGTTATGGACATACTCTACCTCTGGCTTGATCCTATGCTCATCGAGGATACTACTTCTGAGCAGGAAGCTAAGGCTTTGACACAGCTCACTCCTCTTAAGGAGGCTCGCCTCATGAAGCAGGCTAAGGCTATGATCTTCAAGAAGCACCTCTCGGGCAATTTTGACGGTGAGTTCCCCACCATCAATTTCAAGAAGTAAAAAGAAATCTTTCTCTATAATAGACTATTAATGTTCGGCTTAAGCTTTGGCCCTCGGGCCTTCGCTTAAACCACATTCAAAAAAGGATACAAAAAATCCCTTGCAGCTTTTGTTGGTTGCAAGGGATTTTTTGTAGATGGAAGTTAACTTCTCTCGCGAAGCGAGATACCTTCTTTCTTAGTTATGAACAAGTGTGCCGATGGGCTCGCCGTCCATTACCTTCTTCAGGTTGCCCGCAACGTCCATGTTGAACACATAGATGGGGAGGTTGTTCTCCTTACACATGGTGGTGGCGGTGAGGTCCATGACCTTAAGACCACGGGTGTAGATCTCGTCGTAGGTTATGTCGCTGAACTTAGTGGCTGTGGGGTCCTTCTCGGGGTCGGCGGTGTAGATGCCGTCGACGCGTGTGCCCTTAAGCATAACGTCGGCCTCTATCTCAATGCCGCGAAGCGATGAGCCGGTGTCGGTGGTGAAATAGGGTGAGCCTGTGCCGGCAGAGAAGATGCACACATAGCCTGCCTCCATTGCCTCGATGGCTTTCCACTTGCTGTAGAACTCGCCGATAGGCTCCATGCGGATGGCGGTGAGAACCTTGGTTTTCACGCCTACAGCCTCAAGAGCCGAACTGAGAGCCAGAGAGTTGATTACTGTTGCACACATGCCCATCTGGTCGCCCTTCACACGGTCAAAACCTTTTGATGCACCGCTGAGACCACGGAAGATGTTGCCACCGCCGATGACGATGCCTATCTGCACGCCCATCTCGCTAACCTCTTTAATCTGGTCGGCATACTGTGAAAGACGCTCTGGGTCGATGCCAAAGCTCTGTTTGCCCATAAGGCTCTCGCCGCTGAGCTTTAAAAGGATTCTCTTGAATTTTGTCATGTCTTTTATCGTTTGCTTTTTATTTTTTACTTATTATTTTTTGCTTATTATTTTTTACTTATTATTTTTTACTTATTATTTTTTACTTATTATTTTTTGTTTTTTATTTTTTGCTTATTTTGTTTATATTTCTTTCAATCAATTACTTTCTCAAGAAAGCGTCGCCGAAGGCGGCGAATATCCATAACTGCTGGTTGAGCTGCCGAAGGCGGCGAAGCCTGCGGATCCTGCAGATCCACGAATGATGATAAAATCGTCCTCGCGCTCGACTTTGTCGCTTGCCAGAGCAAGAAGAGGGCGAACATAGGGGCGATTTTTTATAAGACGTAATTCACTTCTTTGAACATGTATTTGCGCTCCTCACCCTCTTTGGTTACGAGCGTCAGTGTGCCATTGAGGGCAACGTTCTTAATGGAGGCTTCAAAGGTGCCATTCTTGTCGCTGTAGGTGTGAAGGCCTTCGCGACGGTAGAGGACGTTGTGATACATCTCGCTGATGGTGTCGTAGCGTCCGTCGAGCACCATCTGATAGTAGCGCTCAAAGGCTTGGAGCACCTTGTCGAGCACTTCGTCTTTTGAGAACGTGCGCCCTGTTATCAGATAGAGCGATGTGGGGTTGGGTGCCGAACTGAGGAACAGCGTCTGGTTAACGTTTATGCCTGTGCCGAAGATGCACTGCTTTACTTTCTTTCCTGAGAGAGCGGTCTCTATAAGGGTGCCGCTGATCTTGTAGTCGCGCCAATAGACATCGTTGGGCCATTTCAGCGTGATGTCTGACACGCATGCGCCGAGCGCCTCTCTAAGGGCGAGCGCTTCTGCCATGGACAGGACAAACTGCTTGTCGGCATCCACACCAGTGGGCTTTATGAGCATTGAGAACAACAGGTTCTGACTGTTCTCGCTCTCCCATGTGTTGGTGCCTTGACCTCGTCCGTTTGTTTGAAATTCGGCTGTTACGACAACGAGGTCGCTGTCTGTACAGTCGGTATACCGACTCATGAAATTGTTGGTTGAGTCGGTCTCTCTCAATCTGATGATGTTTGTCTTCATATTAATTTTTTTGTGCGGCGAACATTTCTGCCTCCGCGTCATCCTGAAATGTTTTTAGAGCTTTTTTTTACTTGCTCTTCTCCTCCTTTTTATCTCTATTTTGCTCTTAGTATTTCTTCTTTTCCTCCTTGTTTTATATAGAAGGTTTTTATCTAAAGGCGAGCAGAGGCCTGAAGGCATCTTCGATATGTTCTATTGACTTAAGCTTTTCGGGGTTGCCCACGATGGACACCACATCGAAGCGAAGCCAGTCGTCAATATTGTTTTTCTTTACATAATGGTTGGCGGCATGAGCAATGTTTTTTATCTTTTTCATATCCACGGCATCGGTAGGGCGTGTCACATCGTCCTTAGTTCGTGTTTTAACCTCCACAAACACGAGGGTGGCGCCATCGGGTGTGCGTGCTATGATGTCGATGTCGCGATGTCCGCTGCGCCAGTCGCGGTCTACGATGGTGTAGCCCTTATCGCGAAGCAGTTGGGTAGCGGTTTCCTCGCCCCATTTTCCAAGCTCATTATGTGCTGCCATTTTTCTCCTTTCTTTTTTATTTCAAACAAGCGTTTTTTCAACCAAGCCGTTCTTTCAACCAAGCCGTTCTTTCAACCAAGCCGGTTCTTTTAAACGTTTTGTTTTTATACATTATTATTAAAACCAAAATAGCGCAACCCGACTGACAATTTTTTTTGTTGTATGGTTGCGCTATAGGTTTGTGGGTGTTTTGTTTAAATGATTTTATTTCTCCTCAACAAAGTCGACATATTCGCCTTCGTCTTTAGGGATAATTTTCTTGTTGCGGTCAGCGTGTGACCGTGAGTCGCTTATGCCTTCAGCGTTATAAGAGCTGTTGTCGTAAGCGCTATTGCCGTAAGCATTGTTGCCGTTAGTCTTTCTATGGCCTTGTTGTCCATGTCTTCCGGCGTTGTTAAACTGTTGTTTGATGTCCTGTATTCTTCTCAATACCTTGAAGACGGTCAAGCCTCCAAGCAGAAAGACGATGCCGAAGATCATCAACACAAACAATAGAAAAAATTTTATCATATTATTCTCACACAGCAAGTTTTACAAACAAATGTCTCTTAGGTAATGGTGAAGCCTTTTCCATTTTATCTCAGCAAAGCCTCTATCTCAGCAAAGCCTCCATCTCAGCAAAGCCTCTATCTCAGCGAAGCCTTTTTTTACCTTTTTACCTTTTTACTTTTTTACCTTTAAAACTCCCGACACCACGATATAAGCCAGGATGATGCCCCAGAAGCTGGTGAGCGGTCCGAAGATGATGATGGCAAGAACAGAAGCGATGGCGAAGCTATACTTCACCTCGTTGCCTTTCCATCCCCAGTGTTTGAACTTGAGGGCAAACATCGGCAGCTCGCAGATCAAGAGCCAGCTTGACAGCACAATCATGACGAGCATGACGGGCAACATGTAAGCGGAGCCTTCAAACCAGTCGTTATGTGTGGCAAGCAGTGAGCCCCAGAAGAGGGCGTTGGCAGGTGTCGGCAAGCCTATGAACGAGGTCGTCTGGCGTTCATCGAGGTTAAACTTTGCCAGTCGCAAGGCAGAGAATGCTGCCACGACAAAGGCGAAAAAGGGTAGGATAGGGCGCAGACACTCTATGGCTGCGGGATATTCCATGACGCTCAACTGGGCAAAGATTATTGTTGCAGGTGCCACGCCGAAGGTCACATCGTCAGCAAGCGAGTCGAGCTCCTTGCCTATGGGCGACGACACCTTAAGCAGGCGTGCGCTCATGCCGTCGAAGAAGTCGAACGCTGCACCTACGATAATCCACAGCAAGGCCATTTGTGCTTCGCCTTGGAAAGCGAAGTAGGTGGCCACGCACCCCGACATGAGGTTTAGACATGTTAGGGTGTTGGGAATAATTTTCTTAATTGCGTTGAACATTTTTTCTTTATTTTTTACTTCAGTTTGGCAATGACCGTCTGGTCGCCTGTTGTGGCCTGGCCCATCTTCACGCACACCTCGGTGCCGAGAGGCAGGTACACATCGACGCGTGAGCCAAACTTGATGAAGCCCAGGTGCTCGTCAATGTAACAGTCTTCGCCGTCCTTGGCGTAGGTCACGATGCGGCGTGCCACAGCTCCTGCAATCTGTCGGCACAGGATGTCGACACCATCGGGCGTGGTGATCATCACGTCGGCATGCTCGTTCTCCTCGCTGGCCTTGGGCAGCCATGCCTTATGGTAATTGCCGTTCTTGTGATGCACAAACTTTACCTTGCCGTCAACGGGGAACCAGTTGGCATGAACGTTGAACAGGCTCATGAAAATACTTACCATCAGACGCTTGTCGTGGAAATATTCGTTCTCCTCCACCTCTTCTATCACAACCACGCGTCCGTCGGCGGGCGCCACGACAATCTTGTCGGTGTCCTCTTGCGGGAAATAGCGCACAGGACAGCGGAAGAAGTTGATAACAATGGCGTACACCGTGCCCATCACAGCCATGAAACACCAGAAAGGCACTTTGTTGTCGATGAAACGCCAAAGAAGCAGAGCAATGGCTGCTATGACAATGAAGCCGTAGACAAGTGTGTCGGTTCCTTCACGATGTAGGCGTATTTTCTTAAATTTCTTTATATTTTTAATCATAGTAGTCGGTTAGGATTATTCTTTTGCAAAGGTAAAGGTTTTTTGCTTATCTCGCAAAAAAAAGCATGGCTTCTTTTGCATATATCGAATATAAAGTATAACTTTGAAAGCCCAAACGCACTTTTTTTTATTACACTTTTCATTTAATGGAAGATTTTGTTCATTTGCATGTGCACACCTACTACTCGTTACTGGACGGACAGTCGAGTGTGCAGAAACTCGTCGACAAGGCCATTGCCGACGGCATGAAAGGCATGGCCATAACCGATCATGGCAACATGTTCGGCATAAAAGAGTTTTTCAATTATTGCAATAAGGTGAACGGCAAACTCAAGAAAGAGGGTAAGGAGCCGTTCAAACCTATATTTGGCTGCGAGATGTATGTGGCTCACCACCGCAAGGAGGATAAGGTGAAGGAGCATGGCGACATGGGTGGCTATCACCTCATTGTGCTCGCCAAAAACTATCATGGCTATAAGAACCTTATAAAACTGGTGTCGCGTGCGTGGGTCGACGGCTATTACATGCGTCCTCGTACGGATCGTGAGGACCTGGAGAAATATCATGAGGATCTCATTGTGTGCTCTGCCTGCATCGCGGGTGAGGTGCCCAAGAAGATTCTCAACGGCGACATTGAGGGTGCGCGCGAGGCGATTGAGTGGTATCGCCGCGTGTTTGGCGACGACTATTATCTGGAGCTTCAGCGACATGAGGTGAAAGACCCCACGCTGCGTGCCAACCGCGAGACGTTCCCCCTGCAACAGAAGGCCAACAAGGTGCTCATTGAGCTGGCGAAGGAGTATGGCATCAAGCTGGTGTGTACGAACGACTCCCACTTCGTGGACAAGGATAACGCCGAGGCCCACGACCACCTGTTGTGTCTTGCCACGGGCAAGGACCTTGACGACCCCACGCGTATGCTCTACTCAAAGCAGGAGTGGTTCAAGACGCGTCAGGAGATGAACGAGGTGTTTGCCGATGTGCCTGAGGCGCTTAGCAACACGCTCGATGTCTTGAACAAGGTGGAGACCTACAGCATTGACCACCCGCCAATAATGCCGTTCTTCCCCATCCCTGCTGAGTTTGGAACGGAGGATGACACCCGCCGCACCCACTCGCCAGAGGATCTCTACCGCGAGTTTACGACCGATGAGAACGGCGAGAACCCGCTGCCCAAGGAGGAGGCAGACAAAAAGATCAAGCACCTGGGTGGCATCGACAAGCTGTACCGCATAAAGTTTGAGGCCGACTATCTGGCGAAGCTTGCCTATGACGGTGCCAAGAGGCTTTATGGCGACCCCATACCCCAAGATGTGGCTGAACGCGTTAAGTTTGAACTGCACATCATGAAGACCATGGGTTTCCCCGGCTACTTCCTTATCGTGCAAGACTTTATCAACTCGGCACGGGATGAGCTGGGCGTGATGGTGGGTCCGGGACGTGGTTCTGCCGCCGGTTCGGTAGTGGCCTACTGTCTGGGCATCACGAAGATCGACCCGATGAAATATGACCTGCTGTTCGAACGTTTCCTTAATCCTGACCGTATCTCGCTCCCTGATATCGACACCGACTTTGACGACGATGGTCGCGGACGTGTGCTCGAATGGGTGGAGGACAAGTATGGTCACGAGAAGGTGGCGCACATCATCACCTATGGCACCATGGCGACGAAAAACTCGATAAAGGATGTGGCGCGTGTGGAGAAGCTGGAACTGTCTGTCTCCAACGCTCTCTGCAAGGCCATCCCCGACAAGCTGCCCGACGGCTTGAAGATGAACTTGCCCAACGCCATAAAGTGTGTGCCTGAGCTGCGTGACGCCGAGGCAAGCAGTGAAGAAAAGCTCGCCAACACCATAAAATATGCCAAGATGCTTGAGGGCACGGTGCGCGGAACGGGCATACACGCCTGCGGCACCATCATCTGCCGCGATGCCATCAGCGACTGGGTGCCGGTGTCGACAGCCGACGACAAGAGTGATCCCGGTCACAAGCTGCTCGCCACACAATATGACGGACACGTCATTGAGGAGACGGGTCTTATCAAGATGGACTTTCTCGGTCTCTCAACGCTCTCTATCATGAAGGAGACGGTGGAGAACATCAAGATAACGCATGGCTTCACCCTTGACCTCGACACCATACCTATAGATGACGAGATGACGTTCAAGCTCTATCAGGAGGGACGGACGGTGGGAACGTTCCAGTTTGAGTCGGCGGGCATGCAGAAATATCTGCGTGAGCTGCACCCCACGGTCTTCGAGGATCTCATTGCCATGAACGCCCTCTACCGTCCGGGACCAATGGACTATATCCCGCAGTTTATTGCGCGTAAGAACGGTAAGGAGGAAATTAAATATGACATCCCCTGCATGGAGAAATATCTGAAGGACACCTACGGCATCACCGTCTATCAGGAGCAGGTGATGCTCTTGTCGCGACAGCTTGCCAACTTCACCCGTGGCGAGAGCGATGCCTTGCGTAAGGCCATGGGTAAGAAGAAGAAAGACATCGTTGATGCCATGAAGCCTAAGTTTATTGCGGGCGGACAGGCCAACGGCCATGACCCGAAGGTGCTGTCGAAGATATGGGCCGACTGGGAGAAGTTTGCTTCTTACGCCTTCAACAAGTCGCACGCCACCTGCTATTCGTGGGTGTCTTACCAGACCGCTTATCTAAAGGCCCATTATCCTGCCGAGTTTATGGCTGGCAACATGAGCCGATGCCTTAACGACATCGGCAAGATCACGAAGCTCATGAGCGAGTGTAAGAACATGGGCATAAAATGTCTTGGTCCTGACGTGAACGAGAGTTGGCAGAAGTTTAGTGCCAACAAGAAGGGTGAGGTGCGCTTCGGACTCGCTGCCATCAAGGGCATGGGCGACGCTGCGGCACAGGCCATCATCAACGAGCGAGAGAAGAACGGCCCTTACAAGACCATCTTCGAGTTTGCCCAGCGTGTCAACCTGTCAGCCGTCAACCGTAAGGCGTTTGAGAGCTTGGCGCTCAGCGGCGGTTTCGACAACTTCGGCATAAAGCGCGAGCAATATTTTGGTGTCAACAGCAAGGGCGACGTGTTCCTCGACACGCTGATACGCTACGGACAGCTCTACCAGGCAGAGCAGGCGGAGGCACGCAATTCGCTCTTCGGCGATCTCGATTCTGTCATCGTGTCCACGCCGCCTGTGCCTCAGGCTGAAGGGTGGAGCGCCATAGAGCGTCTGAACAAGGAGCGTGACCTCGTGGGCATCTACATCTCGGGACATCCGCTCGACGATTACCGCATTGTGCTCGCCAATCTCTGCAACACCCATTGCAAGGAGCTGGGCGACAAGCAGGAGCTGTTCAAGAAAGGTGGCCGTGTGACCGTGGGTGGCGTTGTGACAGGCGTGCGTAGCGGCTTCTCAAAGAACGGCAACGCTTATGGCATTGTAACCATTGAAGATTATGAAGGCCCTGGTGAGCTCGCTATCTTTGGCGATGACTGGGGTAAGGTTAACAGCAAGTTCTTGATTGGAAGCTCGGTCTTTGTTGAGATATTGCTGTCGCAGAGATATCAGGGCAGCAGCTACATCGACTTTGTCGTAGACAAGGTGTCGTATCTTAATGATGTGAAGGAGAAAAACCTGCGTAGCATAACGATAAACATCGACCCTACAGCGCTGTCGGAGGTCACTGTAGAGAACCTGACGACGCTTATAAACGAAAACCCCGGCAACACCGAACTGCTCTTTAGAGTGAAGCAGCCCGACGGTCGCGGCTATATGGGCTTGCATGCCAAGACCAAGGGCGTGAACATCGTCAATGACCTCGTGATGCTTCTTGAGGAGGAGGAGGCGCTGAGCTATGTCATCAATGAGTAGGTGGCAGAGCGTAGGGCGGCAGAGGTCTGCCAATATGCCACGCTTTCGTTTGTGGTATGACATTTGCTCGTAGATGAATGAAAGTTATCTTATGCAAGCGTTACCGCCTTCGGCAATGACTCTTGCTTGAGATAATTGTCGTTTGAAAATTTGTTAATAATGCACTTGCAAAAGTTTAGTCAAAAAAACAATAAAAATAAGAAAAAATGGAAGTAACAATTACAGCAGAGAACTTTGAGAGTTTGAAAAATGGTGAGTTGCCCTTGGTCGTTGACTTCTGGGCTACATGGTGTGGTCCCTGCCGTGCGTTGGGTCCTGTATTGTCAGAACTTGCAAAAGAGTATGACGGCAAGATCGTTGTAGGCAAGTGTGACGTTGAGGAGAATGACGACTTAGCCGCTGCCTATGGCGTGATGTCTGTGCCCACACTGCTGTTCTTCAAGAACGGTGAGCCGGTAGAGAAGAAGGTGGGTGCCATGCCTAAAAACAAGCTGAAGGAACTGTTCGAGAGCTTGCTTTAAGAAGCTTTTGAAAAGACTTTTGAGCTGCAAAGCAGCAAAAAATAGAGACAAGAGCTGTAAAGCAGCAAAAAGATAGAGACAATAAAGACAATTTCTTGACTACATGTTTTGGCCCAAGAAATTGTCTCTATTGTCTTTAAACCCTTCCGTCTTTAAGCCTTTTGTCTTAAAGCGTTCCGTCTTAAAGCCTTCTGTCTTTAAGCTTTCCGTCTTTAAGCCTTTTGTCTTAAAGCTCTGTTGTCTTTTAAAACTCGATAAGTCGCGAGCCGTCGGGTTGTTCGCTGATGCTCACCTTGACGGCATCCTCGGGCAGCAGTTGCTCGATGAGCTCAGGCCATTCTATGAGGCACAGTCCGCCGTTATAGAAATAGTCTTCGTAGCCCATGTCATAAACCTCTTCGAGCTTCTTTATGCGATAGAAGTCGAAGTGGTAGATGGGGTCGCCCTGGCCATCGGTATATTCGTTAACGATGGCAAAAGTGGGCGATGTGATGACATCCTCAACGCCCAGTTCGGTGCACAGAGCCTTGATGAATGTTGTCTTGCCGGCGCCCATCTTTCCGTAGAAAGCAAACACTCTACTGTCGCCCATTGCGGCAACAAATTGTTTTGCGGCATCACGAATGGTGTCTAATGATTCAATTTTTATTTCCATAGTCTTTATTTACCCTTTTCCTTTAAAACGGGATATTTCATTTTTCATTTTTCACTTTTCCCTTTTCCCTTATAACGGCGTCAGCCTTTTTTTACCTTTTTACTTTTTTACCTTTTTACCTTTAAAAAGGCTCCCTTTTCCCTTAGGTGTCAGCGTTATGAGCGGTATGAGCATCTCTTCCATTGAGATGCCTCCATGCTGGAAAGTGTCTTTATAATAAGACACATAATAGTTATAGTTGTTGGGGTATGCGAAGAAATCTTCGCCCGTAGCAAACACATAACTGGTGCTGAGGTTTGGCGAGGGAAGCTGTGCCTTGCGCGGCTCTTTTATGACGTAGACGTCGCGCGACGAGTAGTTGAGGTTCTTGCCGAGCTTGTAGCGCAGGTTCGTGTTCGTGTTGCGGTCGCCCACAATCTTCACAGGCTTAGAGCAGCGTATGCTGCCGTGGTCGGTGGTTATGATCACGCGACAATCGTGGTTGGCTAGCGTGCGCAACAGGTCTGCCATCACCGAGTGGCGGAACCAGCTGAGCGTCAGACTGCGGTATGCCGACTCGTTGTTTGCCAGCTCACGCACCATCTTCGACTCTGTTCGTGCGTGCGACAGCATGTCTATGAAGTTGACGACGATGACGTTAAGGTCGTTCTTCAACATGTCGTTGAAATGTTCGAGCATCTTCTCGCCAGCCGTAGAGTCGTTGATCTTGTGATAGCTGAACGTGTCGTGGCGTCGGAACCGTTCTATCTGCGTCTTCACCAGCGGCTCCTCGTTAAGGTTCTTGCCCTCCTCCTCGTCCTCATCGACCCACAGGTCAGGAAACATCTCTGCTATCTTGTTGGGCATCAGTCCGCTGAAGATAGCGTTGCGTGCATATTGTGTGGCGGTGGGCAGGATGCTGGTGTAGATGTCGTCGTCGATGTCGAAGAGCGGTGCTATCTCAGACGACACCATGCGCCACTGGTCATATCTGAAATTGTCGACCACGATGAGGAAAACCTTATGTCCCTCGTTGAGCAACGGAAACACCTTCTTCTTAAAGATGTCTGTGCTCATGAGCGGACGGTCTGCGGGTGCTGGCGTGTCTACCCAGTTGAGATAGTTCTTGCGTATATATTTGGCGAAGGCGTTGTTGGCCTCCTCCTTCTGCATCTGCAGCATCTCCGTCATCGGACTGTCTGTTCCGCTCAGCTCCATCTCCCAGTGAACGATCCGTCGGTAGGTGTCTTTCCAGTCGTCTATGGTGCGGCACGAGTCGATCTGTGCCGCTATGTCTTGGAAGTTTTGCTGATAACCAGTCTGCGTCACCTCGCTCACGATCTGTCGTTGGTGAATGTTCTTCTTCAGCGAGAGCAGAATCTGCACGGGGTTAACAGGCTTGATGAGGTAGTCGGCAATCTTTGAACCGATGGCCTGGTCCATGATGTTTTCCTCCTCGCTCTTTGTCACCATCACGATGGGCGTGGCCGGCTGAATCTCCTTTATCTTCTGAAGCGTCTCCAACCCCGTAAGACCCGGCATCATCTCGTCGAGCAAGATGAGGTCGTAGGTGGTGTTGGCACACTTGTCAATGGCGTCGGTGCCGTTGCTCACGGTGTCCACCTCATAGCCTTTTTTCTGTAGGAAGATGATGTGGGCTTTCAGCAGCTCAATCTCGTCATCTACCCAAAGTAACAATCCGTTGCTCATATTGCTTTTTATGATGTTCTTGTTTGTTAAAAACCGTCGAGGTCGTAATATTCGTCCTCAAGGTCTATCTTGTTCTCTTTGTTCTTGTCCTGTTTGTTTGACGTTGGGGTGTCGTCAAAATAGATATCGTCCTCACGCGGCTTGGTCTCAACAGGCTTAGACTGCTGAGGCAGCTGCTGAACTTGCTGCTGAGGCTGCTGTTGAGGCTTGGCATGCTGCTGACTCTTTGTCTTTTCCTCAGCTTTTGGCCGCTCTTGAACCTTCGGCAGCTCTTGGGCTTTAGGCTCCTCCAATGTTACGATGGTCTCGCCTCTGTTCTCCACAGGCTCCTCCTTCTTCGGTTCTTCCATCGGAATGACGGTAGCACCGTTCTCCACAGGCTCCTCCTTCTTCGGCTCCTCCATCGGAATGACGGTAGCACCGTTCTCCACAGGCTCCTCCTTCTTCGGCTCTTCCATCGGAATGACGGTAGCGCCGTTCTCCACAGGCTCCTCCTTCTTCGGTTCCTCCATCGGTATGACGGTAGCTCCGTTCTCCACAGGTGCCGCGTTCGTCGGCTCGTCAAACGGTATGATTGTTGAGCCGTTGTTGTCTATCGGCTGTTCCTCGTCGTTGCTTGGAGACTTGCTCGGCACATCGTCAGGATTGAGAATCTCTACATCCTCGAACAGAGGTGTGGCTGCCGTCTTCAGCGGTGCGAAATGTTTGTCGTAGAAGCGGTCGTAATCGTCGAAGCTAAACTGTCGTCCGAGCAATGGCAGGTTCTCCTCGCTCACGATGATGCAGCGGCCCTTGCGAGCCTGTTGCATGACAGCCTTCTGAGCGTACAGGTTGCGGGCATATTGTAACGCCTCGTCATAGTTGCGGAATCCGCTCACCGTCATGCGTTGCAATGCGCCGTCGCCCTCTGTGCTGATGTCGAAGTTGCGCACAAGATAACTGGTGAAGTTGTAACGCGCCATCTCAAACAGCAGGCGGTTGGCGTCGAGCGAGTCGGGCTGGAAGGCGATCATAAACACGAAGTTGGTGTTGCGCTCTGTTGACAGCTGTCGTGTTGCTGTCGTGTCGTTGTCGTTGAGCGTCATGGTGCGGCGCTCCCACACGTTGCCGATGTCAAACTGTCCTCCGTGCAGCTGTCGGCCTTCGCCCACACCGCGCACAATCATGCCTGCCATCTCTGCCAGGCCGCTCTGCGGATATTTCTCCAGCATCTTCTTCAGGTCTGCCACGCACGAGTCGGCACGGCCCTCGTTGAGCTTTGTCAGAGCGCCGATGAACATGAACTTGTCGCGGTTGGCACCTAAGGGGAACCGTTGTGCCGACATCGTGGCGTTGGTGCTCACCACGTCATATTTTGCTGCCTTGAAGGCATCGTAGGTAGTGGCGTAGAGCGAGTCTTCAAGATGAACACCGAGTGCAGCGTTCTCCTTGAAGAACGGGTCGGTGACGAGCGTTGTCCACTCGTTGTCGGGATATTTGTCTTTCAGCAAGTTTACATACTGCTGCGCTGTTGCCGTGTCGCCCTTGCGCGAGTAGAGCAGGAACAGATGGTAGAAGGCATCTGCCATGTTGTTGTAGTCGGGATATTGTGTTTCCAGACGACGCAGCGCTTTCTCGCTGAGCGGCAGGTTGTCGAGTTTGTCCTTGAAGATCACGCCCGCGTTGAACAGTCCGTCCATGATTGTCTGGTTGCTTGCTTCTATCTGCTCTTCGGTGAAAGGAATCTGCGCAAGATAATATTCGCGTTTGTGCGGGTCGTTCTGTGCGCTGTCCTTGACCTGTTCTAGCGAGTCGGCAAGAGCCTCTGCCCGGGCAATAGAGTCGGCTTGCTGCTCTGTGAGCTGCGGTTGCGTGTCAGGGCTGCCAATGGCCACCACCGTCTTGTTTATGCGTTGCCAGTTGTCGACGTTTTCACGTTTTCCCCACCGTTTCTGGAAGTCTTGCTTTCCTTGGTTCACGGTCATCTGGTTATAGAAATACCACAGCCCCTTGCCTTGTTGCGAAGCGTTGTTCTGCTGCGTGTTGTTCTTGCGGTGGGCGTTGTTGTTGCCTGTGCCGCCGTTCTGTGCTATTGTCTCCTCCGCGTTCTTTTCAGCCTGTTTGCGTTGCTCCTCTTTCTCCTTCTTTTTCAGAGCTTCAATGACGCGGTCTATCGCCTCGTTGCGCGTCTTCTCGTCGGCTTTGGCAAGCCATTGCAGCGAGTCTTGCAGATGCACGGCATCGGTGTAAGGCACCAGCTCGTCGAGCACCTTTGAGCGCTGCGATAGCTGTTCATAGTCGGGGCGTTCCTTGTCGAGCAGACCAATGGCTTCGCCGTAGCAGCGTTGTGCGTCGCTGTATTTTTCTTTCGCCCAATAGATGTCGCCGAGCTTCAGCAGGAGCACGCCCTTCTCTATGCCGGCGCGTGTTGCCTTGCTGTTGCCCTTCTCGTAGGCATCGATGGCTTTTGCGGTGTCGCGTTGTGCGAGGTATATGTTGCCAATGGCATAATAGACCTGATCGAGATATTCCTTGTTTTTGTCTGATGCCGCCATGCGCTTAAGGCACGAGACCATCTTCTTTGCCTGGCCACCGGTCGAGAGCACCTCGGTGAGGGCTATGCGTGCGTTAAACTCCACCTCGTAGGGCGGGCTGAGGCGTATGACGTGCTTGAACGCCTTGCTCGCGTTCTGCTTGTTGCCGAGAGCAGCCTCCAGCTGTCCTAACAGATACCACTCGCGTGCCTTCTGCTTGCGTCGCATCTCGTGCTTGATGACACGTCGCAGGTAAGGTATGGCTTTGGCATAGTCGGCGGTGTGTATGTAATAGTCGGCGTAGGTGTAGTCCCACTCCTTCTGTGCGCGCCAGTGAATGGAATCGCGCTTCATGTTGCGTATCACGTCTTCAGCATCATAGAGCCATCCCTCCTCTATGTAACATTTTGCCAACCAGGCGCGTGCACGTCCGTAGATGGCGGGTTGCGTGTGATACAGGCGGCTCATGTAAGAGAAGGTTGAGGCTGCCTCGTCGAAGGCACCCTTATGAAACTGTGACCGTCCCATGAGCATCCATGCCTTCCACAGGAACGGGTTATACTCCTTGCGTTGCAACCACTCAAGGTCGCGCTCCGTCTTCTTGCGCTTCTTTGTCCATTCGGGTCTGCGCTTGATGCTGTGCAGCTTAATGGCTTTCTGACATTTCTCTATGGCGCGGTCAAAGTTGGCTTTGCCCGTCTCGCGCGTGCCTTTGTTGCTTACGGTGTAGAGCGGAATAAGTTCGGTGAAATTGTCTTTGTTGCCGTTCTCCTTCTCCAGCGAGCCGTCAATGTAGGCGAGTGTTCCGTTATAATAAGTGTTGTAACGGGCGTTGAAGGAGTGCCACCAACGTGTCTTTGCTGTGTTTTTCTGCGTGGAGCATCCCATTGCCGCCGTCAGCACGACAGCGGCAACAACAGAAAGGAGGGCTATATGTAGATGATGAAGCTTTCTCACATCTATTTAAACTTAAAAACCACCGCTTTTATTGTTCTGAGCAGTGCATAAATGATGATGCTGGCAAAAATTATCGATGCTCCCGACGGCACGTTGAACCAATAGGATATGAAAAGGCCGGCGAGGCAGTCGACCCATCCAATGGCGATGCTGAGGAAGATGATGCGTCGGAAACTGTAGGTAAACAGGTTGGCGGTCATCTGCGGAACGGTGAGCAGACTGATGGCCAGCACAATGCCCACGAGGCGCAGCGTGGAGACGATGGTCACGGCGATGAGCCCCATCATGACATATTCGACCGTGTCGACAGGCAGACGTTGTGAGCGTGCGAAGGTGGGGTCGAAGGCTATGCTCACGATGGTAGAATAGAGCAGGGTGAAGACCGCCGCCACAACCGTTGTGACCACGGTGAGCAACACGAGGTCGGGCGTGCCCACGGTGAGGATGCTGCCAAAGAGGAACGACGGCAGGTCGGGCATGAACCCTGGTGTGAGGAAGCTGCACAAGATGCCTATACTCATGCCGAAGGTCCAGAAGAGAGCTATGGCAGAGTCTTCGCGCACCTTCACATGATGCGACATCCACTGCACGCCAAAGGCGCTGAGCACAGCATAGACCATGGCAGAGAAGATGGGGTTGATGCCAAAGAACACGCCAAGGCCGATGCCTCCGAACGAGGCATGCGTTATGCCGCCACTTATAAACACCAGTCGGCGGCTCACAATGTAGGTGCCTATAATGCCGCACACGATGCTTGCAAGCAGCGACCCTATAAGGGCGTTTTGGAAAAACGAATATTCTAATATGCTCATTGGCTCATCTTCTCATTTTCTTGTCATCTCGAAACCTCGAAACCTCGTCAACTGACAAACGCATACACCTCGTCCTTAAGCTGGTCCGGCAGGTTTATGCCTCTGAGGTGCAAACTGCGGCACCATCCCGCCACCTCTTCCTCGCGCATGGTGTAGAGCACATCGGCAAACTGCTCCACCTCCTCGTCACTATATTGGTCGGCAGGTCGTCCGATGAAGGTGTCGAGCTCCTCGTCGTCATAATATTCTATCGGCTTTGTCGCAGCCTCCATCATACATTCCTGCTCACATTTCTGGTTCTCGCCGTTACAGGTTGAGCATGTGGCTTTCTCCACAATGGTGTCATCGCCGTGTTTTGAGCACAAGGCAATAATGGCTGCCACGATGCCGAGAGCCACGAGCAGAAGGATAAGGATGTACATCTTTGTTCTTTTTTATCAAACTTCCGCAAAAGAATAATCTTTTTTCTTGCGCAAAGCACATTATGTAAACATTATTTTTTTGCGCGAAGCGCGTATTGATGATAATTAATGGACCATTAATGGAAATTAATGTTTAACAAAAAAAACGAGCGCCAAGCGCGATGTAATTATTGTTATGTCCAAGAAAGTTCAATGTTTTTTTTATGTTGCTTTGTTCTCTTCAGTTGTTGATCTCGCGAATCTCGAAGCCCGCCTGTTTAAGATCCTCCCAGAAGTGAGGATACGATTTTGAAACCACCTCAGGGTTGTTGATCTTCAGTCCAGGATACTTTATGGCTGCGGGCGCGAAGGCCATGGCCATGCGGTGATCCTCGTAGGTGTCGATGGGCTCGAAGGTCGGCTCACAGCGGGCACCGTCCCAGATGAGCGTGTCGTCGTTCTCGTCGCGAAGGACGTAGCCAAGCTTGCGAAGCTCACGCTTGAGCGCCTCTATGCGGTCGGTCTCCTTGATCTTCAGGCTTGCCAACCCCGTAAACTTAAACGGTATCTCAAGCACGGCGCAAGCCACCACAATGGTTTGTGCGAGGTCGGGCGAACTGATAAAGTCGTAGTCGAGGCGTGGCAGGTGGCACGGCAACTTCTGCTGTATGCGCACCGTGGTGGGCACATCATCGTTCTTGTCGTGGAATGTCGACTTTATGCCCATGAGCGAGAAGATGTAACGCACCACAGAGTCGCCTTGCTTTGAGCCATCCATCAGTCCGTCAAGGTTGAAGCACGACTCGCTGTCGCCGCACAATGCCAGCATCTCATACCAATAGCTGGCGGCACTCCAGTCGCTCTCGATGAAATAGTCGTGTTGGCGATAGGGCGTGGGCTTCACCGTCACGGTGTCTATGTCGCTCCATTCGGCTTCTGCGCCAAACTCGCGCATCATCCACAGCGTGAGGTCAATGTATGGTCTTGAGGCGATGTTGCCTGTCATCTTCAGCTCCAGTCCGTTCTTCAGCGCGGGACCGATCATCAGCAGGGCAGAGATATATTGCGAGCTCACGCTTCCTGTGATCTCAAGATGTCCGCCCTCCAGGGCCTTGCCCTTGATGCGTAGTGGAGGGTAGCCCTCCTCGCCTTCATAGCTTATGTCGGCGCCGAGGTATCGCAGCGCGTCTACAAGGATGGCTATTGGCCGGTGCTTCATGCGTTCTGTTCCTGTTATGACATGCTCCTCGCCTTCTGCCACGCTGAGATAGGCTGTGAGGAAGCGCATGGCTGTTCCTGCCGCCTTGATGTCGATGGTGTCGGGCATGTCGCGCAGGGCGTTAACCATCACCTCCGTGTCGTCACAGTCGGACAGGTGACGGGGCATGATGTTACCGTAAGACAGGGCGTGTATGACCAGCGCTCTGTTACTTATACTTTTTGAAGCCGGCAACGTTATTGTTGCGTCAAACTTCTTTGGTGCTGTTATTTCGTATCGCATTTTTTTCCTATATAATGCAAAGGTAGTGCAAAAAATCCGATTACGCGAAGCCATTGCCCATTTATTTGCATTCGTTAGCATGAGTGTTTCTTTCGTTTTGAATACTTAACTAAACCTGTTTAATTATTTCTCTTCGTTTTTGTGTCATGTCTTCTTTCTTGTCATGCCCCTTATATATTATTAAGGTGAAGGCGCGCAAAGGTCGATAAAAACAGACGTCAAGGCATGAAATTAAGGAAAAACGCAAGTTTTTTTGCAAAAAGTTTCGTTTTTGTTTGGTCAATTCAGAATAAGTAGCTAACTTTGCACTCGCTTTTAAGAAGTACGGGATGTAGCGCAGTTGGTTAGCGCACGCGTCTGGGGGGCGTGAGGTCGCAAGTTCGAGTCTTGTCATCCCGACCTACAAAGGGTTAGAATGTTGGTAACAACGTTTTAACCCTTTGTGCTTATATATACTTTTTGAAACATCTACAACAGCTCTTTTGAACAACTGGCGTTTCTTCTGAAGCACCCAACGTTTCTTCTGAAGCACCCAACGTTTCTTTTGAAGCACCCAACGTTTCTTTTGAAGCACCCGACGTTTCTTCTGAAGCACCCGACGTTTCTTCAGAAACCGTTACATGTCTCTCGAAAAAGAAAAATATGAACATCAAAACATTAGGCAACAAGATTAAGGGAAACCCGTCGGTGGCGGGAGGAACCGTGTTCTCCATTCTTATAATAATAGGTATAGGCCATTTCCTGAACGACATGATCCAGTCGGTTGTGCCGTCCATCTATCCCATACTGAAAGACAAGTTTGGGTTCTCCTTCGCACAGATAGGCATCATCACCTTTGTCTTCCAGATCTCGTCGTCGATCTTGCAACCGCTCACGGGCCTCTATGCCGACCGTCATCCGCGCCCTTACTCGCTGTCTGTGGGCATGTGCTTCACGCTGGTCGGTCTGCTCCTTCTTGCTGTCGCCTCAAGCTATGCCCTCATCCTTCTGTCTGTCGCTGTGATAGGCATAGGCTCCTCTGTGTTCCATCCTGAGGCGTCGCGTGTGGCGCAGATGGCATCGGGCGGCAGGAAGAGTCTTGCCCAAAGCATCTTCCAGGTGGGTGGCAACGGTGGCTCCGCCCTCGGTCCTCTGCTCGCTGCTGCCATAGTGTTGCCCTTCGGTCAGGGTGCCATCTCGTGGTTTGCCCTTGCTGCCATCCTCGCCGCCGTTCTCTTGCTGCGTGTGGGCTACTGGTACAGCGCCCGTCTGGCCTACCAGATGCGTAACAACATACCTGCTCCACAGCCCAACACGTCGATCTCGCGCCGCCGCAAATACTGGGCGCTTCTCATCCTGGTGCTCCTTATCTTCTCCAAATATTTCTACACGGCGTGCATGACGAGCTATTTCACCTTCTTCCTCATCGACAAGTTTCATGTCTCGGTGGCCACCTCGCAGCTCTGCCTCTTCGCTTTCCTCGCTGCCTTTGCTATAGGTGTTGTGGCAGGAGGAATGTTTGGCGACCGCTTCGGGCGCAAATATGTTATCTGGGTGAGCATCGTCGGCGCTGCCCCCTTCGCCTTGGCCATGCCTTATGTGGGGTTTGCAGCCACCGTGGTCTGCGCGTTCCTCGCCAGCCTTATCATCTCCTCGGCGTTCTCGTCAATCGTTGTCTATGCCACAGACCTGTTGCCCGACAAGGTGGGACTGGTGTGCGGCGTGTTCTTCGGACTGATGTTTGGTCTTGGTGGCCTCGGTTCAGCCTTCTTTGGATGGCTTGCCGACCGCACCAGTGTGCAGTTCATTTTCGAGGTTAGCGCCTTTTTGCCGCTTTTTGGCATGATAGCCGCTTTCTTGCCGAACATGCAGAAAAGAAAATAGGGAAAAAGGTTCCTTTTTGATAAGAATGGCCGCAATGTGCTTTCAGTTTGAGAAAAACTGACACGTTGCGGCTTTTTTCTTGCTTTTAAATATTGTTTTTAATTTCGTTTTGGTTCATAAAACGGACATTATGTAAGCAATGACGCTGTTTTCTGTATGTTGTTAGAAAAGGGTGTTTACAAAGTGTAAGTAAAACGGGGCGGTTTTGTAAAACTTTAAATCGTAAGCAATCTTGTAAATTACAATCAAAAAAAGCATGAAAAATATGTGTAAAATAGTGTTAACGGATGATACAACTTACGAATTAATACATTATCTTTGCAGTAGAAAAAAAGAAAAAATAAAAACAATAAACCTACATATTTAAAAACACTACAGCTATGAAGAAGATATTACTTGTTGCCATTATGGCAATGTTGACAGTTGCATCTTATGCACACAAACGTGTCTTGAACGCCGTTCCGGTTTCTAACGACACCATCTATTATAACGTTGACAACATCCGTGTCTACGACAAGAGCGATGCCGCTTACGGCCGTCTGCTTCTCACCGCCGGAAAGGGCGTTGAAAAGCGCGACATCTTCCGCGACTTCTATCCCAACGGCACTCTCAAAGCTGAGGGTGGTTACAGCTTCATTGATCTCTCCAACGACAACAACACACAGCTCGATGGCGAGGTTACAGCTTTCTATCCCAACGGCAAGGAGAAATGGCAGGGCAAGTTTGTGAACGGCAAGGCCAACGGCTATTTCACCGTGATGATGCGTGACGGAAGCATCGCAACCGCTCAGTTTGTCAACGGCAAGTCGAAGCTCGACTATTTCGTTGTGACTGCTGCCGACGGCACCATTTCAAAGCGTGACGTTAAGGACCTTAAGCATCTGTTGAAGAAATAATTCTACGGATACTACGGTTAAGTGACAATAAAAAAAGAAAACGAATAAGTAACGTTGTTCTATCGTTTCACCGTGAGGTGTGACATGAATAGTTTTAACATATAAGCAAAAGTTTTTTAGATCTCTCTTTTAATAAATACTATACAGTAAGAATTGCTAAAGATTATGAATTTATAACAAAGGGCGCGCTTCGTGAGAAGCACGCCCTTTTTGCTGTTCTTAATGTTTGGCTCACATGATGGTTGCTGACAGCCAACGGTTATGGCTTCATTTCCAGGTGGCGCTTTGCCCACTCCTCACGCAGGGCGTACAGGTAGAAGCTACGCTCCTGTGTCCACCCTTTGCTTCGGCTCTCTTTCTCCATTGTCTGACGCAGCTCCTCGTCACTGCTCTTTGCGAACATTACAGCATAGTGGGCCATGCGCTTCTTGGCATAGTCGGTGAGGTTTCCTCCAGACAGCTTGTCTTGGTAACCTCCAAATTGTTTGTCTCGATTCATAAAGATAAATATTTTAAGCATTAATAAAAAAACTGTCGCTTACACATCGTTTTACCACCGTGGTTATCTTTATTGTCAAACTCGGTTGGTGTGCCACAACATTTGGGCAACTCTTGATGTTTCGTTGGCAAAAGTATTAAGAAAAATCCGAACCTGCAAATTTTTGAGTTGTTTTTTTCACCAGATAGTCGTCTCATTAATGCTTCATTGTCATCGTACCTCGACCGAGGTACATGCGTATCCCGACCGAAAGACATGTGTACCCCGACCGAGGTACACACGTATCTCGGTCGGGGTACGATGACTTAAATATGTGAAAAGAGGTTCGTTGTCGTGTGTTTTTTGTCTTCCTTTATCTACGCAGCGTTGCCGTTTTCAGCCTCCAGCAGCTCGGTGAACTCGCGGTGGAAGGTAGAGAAGAAATGTTGTATCTCGCGGCGGGCATCCTCGTCGAGCTTCCAGATGTTCTCCGTTCCTGCGCGGTGAGCGATGATGTGGCGGGCGCAGCGTGCAATCTTGCGCTTGTTGTTGCGTGCCTGTAGCTGGTCACCCTGAATGGGCTTCTGCATGATGTAAGAGAAGGCGGCGAGACGTTTCATAAACTGCTCATAGCGGTTGAAGAGCAGCGCCTGACGCATCATCTTCTCCGGATCGGCATCGAGACCCTCCATGTCGAGCAGCCCCTCCATGTGCTCGTGGCTCCAGTCGGCCTCGTCAAGCCAGAACCACTGGAACGCCATCTTCTGCTCCAGGCTCATGAGCGTCTGTGCCAGCGCGTCCTCATCCACGTTGTCGGTGGCGGTATATTTCTCAAAGGCGAAGCGTGCCAGCGCCACAGCGTTACACTCGAGCTCGTTGGCTTCTTCCACCTCCTCGCCCGTGAGCGTCACGCGCCAACGGCTGTTCTTGTTCTTTATGAGGAGCGAGTGGGCACCCATCATGAGCTGTGAGAGCTTGCCACGGTCAGGAATCTGTGACACCTCAGTAAGGCGGTCGCGCATGTCGCGCACAGCCATGGTGCCGTCATCGCGCAGCACACACAGATACTTCAGCTTGTCGTCGTCGAGCGACAAGGCAAAGCGGTCGTTGCCGTCGTTGCCCACGAAGGTGTAGCTGTAGAGGTCTATGGTGTCGGGTGTGACGCTGATGTCGCCAGACACCGCGTTCTCGTCGGCATCAATCAGCGAGAAGCCGACGTATGGCAAGACGAGGCGAAGGCTGAACGGTTTGCCCTCGTCGGGTATGAGGTTACACAACAGGCCGTCGTCGCCAAAGTCGGACTTCTTCAGCACAAAACCCTCGTCGGTGAGCTCGCCCTTGTCGATCTTCACCTCGCCGTCGGGCCAGTAGATGTCGAACACAATGACGTTGTCGTCTTCGCGCACCACGCTGATGAAGCTCGACGGTTCCATGCCGAGGTTCACCATGCTTACAGGCTCCACCTCTTCGTTGCCGTCGCCGAGCACCTCTGCCATGATGTTGCCGAGCATGGGGTCGTCTTCCCACTCGTCGTCAGAGGCTTCTTGTGCCTTGAAGACCACGAATGTCAGGCGTGCGGGTTTGCGCTCGCCGCCCTCACGGCACAGGTAGAAACTTGTCTCTTTGGGTACAAACACTGGGGTTGAGAGATATGGGCTGATGCAGAGAGAAGAATATTCTACCTCTGTCCAAGCAGCAGCTGTGTGTGATGGTTTGTTTGCCATGATTTATTGTCTATTCAAATGTTTTGTTATTCAAAAAATGTTATCCTCGTTCTTTATGAAAACCCATTTTTTATTGTTGAAATGAGAAAAAGTGGTGCAAAGTTACTACAAAATTAAGAGAAGAGCAAAATTTTTACTAATTTTGCAGCGCAAAAAAAGGTTCTTACGTTAAATGCGTGGATATGCGCCCCGAAGGGGCATAAGCCCATAGCCCAGGGTATCGCACTGGGTGGCCATATGGCTTAACGGACGAACCCCAAGAAAGAACCCTTTATAACAAAACGGCTCTTCAAGATAAAACAGGACAAAAAGACAACAGGATAAATTTTTTTTATATATGGAACATTTGCCAAACGACCCCATGATGCTGTTCTCGGCTGTGAACATGCTTCTTCGTGACGATTACAGCTCTCTCGACGCTTTGTGTGACGACATGAACGTCAACCGTAAGGACATTGAAAACAAGCTTGCTGCTGCAGGCTTCGAATATAATGAGAAGCAAAACAAGTTTTGGTAACTTTTTTTGCAAAGATTGATATTTACATTGCGCTTCGCGCTCGTTGCTTTTTAAACATTAATTTCCATTAATTGAACATTAATGATCATTAATATTTCACGCTACGCGCGTGTAAATTTAAAATTAATGTAACATCAATTTTTCCGCGCTACGCGCGTATTGATGATAATTAATGGGTCATTAATGACAATTAATGTTTATAAAATGCGCGAAGCGCAAAAACATTGTTTTTTATAAGTACAGTTAGCTGTTATTTAAGCTTGTAACTATCTAAAGGTGCTATGAAAAAAACAAAAAAAAATCGCCCTCAAACGAGAGCGATTTTTTTTATTCTCTAAAGGTTGAATTTCCTTTTCTTGTGTGCTTAGATTAGCCGCCTGCCTAAGCAGGCACTTATTTTCTATTTCTTGACAACCTTCACAGCACCCTTCTTTGTCTTAAAGATGAACACACCGCGTTGTGAAGCCTTGTTCACGGCGCGGCCGCTGAGGTCGTAGACCTGTGTCGGCGTGGTGTCAATGTTGTTGTCGGCATCGATGTTGCTGATGCCCGTCAGCTTGCCAGCTGCGTTTGACGGACACGACTCGCCGCGTGAGTAGACGGCTGTCACCGTGTAGGTGTGCTCCTCGGCTGTGGCGCTGGCATCGTTGTAAGAGGTTGTGGCGGCATCGGTCGTGGTGAGCAGCTTACCGTCGCGATAGATTTTGTAACCCTTCAGGGTGCCGTCGCCTGTGGTGTAGGCAATGTCGTCGACGCCCATCATGAACTCGTCGCTCGAACTGTAGCGCACGGCAAAATATTTGGTGCCTTCGGGCAGGACGTAGGTGTATTGCTTCCAACTGTCTTTTACGGTGCCTGTGAGGTCGCTCTTGAGAACGGTGAAATCGTCGGTGTCGTCGGTGCGGCTTGACACGAGGATGTCAAAGTTCTCCTGCATCTGTGACGGACTCATGGCCCACAGCGAGACGGTCTGCTGCTCACCTGTGAGCAGGGGAGAGATGAGCCAGTCGTCGTTGCTCGTTGCTGTTGTGGCAATGTCCACGGCACAGGCGGCTATGACATACTGCTTGCCGCCATGAGGGGTGAACTGTCCGTCGGCATAATATTCCTCAAGGTTTGGAGTGGTGAGCGTCGGGTCAAAGACCATCCATGCAAACGCCTCCTCTTGCACGTTTCCGGGATAGGTGGCCACGGTGTGAAGGTCGCCGTCGTGGAGCGGTATGCCCTGTGTCCAGCTCTGGTCGCCGTCTATCAGCTGCCAGGGACCGATGTTGTCTGTCCTTGTGTCGAAGGGAGCATAGGTCTCAAAGCCTTCAACCACGTTCTCGCTCTTGCTGTCGGGAGCGGTCCAAAGGAGCTGCGCTCCCTGTGTGGTGTTCTGTGCCTTCAGGTCGGTGGGGCGGGCGAGCACAGGCTCCGCGAGACTGACGGTCACGGGTGCCGACACGTTGTTGGCTGGGTTCTCGTCGCCTTCAATCAACACCTTGGCTGTGAGCGTAACCTGTTTCTTGTCTGTCGGTGCCTTATATGATATTGTTGCTTTGCGCGACTTCATCGACTTGAGCATGGGCTGCTCCACGCTCTCCACCACCTCGCCGTCTTCCAACAGCTCTACGGTGTAACGCGACACCTTCTGCTTTCCGAGGTTAGACACGTTCACGTTGACGTTGGTCTTCTCGCCACCCGTCATCTGGCTCACGGTGGTGAGCTTTGCCGAGAGGTCGAGGTTGTAGTCGCCATCGTTGATCAACACATTGTCTATATAGACGTCGCGGTTGGGCGATGAGGTGGCGCGGAACTTCACGAACACATATTTCTCGTCCTTGAACTGTGAGAGGTCAAGGGTCACGTTGGTGTAAACGCCAGGTGCCACGGTCTGGTCTACCAAGTAGGTCTCAAGCACCTGGTCTTTCTTGCCGGCAGGCTGCACCACCGCTTGCACGAAGGCAGGCATTGGTGAGAGAGAGAACGCATAAGCAAACTTGAGCGTGGGCTGTGTGGTGCCTTTCAGCGATATCTTGCCTGTGCACAGGTCTACGGTCTCGTTGTCGTCAAGCGGCGAGAAAACGGCAAAGGCATAGTCGTCGTCGGAGCCCGGCAAGGCACCGATCTCGTTGCGGTCAAAACTTGCAAACTTAAACTCAGACAACTCGTAGTCGCCTGCTGTGGTGCGCCACCAGAACTTCTCCGTGCGTCCGTAAGCAAAGCTCTCGGCAAACGGCAACTCGTAGGGCGTGCCTGTGATGACCTCTGGCAGCATGAGCTTGGAACCCTCGCCGGCAACACTGACGGCAGCCACGCGGAAGTCGGTCTCGTCTTGCTCGCCCTCAAACGTGTTGTCAATGTCATAGGAGGTGGCGCTCACGTTACGCGCCACGAGCTTGTTGTTGCCATAGCCCTGGTTTATGTAGATGTTATATTTCAGAGCCTCGGGGTTTATGTAATAGCCGTTGGCACCCTTGGTCGGCGCTGTCCACGACAGACGTATCTTGTCGCCCATGTCGGTGGTCTCGCCTCCCGTCGGGGCTGTGGGCACGTCTTCGCCAATAAAGACCTTGCGTTCTGTGCGCACGCCGTCGCCCGATGCGTTCACGGCAAACAGCGTGTAGGTGTGGAAACCGTTCGCCATCTCTGCGTCGGCATCGACATAGCTGAGCGCCTGTCCTGTCTGCGGGGCGTCGAAGGTCTTTATGAGCTTGCCGTCGCGCAGCAGACACACCTTCGTGAGCGAGGCAAGGACGTTGTCCTCAAGGTCGTGTGTGGGGGTGGTGAAGCTTACCGTTGCCTCCTTTGCTCCTTTGTCGGCGGCGGCCACCGTGAAGGTCTTCACGCTGTCTGGGGCCTGAAGAACGGGACCTTTTATTATAAAGATGTCGTCAAGACCCGTCGGGAAGCAGCCAAAGCTGCTTCGGTCGTTGAACGCGAAGCGATATTTGCCTGCCGTGTGGTTGCGCACATAAGCCTTGTTTTCAGTAAACGTGCTTGTGCGCTTTATGGTGGGATCGCTGATGATCGATTTATATGCGCTGTAGTTGTTGTCCTGACCCATGAGCACGTCAACCACGTTCTTATGGCCTTTTTCCACCCACTCGTCGTCATACTGTGCTCCGTAGCTGAACGTCTTGTAAGCCACGGTGTACAGGCGGTTGGCTTCAAGCTCCACCTCGGGCGTTATGAGCCAGTCGTTGGCATCGATGCCAACGTTGCTGTTGATGTCGACGTTGTTGTTGATGACGTTATAGGCATAATAGTTGCCGCCATTGACCTCTTCGTTCCATGTGCCTTTGCCCCCGTCCATGTTCTCCACCGTCATGGTGTTGATGCTTCCTCGCGGGTCGAAGGTCTGTTTGTAGATGGTGTCGGTCTTCTCTGCCTGTTGCGCCTGTATGGCTAAAGGCGATGTTGCGGCGATGAGGCCGAACGCCAGCTGCTTGTAAAAATTTCTCATAAGCATGTTTCTTTTTTTAGCTTCACTTACATGTTTTTTTAAGCTTCTTGTTTTTGCAAAATTAATAAACATTTTGAAAACCGTATGCTTTTGGCCGCTTTTTCTTTCATTTGGTAACTAAAAAGGTTGTCTTAATGGCTTTTTGTGACAAGAAAAAACGGGATGCGACACGAAATGAGACAACAAATAGCGTGAAAATCACATCAATCAAATTATTTTTATGGCAAAGTGAAACTTTTTTGCATATTTTCCTTTCTTTTTAGAATAATTTTTATAATTTTGCCAACATAAACATTTATTTGCCGTTTGCCCGAAAGGGTGGCAACGCTTTTTAAAGCATAATGAAGAAGAATTGTCTCCTCTTGAAGAATTTGTTTTCTGCATCATGAAGAAACTCTTTTCTTTATATAACGAAGAAGCTCAGTCTACGACAATACACTAAAAAACAAAACATAAATCAAAAACAAACGTCTAATTAAAAGAGAAGTATGCTTATGAAAAAAATCAACTTCATCTTAAGTTTGCTCTTACTCTGGATCGTAGGAGCAACTAATGCTGGCGCGGTGATAACGGACAACTATAAGGAGGTGTTCGACACGCCGATAGACACCAGCGACCCCGAATTTATCCCTGCCTTGGGATGGGGCCACTACACTGAAGGCTTCGAGAAGAACAATGCCGGAGATCTCTTTCATCCTGATTACGAGTGGTATGACAAGGGCTTTACGATTGATGGCGTAGACTACAGCTACATCTACGTGCCTTCACAGCAAGGAAAAGATGCTTATGGCGGTTATCAGTGTGACCGTGACATGCTGATCACGCCAGTAATCTATGGCAAGTCTTCATTCTACGCCAAAGCCGTTTCTTCTTCTTACTTCTTGCGTATTTACAAGATGAAAGAGAAAGATGGCAAATGGGTGCATGATGGAGAGCCGATTGCTGACTTCACAAGTCAGTTGGACAGATATAACATCAAAAAGATGGAAATTCCTGAGGTTGATGGCGAACGTTTGGGTATCTATGCAAATAAGGTGCAGTTTAGCGTTTTTGAGGCTGATCAGGTTGTCATTCCTGAAACAAAGCAGCTCTTGCTCTTTGGCATTAGCTCTCTGGACAAGTATGCAAATGCCGACAAAGACGGCAACTACACCATCAGCGTTACAGCTACAATAAAGAACACGGGTAACGTGAACCTTACTACCGACGAGCCCAACTATAACGTGAGCATTGTTGACAGCAAGAACCAGGTCATTGTTACCGAGCCCATTGGCAAAGCTCTTGCTGCCGGCGAGTCGACAGAGATTAAACTGTCATACACCCGCAATTATGCCGAATTTAAAGACACCGAAACCATCAGCTTGGTGGAGAACGTGGGCAAGAAGTCTTATGTCGTAGGCACATACACTCCGGTATCTAACGAACCTAAGTTCCAGCTCTACGAGAAGGGCGAGGAAAAAGAAGTGGCTGCCGATGCTTCTTACAACTTTGGCAAGACACGCAACGACGTGTACAAGAAATTCACCATCACCAACGATGGCGGTAGCGCTCTCAACATCACAAGCATTGACCTGCCCGAGGGATTCTCTACATCGTTCGACGCTGCAAGCGTGGCTGTAGAGCCTCACACATCAAAAGATTTCTCTATCATCCTTAAGGGTGATATTGTTGGCGTTCATGAAGGAACCATTAAGTTTAACGCTGGCGACCATACAAAAGAGATTAAGGTGAAGGGAGAGACAGCTCCCGAGACCACATGGACCGCTACCTTCGAGGACAGGAAGCTGCCTGTGGGTTCAAGAACAGAAACTTCTGGCTATTATGGTGGCTATTGGGCATGTGACGCTTGGTACAAATCATGCTCTAAGTGGGCTACTGATAACGACCAGGTCACTCTTAACGTTTACACATCAGAGGAGCTTAAGTTTATCACTCCTCGCTTGAAGTTTGCTGAGGGTGAGACCTTCGAATTTGATGGAGCAAGAAGCCCCAGCGCTTCTGATTATGATCCCCAGACCACTGGCCTCACTGTTTACTATTCGGCTGACGGCAATAGCGATTGGAAGGTTGCACGCACCATTGACATCTCAGAACTTCCCACTGAGAAGGACATGAAATATAAGTCGGCACGTTTCGTTATTGACAATATTCCCGCCGGTTCTTGGTACATCGGTATCGGAGCCGCTAAGGGTGAGATCGACAACCTCGTAGGTGGAACGCTCGATCCTGATGCTCACTCATGGACAATCGCTTCTGCTGAATTCCCTGACAAGGCTGAGGTGAACAGTGTTTACACAGCTTCTGTGAAGGTTACAAACGTTAACCCTGTGGCAGAGAAGGCTGATACCTACAAGGCAAAGCTCTACGTTGACGACGAGTTGGTAAGCACAGCCAATGGCGTGGATATCGCTACTGGTGAGAACGGTGTGATTGAGCTTTCATTTACTCCTCATGCCACAGGCGACATTAAGGCTAAGATCGTTGTTGAAGCAACAGACATCGATTATTCGCTGACCACAGATGAGGCTACCGTCACAGTCAATAAAGAGTCGCCTCTTTCACATACCCAGGTAGGTAAATTTGAAAATGAAGGCAAGGGTCCGGTCTATACATGGAATGAGAAGAACGAGTCGGAGGTGCTCTATCCTGCAAGCAAACTTACTGGTTTGAAGAAGGGCGACAAGATTACCAAGATTGTGTTCCGTGCAAAATCAAGCCATTCACTGAAGGGAAATAAAGTGTTGGCATGGATAGAGAACACAGAAGATGAGACCCTCGCTACACCGTTTGAGCCTCGTAACACAGAGGAGATGACAAAGGTGTTTGACGGTTTGACCGATTTTGATTCATGCGATGGCAAAAGCAAAGATTTCGGCGATTATGTTATAATCGATTTCGATGCTCCATTCGTATATGATGGCAAGGGCTTGCGTCTGCATCTCTCTCAGGATCTTACCCAAGGATATGGCAGTTCTTCTTACTTTGAGGTAGAGAACGACAAGACGCTTTGCTACAATCGCAACTGCGGTCGTTCTTCAGACATCTCAGAATATTCTTACAATGCTGTTGAGCTCCCTGTAGCCCATTTCTATGTGGTTCTCGATCCTAAGGCGGTTTCTTCAACAGTAACCGACAAGAGCGGCAACGCCATTGCCGGTGCAAAGGTTACGCTGAAGAGCGACAACATTGAATATTATGCTGTGTCTGACGCAACAGGCAAATACACAGCCAATGTGTTGAAGAACTCTCTGGCTTATGGTAGCACCATCGAGGCCCAGGGTTACAAGAAGGTGGTTGCAGAAAGCGTTGACCTCGATGCTCCCGCTGCTGCAAAGATGGATTTTGACAAGGTTGTGCTTGCTGCCGACACCAAGGCGTTCTGCGTTGCTCCTATGGATGTTCCTGCCAGCGACTTGTCTCTCGTGAGCGCCAAGACAGCGTTCTATGAGCTTGCTTCTGTTGCCGACGGTAAGGCCAACTTCAACATCGCAACCCAGCTTGCAAAGAACAATGTGTACCTCGTTGTTGCCAAGGAGGACGGCATGAGCGTTTCGTTTGACATGTATGGCGACATCGACCTCGCAAACGAGAAGACAACAGCTGTGGGCGACGCAGATGTTGCAACCTATCTCTGCCGCCGTCAGCTCACAGCTGTGGATGGCAAGAAGACCTTCCGTGCTGCCGGCGACAAGTTTGTTGCTGTCAATTTCGACGAGACTGATCCTACAGCTCAGCTCACTGCTCTCTACGCTGCTCCTTTCGAGGCTGTTATCAACGTTGCTTCTGATGCTGATGAGCTGGAGATTGTTCTCAACGACACACCTTCAGGCATCACCAATATCAACGCAGCCAAGGCCAACGCCGCAGGCAACGTCTACACCGTTGAAGGTGTTCAGGTAAGCAACAAGGGTACCAAAGCCCTGAAGCCCGGCCTCTACATCGTGAACGGCAAGAAGGTGGTAGTGAAGTAAAGATGACGTGAAGATCTCAACAAAGAAAATTTAATTTAACTTTAACCATAAAGCTCCTGGCATCTGGGTCTCTCCCTCTTGTCAGGAGCTTTTGTTTAATCTTCTCTTGTTCGATTGTTTTGTCTTTTTTACCTCTTGTCCGATTGTTTCGTTTTGAGCAGACGAGCGAATAGGGTAGACAATAAACGAGCAGACAAGCGAAAAGGTTAGACAATAATAATGAGTTGGAAAAGTAGCGAATAAAAAAAATATGCAAAAAGTAAGCAAATAATTTGCATAGTCAAAAAAATATCCGTAACTTTGCACTCGCTTTTAAAACATAAGCACACGGAGATCCGCTAGCTCAGCTGGTAGAGCACAACACTTTTAATGTTGGGGTCATGGGTTCGAGCCCCATGCGGATCACCAATAACAAAACAAAAAAGAGAACTTTACCGAAGTAAAGTCCTCTTTTTTTGTTTATCAGCAATAGTTTTGTTTATGGTTTATCACCAGTGGTTTTGTTTATGGTTTGTCACCACTGGTGAATTATGCTATCATCAATATCTTGCGCTGAATGTGCTTACGCTATATACCTTGTAATTGAAGCCATCTTCTTCATCCATATATTCGTTGTACATACGCATCTGCTTGCCGTCGAAGCGCACTGTCATGTCCATATAGTCGTCATCATCGTCAAAGTCGTCATCGCCAAATTCGAACGGTTCGTAGCAGCGCAGTATGCCATTTTGCTTGTCCTTCCATTCCCAGCGTCCAATCTCCACTTCGCCGTCCATATAGAAACACATGAATGTTCCGCATGGCGAGAAGATAACGCGGCGACAGTAATCATCATCGTCGAGGATGTCGTCCTCATCAAATCCCCACTGCTTGCCTTCCGGTGTGATGGTGATATCTTGCTTCACTTTGAAGAAGTTGTCAAGCCATTGCTTGCCGTATCCGATATACGCCTTGTCAGTGTAAAGCCATGCCTCCTGACTGTCCATTCTCCATGAACGACACAACTGGCGAACAGCCTCATCGGTCTTATAATTGAAATCGACGTTTACCATAATCGTTATGTCAACGCCATTGAAGTTGGTATATGTCACCGTTACAACTCCTACTACGTCACCATTCTTATTAATCTTGATTTTGGTGCCGTTGCTCAATTTATATACACCATCCTTCTCATGTGTGAATTTGCCATAAATATACAGACCGTTGTCAAAATCTACCGATCCGTTGATGTCGGTAGCACGTGTTGCCACGCGCGAGAACTTAGGTTTGTTGCCGGCATTGTTTTTAGTGATGAGGAAATGGCCGTCAGCAAAGAGTTCGATTGATTTGAATTCGGGGGCAACAGCTCCATCGCCCCATTTCGTCACATCCATTTTAACGGCATCATTGGCATACTGCTCATTCTCGAAATTACCAAATGTAAACTTGGCTGATGGTTTGGCACTGTCGGGAATACGCATCTGATTGCCGTCATCGTCATTACTACAAGCCATAAAGACAAACGAAGCAATAGCAATAATAAAAGAATAAATAAGGTTCTTTTTCATAATGTTTCGTTTTTAGTTGTTAATGTTTACGTTTAGTTATCTTACTGTTGCAAAGATATACAATATACTTCAGCCAAACAAGTGTTCCGAAATAGATTAATCTATAGGAATATCTAACGAACTCTAAAGATTGTAAAAACAGCCAATAACAATCATCTGACTACATAAATAAACTAAAAGGAACGGCGGACTCCATCCGACGCACAGCAGAAAATCTATAGCTTAAAATGCCAACTGTGCGTCGGACAGGAGTCCGCCGTTCCTATATCAAACTGTATATACAGTTGCCCTATTCTGTTATCACAACCGTAACGCCACGTGCAGCCTGCGCTCCCATGACAAGAGCCTGCTCGATGTCGGCTGTCTTCGACGGACCTGAAATGAACGTTCCGAGTCCGGTAGCAGGCATTTTGATGCGTGCGTAAGCCTCGTGCATATTATTGACGATGCCGCTTTTGGGCAGCACAATGACGAGATACTCGCATATGAAGCACACCGCCTTCTGCTTCATCGACTGCGGAATCCACACACATCCGTTCTCTGCCACACCTATCTGACCTCTCACCACACCAACATCGGTGCCGTTAAGAGCCTGCGCATCTGCCACGGTGTCGGGATTGAGCGTAGCTATACGCACCTCAGGCAGACTGGAAGCCACAACCTTGGCATCGGGATAAGCCTTACGTATGATGTCGTCAAGACTGTCGCCCGTTGCTGCCTCCACCACATTGGCACCCACAGCCTGACTCATCTCGATGAATTGGGCTACGGTGTCATCGTAAGTGATGCCTTGAATATCGTCGGCAGGCATATCGTATTGCTCGCGCGTATTGCTGCGGAGTTTCTGCAAAAGTTCTTCTTTATAATTACCCATCAGAATTCAACATTAATCATTAAACACTCAACATTTAACACTTAACATTCAACACTAAACCTTCCCATTCTTCCAGAGTTCCTGAAACGACTCCTTGGCAAACTCAGGCTTAGTATGTCCAACGCTCCAAGGATTCACTCCACGTACACGTGTGATTTTGTCGGGCACGATATTGGCCAACGGAGCCAGACGCAAGGCGGCAGCATACAGATGCGGATGTTCAAACAAAGCCTCCATACCCATCGACATGAACTTCTTCATAGGGTCGGCACGATGTAGCGAGTCGAGTTTCTGACGCCACAGATATATCTGCGAGCCAGGACCAACCTTCGACGGACACACATTGTCGCACGACAAGCACAGCGTACAAGCCGACACATTGTCGCTATAACAACTGGCATTGCGCAGCATACCAAGGTTCACGCCAATAGGTCCGGGAATGAAGTAAGTATACGAATAGCCACCCGAACGGCGATAGACCGGACAGGTGTTCATGCACGATCCGCAACGAATGCACTTCAAAGTCTCCCAATGGTCGCTGTCAGCGAGAATGTCGCTTCGACCGTTGTCTACAAGTATGACATGCATCTCAGCCCCCGGACGCGCCTGACGGAAGTGCGACGTGTATGCAGTAGTAGGCTGTCCTGTAGCCGAACGGCACAGCAGACGCTGGAAAACGGCAAGCGAACTGTAGTCGGGCACAATCTTCTCTATGCCCATAGCCACAAGATGAAGCTTAGGCATCGACGTAGACATATCGGCATTGCCTTCATTGGTGCACACCACTATGTCGCCCGACTCAGCCACACCGAAGTTGCAGCCCGTCATTCCAGCCCCAGCCTCCATGAATTGGTTGCGCAGGTGCATACGTGCGCAGCGTGTCAGATATGTAGGGTCGTAATTGCCAATATGCTTGCTGATGCCTTTCTCTTCAAACATACGGCCCACTTCCTCACGTTTCAGGTGAATAGCCGGCATCACTATATGACTTGGCTTCTGATGAAGCAGTTGCAGAATACGCTCGCCGAGGTCGGTCTCCACCACGTCTATGCCGTTCTGTTCGAGATAAGGATTCATGCCACACTCCTCAGTAAGCATCGACTTCGACTTCACCATCTTCTTCACGCCGTGCTTCTGAAGAATTTCGAGCACCGTCCTGTTGAAATCGTCTGCCGTGCGTGCCCAGTGCACAATCACGCCACGGTTCTCCAGCTGACCGGCAAACTGCTCCAGATAGTCAGCCAGATGTGTTATGGTGTGACGTTTGATTTGGCTGGCATGTTCGCGTAGCTGTTCCCACTCGTCCAGTCCCTTAGCCATCTGGTCGCGCTTCTGTCGGAGCGCCCAGAACGTAGCGTCGTGCCACGTTGTCTTCTCTCTGTTTTCGTTGAAGCGGCGAGCCGCTTTGCTGTGTAGTGTACTCATAGTCCTGCTGCCAATATCTGTACTACATGAATGAATTTAATAGGCTTGTTCTCCTTGCGTGCTATGCCCTGCATGTGCATCAGGCACGACGAGTCTGGCCCCGTGATGTATTCGGCTCCAGTAGCCATATGTCGTGCTATCTTGTCCTCGCCCATTCGTGTCGACACGTCAGGTTCCTCCACCGAGAACATACCGCCAAATCCGCAGCACTCGTCCTTGCGTTCGGGTTCGCGTATGGTGATGCCGTCGACAAGACGCAGCAAGTCGACAATCTTGTTAAACTGTGGCACGTTGCGTTCGGAGGGCGATGACAATCCAAGCTCGCGCACTCCGTGACACGAGTTGTGTACACTCACCACGTGGGGGAAGCTTGCCTTAAGGCTGGTGGGCTTCACTACGTCGTGAATGAACTCCACTACGTCCATTATCTTTTTCGATGTGAGGCACTCATGATGTCCCTTAGCCAATCGTGGATGATACAACTTGACGAAAGCAGCACACGATGCCGATGGTGCCACGACATAATCGAATCCGGCAAACTTCTCATCGAAACTGTCGGCTATCTTGCCTGCCATCTTTTCAAATCCTGCATTGGCCATAGGCTGTCCACAACAAGTCTGGTCAAGGGGGTAGGCTACGTCAAGTCCAAGACTCTTGAGGAGCTTGTATGTGGCTACTCCTACCTCGGGATAGAGTGCGTCGACGTAGCAGGGAATAAACAATCCTATTCTCATAATGTTAAAAAAGTCATCCGCTTATTAAGAAAACTATCAATTAATGCGATGCAAAAGTAATAAAAATCAAATAAAATCGAAATGTTGAAATTAAGCAATTTTATAGATTTAAATTATTTAACGTTGCGTTTTTATGCGTTTTTTTACTATCATTGCATGCAATATTATCAGCGTCATCGCATTATAAGTATAGACAACATACAACAAACGTATTACACCAATGCATCACAGACTATATATATTAATAATGTGTACGCTGCTGCTCACAGCCATGTCGCTGGCTTCGTGCAGTGTCGACGACGCACCCGACAAGCAGTTCAACATGAGCTACAACTCACAGTCGGGCACGCCATACAGCGGAAAATGGGATGTCAGCGGCAAGAGCATCGACAAGATACTGATGAGCGAAGTCGGCACAACCTTCATGTTCGGCGCCATACCTACCATGCAGATTGTACAAACCATATTCGCCGGGCACGCCATCGAGGGCGTTTCCACCGGAGCGCAGAGCGTGGCTTACGAGTCGGTGCAGCAATCCGACGGCACAATAGTATACGCCATAAAGCCTTCGGTGTGGCAGATTGAAGTGCAGACTGACGGCAAGCGCCACAACTTACAGCTCATGCTGGGGCCAACCAATGCCTCTACCGACCAGCAGTCGTGGGGCAAATACACTCCCAAGACTCGTGTGCTGACCGTGTTTCTGCACATCACCGCCTACACCATCGACAATGGCGACACACACCCCCTACAACTGAAACTCACTTACACCGGCACCCCCATAACCGACTGTTGAAACTTTTGAAACCTGAAGAGCGCCTCGTGCGCGACATACAGAACGGCGACCGCGCTGCCATGCGACGGCTCTACGACCAGTATTCGGGATATGTCATGGCTATTGTCATGCGATATGTTCCGGACAGGGACGACGTGGCCGATGTAGTGCAGGACACTTTCGTCAGGATATTCACGTCGATGCGCCAATATGAGTATCGTGGCGAGGGCACGCTCAAGCTCTGGCTGTCGAGGGTTACTGCCAATGAGGCGCTCGGTTTTCTGCGCCGCAAGGGCAGCATAACGTTCACTGACAACATACCCGACTCTCCTACCGACGACGAACCAGACATAAGCCAGATCTCAGACGAGGCGCTTTCCGAAATGATTGCATCGCTGCCCGAGGGCTACAGAGTGGTGCTCAACCTATACGTTTTCGGCCAAATGAGCCACAAGGAGATAGCCGACGAACTGGGTATAACGCCCAGCACATCGGCTTCGCAATATTATCACGCAAAGAAGATGTTGGCTAACAAGATTAAGGAATACAACAAAAGACTCGAAATATGAAACAAAACGATTGGACCAGCAAGCTGCACGAACGTCTCGACGGCCATAAGGCTACTGTGCCCGACGGATTGTGGGACAAGATAGCTACACGACTCGACGACGACAACACTGCCACACCTGCACCTCACGTCAACACTCCCTCCCGACCGAAGACTGCACGTATAGTTGCTATGGCTTTGTCGGCTGCCGCATCGGTGGCTGTTGTGGTGACGGTGGCGCTACGAATGAACGACGACACTATTAATAATGTGGCGCACAAGTTCGACCGCCCGGCTGCATCTTTGCACAATCCGGCTCCGTCGTCGGTTGTCAATGCACCGCAAAGACTTATGGCTCGCATCACATCAACTACGCCTGCATCCGAGCCGATGGCACAAACACCGGAGGCGGCAGTACTGCTGGCGGAAGCCGCACCGCTATCTGTGGATACTACATATCGCTCCGTATGCGAGACTCCAGCCAACGACCTGCAAACCATAACGGCTCCTGACGAGAGCAATGCAACACCTGACGAGCGCAACTCTACGTCAAGGATGCACAAAGGCGGCAACACCAACAGAACCTACAACAAGCCTTCGGCTACGTCGTATGCCCTGACGCGACAGACAAAGCACACACATCAGTCTAATAGATGGAACATAGGAGTGCATGCAGAAGGCATAACCACCGACAGCCGCAACACCCAGCGCCCCATGCTCATGGCCACTCGCGATGCCGACATGCTCGCTTCGGGCAATCCCAACAAGGTGCAGTCGGTGCTGTCGAACGCCCCATTGCAGCTTGCCGACTATTCGCAGACCAAGCACCACTACCACCCTATGTCGTTCGGACTGTCGGTTGGCTACAACCTCACGCCTCGCCTCACACTAACAACGGGCATGGTCTACACCTACGCCTCGTCCGACTTCACCAGTTCGGCTGCCGGCGATGACATCATAGAGACCCAACGTCTGCACTACATCGGTGTTCCGCTCAACTTGAAGTATAAGGTTTGGGGCAACAACGCCATCCATACTTACGCCATAGCAGGCTGCCAAGCCGACTTCAACGTATCTGCCAAGATGCAGACAGGCGGCATTACCACCGATGCAGACAAGGACCACACGCAATGGTCGGTAGGTGGAGCAGTGGGCGTTCAGTACAACATCATACCTCGCATGGGCATCTACGCCGAGCCTGGCGTGCGCTACTACATCGACAACAAGAGCAGCGTGGAAACTATATTCAAGGAGAAAAAGCTCAACTTCAACCTGCAGTTGGGCGTTAGAGTGGAGCTTTGACAATGTTGAATGTGGAATGTTGAATGTGGAATGTTAAGTGTTAAGTTTGTGAGAAGCAAAGCTAACTGTAGAAGGTTATGGCGTCCCCGCCATAACCTAAGCAAGCAGACAACACAAACTATAACAAATAGGAATGAGCCGACAGATTGCTCAGGCTAAGGCGAGGACGCCATAGCCTCCTAATAATTTGCAGTCGAAGGCGTAGCCGAGAACAACTCAAAATTCAAAACTCAAAATTCCTAATTCCCACAGGCAACAATTCAAAACTCAATAATTCAAAATCGCAGGCGTAGCCGAGAACAACTCCTAATTCCTAACTCCTAATTCCTAATTCGAAAAGGGCTCCTTTTGGCTTACAAAACGAGTCCTTTTAGCATGCAAAAGGAGTCCTTTTATACCTCAAAACGAATACATTTGAAGTGCAAAAGGACTCTTTTTTTTTTAACATCATTTTCCTTTGCGCATATACCGCAAATTCAATGCTCCCATAAGCATGCCGAACAGCACGCTCTCAAGGGCGAGACTGCCGAGAGCCTGGTCGCGTCCCCATCCGAAGAGCAGACTTGCCACTATGCATATCACGAAGTAGATCACAGTGAAGCCGACCGACAGCGCCAGCCATTCCATTATCTTGTCTTTTGTTATCTTCATACACTTAACATTCAACACTCAACATTCAACACTCAACATTCCACGTTCAACACTCAACACTTATCCCAGCGTCACCACCTCGCAATCCTTCATCTGCGCACCGTCGATGGTGAGCCTTACGATAGTGCGCTCCTTCTGCCAGCCCTGCATTCCGGCAGCACCGGGATTGATGTGAAGCAGGCGCAAGGTGCGGTCGTACTTTATGCGCAGAATGTGCGAATGACCGCTGATGAAGAGCTGTGGCGGACGCTCCGTCAGTTCGCGGCGTATGCTGGGATCGTAACGGCCCGGATAACCGCCTATGTGCTTCATCAGCACCTCTACCTCCTCACACTTGAAGCGCAACACTTCGGGAAACATACGTCGCAGTTCGGCACCGTCGCCATTGCCATATACGGCACGCAAGGGGCGTATGGCAGCCAGACGGTCTGCCATTTCGGTAGAACAGAAGTCGCCACAATGCCATATCTCGTCGCATGGTTCGAGATACTTACGATAGCGTTCGTCCCAATAGGAGTGGGTGTCGCTGATTATACCAATACGTTTCATCGGCTCTTAAGGGCTGAAGCCTGCACACGTCTTACGAAATCGGCAATGAAATTCTTGGTACCCTCAAGTCCGAGCAGCGACGAATTGACGCACAAGTCGTACGACGAGCTGTCGCCCCAACGCTTGCCTGTATAGTAGTTGTAGTAAGACGAGCGTGTGTTCTCACGGCTCTCTATCAGCTTGCGAGCCTCGTCGGGCGAACATCCAAGCCGGTGGCACACGTTCTTGATGCGCTCGTCGATGTCGGCTGTGACAAATACCGTAACCATGTTACGATGCTCGCGTAGCACATAGTCGGCACAACGGCCCACAAATACGCACGGCGACTCAGTGGCAGCCTTGCGTATGGCGTCGCTCTGCAGACGAAACAGATTCTCCTGCGATAGTCCGTTGTCGTAGAACGACGAGTCGCTGATGAAAGGCACGTGCATGTGGAATATCTGATCGAGAAATCCCTTGCGCTCGTCGTTCTTCTCGAAAAACTCCTCGCTGAATCCGCTCTCCTTAGCCGCAAGGTTGAGCACCTCACGGTCGTAGAACTTGCAGCCGAACTCGTCGGCAAGCATCTTGGCTATAGTTCGGCCGCCGCTACCCAGCTGTCGGCCCACGCTTATTATAAGATTGTCGTTATTATTCATAGATGTATATCGTTTTTTGTTATTACGTTCAGACTGTTGCCGGTGCCGACTTCTTCAGGCGTTTGATGTAAGCAGTCAGCATCGTTACTGCTACAACGGCAGATATGAGGTCGCTTATGGGCTGAGCATACCACACGCCGTCGGTCTGATAGAAGTTGGGCAGCACAATGAGCAGCGGCAGGAAGAACAGCAGCTGGCGCGAGAGCGACAGAAACATGCTCACCTTGGCCTTGCCTATGCTCTGGAAGAATCCCGTGCACACCATCTGCACGCCCACAACGGGGAACACAAGCATCAGGATGCGTAAGGCATGTTCGGAGATACGTCTAAGGGTCTCGTCGGTGGTGAAGAGCCGGGCGCACTCATATGGTATGGTCTGGGCAATGATGAAGCCAATGGTGGCTATACACACGGCTACACACATGGTATACTTCAGCGCCAGCAGCAGACGGTCGTAACGGCGTGCGCCGTAGTTGTAGCCTGCTATGGGGAACATGCCCTGGTTCATGCCCATATTGATCATCAAGAAGATGAAGGCTATCTTGTTGCAGATGCCGAAGGCTCCTACTGCCAAGTCGCCTCCGTAACGCATGAGGGCGTTGTTGATGAATATGATGACGACGCACGAACATACGTTCATGGCAAAGGGCGACATGCCTATTGCAAGTATGTTCTTGATGATGTGCGACACGGGGCGGTAGATGCCACGACGAAAGTGGACTATGCACTGGGGATTGCTGAATATGCGCAGCTGCCATGCCAGCACTGTGGCTTGGGCAATGATAGTAGCAAGCGCTGCTCCGCCTATGCCCATGTGGAGCGGCCAGATGAATATAGGCGACAGTATGGCGTTGAGAATAACGGTCATGATGGATGCCATCATAGCCGAACGGGGCTTGGAAGCGGCTCGGAGTATGGCGTTCATACCGAAGAACATGTGCGATATGGCGTTGCCGGCAAGCGTTATGACCATATACTCACGGGCATAAGGCAGCGTGGCTTCGCTGGCTCCGAAGAATAATAGTATGGGGTTGAGAAACAAAAGCGTAATGACGCTGAACGCTATGCCGATGATGATGTTCAAGGTCACGGCATTGCCAAATACTCGCTCGGCTGTGTTGTAGTCTTTCTGTCCGAGCTTGACTGATATGCATGTCGATGCTCCTACGCCAACTCCGGCTCCGAATGCCGCACCGAGATTCTGCAGGGGGAATGTTATAGCCAGTCCGCTGATGGCCAATGGTCCGCAACCCTGTCCGATAAAGATGCTGTCGGTCATATTGTAGAGCGATGCCGCTGTCATTGCTGCTATTGCCGGCAGGGCATACTGCATGAGCAGATGGCCTACGGGCTTGGTGCCGAGTTCAAGGGTTGCTTGCTTGCTGTTATCCATAAATTTTAATGTTTTAATTAGTCACGAATTACCATGAATTATCCATGAATTTAGGGTCACGAATTGTCATGAATTGATTCGCGAGATTCGCGTGATTCGTGGTAAAAGATTCAACACAAATTGCACTAATCACACGAATATTGGAGCGTGGGGTTCGATTCGTGAGATTCGGGGAATTTGTGGCAAAAAGATTCAACACGAATTGCACGAATCACACGAATATTGGGGGCTTGATTAGTGTTAAGTGTTAAATGTTAAGTGTTAAGTGTTATCAAGCCTCCTAACCCTTAACACTTAACATTTAACACTTAACATTTAACCCTTACTCTCCGTAGATTTCCTTCAGCTTGGCACCGAGCTTCTCGCCACGCAAGTCGGCTGCAACGATAGTGCCGTTGGGGTCGACGAGGAAGCTTGCAGGAATTGAGCGTACACCGTATACCTGACCGGCTACAGTCTGCCATCCCTTGAGGTCAGACAGATGAATCCATGGCATCTGCATGTCCTCGATTGCCTTCTTCCAGCTGTCGAGCTTGTTGTCGAACGATAGAGCCACGATGTTGAAGCCCTTACCCTTATACTTCTCGTAGGCAGCCTTCACGTTAGGCATCTCAGCACGGCACGGACCACACCACGAAGCCCAGAAGTCGAGCAATACATAGTTGCCCTTGCCAAGATATTCAGAGAGCTTGTGGGGCTGACCGTTAACGTCGTTCTCCTCAAGGTCGGTAAACTTCTGTCCGATGAACGCTGCCTTCTTGGCAAGCATCTTCACAATCTGATTGGCACGTGCCAATGCCGGATGATTTACATAAGCATACTTAGCATCGAAGAGGTCCTTGATCTGGGGATACTCAAGCTCATAAACCAGATTGCCAAGGAAGGCAGCAGGAATCAGATTGTTCTGATTGGCCTTTACAATCTCCAATGTGCGGTTTGCAATGCGCTCCTGCACTGGAGCCATCTTAGCCTCAATCTCCTTTGTCAACTTCTGCAACTGCTCCTGCGTAGCACCCGACTGGCGAGCTTTGTTATACTCGTCGAAGAAAGGACGAAGCTCATTGTTCATTGCGTCTAGCTCATTGTCGTAAGCCACGAGCTTGTTGTTCTGCTCAGAAGCGCTGATTGTCTTCTTTACCATGTCGGCCTGAATAGGAGTGCCGTCATTGAAGAAAGGCATAGCATAAGGAGTCTGCTTGGTAAAGATGCGCAGCAGAGCGTCTTTCTGTGCAGTACCCTTCAAGGCAAACTTACCTGCTGTCACTGTAGCGCTATCGCATAAAGCCTGGTTGCCACGCGCCAACGGATTGACGATATATACCTTTTTTACATCTGCGGCACATGTCCCCTTGATGTTGTACTCAGCTGTCTGCTGGGCAAATGCAGCCACTGCCACAAAGGCGAGGGCTACGGTTGAGAATAAACTCTTCATAATTCTTACGTTTTGTTGAATATGATTTTTAGTTCGATTATTGTCATCTTGACGCTGCAAAAGTACAGATTATAATCAAAACAGCCAAAACAACGCTTCTCTTATTATGTTTTTTCAACACTACATAACACAAAAATGCGGCACAACTCTCTTCGAGCAGTGCCGCATTTTTATGTTTAACCTAAAAATGTTTTCGTAATAATGAAAATCCTCACGGACTCTCACCGTCACCTGTTAAACAATCGATAAAAAATTTACCTTAAACCTAATAACTAAAAACCTAAATCTATTACTACTAACCTAAACAATCTATTAACCTTTTTGACGATGCAAAGGTACAAAACATTGTTTGTGTACGCAAACAATCTACCCTTCTTTTAGCGTATTTTAGCGTATTTGTTGATATAAAACAAGATATTGTGTACGAACACAACAGTTTTTTACATTCATTAAAAAAGCGTATCCCGACAATCACTGCCCGGATACGCCCCAAAAAAAATTTACAATCTTATCTAACTATAAACCTGTGTCATAGTCTTTATATATAAATTTACCATCTACTACTCTATCAGTTGATTGCAATAGGAGTGCCAAGCGACGAGAAGCCCAACTTGTATGTGTTGCCATACTTGTCGCCGTTAGCAAGACCATTCATACCATGCCCCGATGCATCACGGATATACCACTTGTTGTCATCACCCTGATATTGGTCAGTTCCATTGAGCTTGTAATAGAAGAACAAGCCATCTGATGCAGGATCTACATTGAGCATGCCCTGCTTAATCTGATTGGCAGTACGTGCTACTGTCCACATACGTACCTCACTCATCTTGCCGTAGAACGGACGCTCACCCCACATAAAGCCGGCAACCTTGCCGATGAAGAAGCCACCGCCGTCTCGTGAGAGGTCAAACTGAGGTGTGTCCCATACAGATTCAGCAGCTTTCTCGCCGTTGATGTAGATTACGGCACGACCTGTAGGCTGGTCGTATGTGAAGGCTACGTGATACCACTTGCCGGTAGTAAGACGCTGCTGTGTATAGAACTGCTTAGAACCTGCAATCTGGAGCAAATCCTGGTCAATACCGCCACCGGTATCACCGATACGCAGGATGAGGGTACCCTCACTACCCATAACAGTCATATTACCACCACCCCATCTGTCAAGATAGATGAGAGCCTCGTAAGTAAGCGACTTGAACGGCTGCGAAGTGACAGGCACCTTGATGTGTGTATAGCTGATATTAGCAGCGGTCAAGATACGTACCGGCTTATTCAGCACGATATATACAATGTCTGTACCTTCGATAACGGGCTGTGAAGACTGCACCCGTATAGGCAACAGGAATGTCTTGCCTTCCTCAATAGTACCAAGATTTGTCAGATGCAACTTAATCTTGCCTGCATAGACCTTACCCTTTTCGATAGTGGCGCTTGTAGTGCTAAGCGATGCATTGTTAGCATCGAAAGCCTCATAGTTTGTACCGTTCTTCTTGTTGTACTCATCTACATACTTTGAGTCAAGAATTGAGTATGAAACATTGACATCGGCATCGTTCTTGTTTGACAGACGTGCGCTGAGGTCATAGTCCATCGACTCCTGGTCTTCAACAACAATCTTGCTCTCCTTGCTGTCGAAATATACCTTAGGCTCAAGCAGGTCGCTCTCGCTGTCGTTGCACGCAGTGAAAGACAAAGCGGCGAGACAAACTGCTACATATTTCAATATATGTTTGTTCATAATAGTTGTCAATTAATTAAATGAAAAACTGAAGTTTTAAGGTTATTTGCCATCAGTAGAGCCGTTCTGCGACGCCTTCCACTCGTTGAACACCTGCTGATTGATCTGTATAGCCTGACGCATCCAACGGTAGTCGGGAGTATTGTCGTAGTCGTTATCGAAACGATAAGCACCTACACCACCCTTGCAGCCATTCTCTGGCATCCAACGGGCTTGATTAAGCAACTGTCCACCATAAGCGAAGCCACTCTCGAAGTTCTCAGTGATGATGAGCTTCTTGGTATCGCCAGGACCATAATAGTGAGGACGCGAACTACCATACGACTGAGTGATCCAGTAGTCTACATAATCGTCACACTCACGATCGAAGTAACCAATCAGACCGTCAATTACAAGCAACTTATGACCCTTGCCCTCAGGATCGCTCATCGGACCAATGTACTTGCCCATCTCCTTGACGAGGAATTTGATAGTAGTGCCGTTGAGTGTACCGTCCGAATCGTTGAATCCGCTGCCCGGCTCCCAGTCGATATCGAAACCATCCCATTCACTTACGAAAAGTGAGTCGCACAAAGCCTTTGCGAAGTTGGACAAAGCTTGATTCAGGTTCTCTGTATTGTTGAGGTCGTGTGAGGTAAAGCCCCAGAAATCCCAACGGGCAAGCTTCTTTTCTTGAGCAATCTTGTTCTGACTCCATCCTTCGGCAGCTGCCTTCTTGTTTATCTCCTCGTAAATGTATTCAGGAGTACGTCCTTTGCCAAGGTATGAAAGCAGACTTACCTCAAGAAGCTTGATGCCCTTCACCTTCTGAGCAAACTCCTTGTCCTTCTTCTGAGCCTCGGTTATCTCGTAGCGTCCCGGAGCACCGCTCCACATAGAGATGATGTCCATACTGTCGGGCACTGACGAAAGATAGCCCTTACGCATAACACCTGAAGGAGCCCAATTAGAGAACCAGCCGAAGGCTACCGGACGACCATAGTTGTTGGCTTGAGCCTTATACTCACGCAGATTGACATAATAAGGGTCGTTGATAGGATCAGAAAGTGTCTGATGTCCTCCTACGTGATCAATCTCTATATTCTCAACATCGGTACAAGCGGTCATTGTGAATGCAAGCGCTGCAGCCGGTATGATATATAATAATTTCTTAAAAACGTTCATTGTATATTATCTTTAAAGAGTATAATAATGTATTTGTTCTTGTAGACAAGGCTTACTTGCAATCCCACCACAGACGGGTATCAGATCTGTCTTGACCACCATTACCGTTATTGAACAGCTTGAGGGCGTTGTCGTAGATTTCCTTACCGTCCTGAGTCTGATAGAAGCTGACAGGGTAAATCATACGACGTATTCCACCCTCTACAGTAGCTCCCTGGCTTGAACCACGGTTGGTAGCTACCTTATGAAGAACCGGATAGCCCGTGCGGCGCCACTCTGTCCATGCCTCCTGTCCGTTAGGATAGAGGGCAATCCACTTCTGAATCATAATCTTCTCTAGCTTGTCTTCCTGTGAGCCTTCAAACTCTACAGTTGTTTCGCAAGGAGCCGGATTGTTAAAACCATATCTCCAATGGCTTACAACATCGGCTATAGGAGTCTTGCCTGAGTACATGTATGAGTCAACCGACGACTTGATACCATTCTCGTCGAACGACATCTGGATGCCCTGTTCATAAAGCGATTCTGCATCGCCAAACTCACCACCCCATACAAGGGCAGCCTCAGCACGGAGGAAGTAAACCTCAGATGCACGCAACCAATAAGTAGGAGTAGAAGCCGGGATATTAGGCTTAGAGAAATTCTCGTATGTAGAGTTCTGTCCCTTCGTATGACCAAGAGGTACACCTTGATACTTCTCACCGTCGAATGCTTCAATGCCATAATTGCATGACTCATCTACCGGCTGGAAATAAGCGCTCAAACGAGGGTCTTCATAACCTACAAGATAAGAAACCATTGATGTACCCATACGAGTCTCGTTGTACTGATCGGCAAGCCACTGGATATTGTTACGGAACACCAGACCTGCACCAGTGCTCATCTTTGCCTCATCCTTCTGGTCGGTCATTATGCCGTAGGTCTGATTGAGAGCCTGAGTGGCATACTTCTTAGCCATCTCGTTGTCGGCAAAGCGTACACGCATTGCAAGACGCAGCATGAGTGAGTTGGCATAACGCACCCACTTGGCAGCATCGCCAGCATATACAGCATCATAATTCTTCATTATGCTTACACCGTTCTCAGCCTTTTCGGTCAATACCTCAATAGCTTCGGTAAGATCCTTGAACATAGCTGTGTATACATCCTTCTCACTATCGAACGGAATATTCATTGAAGCGTCGGCTGCATGTGTGTAAGGAATCGGACCGAACGACTCAAGAGCTTTGTGCCATGCCGAAATCTTCAACACCTGTGCCAGAGCGAACACCTCAGGAGTATTGTTGTCCTCTGATGCCTTCTTCAGTTTCTTCCATGCGTTGAGAGCGTTGGTGTATGTACACTTGTATGTTTCAGCAACCCAATCGTCTACGAGGAAGTATGATGTATTGTTGTTACCACCACTCCAACTGTTGTTCTGTCCGAAATAGCCACTCCAAGAGTCGGCTGAAAGGTTAAAGGCAATCTGATACTGGTTTATTACGCCAGTATCGTCGGCCTGTGTACCTACGGGGAAGACTGTCTTTTCGAGAGCTGTGATGAGTCCGCCCACAGCGAAGTCGTCGCGTGTACCTTCCTCCTCAGTCATCTCGAACTGGTTGGTGTTGACTTCCTCAAAGTCGCATGAAGAAGTCGTGAGTGCCATGGCACAGATGGCCATGAGCGTATATCGATTTACTGTTTTCATATAGAAGAGGTTCAATATTAGAATTTAAATTTAACACCGAAGCCGAAGCTACGAACGCTTGGCTGCATGAAGTAGTCGTTGCCCTGTCCGTAAGTGCTTGTCGACGGAGTGAGTTCGGGGTCGAACGGAGCCTTGCAGTATATCATCCAAGGGTTGTTGGCGATGAACGAAACTGTTACGTCCTTCAACACGCCACCAAACCAACGGTTAGGCATAGTGTATGAGCAGGTGAGTTCCTGGAGGCGGATGTTAGTAGCCTTGTAAACATAGTAGCCCGATGTCTCATAGTTGCCAGTACCAATCATCTGGAAGTAAGTCTTGGCATCTACCGGACCCTGTCCAGGAATCATATATCCGCCAGCGTCGCGAGCCTCAGCCGAGCGTTTTGATACACCGAAGCGGTCGAGCAATGCCTCTGTTGATGATGTTACGACACCACCGAAGCGGCCATTGATGAGGAAGCTGAGTCCGAATCCCTTATATGAGAATGAGTTGTTCCATCCGAGATTGAAATCAGGAGCAGTCTTGCCAAGATAAACAGGTTCGCCGCGTTCTACACCGAACGAACCGTCGGTCTTCACCTCAACGAATCCAAGGTGGTCCTTCTTGAGGAATGTGTTGGCATAGATGTCGTGAATGCTGCCACCCTTCTTCAGGATTGTACGTCCCTTGTCCTTGAGCACTTCTGGAATATTGATTGCCTCATCCATAAGCGGAGTGTGGTAGTCGTTGACCATCTCCTTAATCTCATTGACGTTGCGTGAGAACGATACTGTAGAAGAAATCTGCAATCCGCACTTCAGACGGTCGCTATAGTTGAGCGAAGCCTCCCAACCGCGGTTCTCTACATCACCTGCCTGCAGATAAATCTGCTTGTAACCGGTAAACTCAGGCAACTCACCGAGGAATGTCTGGTTCTTGGTGTTAGAGTGATAGTATGTAACCTCAGCCGACAGCTTGTTCCACAGACGGAAGCTCAAACCAAACTCGTATGAACGTGTACGCTCTGCCTTGAAGTCGGTGAACGGATAGATTGAACGAGGATTGAGTGTACCACCAACAATAGGCTCAGTAACTGTGCCAGGAGTCAAACCAGAGCGCGAGATAGGCGCACCAACCTCAGTGTACGAACCGCGTACCTTAAGATAAGAGATAAACTCAGGCAACTTCACCATCTCAGAGATGATGCCCGAAAGACCTACTGAAGGATAGAAGAACGACTCCTCGTCGGTGTTTACAAGACGTGAGTTCCAGTCGTTACGGCCGGTCATTGTGAGGTAAACCATTGAGCGCCATCCCAACTCTACGTTGGCAAAAGCAGCATGGTTGCGTACATGGCTGTCACCACCCGATTCAGACACACGTCCGTTTGACGGGTCGATATTTGATGCACTGAACTTGTTGGTCACACCAAGCAATGTACCCTTATATCCACGATCCTCATTCCAATAGTTAGAGTAGCTCCAACCGATGTTGGCAGAGAGGCTGAAATCAGCAAAGTTCTTGTTGATATTAGCCATCACATCAGCATAGTCCTGATGGTCGTTGTAGTTAGAGTAGCCATAATGTCCCTTCGGGCCTTCAGCAAACTTCTGGTCAGAAGTAGCGTAAATCTTGCGCTGGAACTTAACGAAACTGTCGTCGAGACGATAACGTGCTGCAACGTTAATCCAAGGAGCAATCTTGTATGTCAAACCGAAATTGAACATATAGCGACGCTTGTCGTTGGTAGCAACGTTGCGGTATGCTGTCCAATACGGGTTCTGCGATGCATATGTTGGCTCGCTTACCGGCCAGTACTGTACAGGAATACGACGTGACTCGTCCCAACGCTCAAACACCTTCATCTCGTTGAAGTTCTCGCCACGCGGGAAGAGGTAAGCAGCCATTACAGGGTTCCAGTACTGTCCCTGCGAAACCATGTTCTTGTCGTCCTGTTTAACAAACGAAGCACCGAGGTCAAGCTGCAACTTGTCGTTGAGGAATGATGAAGAGTTGCGGATTGTTACGTTCAGACGGTTGTACTCATTGTTAGGAACGATGCCAGCAGAATTTGTCGATGAAATAGAGGCAAATGTCTGGTTGGTCTTGTTGCCTGTAGTAAGAGTAACCGAGTTGATGAAGTTTGTACCCGTATTGAAGAAGTCCTTCTTCGGGTCGTAGCTTGACGGAACGTCGAGCTTGTCGCCCCAGCTCTCATATACGTCACGCTTGTTGCCGTATGTGTTCTGGAACTCAGGTGTCATGTATGCTTTGCTGAACTCTGAAGAAGAAGAGAAAGTAACCTGGAGCTTGCCTTCCTTACCCTTCTTTGTGTTGATAAGAATCACACCGTTGGCAGCGCTACTACCATACAATGCAGCAGCCGACGGACCGCTGAGCACTGAGATTGACTCGATATCCTCAGGATTGAAGTCGGCAATACCTTCTGTACCTGCCTTGCCTTCTCCCATGATACCACTGTCTGAGCCCATGCTGTTGTTAAACAAAGGAATACCGTCTACTACATACAATGCGTTGTTGTTGCCCTCAAGCGACTTGGCACCACGCATCACAACGCGTGTAGAACCACCCACGCCACTACCACTCTTATTGATAGTAACACCGGCAATCTTACCATTAAGCGAGTTTACGAAGTTGGCATCCTTAACACGTGTCAACTCATCGCTCTTCACCTGCTGTACGTTGTACGACAGAGCCTTCTCTGCACGCTTGATACCAAGGGCGGTAACTACCACCTCGTTGAGCTCGCGCGAAGCCGGCTTCATAGCCAACTTATAGTTGTCGCTTTCGCCTACACGTACGTTCTTAGGCTCGTAGCCGATGTAAGTAATCTCAAGGTCGGCACCCTCAGTGGCGTCAAGAGTGAAGTTGCCGTCGATGTCTGTAACAGTAGCGTTCTGTGTGCCACGCTGGCGCACAGCTGCACCAATAACGGGCATGCCAGCCTCATCTACGATTGTTCCGTTGACACGCTTCTTTGGCTTGGTGTTCTGCTGTCCATTGCTCTTGTGTTGAGGTTTTACCCCCCCCTTAGCCACTACAATGTTCTTACCCTTGATTTGATATGAGACATTCTGTCCATCAAGGATTTGTCCAATAGCCTGCTTCAGGTCTTTAGCATTGACGTTAATCACCTTCTGGGTGTTGACATCGGCTGCTGCAAACACGAAAGAGTATCCACTCTTTTCTCTCAATTCCGTCATGGCACGATCCACGCTCACGCCCTTAAGATTAAGCTTGACGCTCTGGGCGAATGTAGATAGATTCATGCACAACAGAAGCGCGCCCACTGTGAGGCCTTTTCTTTTGATGTTCATTGCACTATAGGTTAAATGTAAATATAAATTGTTGTTATTATATAGCTTTAGGTACTGTTTTTTTTAGGCAGACAATGCCCTGTGCACGGTTTTAGCCGCACATTATTACAGTTAGAGGTGTATTGTTCCGCCAAGCGGAAAAGGGTTGTTGGTCTGTGGTTAACAGTTATATATTTGGATTGTTGTTGTCAATTTTATTTATACGTTTCCGTAGCGTTTGTTTTAATTTGTTTATAGTTTTAGGCTTCTATACTTTTTGTTTAATGATAAAAGGCATTGATGAGGGGTGTCAGGTAGGGGTGTGTTTAGGGGCGATTACTTATATATCCGCACTACGTTGCCGTTTATGGCATAACGCATGTGTCCGGTAGCAGCCAGTGTGGCGAGCACTTGGTCGAGACTCTGGTCCTTGCGATGGAACACTCCGTAGAATCGGGTCTGCGCCAGCTCCGTGCTTTCTATGCATATCCTTGTGCCGTAGCTGCGCTCAAGGTCTATGGCTATATCGGCAAGTCGCTGTCCATTGATCATTATGGTGCCATCAGTCCACAGGCGGTCGGTAGAGGAGCGGTTCTCTATGCGCATATTGCCACTCCGCTTCTCGAGTACGGCACGCTGGTCGGGCGCAAGGCGATACTGATAGTCGCCGTCGTGTGCTGAGCGCAATCCTACTGCTACGCTGCCTTCATCAAGGCTCACCATTGCCGAATGGTCGGAGGGATAGTCGCGGAAGTCGAACTTGGTACCGAGCACCTGTACGTTAAGGCTTGGCGACTTGACGATGAACGGCATCGACTCGTTGCGATGCACCTCAAAGTAGCCTTCGCCCGTGAGCTGCACATGGCGGTCATTTACGCCAAAGCCCTGCGAATACTCTATACGGCTGCCTGCATTGAGCCATACCTTTGTACCGTCAGGCAGTGTCATCTTGGTTGTAGAGCCTTGCGGTGCCTCTACCTTAATCATGGCAAATGCCTGCGACATGTTGCGCTGGCCTATATTATAGAATAGGTATGAGCAGGCGCACACCAGCACCGTCACCACAGCTGCATAGCGCATAAACCTCAACACATAGCGTCGCATGCCTATGGCCTCAGGCTGCACATCGTCAGCATCGTCGGCTGCAACTACGCCAGCTGCCTTGGCTGCTGGCACTACACCGGATGCTTGAATGCGCTCCAGGAACATTGCAAAAGCCTTATGGCGGTCGTACTGCGAGAGTTGGCTGACATCAGGTGTCGAGTTCCATACTTCTACAAGACGGCTGTACTCCTTGCGGTTGGCTTCGCTGGCTACGATCCATTCGTTCAGACGACGGCTCTCGTAGGCTGTGAGGGCATCGCTGAGCTGTGTAGCCACCAGTTCGTATATCTCGTCTTGCTGCATTGGATGTTCGTTGGTTTTATTGGTTTTCATATAGGTGACGAAATTTCAAGAAAAAGGGTTAGTCAAAAATCAAAGTTTTTTTCAAAAAATGTGAAAAAATAGTTTTGTGCCGTTGATAATGCCCTTGTCACACGGTCATTCCGCTTACGAAGAACACGAAGACGATGTAGCTTCCAAGTTCTCGGGCAAGCAGCTGCAATGCGTTACGCAAATGATATTTTACAGTACTTACACTTATGTTGAGTTCGGACGCTATCTCAGCGTGACGCTTGCCCATGAAGCGGCTCAGCTCAAACACACGTCGGCATTCTGCAGGAAGATGTTCGATAGCCGTGTCTACACGGTCGGCAAGCTCGTTGCCCACAAGGCGGTCTATCGGCTGCTCGCCATCGGCAAGATTTGCCATGCAGTCGGCTTCGGCAAGATGCGAAGCTGCCACCTCATAGCGTTGGTGCTTGGAGCGCAGATAGTCAATACATCCGTTGCGCACTGCCTGAATGAGGTAGCTGCGCAACGAAGTGTTGACATTGAGCGTAGCTCGGTTTTCCCACATACGATATATCATATCGCCCACGATGGTCTCTGCCACAAAGCTATCGCGCACATAGCGGTTGGCTGTATAGCAGAGCACCTGGTAGTGAGTGTCGAATATATACTGGTAGGCATCGGTGTCGCCTGCCTTCAATCCATTGACAACGAGTTTCTCAGAATAGTCCATTAAGCGTATTGCTTTTTTCAGTCCATCACATTATATATATTAATGTATGGTAGTTTTCACGATTCGTGTAGGAGCCTGCTCCTTGTTGCGACGGTTTACCACCGTCACTACAGCCTGTGCAAGATTGAGGAATGCCAGTCCGGTTATAGACGAACTGTCGAGTGCGGCAGGTGTTCCGTTGTCACCGTTCTCGCAGATGCTCTGTACGAGCGGTATCTGTGCGAGCAATGGCACGTTCATCTCCTTGGCGAGATTCTTGCAGCCTTCCTTGCCGAAGATATAGTATTTGTTTTCGGGCAGCTCGGCAGGTGTAAACCATGCCATATTCTCAACGAGTCCGAGAATGGGCACATTCACCTTGTCGTTGCTGTACATGTCGATGCCCTTGCGTGCATCGGCAAGCGCCACGTTCTGCGGTGTCGACACTATGACGGCACCAGTGATGGCAAGTGTCTGAAGCAATGTGAGGTGTATGTCGCTTGTTCCGGGAGGTGTGTCGAGTATGAAGTAATCGAGCTCACCCCAATCTGCATCGGCTATGAGTTGCTTCAATGCGTTGGATGCCATTCCGCCTCGCCAAAGTGTGGCAGTGTCGGGATTGACGAAGAATCCGATAGAGAGCACCTTGATGCCATATTTCTCAACCGGCTCTATGAGGTCGCGTCCGTCTTTCTTCACAGCATATGGGCGTGCGTCCTCTACCTGGAACATCTTAGGAACCGAAGGACCAAAGATGTCGCAGTCGAGCAGTCCTACCTTGTAGCCCAGTCGTGCCAGTGCTATGGCGAGGTTGGCGGCTACGGTACTCTTGCCTACTCCACCCTTGCCCGAGCTTACTGCTATGACGTTCTTCACATTGGGCAGCATCTTGCCCACTTCGGGACGTGGCTTTGAGAGGTATTCGGTAGATATTGTCACCTCTACTTCTTTAGATACATGATAGTGGATGGCAGCCTCGGCTGCCTTCACTGTCGACTTGAGGAAGGGGTCGGTGTCGCGCGGGAATATGAGCGAGAACGAAACCTTCATACCGTCGATACGAATGTCATCGGCCAGCATGTTGCTCTCAATAATGTTCTTCTTGGTTCCGGCATAAGTTACCGTAGCCAATGCATCTGTAATAAGCTTTGGATAAAGTGTAATGTTCATAATGTCAAATATATACTAATTTCATTATATTATATAATGTGTAGACGAACAATTCATGATATCGTCTCGCCCACACATCATGTAGTTATTGCAGTTTCACATACTGTAGCGTTTGTCCTGGTAACGATAGCGATGGTGCAATATCGTGGCTTGACACAGCCCATTTTTTGTTGGGCTTGGTGCTCATCACAAACTGCAAGTTAATGCCATCTTTTACATC